>ERZ772779.568-NODE-568-length-16884-cov-16.591538_pt1 | contig 16884 bp, 17 predicted proteins | sample MGYA00511360_ERZ772779 | MGnify/ENA primary metagenome ERZ772779 (study PRJEB29015, sample SAMEA2738112) | human oral metagenome | biome: human oral; feature: human-associated habitat; material: saliva | place: China | collected 2231 ...
AGGTTCCTGAGTCTGTCATGGGCGTTAAGGAGTGGGAGTGTACTGTTATCTCTAACAAGAACGTGTCAAGCTTTATCAAGGAGTTCAAAGTTGCCTTGCCTCCTGGCGAACACATGGACTTTGTTCCTGGTTCTTACGCACAGATTTCTATTCCAGCTTACGACTGCATTGACTATGATAAGGACTTCGATAAGAACGATATCGGTGAGGAATACCTCGGTCCTTGGAAGCAGTTTAACCTTCTTTCTCTGAAGGGAAAGAACCCTGAGCCAACTGTTCGTGCTTACTCTATGGCGAACTATCCAGCTGAGGGTGATATCATCACACTGACTGTTCGTATTGCAACACCTCCATTCCTGCCACGTCCGCAGGTTGGTTTCCAGAACGTACCAACTGGTATTGGTTCTACTTACATCTTCTCTCTTAAGGAGGGTGATAAGGTGATGATGAGCGGTCCTTACGGCGACTTCCATCCTAACTTCACTTCTGGTAAGGAGATGATTTGGATTGGTGGTGGTGCTGGTATGGCTCCTTTGCGTGCGCAGATTATGCACATGACAAAGACCCTCCACACTCGTGATCGTGAGATGCACTTCTTCTATGGTGCGCGTTCACTCAGTGAGGCATTCTTCCTTGAGGACTTCTGGGAGCTTGAGAAGGAATATCCTAACTTCCATTTCCACCTCTCTCTCGACCGTCCAGACCCTAAGGCTGATGAGGCTGGCGTGAAGTATTACACTGGTTTTGCAGTAAACTGCATCCGTGATGAGTATCTAAAGGATCACGAGGCACCAGAGGATTGTGAGTATTATCTCTGTGGACCTCCAATGCTTATCAAGACTGTTACAGATTATCTTGACAGCATCGGTGTTGATCAGGATGCAATCATGTACGATAACTTTGGATAATTCAATATCCTATCCATATAAAGCGAGGAACCTTATTGGGCTCCTCGCTTTTTTGTTGGTGCTGTCAAGATGTTAGTTTCTTAAAGCTTTTTAAATTATTTTGTCGGTGTTTTAATTGTGGCTTATTGTCAAGTCATTAAATAACCTTGAATCCACGTCTCTTTAGTAGAAATAGTAAAAATTGTGCTACAAATTCATTTTATTCCAATTAATTGATAATTTTTTGCTTAATAACTTGTATGTGTCAATCATTTTTATAATCTTTGTATGTAATTATAATTTTAAAAGAGATATTTAATTTCTTTGTAACCTAACAGTTAGATTTTTATAACTTAAATAACAGAAACCATGTCTTTAAAATTGAAGAAACTCAAAATTTATGAGAATTGTAAATATCGCAAGAAGTTGGAATCAGGTATCTATAAATTTCTTGATGACGGTTCTATCGATGGTTTTTATGGTACGAATATAGAAATTAGTGTAATTGTTGGTAAGAATGGTAGTGGGAAGTCTTCTTTGCTGGAAATCATTTTCAGAATGATGAATAATTTAAGTGCCTATATTGCTCATGGAGTTAACATAGATAGTTCAATAAATATGGTTTATGTTGGGGGGATATATGCTGACTTATATTATAGTATTGGCAAGAACGAGTATGTACTTCAGTGCAGGGATAAGAGCCTTGCGCTTCTCTACAAAAAAACATATATATTTTGTAATTCACCTGTAGATTCTGATTCATCTTCTTACTCTTATGGGAATATGATGACTGATGAACAAAAGAAAGAATTATGTAAGAATTTATTTTTTACATTAATATCAAACTATTCGATTCAGTCGTATATTGAGGCAGATTATGCAAGTGAAAAGACTTATAGAATTCTTGATAATGGAACCCTTTCAGAAGAAGCAATTGGAAAGGTGTGGCTACATTCAGTTTTTCATAAGAATGATGGATATCTAAGTGGTATCAATATTAACCCTTTTAGAGATAAGGGGGTAATAGATATGTTTAGAGAAGAGAAGTTAGAAAGACAAAGAATGCAAGCCCTTCTTCTTCATTTTCAGAATGAAAGCAAGGATTTTATTAAAGGTTATAACCTGTCACGAATAGAATACAAGTTTAATTGGGAGAGTTTATATGATAAATTTAAGAAGAACAAGTCGGAAGTCTTAACAGAAGAGCAGAAGAAAGAAGAGTGGAACCGTATAGTTACAGAATTTAAAAAAGCTTTAACTTCAACTCAAGTTACAATTGCTAAGCAAATATTGAGTAAACTTTTAGGTAGTGATTTCAAAGATGTTACAAATGAAAAGCCTATGTTATTATATGCTTATCTTTATATAGTAAATAAAGCTTTAAGTATTGCTAATACATATCCTTCCTATAGCCAGTATTCAGATGTGATAAGACCAGATGCTACAGATTCATATAAAATAGAGGATTCTGATTCTTTTTTTTATAATCTTGCGGGAGAGTTACTGTTTGACCATTCTCACATAACTAATAAGATTTGGCAGGCAATAAATTTTATAAAAAAAATAGATTTGGGATTTGAATGTGATGAGTCTACAAGTTTTACTATGGATAATTATAGGAGAAAAAAGATTGGAGATGAACTTAATCGTTCTTCGGCACTTGAGAATGAAATAAGGTGTCTTCCTCCATCTTTCTTTGAATATAAAATTTATTTAAGAAAAGAAGATTCCGAAGATGAGTTTCCAATTGAAAGTATGAGTGCTGGCGAACGACAACTTTATTATATTATTAGTACGCTCGTTTATCATATTTTAAATATTAAATCTGTGAAAGAGGAGCGAGTTCGTTATAATAATATTGCTATTGTTTTGGATGAAGTCGAGTTAGGTTTTCATCCTGAATATCAGAGAAAGTTTATTTGCTTTCTAATAGAAACAGTTGAAAGGTTGAAACTCTCTAAGAATTTAGGGATTCATTTTTTGATAACAACACATTCACCCTTTATGTTAAGTGATCTGAGAAAGAGCAATATTCTTTATATAGAAGATGGCAAGAAAATTGATAAGGAAGATATGTTAAATCCTTTTGGTGCCAATATCAATGATATTTTAGCACAAAGTTTTTTCCTAAGAAATGGTTTTGTTGGAGAATTTGCGTGTAAGAAGATATTATCTTTACTTGATTGGTTAGAGGGAGAGGAGAATACCAATGAGGAATGGAATATGGTTAAAGCTGAAGATGTCGTTAAATCTGTTGGTGAACCTATTATACAAAATCACTTACAAAATATGGTCGAACGAAAAAAAGAACAGTTGAATAATGAGAAGGATATTAATAAATAGTAATATAGAAGCTATTGTAGAAGAGTATACTGATAAACTCCTTAAAAAACCAGCGGTTAAGAAAAGAAACTTGAATACGGATAATTTAGATAGGATAAGTAAAAAACTTAACGACCTGTCTATGAAGTTGGTTACAAGAAAGCGAAGTAAATATAGAAAATATGTGAAAAATATAATAAAGGAGCTACCAAAGATTATTAAATTGAAGCCAAGTGAATTTGACAGTTTTATAGATAAACATTTTAATAATCTTCCTTCGGAAAAACTTCGTGACAAGGTTCCAGATCTTACAGATAAGCAAATTGATGAAGCTGTGGCAAAACTTCCACAGGGGATATCTTATAAAAAAGAATCATTTAACTTTAGAGAAAAGAAATTTTATGAGTTGATAGTAGAAGCTATGTGCTATAATGAGGTGCAGAAAACAGTAATAAGACCATATATGAAAAGAATGGGTCTTAATACTTGTGTTTATTGTAATGCTTCCTATGCTGTTGCTACTAATGATGATACTGCTGCATTTCAGGTAGACCATAACTATCCCAAGTCAGAATATCCTTTTCTATGTATATCCTTTTTTAATCTATATCCTGCTTGTATGCATTGTAATCAGATAAAGAGAGATTCGCGCACTTATAAATTTTGTTTATATACAGAAGATCCTAATGAACTTGACCCTTTTAAGTTTTCTTTAGATGATAAAAGTATTATCAAGTATATGTTGTTTAATAATGCTGATTTGTTAAAGGTTAATTTGAAATCTGATACACTTACTAAAGAGGCAGAAGCGCATTTTAACTTTTTTCATCTTGATGGTTTATATCCGCAATTCTCTGATGAAATAGAAGAAATAGTATGGAAGGCGAAAATATATAATGAGTCTTATAGAAACCAATTGTTGGCTGCATATAATAAAAATTTCCCCTTTAATATACATGCTTTCAAGCGTTTTTATCTTGGATTTTATCCTGATGCTAAGGATGTGCATAAACGCCCTTTGACTTTATTGAAGCAGAGTATAGCGAAAGAAGTGGGGCTTGAATAAATAAGAGAGCTAAAGTAATAGTTTTTAAATAGCAACTATTTAATGGATAGAAATTTTGCTTATATTTAAGAATGCTTGAATTACCATAAACAGAGTCTTATTGTATTTTCTTTTTTATGAATCGTCAATAACTCTTATATCTGTTTATAGTGTTTACATCCCCTCTTTACTTGGAGGGGTTCTTTTGTCATGATTTTTCAAATGCTCGTTTTTAATTGATACTCTTTTGGCTTTGAAAAGACGCCCTTTTGGCTTGCAAAAGATGCCTTTTAAGCCCCTTACTAACGCCCTTTTGAAGGCTAATTGAGCACCTTTTGAAAAGCAATTCAGTAATGCGTTGATATCAAATAACTTATGAAGGTATAAAAATCACAGACTTTCTGGCTCTTTACCTGACTTTTATTTATCTATTTTGTAATTATATTTCAAGATAGCAAACATTAAGATTTAAAGTTCAGACATCAATGGTTAAGTTTAAAAAACAGTATTACTTCCTGTATCAACGAATGATATTCTTCCTCCTTTAGCATACATACAGAATGACTGCTCCGTCAGCTTTTTCATCCCATTGATACTGTCTTTCTGAGTAGTTTGCTGCCAGCCTCGTGGCTGGGGTAGACAAGGAGGATTCGGGGAACTACATTTGCAAATACTGAAACTTGGAATATTCACCATCCCATCTTTATCAGCTTTTGTACCAACAGGAGCATCAGCTATCCTACGGAATGTTTGACTCGTCACTGTCAGTTTGGAATTCTTTACACCAAGAGTACAATGCAGAGTTGCGCCATGTGTTATAATCTTAGGCATTGTTATTCAACATTTAAGATATTCTCATGATTTATAACTTCTCCAGTTTCCGCATCTATAATAAATTCCTCTGTACCAGACATTGTTACACGGCTGACATACCATTTAGCATGGTCTTTGCCATGGGGAGAGAACCTGATACGAAATGGAGTATTGGAAAAACTACTTTGCTGCCCCTTGCCGCTCCACAAGTCTATCCAGCCTTGGCTTTCCATCCAACGGAGTAAATCCTTAGGTTTTATCCTAAGCCCTTCAAATTTTTTATCCTCGTTCTCTCCTCTTATAAGTTTTCCTTCTTTATCATATTTACGCCATTTCCCAATTTTTACATCCGAACAGAAAAAGAACTCACCTTCTTCTTTTAAGATACCATTCTTATAATAAACTATTATATTTTGGGTAAATGAACGAGGTGGAATCTTTTCTACAAAAAAACCATCTACTTCGGCACTAATTTTAACAAAAGTTCCATCCACCTCACTATACTCTTTGAAACGTTGATTGAGTTTTAACTTATTATGGTAATAATCATAATTAAATTTCTCTACTTGCTCCATGTTATTTGAATTTTGTGCGGCGCATGAAAGCATCGCTGTTAATACTAAAAAAAATAAGATATACTTTCTCATCTGACTATAATATTTTACAATCTTCTTTGATTGTGATTAAAAACAATTATCATTCTTCTTTTTTACCTGCACTTTTATGTTTTAACTTTTCTTTTTTATCTTTATTCTTTGTGTCTGATTCTGGTTTGCCTGACGCAATATAAGGATTTATATACATCCACTGCAAATAAAAAAGACTATTGCGTTTTATACCCACATGGTGACTATAGTCAAGCATATTTCGCCTTTTTTGTTTGTATAGGTTTTTTATATGCGTTGGTAAACTCGTCATCTGTACAATCCAGTTCTTCTATGGATTTTATTCCTTCGGGTACGGTAATAAGAGCTTGTTTAAGGGTTTTGACAAAAAGTTCAGGACCGCCTGTAGAAATTTTACCAAGTTTGGAACCTCTATTTTCATTCAATCTTGTTCTTACTTTAATTGTGACAACCTTTATCTCTTTCTGGTGTTGCTTTCCATTGGGCAATATCCGTATTTTACCACATTCTTTTTCGTCAGCCTTAACCAATAGTACTTGTTCCTTATCAAACTCTCCAGAACACGATATAGTTATAGGTATTTCACCTTCTTTTATCGGAAGAGTAGAAGGGGAAACACTCAATTCCTTACAACCTTCCCCAAATTCCAGTTTTATCATTTTAGGTCTGTCTTTTTTCCCTGGGTTGAACTTTATTACAGCATTCAAATTTGCTACCACTCCATTCATTATGGTCATTATCGGAGTAAAATACGTATATTCGTAATTTTTAGCCTTATTCTCCTCATTTTTTAGCCATAAAATAGTTTTCCTTTCATAACAGTTTCTTTGGCGAATAATGCTGCTTTCTAACGTTTCAAACTCAGAATACTGATAGTTTCCATCCTGTATCCGATTTGACATTTACTTTTTATAGACAAAAGAATATTATTCTATACTTAATGTCTTACCGTGATGAATAAGTTCTCGAGTTTCTGCATCGAGAATAAAATCCTCTGTTCCATACATCTCTGATTTCATAATGTACCATTTGGCATGTGTATTCCCTTTAAAATTATTTTTATTTCTGGGTACGAAATAAATATCAAATGGAGTATTAGAGAAAGTCGTCTGTTGCCCTTCCCCTGTAACAATGTTTATCCATCCTTGCCTTTGCATCCAAAGAATCACATCCTTAGGCTTCATGGCAAGATTCTTAAACTTTGCATTTTCATCGGTTTCCTTTATCAAATTTCCTTTATCATCGTATTCACGCCATGTACCAACACGTACACTGGAATACAAAAAGAAATGTCCTTCTCTCTTTAACCTATTATTATGCTTATAATAATTTCTTATATACATAACAAAACTCATAGGTTCTATCATATAAACACTGTTTTCGTCATGGGAGATGAGAATCTGCACTAAAGTGCTATCAGACTCTTTATACACTTGATTATCTATCTTATCTTTCCCAATCTTTTTTTTATAATATTCATAATCAAATCTGTCATTTGTTTTCATTGTCTTATCTTTTTGTGCAACACATGATTGCGAAGCAATAAATAATAATAAAAAAATAATAATTTTTCTCATATCTTATCTGATGTTTAGATTTATTTTTTTCATTGCCAGTAGAATAAACAGTTGCGCTTTATTTTATAGTCGTACATACTTATTTCCCCTCTTTTTTACGGAGATATTCATCAAAAGGAAGTTCCTGTCCTTTCATACCCTCATCTCCAAAGATACGACTTGTTTTAAACAGCAAATCACCCGTAGTACCATCCAAATAGTAAAAGATCTTCTGTACACAGCTGTTGCCGTAAACTATTACTTCATAGTAAGCTGTTCGTAAATCCTTATGGTCAAATCGATTTATACTAAAGACATTTTGTTTATCCATCAAGTCTATATGGTAATCTTTTTGCATTTTGTTTACAAGGTCGGTAACACTAAACTTATAAGGAGCATCAAAGTCTGTTTCCTTTATTTTAAATCCATTCGCATCGTATTCTATCATTTTACCAACCCGCATATTACCATAAAATGTTGCCCATGATTTTATCAAATAACCCTCAGTGTTATATTCATAGCTATAAGTATATGGAGAATGATGATATGAGCAGTCTTCGCGATAACCTATTATTTCGCTTTTGTCATATTCTGTATTCATTTCTATTACCATACCATTTTTATCAGTACGAAGCATTCGATCTGCAAATGGATTCTTCTTTATTATTTTACGATATTCCTCAATATTAAATTTTCTATGATTCATAGCCTTTTCCTTCTTTTTGCAATTTAAATTATTATTAGTTGTTTGAGCCGAGCAATTGCCTAATGCAAATATAGCAATTAATAAAAATATTAGTTTTTTCATTCTTGTTTCTATTAGGGCATAGTCAAGTACCAAGTGCGAATTTAATAAATCTTTTTGTTAAAAGCAAATATTAGTGATTTAAACTTTATCCCATATCGGTCGTTAGAACTTAAACAGATTTTGTTACTTTGTGCTCTAATGATTGTATTCTGTGATACTTATTTCTACTCTCTAACTTTATTTATTGCTTTTTTTCATCCTTATATTTATGCTTATATTCTTCAAGCATCGTTTCTTGCTGTAAAGCTCCAAATTCAAGCTTTACCATACGTTTTGACTTTAATAATGTCTTACCTGTTGTACCATCTATTAGATATGTGTCAGTCTCTGTTAAAGAGTTAGGACATAATACATATATTTCATAGAAAGATTGGCTCATGTTCTTTATAAAGAATCGTGAAAGCTGATAAATTTTCATTTTATCCAGCAAGTCCACATTGTATTCTTTTTTCATTTTCTCTATCAGACTTTCTATATCAAACTTGTATAACTCATCATAATCTATGCTGTTAGTTGCAAGACCTCTGCTATCATACTTTATCCCTTTACCAATTGGGAAACCATAAAAACTTGTACATGAGAAAATCAGTTCTCCTTTCTTATTATACAAATAGGTGTATATGTATGGACTATTAGGATACTTGCATTCTTCTTGATAGCCTATGAATTTTTCTCCTCTTTCATATTCTTTCTTTTGCTTGATAATCATTCCCGTTTGGTCTTTATATTCATACTTCCAACTTTGGTTGCGATTCTTGTCAAATTCCATTATATTGAATGTTCTAAAATTCATCATACTATTATTGTTTTTATTATTATTTTCCTTTTGAGCAGAACAACTTACTATACAGCATAGTAAAGTTGCAATAATTACTATTTGTTTCATCTTATCAATAACATTTTATTTAAGATTTAAAGTTCAGACATCAATGGTTAAGTTTAAAAACCAGTATTACTTCCTGTATCAACGAATGATATTCTTCCTCCTTTAGTACACATACAGAATGCCTGCTCCGTCAGTTTTTTCATCCCATTGATACTGTCTTTCTGAGTAGTTTGCTGCCTGCCTTGTGGCTGGGGAATGCAAGGAGGATTCGGAGAACTACATTTGCAAACTCCAAAACTTGGGATATTACCATCCCTTTATTATCACCTTCTGTACCAACAAGAGCATCAGCTATCCTACGGAAAGTTTGGCTCACCACAGTTAGGTTGGGTTTCTCTGTGCCAAGGGAACAATACATTGTTGCTCCGTGAGTTATAATTTTAGACATAAACTCTGTTTAGTTCATTCAATCTTTTTATTCTATGGCTTGCAATATCTCTTTGCTGAGTAGTTCTCCATTCTTGGCATTCCATGTATAAGTTATATCACCGCCTTTATCGGTTATGGTAATCGTCCAAAGAACAGAATCTTTTTCAAATTTAGCATTGGGCGCACTTATCTTGCCAAAACTTATGCTAATACCTGGCGCATCCCCTTGTTTCACGAACTTCTCCTGACCTTTTCCCGTTTTCCTGTCTATATACCCCTCATGCTCAAGCCAGCGCAGGATGTTTATAGGTTTCAGGCGCAGCTTCTCAAACTTCTTGTCCTCATCGGTTTCTTTTATAAGGTTGCCTTGATTGTCATACTCGCGCCAAATGCCAATATCGATAGATGAACAGAAAAAGCGTTTTCCCGACTCCATGAGAACTCCGTTTTTATGGAATATTCTTACTTCCTTGTAGTAAGTAAAAGGAGGGATTGTTACCAAAGCATCATAATCCTTATCAAAATACACCTTAACCTGTGTACTATCTCTATCCACATAAATGGCAAAGCTATTGTCTCCATCTTTACCATTTACTTCCTTGATTTTGCTTTTATAATATTGTACATCGAATCTTTCTGTTGTCTTCATTGTTGTTGCCTCCTTGTCTTTTTGCGCATTGCAGCAAGTACAGTACAACGCAGTTAGTAATATTAGAATGAGATGTTTCATACTTTTATTCTTGTCATTATCTGTTTCGACTTATAGTTCTAAGATTGACGAGACTATGCCTTATTCATATAAGACCTGTGTTGTCTTTCCCAAGTATTCACCCGTTTCCGCATTGAAACTATGGGTAGTGCACATTCCGTGTTCTGTAATATCGATAGACCACCCCGCAGGGATAGTCTTTGACCCTTCAGCACGAGTCGACAGCCAAAAGTAGATGTCAATATTAGGCTCATCACCCTCTTTTACGAACTTCTCCTGACCTTTTCCTGTTTTCCTGTCTATATACCCTTCCTTCTCGAGCCAGCGCAGGATGTTTATAGGTTTCAGGCGCAGCTTCTCAAACTTCTTGTCCTCATCGGTTTCTTTTATAAGGTTGCCTTGATTGTCATACTCGCGCCAAATGCCAATTTTGACACTTGAATGGCAAAGGAATTTCCCTTTGGATTTAATAATACTATTCTTATAATAGTTCCTAACAATCATCTCATAAGTAAATGGCTTGATTTCTTGTAAGACAAATCCATCATCGTTAAATGACACATAGGTCTCAGTACCATTCCGCTCTACATATTGAGCAGATGTAGCACCTTCATAGCTGTTTTTCTTTTTGATTATACTTTTATAATATTGTACATCGAATCTTTCTGTTGTCTTCATTGTTGTTGTTTTCTTGTTCTTTTGTGCAACACATGGCTGTGAAGCTATTAAGAGCAATAAACACAAAGTATATAGTTTCATTCTGTATCTTATTTAATATTTATCTTGTATATATAAAAACATTATTGTAGATTTAACGTCTTTCCATGATTGATAAGTTCTTTCGTTTCTGCATCTATAACAAAATCCTCTGGACCATAAATTGTCACACGGCAGACATACCACTTCGCATGACAACCTTAGAATGGTGGATTTGAGAAATCAGTCTGCTCTCCCTTTCCCATTCTTAAATCTATGCATCCTTGTCTCTCCATCCATTGAAGTAAGTCTTTTGGTTTCATTCTTAACTTATCTGATAGTGTACCATTACTTTTTATATTGTAATTTGTAGGTGGAAAGTTGTTTTACTCTTAGATAGAAATGAATGATGTTTATTTTTTGCTTTAGGATGTAAATGTAGGAAGATAATTTCAGATACACAACAGAGAGACATAAAATATAATGGCTTTAACATTTTGTAATCAATCTCTCTCTGCCTAATAACCTGAACTCGGGTTAAGTATCATACCACTCTTCCGTTTGGTTTAGTACAACGCCTCTTTAGGCTCAATCTTTTGATTGGGCCTAAAGATAATAATGAAACAGATTACTTTAGAATAATGTAAGCTGCCCTGAATGTTGCTCTATAGCAAAGTCTATATTCACTGCTGGCTTCTTCTCAAAGAAGCTGTAGGCTGCAATAGCAGAGAGAACATTCATTGCGAAATTTAATATGCTTCTATGCCTTGAATGCACTAATTGAGCTACATTCTTTAGCTCATCATTGATAGTCTCTATTACAGATCTTTTCCTTAAAAGAATTCTATCATAAAGTGGCATTAGTTTATTTTTCATGTTACTCCTAATGCCAGTAACTAAATTTATTCCATCATTGAACAATCTCTCAAATAATCCTTGAGATATGTACCCTTTGTCTGCAAATAATTTACCAAATACATTGTCTGTCAATCTGTTAAATACATTTTCGTCTCGGTCATCAACATTTGCTTTAGTAAGCATAAAGTTTAGGATCTCACCTCTTTCATTACAGATAAGATGTAGTTTGAATCCAAAATACCATCCCATTGTACTCTTGCCTCTTGTTGCATAATTTCTAAAAACCTTATTGCGATAAATACGTTTATTATGACAAACTGGAATACAAGTTGAGTCAATGAAACTAATACCAGTACACCTCCCAAAACAACATATCTGTAGGAACATCATCATCTCTACAGAGACTCGTGCTTCTAATTCAAGAAAACGATTATAAGACAATTGATTTGGAAATAAATCTGCTAAATGCTCTTTTACGAAAAAGGTATAATAGTGATAAAAATTACGATAAGAATTAAAGTGGAAGCAAATTAAAATCGTCATGATTTCAAATTTACTCATACGGCACTGGCGATGGCGATGACACCCTTTACTCTTTTCAGAGAGACCTATTTTATCAGTTTCTAACTCAAATTCCTTGCAGAAATCATCCGCAATACAGAAAATTTCAGTAATTTTGTCCTTGGTAATCATTGTTATGTTTATTGTAATTGTTTGATTTTCAACCATAAAGTTACAAAAATATAATGAGATTACCAACTTTTTGCAGACATTTCTTATCCCGAGTTCAGGTTGATAGTATCCGGCAACAGCCAGCATTATACATCTGCAGTGACCGAGTCCCGATAAATATCAGTGCTGCCTGATGAACATTTGCCGTGCAAGGCAGCCATCAGCGTAATGCCGTATATGATACGAAAGGAGTGGAACGGCCTTTTCTGCAGATGTGCTGATACCCGGCACATCTTGTGTTGTCGGCAGACACCAGTCGTGTTGACGGTCCGCTCCATGCCATATATTGTCTGGAGGGGAGCCTGCTTGTTGCTGGAGAAGAGCTGTGTGGGCAGAACTTATCTGAACAGGGGGGCTTTTCCGGAAACGATGCGGAATAGCCAGTTTAAAAGAAGTCATGGGAAATCTTGCGGATTGAGTTTTATCGGACAGCATCAGATAAACATAAGTGCTGGAAAAGGGAATGTATGGTCTCGGTAAACCATCAGCCCCTCACGTCAAGCCCATACGCTCTTCACGATAGCCATCTGCGCATTTAACGGAAGGGCCTGGAATATGCCGTTCGCCTGTAATCTGTTTTACAGGTAATTTCAGATGTCCTCTTTGAGTATGTATTTCTTTAAATCATCCTCAATGACTTTTGGAACGGCTTCTTTGCCCTCATAGGTCTTCATCATCTTACCTTGGTGGATGTATGCCAGAGTCTCGCAGATATCGGTCAAGGCAGAGATGATGTGAGAGGATATCAGGAATGTACTTCCCTCTCTCTTTCTTTTGACTATCCAGTCTTTCAGTATGATGACACCTGCGACATCCAATCCGTTGAAAGGCTCGTCCATGATATAGAAGTCACACTTCTGCATCATCAGTGCCATGAGCATCAGACGCTTTTTCATTCCCAAAGAGTATTTCGACGGATAGCTGTTCAACGGAAGATTAAACAGCTTGTTGTACTGATTGATTTCTTCACCGGTACACGGAAGATGGGCAGCTTTCAGGCAGAATTCCAGAAACTCCTTGCCGGTAACCAGCGGGTAAAAGTAAGGCGTATCGGGCAGATAACCTATCCTGCAATGTTCTTCCATGATGACGTTGCCCTGATAATGTTCCAGGCCCGCAAGACACCTGAACAATGTGCTTTTGCCGGCACCGTTCTCTCCTACGATGCCATACGCTTTACTTTTCTCTAACCGGAGGGTCATGCCATGAAGAATGACAGACGAGCCGTATTTCTTCCTTATATTGTTTATCTGAATCATGCTGAATATTTGCTGTAGACCATAAAAGATAACAGAAGGGTGGTGAACGCAGCCAAGGGAATCATCACGGTCTTCATATAACCTACGGCATCGACCATGAACAAAGCTGATAGCACAATCATGATTACAATCGGATTGTCTATTTTGAAATACCTGATAAGTTCCGACTGGAAAAGAAAGAGCGTGGCAAGGATATATATCATGACGACTTCTCCGATAACAAGAGCGTCAGCTTTGTGTATCAGGAGGATAGCGAAGAAGGGACATAGCAGTGCGAATGTATTCCCGACGGCATATATTGACTGTAAATGAATCATTCTCAAAGGGGAAGAGTAAAACATCAGATGGCTCTTCCTGACAGGCTGACAGATGAGGAATCCAAGCAGATATACGAAGAGCAGTAGTGTGGCATAGGTGATATTGATATTATGGTACAGCAGCCCCATGCAGGATGATAATATCCCCAGCAGGTAAGGGATAAGCAGCGTCCTCATACTGCCGGCATACTGATAAGAGCCTTTCAGCAGGAAAGGATAAGTGAACATTGTGAACTGCAGCCGGGGTCTGGGCAACATAGGCAGGACAATCGCTATTGCCACACAGACGAGAAGTGGCACCCAATAGAGGCGGAGCGCACAGATAGCTATTAATGGAGTGGAAAGAAGGACATACTCTGCCATCAGCAGCCTCTTCTCACTTCCGTACAATATCTGCAGGAGTTCCCTGTCGCCTCTGTTATAATGGAATCCGGCCACGAGAGCGGCATCAACCAGTATGATATTCGTCTGCGGAGCCAATGACAGTATATAGAGCAATAAGCCTGCGACACACAGCAGAAGGACAGAGACGATTATTCCAAGTCCCTTCATCAGACGGTAAACGATTAGAAGCTGTAATTTCAGGAAATTCATGTGCTTTGACCGGATAGCAAGGAGTCGGATTCTACCTTGTCCTTTATGAACCATTACATTGATGAGACCAAGGAGTGAAGCCGTTGCAGGCTGTCTTCAGAATTTTGACAGTGAACCGCTTTCTTTACTCTTGATGATTAAGAATTTCAGACAGAGATACCCTAAGAGCAAGTATAATCCATCATTGCAGAGAATGACCGTCAGGGTATTCGGTGTCAAAGATGATCCACGGAGCAACAACTGCTGTATGGCCGCATTCGCCTCTGCAAAGGGGAACAGCAACGTGAGTGCTGTCTTGGAAGAGATAAAGACTGCCCCGTAGGTCAGGATACCAAAGACGATAGAGGATACCATGCTGTAGAATGACGATATGCTCTTGTATTTTAATGCCAGTGAGGCGCACATGATTCCCAGACCTATAAGGGAGAAGATGGATATGAGAAACAGCGGAAGTACAGAGAGCCATTGGATGAAAAAAACCGCTTGCACGGAAGGGACCAGAAGAACGCAGATAAACAGTGTGAGAACGGACTGGATGATGGTAATCACACTTGACACAAGCCCCTTGACTAGAAGTAATGTAAAGAAAGATCTTGAATTGAGATACAGCTGTTCTATTGTTCCCTGGACAGTCTCCGACACGATGGAATCCACCACGGAGATGAAAGAGTTGTTGGCGATGAGCCAGATCATAAACGAGCAGATAAACGCCCATGTCTTGACCTCCGGTTTCCCCCGGAGGAGGACATGGGAGAGCAATACCATGAGCACAGCCCAGAAGAGAATATTGAACAGCGTGTTGAATTTATACCTGAAAGTCAATTTGATCGATTTGACAAACTCTGCCTTCAAAAGTCCCCAGAAATATATCATGATGAATCAGTTTAAATAAAAATCTTTTAGGTTCTCTCCTTCTATTTCCACGCTTGTCACCTCGTGTCCTTTTTGGTTCAGTCTGTCGATTTCCTTGCCCAATAGGAGTGCAGTGGTGAGAAGTCTGATTGTACAATAGAGGTCGTGCCGTTCCAGAATTTCATATCTGGCGGCCTGTAACTTATCAATATCGGGATGCAGGATTTTAAGGATGAAAGAGTTGTCGAAGCTTGCTGTATCTTCTTTCCTTTTCATGACTCCGTCTTGCAGCTTGAATATCTGCCGGGCGGTGCATTCTATGAAGTTAAAGTCATGAGAAGTCATGATGATCAATCTGTTTGAAGTGATTTCCGGGGATGACAGGAAACTGCTCAGCCCGAATGCACTCTCAATGTCCAGCCCAAGGGTCGGCTCATCAAGGAATACGACGGGGGTGTTCATGCTCAACGCACAGATGATGGCGACCTTTTGCTGCATCCCGCGAGACAGATTCTCTACCAGCTGATTCCTTTTGTCGTATAATCCTAATTCGTTGAGGAGTTCCTTGCTCTGACTACTTACGGCATTGAACGGGATGCCACGCACGGCGGCGAAATACTTTATGTTTTCCCATGGCGTCAGCTTGTAGTAGATGTTCCGGCTGCCTTCAGACAGCAGCGCAAAGGTCCTGTTCTTTTCTTCCTTGCTCATTGTCTGTAGGTCTTTCCCGAAATATTCTATCTTCCCCTCTTCATAGTCCAGCAGGTCTGTGCAGGATTTGATAAAAGTCGTCTTGCCTGCTCCATTCGATCCCAGGATGGCGACAACGCCTTTCTCCAAAACGATATTCACATCTTTCAGGACCTCATTCCTATTGGATGAGGTCCTGAAAGTCTTTTTCAAATGATGCACGGAAAGTGCAGTTGTATTATTCATATATCTCAAGTATTTCTTGTCTGATATTTTGAATAGTCTCATAATCTTTAATTTTTAAAAGTTATTTTTAGTTATTTCAAAGCAATACAAAGTTATTGTTTAAAATCTATAATATAATAAATTCCCGTTTATTTTAATTATAATTAATTAAACCGTTTGGGTTAGAAACAATTCACCTAAAACAAATTTTGCTGTCATTAATGTCATTCTAAGTAGCCACCTAACTCATTCTTCTGCAGTAGCTTTGCATGAAATGTTAAAAGTGACAGCAACTTAAAACAAAACTATTCTTATAAGATATGTAATTGTTTTGTTCTTGTATTAGAATGGTCCTTGTCACTCCATATATCAGAAGAACCTTAGGTAATACGATAAAATCCATTTCTATTCATAAAGAAAAGCAAATAAATACCTATTTTTGAGTATTGTAGAATTAGTAGATTCGCCCTACCTTTGCAATTCATGGACTTCACAAAAAGGATAATAGCGTCTATTGTATTTTGCGGACTAAGTATCAATGGTATTGCCCAGACCCTGACAGGTTGTGTTGTGGGGAAGGATGACCGTAAGCCTATAGCCTACGCATCAGTCACATTGAAGGAAAATCGCTTGTACGCTT
>ERZ772779.570-NODE-570-length-16789-cov-4.318633_pt1 | contig 16789 bp, 14 predicted proteins | sample MGYA00511360_ERZ772779 | MGnify/ENA primary metagenome ERZ772779 (study PRJEB29015, sample SAMEA2738112) | human oral metagenome | biome: human oral; feature: human-associated habitat; material: saliva | place: China | collected 2231 ...
ACAAGAACCGTTTACTGATCCGATGCGGTTGGCATTTCATGTACAGACGGTACCAGTGCTCCTGAGGAGCGATGCTGGCTCGCTCACACCGGCCACTTGAACGAGTCCGGCCATTACGCCAGACCTTACCCGTCCGCTTCGAAACCCCGACAGCATGAGCTGCCTGCGTGAAGTTCAAACCATCAGCAAGAGCCCGAACATACTCCCGATGCCGAGCCTGACACGCCTCACGACGGGAGGGGTACTCAACCCCCTGAAAAACACGACCAAGATTGGCCACAACGAACTCCTTCACCAAGAACCGTTGCAACCACCACTAGAACCTAGAATTCTGTGCGCGTGACGGTCAGCCCATTACTTCCCCGAGAGCCTGCGCGGCTGGGCGACAGCAGGGACGGTTCGACCGACGGACTGCGAGCCAACGTCACGCATCGTTCGAGTCTTGGCTGTCGCATGGCACCGCTAGTTCGGCTCTTGAAAGTGCGCTAGTATGACGTGTATCAGTTTGGGAGTAGGTGGTGGATCTGTGACAAAGTTGAAATTTGAGCTTCTGGGTCAGATTGTCGCCGCGTCCCAACGTGGGCTCATGTCTGCGTTTGAATTCGCGCTTGACTCAAGCGGAGTGACCGATTTCCCAAGCAGAGGTCAGGAAACCAGCTTCGGTGGGTACGAGGATTATCTGTCAAGTATCTATGAATTGGCTCGCAGCGTCTTGCCAGCATCAGGTGAGGTTGTGATTATCGCGGGAACTCAGACTCCACCGCGAAGTCAGCAGTTCTCGCTCCCGGGGGCCACCTTGGTGCTTCATGATCTCCGGGAGCGATCTTTAATGGACTATGTTGCCGGAGTTGCTCGCGGGTTCTCTGTGATGGAGAAGTTGGATTTCAATGCGACAGACCATCATCTTATCACACTGGATGCCTCTATCGCGACGCATTGCGGCGCCACTTATTCACGCGAATTATCAAAGGCGCGGCGAACCGCGATTGCCCGATTGAACGGTAACTTCCAAGCATGCATTATCCAGTGGAGGCTGGCGACTCTGATGACAAGGTCATCACTGAATGACCACTTCGGAAGTGATTTTCCAGGCAGCGCTCTCAGGATCGCAAACGATACATTGATTGCTTTTCATGAGATGGCCCATCTGGCTGATGTTGATGATTTGTCTCACGAGGAAATCCAACAGTCACGATCCTTTATTTTAGCTTTGCTGGACTGGATCGAATTGCCCTCGAGCCTGCAGGCACTCCCAGAGAGAATTCGTCGAGCATCCTTTGAAGGGTCGAATTGTAAGGAAGCCGCTATCGATGCGCTTGCTCTCGGGGCGCTCGAACGTCTCTTGTACGCAACGGATCCAGCGTGGAGTGAGGCTGCTGCGTCCGTTTCCGCTGCATGTTGCCTCGGCTTCTCCGCCACACTTGCGCAGGCGATTGCTGCGACTGGCGGCGAACTAGACCAAGCCGATATTCTGGACATCTCAGCAGACTCTGCTCTTCGCCTCGGAGTTGGCCTGTCGCGAATATGGAGTCAATCCCTCCTGGGTGATTCGGAAGTGCCGCCACTCGGACCTACATTGCCGGGCTCTATTCCTTTCGGAGATGCTTTGCGGGTTTGGTTATCTGTCGTGTATACATTGACCGAGATTGTCGTCTGTGCGGGCAAGGGGGAGTTGTTCCCAGCTGTGCTGATCCCTGGGTCCTCCTCGGAACCTTGGTGGTGGGATGACGAAGACGAAGATCGAGAATACTTCTTTCAAGAATATTCTGAAGAGAATCCAGAGATTCTCGAGGCTGACGCAGACGCGATCCTTCAACAAATCTGGGAGCTTAACGCAGATTCGCGAATGGGGTCAAACTTCACCATACGAGAAGATCAAGAGAAGTTGCTCACAATGCCCCTTTTACCTTGGCCTAAGGAGGACTGATGTTCATCATATCAACGGATGCCCCGCTTGACGAAGTTCGGGGCATATCTGACAGTCAACCTGATGGACTTTCGGGCCAAAGCTACGCTCACTTTCTCGCGACAGACTCACTTCTTGGTGATCCTCAAACAATCATCGCGATCGCGACTCTCGCCGGAAATACCCTATTCTTCGCCCGATCAATTTGCTTGGCACTCATTCGGCGAAACCGACATGTCTACATCAAATACGGCGAAATTGAATTGAGCGCTGAGTCTGCGGCGGATATGGAAAAGATCATTTCGAAATTGGCTAGTTTGGTGCCTGAGACATCTGCCGAGGGCCTGGACGCGCAAGAGCCTCGTGATCAGGAGTCGCCCACAATTCCTGAACTTGCAACGCCCTTGGCAACCATTAACTCGGATGTGAAGCCTGCCACGTAAGAGACTAACTGACGAGCGGCGGGTTGGCCACATCTGGTGCCGCTTCCCGGAAGACATCCTGCCGTAGAAGCGCGGGATGGGCGAGAGTCCGGGTGCTTTGCACTAGGCTGGCTTGGCTTGGATCCAGCCGAGGTCTTCACCTACGGCAGCGAACGTGGCGAGCCTGAATGCGGAGCGATCGCGCCCATGAATGGGGCATCCCGGGACTGCCCTGGCCGTGGTCGACCCAGGTGACTCCCGACGTGCGCTGCTCGCGGGGGAAAAATCGCGCGGCGGCCCGTCTGCTGGGCGAGCGCCTGCGCGGCACTCACCTGTCTTGTGTCGGGTATCACACTGGGGCAGGGACGGTGGGCATCTCGTACGAACAGTTGTCCGGCGATGTGGCATACGCTCCTCGTCCTGCACGACCAGGATGACCCGGCCGAGCCTGCAACGGCCATGGCCGAAGAACTATGGCCGTCTTTAAACAAGATCGTTTTCAGACCGTATTGTTGGTAGGTGTTCGAAGTCGTAGTCGAAGGTGCGGTTGGTGATGTAGCTGGTGAATGCGGTGTAGGTCTGCTCGGGGGTGTCGCGCTGGATGTTGGCGATGTGGCCTTTCGCGGTGTTCCAGATGTGCTCGGTGGGGTTGTGCTCCGGTGCGTAGGGCGGTAGGTAGATCGGGATGATACGGTCTAGTGCCTCGCCGGGCTCGTACAGGCTGGTCAGGGCCTTGGCGTGGTGGAATATGGTGTTATCCAGGACGACAGCGATATTATCGTTATCTGTTTCGCGTGCCAGGCGAGCCGTCGCCAGGATGATCTGCTCGGCGTTCTGGTTGCCCTCGATGGGATAGACTCTCATCGTCTTGGTGGTCAGGCTCAGGACGCCGAAGAAGGATTGAGCCAAGCGCGTGCGGTCGACGTGGATCTTGGTGCGCTTGCCCTTGGGCAGCCACATGCGGCGGGTCTCGGCCTCGTGCTCCACACGGACCTCATCGACCGCGTACAGCTCCCAGCCGCCGGCCAACAGGCCGGCGACCTCGGCGCGGATCTGCGCCATCCGCTGCGTGATGGCCTTCTCATCGCGGCGCTTATCGAAGGGGTCGGGCAGCTTGAAGCTCATGCCGGCGAAGCGCAGGAGCAGCTAGTAGGAGGAGTCCGACTTGTACTCCATGCTGAACCTTGTGCGTGGCCACGTCCCGCAGGGCGGGGATGTCTCAGAAGTCGGCCTGGATGCCGGACTGCGATGGTGGCAGGCTCAGGACTTCCTTGAGCTGCTCCTTTTGGGTGCGGGTGAGTTTCGCGGCGTTCTCATTTCCGGCGTGACCGGTCATGACGGAATGCAGTCTGGCGCGCCGCCAGTCCGAGAGCCATTCCTTCACGGTTCTCTCGCATTGGTCGACCATTTCAGCGATAACACCCACGTCGACGCCGGGGGACGCGTAGAGAATCGCCTCGGCTTTCAATCTGACCAAGATCAGCGTGTCGTTGCGCTTCTTCCACTCCAAAAGGACATATCGCGTTCATCCGACGTGACATCAACCTGCATGCGCCCGTTCTATACACGCCCACACCAAGATCCACGCAAGAACACACCGGACTACGGTTTTGTTTAAAGCCGGCTATATTCGCAATGGACAGCAACCAGCGGCCGTGCCATTCTGGAAGTGCTGTCAGTTCCCTCGTTCACTCACAATGGAACCGCAGGTCGGCCCACGCTTAGGTCGGCTGGCTCGACGGCAAGACAGGGTACTCATGCGCACCACTCGGCCACGTGGCTCAGGCCGCCAGCGCAGCCACCAACAGCAGGTGGTCACGCCACGCCCGGAGTTCGACACAGGCTCCCTGAGCTCCACCACTAAAGCGCTCCTGCGGTATTTTGGACCGTAGGGGCGTCGTGTTTATCCATAACAATCAAGTTGCTTGGACTTGCCTTCCCATGCAGAGCGAATAGGGTGGCGTTAGCGGCCATAGTAGTGAAATGGGTTACCATGACTATTTAAGTGTCTGAGATTGAGCATCTTGGTTGTATATCTGCTCAGCTTTACTCACGCATTCAAGAAGGACGGCTACAGCGCCCCAGAGGATGACCACCCAAGCCGCGTATAGCGACACCATTCCCACGTTGTATCCGGGGCTATGCATCCAGGTTGCGAGACAGAGAACCATCAGTCCTATGAGACCAATTAAGATTCCGGCGATAACTGCCAAGATAGCTAAGAGGTTTACTGGCAATGTCAGGATACGGATCAGTAGTCGTGAACGTGCCACATGTGCGATATTCAGAGCGATCAGCCACCCCATCACCCCAAATGAGGCCTGGTACGGAAGCTTAGCGGTCGTCGAGTATGTTGTGACGGTCATCCATAGCTGCGTCCATGTGAATGAGCTCCCGTCAGCAATATTTCTTCCGGCTGCGTCTGACACGCCCATAGCATGAGCCAGTGTAAAGCCTGAGTAAACGAGTGCTACCAGCAGTGGTTGAACAGTACGTCTGTAGGGGATGGTATGCCGGTCATGGCTGTATTCTCTCAAATTTGACAACAGACTGAGTGCTTTTAATGAACCTTACTGCATCTGGTTCTGCTCTGCGCAGCACCTGTTTCGTCAGCGGGTCACAGAATATTTTTGCGCCAAGTCAGTTTAGATACTTGGACTTATCTGCCCATGCAGAGCGGCTAGGGGGCGGCATTTACCAATGTTCAAAAATTTTAGTAATTCCCCAGCTCAGCGGTGTTGTGGCGCTCTATCGTGAGCGTCTTAACGGAGATGGCTGCTGAAGTGTGCATAGGGCACCCAAGATAAGGGATCAACTGCGTACCGAGAATCCATACGAAGTTTATCGACGGCGTCAGTCATGGCCTGTGCCACTGCCGGAGCAAAGGTCTTATCTACAGGTTCTGCGGTGATGTCTGCATATAGGGTCGTTACGAAAGGCACAACCGAGTCGTCTCGTACCGGTAAGGTGGCGGCCACGACCTCCTTAAATCCGGCCTGCTGCGCCGCCCCAGCTACGTGCAGGGCCTCATTAGGAGTCGTGAAGTCACCTGACGCCGAGTCGCAGGTTAGGAGAACCGCTAACTGGCCCTTGTCTGCACGACTCGCTGCCAGATCACGGAGCGTGAACCGACCGTCGAATAGGTCGATTCCAGCCTCGAATGAATCATTCCGGTCTAGCCAGCCGTGCGCACTTACGTGGAGCAGAGTGCATTCTGGTAGTGCAGCGCGGAAGGCAGAAATCGTGGCGTTATCATCAAAGAGGTGGTTTATGTGTGCCTGTGGCAGTGCATTATCGATAACCTGCCGCTCATCCTCCAGAGATATGAGCTGTTCAGAGGGATCTACCGATACGTGAAGTACAGTATCCAGGGGCCCGTTCTCTGCTTCAGGATGCGAGTCAACCAGTAGGATTGTCGGCAGGTATGACGAAATCACCCGCTCGTGCATGTTGGGCCATTTTGATGGGTCGTTTTTACGCTGATTAATCTGCGGTTTCCTACGAGGGTGAATACCGGCGGCGTGTACAGGTAGAAGAGCGAACTCTCCAAGCGGTGACCACCATACGTGCGGCCGCTCTTCTGCGGTAGTGATCCGCTCCAGAATAGGGGCAGTTACATTTTCCCAGAGCCACCCTAGGCAATCGAAGATCGCATCTGACTCAGAGCCATAGGTACATTCGTTATCGGTAATTTTGGCCTGAAGCTTTTCCACCTGCTCTCGCAACTGTCCCTTTGATGCTTTCGGGAGATGGATCAGCAACGGTTCAGCATCCCCCTTTAGAACTAGCGCTAATGACTTTTCCTCCCCTGGAGCAAGCAGGACAATCGGACCGTCAGCGCCGAGGCCCTGGTACGCATAAGGATCAGGCACTGTTTGTCCGAGCTCTGCTTCACCCTCATGGGCCCGAAGTCGTAGCTGCTCATCTGGACGCATGTTAGACCGTCGTCTGTCAGTCTCTACATTACTAATGAAACCGGAGAGTGACGCCCACTGTTCGTCTCCCCTCTTTTCTGCCAGTGACCGAGCTTGGAGGCCCTGGCGCCACAGGACTGATCGGACATGATCAGCCCAGGCAAAAGCTTCGAGACGTTGCTGATTAGCTGCATGCGCAACGGCATGCTCCAGCACTTCCTGCATGTCAGTCAACAGCTTGCGACGTTCCCTGAGAGTTAGTCCGATCCATGCTACCTGTGTGGTCAAGGAAACGGCTCGCTTGAATGCTTTGAATGCCTCTTCGTAATCCCCTATCGCTTCCGCGTCACGGGCCCAGCGGGCGGACTGCCCGAATTTTTCTGCCGGGGTGATCCCCTCAAGCAGAGCAGCTTGTCGCTGTGCCTCAAGCGTCTTCTGGGATTGAGATACGCCGGGTACCAGGTGTTCGAGCCAGCGCAGAGACTGAGCTAGGTTAGACAGAGCTGGCAGGAGACGAGCATCGCTAGACCCCGCAGCAGCAACTGCCTCCTGAGCTGTTGTGACCGCACTTTTTGCATCCTCGAGTGCTAAGTTATGGTGCCTGCCTTCTTGAAACATCAGTGACCGCTGCCAGTACGCGTCAGATAGGTTCGAGATTCGATAGGCTCGATCTGGGTGGGACGTCGGCAGCAGGTCTATGGAGCGCTCCATGTGCAGCAGGGCTTGATCCATGTCATCCATTGATCCTGTGTCCTGTGCACGTGCAGCCAAGGCAATTCCGATGTTTGTTGCATACACAGAAGCTTCAGTTGGTCGGTTCTTTGATACCACCAGCGCTTCGTTGAACCACTTGATTGCTTCGGTTAGATCCGCTGGCTTATGGTCACGCTCATACCGCTCGGACAGCGCATTGGCTAAATTGTTCACATAGCCGGCGTAGGTTAGTTCATCGATCGCTGAGGCTGCTGCAGCTTGTTGGGCAAGGTCGATAGCTTCGTCGAGATCCTGTGAGTTCTCGGTATCTCGGTACCGGTCACGTAGAGCTAATGCCAAGTTGTTCCTACGTAGGGCAATGTAGCTAGCTACAGGTTCAGGTAGGGACAGCGCCTGGCGGTATAGCTCAATAGCATGATCTAGCTGGCTCCTATTGGCGCGCTCTTCGAAGTCATCTGACAGGAGCACAGCGAGGTTAGCCAGGCGTGCGACTCGCGCTGGATGCTGTTTCGGCGTCAGAGCTAGGGCTTCTTCAGCATGTTTGAGTGCCTTATCCAAATCACTTAGGGATCCGGTTTCGCGATAACGGTCGCGCTGTACGCTACCCACTGCAGCGAGTGCTCTCGCGCGATATAAGTCAGGATCCGAAAACAGTTTCAGCGCTTTGTTGCCTTGGGTGAGGGCTTCGTTAAGCAGCGCAGAGTCAGGATTCAGCTCATTGGCCTCCCGGCAGGCAAACACCAGGTCTACCATTGCTATACCCTGATCTTGTGATCCCTCGGCTGCGATATCGATAGCTTCCCGGTGCATGCTGAGGGCCTCATCGATCAGGCCTAGATCCGAGTCGCTCTTGACAGTTTCTAAGATGGCTGAAGCCGTGCTCGTTAGGATGACGGGGCGATCTGAGTCGTCGTCGGGAATTCGTTTCAGTGCCTTACGACCCAGGCAGACCGCTTCCTTAATGTGGTCTGGGTTTCCGCTCTCGCGTGAAAGACGTTTGAGTAAATTAATAAGGTCGGCTGTGTAGCCGGGATGATCACAGTGGTTGATTCCAAGAAGGTCTAGGCCATCCCGCATGTGTTCGATAGCCTCTTCGAGAAGACCCTCGTCGGGTGCAATGTTGTGTAGGCCTTCCAAGGCTGCCGCGAGAATGAAATGGGCGTTGGCTGTATCTTCAGGGGTTGCTGCCTCTGCTACGGCTTGGTTCCCCCAGGCCAAAACACGTCGAAGTTCTTCCTGTGACGCCCCTGCATGGCTTAGGATCAGTGCGAGATTTGCCTCGATTCCTCGTTTGGCATCTTCGTCCAGCTGACCAGATGCAAGGGCTGACTCCCAGAGGGCTATGGCCCGTTGGCGTACTGGCTCAGGTACATCAGCGGCGGCCCCCTCCATTAGTCCTGTGGCAAGGTTGGCCTGGCACTCGGCGATGAGTTCTAAGTCTGTTCCGTCTTCTTCTGCCTTTTCAAGGGCAGTCTCAAGCAACTCCACAAATAGAGTGAGGTCCTTTGGGTCATATTTTTCAGTGAACCGATCCCATATCATAAGAGCCACGTCATGTAGGTGAGTAGCAGATGAGCGCCCCTGTCGTTCTACGACTGACATGCCACGTCTGATTGCCTCGTTCAGGTCGTTGGGATCGCCTTTGTCTAGGAATCGCCGGTATAGCGCATCTGCTACGTACCAGTGACGGTCAATCCAATCTGGATCATCGTTGGATAGGCTGTCTACTTCCCTCATCATCATTATCCAATGAGGCTTCCTCGTCCTTTGACAGCATCTCATCCACATAGTTAGTATAATTAGCACCTTTCTTGACATAGTTGTTTCGCAAGGAGGAAAAATGGGCTTGTTTAAGTCTTCTCATAGCAATTCTGAGGAACTTCCGTACTGTCCGTCCGCTTCAGAAGAAATTGACAAACAAGCGGCCACCCTCTTTAACGGCCCTAACGCCCGTGTCGTTTGTTGCGACACTATTGATGTCCCCTCCGTTACTATTAATGGGCCGTGTCCGCGTTGTAAACACGTTTTCAGTCAGACACAGCAGCTTGACCTCGCACCTCTTGTAAAACGTGGCGCAGGCAATAAGCAAAAAGAGATCGTTCAAGAGGTAGATTTTCTCTGTGAATGTGGGGTTACCCATCCGGGTGTTCCTTGTGGGGAGAACGGATGTGGGGCAAGCTTCAGGCTCACTATCCCCAACTAAGAGATTTGAGATAGTGGTTCTGATGCAACCCGAAGATTCACCCAAAGAGCGTAGGCGTCCCTCCAATGCTGATCTGCGGTTAATACAGGAGCTGCAACGAAAAGAGCCTGATCAGGTTAGGGCGGAAGCTAGTGTTTGGCGTAACGGCTACACATTTCTTCTCACAGGAACTGGTGCTGTCTTGACGTTGGCTGCGCCTCGCTTAGGGAGTGCCTCTTGGCCGTGGCGTCTGGCTTTGTCTCTCTCTTTCGGTGTGGGGATTTTGTTGCTTGCTGTGGCGTTGTGGCTTGTTCTCAATGTAGAAGGCGGTGAACATAAATTTCCACGTATATCCAGCATGGATTCTATTCTGAACAAATACGGCTCAGTGCAAGCGTTCCTCCTGGACGAAGCCGCCCAAGTACGCAAACGTATTCGTCGTTCCAAGATATGGGCCAAGTTAGGTGCGTTGGCTGTGTTCATTGGCCTTATGTTGACCTTATGGATACCCTCATAATGGCTTAACTGCTGCGGTTAGCGATGCCGAAAGATAATGACAGGTAGGGGAGGGAGCCGTGAATGACTTTGTCAGGTAAAGCGCAAGCTAAACTGCTTAAAGCGCGCCGTTTAATGATCATCGGGCTTATCGCTTCGGTATTCGGTAACTATGTTGTCAATGCTGGCTTCAGTGCCTTTGCAGCATCTGGGACTATCGCGGTTTCTGCTCTTGTTGTTTTGAAAACGATCGAGCAAATAATTGTCTTCACCTTCCCGTTTTACGCGCGCATCGTTGGCAAAATCAGTCCGGACAAGGCACTAATCACTGTAGACCTGTGTGAAGCGGCAATGAGCGCCATCGCTCTAGCCGTCGCGTTCTTGCAGCCCCAGCTGGCGATTGGCTGCCTTTTTGCCTACGTGCTTATCGACGCGCTGATCGCTCCGGTCAGTGACCTCGCCGATGAGTTCTACGGGGCCGCTATCGCTAATGTGGACGAAAAAGCAGCCTTAGCTTTTAACGCCACGCTCTATTCTTGGCTCGCATTTATCGGCTTTGTGATTGGCGGGCCGCTTGGCTCTTTCTTCGCCTCGGTTTCCATTGAGGCCTTATTGCTGACAAACCTGGTTTTATCGCTGTGCGGGGCGGGTTTGCGGCTATTTGCGCGGACCACGTTCGCAGCTGAGCCAATCCTTGACGTTGACGATGACGAATACGCGGTGACTGGTAGCCGCTTGCCGGTAAAAGAGTTTTTCAAGGATCTTTTTGCCTCGGGGCCGGCGTCTCCGCTGTTATCGCTGATGATACGAATCGCTAGTGCGATGACTGGTGAGCTGTTCTTGCTTTGGGTGGCAGGGGTGTCTGCTGAACGGGCCTCTCACCTGGGTGCTTTTACAGGGATGGGGCTTGTGCTGGCGGTCTTTGGTGTGGGTGCCATGCTTGGGCCGACGGCGGGGCGCTGGCTGCGGCGTATTGGTTCGGCTAAAACGGTGCTTCTGTCTTCCGCGCTGGTGTCGGGCGCTATTTTGCTGCTGTTTGGCTTATTTGAGTTGACTGTGGGTAGCTCGTTTATTTTGGCTTTGGGTTTCGTGCTTGCCATAACCATTCTTAACCGGGCGCGGATGGTTGTTCTTGAGACGTTTCGCCAAGCGGAGTTTAAGGGCACGCGTTTTGTGCGGATCATGAGCTGGTCGTATTCGTTTGGGGCGCTTGGGACGATTCTTGGCTTGCAGATTGGTTACTGGCTGCACCTGTCTACGCAGCCGGTTGCTTGCCTGTTTATTGGTGGGATTTTGTGGGTTTGCATAGGTGTCATCGTCAACCTCAAGGTCGCGGCTCCCGTGGAGGCATAGCAAAGTTCCTACGTTGTAGTAGCGAGCCGTGAGGTAATGGCCAGCACGGACACTGACTTAGCTAGGCAGAGTCTGGTTTCTGGCTGATCTAGTGGTTGCAACGGGGGCGGAGAGTGCTACCATTGTAGTGACTGATTCTTAACAAGAGGTTGACTCGTTAGCGGCCTTTAGAATGCTCCACCGGGACTTTTTGGATTTGTTTTCAAAAGGTCCCGGTAATTTTTCGCCTCCCATTACCCCTGTTACGTGCCATAATGAACTATGGCCGTTACGCTCCCCAAAGATGATGTTCGCTATAAGGTCGGTATTGATGTTGGCCTTAACTCCATTGGCTTTTGTGCTGTCGAAGTCGATGACGACGATCAGCCAATCAGGCTGCTCAACTCGCTAGTATTTCGGCATGATGCTGGTATTGACCCAGCTAGCCGTAAAGCCGCACTGACTCGGAAAAATGTTTCTGGCGTGGCCCGCCGTAACCGGCGGGCGAAGCGTGAAACTAAAAAGCGACTAGTAGCACTTGATCGCTTACTGTCAGAAGAGTTTGGTTGGCCCCTGCCTAACCTTGAGGAGTATCCCGATCCATACGAGCCCTGGCACGTGCGTGCTCGGCTTCTTGACGGTTATATTGCTGATGATGCCAAGCGTAAAGAAATGCTGTCTATTGCAATGCGGCATATTGCACGGCACCGAGGTTGGCGTAACCCTTATATGAAACCTGCTTCGCTTGCTAGTTTGCCGTATCCTTCTGAGTTTCTTACTAAATTAAATGAAGATACTTCTCGTGTGATTAGGCAAAAATTTGCTGCAGAAGCCACCCAAGGTCAGCTGGTAGATGCGTTTATTTTGGCCTCTTTGAGCTTAGCTACAACCCCCGCATTGCAGGTGCTAGAAGAGTCTGAAAAGGATAGTAGTAAGAATAAGCCGCGCGATATAGTCCTAGGTAGGGTGCGTGGTGATAAAGGTGTTATCGAGGGTAAACTTCACCAGAGTGATAATGCCGAAGAGATCCGCCGTATTTGTGCTACTCAAGAAGTTCCACAAGACCAAGTTGAGCGCCTAATTGAAGCTGTCTTTAAAGCAAAAAATCCGCGCGAAGTAGGCGCAGCCTACAAACTAGTAGGCCACGATGAACTACCTGGGCAGAAAAAATACATTCGTGCAGAGAGAGCTCACCCAGCTTTCCAAAAATTTAATATTGTAGCTACCCTTACTAACCTACGTATTAATGAAGCAGGTAGTAAACGCAGGCTGAGTCCCAAAGAGCTGCAAACGCTGACAAATTACCTGAGTAATGTCGGTCCTAAAGATGAAGTTACCTGGTTTGATGTAGCTGAAAAACTGAAGATTGATCGCTCTGACTTGCAGGGAACTGCGCGTGCCTCATATGATGGTCAAGCGGCTTTAAAGTACCCTCCGAAGGATGTAACTTCTGCAAGCATTAAGCAAAGCAAAGTTAAGGCTCTTAAGGACTGGTGGAAACAGGCTTCAGAGGACCAACGTGGGCAACTGATTGATTACCTATCTAATTCAGGTGGATCAGATACGCCTAAAACGGATGACAAGCTTAATGATTTAAATAAGTTAACGCAGAGCTTTAGTGAAAAAGACTTGGAAGAACTGGAGAAGATTTCATTACCTGCTGGACGTGCAGCATACTCGCTTAACAGCTTAACTAAGCTTACTCAGCTGATGCTAGAAGAGGGGATTGACCTTCATGAAGCTCGCAAGCGGTTGTTTAATGTAGATGATGACTGGAAACCTACTCCAGAGCCTATCAATTCACCTGTAGGAAACCCAGCTGTAGATCGTGTATTGAAACAAGTAGCACGCTGGATTAATGCAGCTACTGAGCGTTGGGGTATTCCAGCATCTGTGAATGTTGAACATGTGCGTGAAGGGCTGGTTTCGGAAAAAGTTGTTAGAGAACTAATCCGAGATAATGAGGCTCGCCACAAGAAGAACATGGAAGTTGCTGAAGCGACTGCTAAGCGGTTAGGGCTATCTGGGCGTGTGCACAGGAATCACACCGTAAAATATTTTGCGCTGCGACGCCAAAATTGTCAGTGTCTCTACTGTGGCACTAAAATTAGTTTTGGAACCGCAGAGATGGACCATATCGTTCCGCGAACAAATGGTGGCTCAAACAATAAACGTTCAAACCTGGCCGCAGTATGTAGAACATGCAATAAGAGTAAGAGCAACATTCCTTTTGCTGTCTGGGTGTCATCTGGTAAGGCTGGGCCTGGAGTCTCCTTGGAGGGAGCTAAAGAGCGCGTAAATTCATTGCTTCTCACAAAAACTGATTTGCAAAAAGAAGATGATTCTCTGGTAGAAATTTATTCCAAGAAAGAAGGTGAAAAATTTAAGAAAGAGATTATTGCTCGCCTAGAATCTAAGAAGCCGGATGAGGAATTTGATGGCCGCTCGCTAGAGTCTGTGGCTTGGATGGCCGTTGAGCTGCGCGGGCGTATCGTGGGATATTACGAAAGCCTTTTGAAAGATACTGGTCAAAAGGTTCCTCAAGTAGGGGTTTATCGTGGCGCTATAACCGCTGAAGCTAGGAAAGCTTCAGGATTTGAGAATCGAGTTCGGCTGCTTGGTGGGAAAGGTAAGACTCGCCTAGATCGCAGGCATCACGCGATGGATGCCCTGGTTATTGCATTAATGAACCAGTCTGTATCTAAGCTGCTGTCATGGCGTATGCAGCTGCGTGACTCACAACGAATCTCTGGGATGCAAGAGACTTGGAAAGAATTCCACGGTTCTAACCGTGACGAGTATCGTCGGTGGAATGCTTGGACTAACGCAATGCGAATTGCTGTAGAGCTATTCAATGATGCTTTAGAAAAAGATGAAGTACATTTCAGTGAAAACAAGCGCCTTGGTGTTAGTTTAGCTAAAGCGCATGATGACACTATCAGGTCGCTATGTAGTTACGCGTTAGGCGGAGATTTTTCTGTTGAACTAATCGACAGGGCTGAGACGCCGGCACTATGGACAGCGCTTACCAAGCAACCTGATTTTGATGTTAAAAATGGGTTGCCTGAAGATCCGACGCGATGCATCACCGTAAACGGTAAACAATTTGGCCCCACGGATGAAGTAAACTTCTTTGCTAGTGGTGCTCCTGCGATTAAAGTGCGCGGTGGCTTTGCTGGTATTGGTGACACTATTCATCACGCACGTATTTATCGAATCGATGGTAAGAAAACTACCTACGCTATGGTCCGCGTGTTCCAAACAGATTTGCGTCGTATGAAGCACAAGGATTTGTTCACCGAACCTCTTAAGCCATCAACCATCTCAATGCGAACTGCTTCTAAAACTATCCGCAAAGCTCTTGCGGATGGAACTGCAACGCAAATTGGCTGGTTAGTTGAAGGTGATGAGATTCGTGTCGAAACGGATCGTTATCCTTCAGGTCAAATTGGCAGTTTACTTAAAGAATATCCGGAAGCCTCTTCTTGGCGAGTTTGCGGATTTCCAGAAAACGCAAAGATTCGCCTAAGGCCTAATCTCATATCCGAAGAAGGCTTTGATGCTGATATTTCAGAAGACGTTGTGAAATTAGTTAGCGGAAAAGGGTGGTGGGTGTCACCTAATACCCTGCTAGGTAATGGTCCTGTTACGGTTATACGCCGTAATGCTCTTGGTGAGGAACGCTGGGCATCGCGATCTCATCTTCCTGTATCTGTGGATTTGAGCTAACCATGGATGGTGCATGGCGAGTTCTTGATTTGAGTGGTTTTGAAGGAACACTTGAATCAGATCGTGGTGGTATTACTGTTCACCCAGAATCTGGTGAAGCAGTGCATGTGCCAGTCGCTGACTTGGCAATTGTTCTAGTTGGTATGGGTACCAAGCTAAGCGCGTCAGTTATGCATCGGTTATGTGCAGCGGATGTAGCACTACTGTTCTGTGATTGGCGGGGTATTCCTGAAGGTGGTGCTTATAGTTGGTCTGAACATGGACGAGTGGCCGCAAGGCATAGAGCTCAGGCTGCTATGACTTTGCCGCGTAAAAAGAATGCATGGGCACGTCTAGTGCGTGCTAAAATCACCGGTCAAGCGGCAGTGTTAGAGAATCTTAAAATTCCTGGTAGCGGCCAGCTATTGGCTTTGGCGGATAAAGTGCGTTCTGGCGATCCAGCAAATGTGGAAGCCCAGGCAGCTAGGTTGTACTGGTCTAAAACTTTAGAAACTAGGCGTATCCCTGGATCAGGTGAACGCATAGGGTCGAATTCTTGCTTGGACTACGGCTATTCGGTGCTGCGTGGTCATGTTATGCGAGCTGTGCTTGCTGCTGGCTTGGCTCCTGCATTAGGTATCTTCCATCATGATAGGGGAAATGCTTTTGCTCTTGCCGATGATCTGATTGAGCCGTTTCGACCAGCAGTAGATGAGGTAGTTTTTCAGCTCCCTAAGACAGCTAGCCCAACTGATAGGGAAGTGAAAAAGATATTGGTTGCGGCTGCGGCACAGAAATTTAGTGCCGATGGCCATGGCATCCCGGCTGTAGCAGAGGCTCTTGCTCAAGCTTTTGGTCGCTACGCGGAAGGTGTTGAAGATCGACTGCAAGTTACTGCTTGGGCTGGGCCAACTTTGGTTGATTTCGGCGGTGAAAACGATGTCGGATGACGCAATGTGGTGTCTAGTAATGTTTGATCTTCCTGTGGAGACAAAGGAACAACGTCGTGAAGCAGCTAGGTTTCGCCATGATTTACTGGATTGGGGTTTCATAATGGTCCAGTTCAGTGTCTATGCGAAATACTGGCCTACTGGTGGGCAGGATCATGCAGTGCTTCGAGCTATCAAAATGCATCTTCCAGAGGGTGGGCAGGTGCGTGTGATTGGCGTGAGTGACAAACAGTGGGCTAGTGGGCTCCATTTTCGTAACGCAAAGCCTCAAAAGAGTGAGTCTGCACCTGAACAGTTGATGATTTTCTAGCCAAAAATTTCTAGAAACCCCAGTAATTGCAAGGAAAAGCTCTCCCTCCAAGTATATCAGGGGGGAGAGGTGATTGATTTCCAGCTACACGCGCGATGCTATCCGCGTGTATGTAAGTCTATCAAAGGGAGAGGTGACTGATTCCCAACGTAGGCGACATTCGGCGCGCTACCCATAAGTCTATCAAAGGGAGAGGTGACTGATTCCCAACTCTGTGCGCATCTGGGTAGGCATCTGGGTAAGTCTATCAAAGGGAGAGGTGACTGATTCCCAACCTACCAGACGCTGATTTCTTTCATTGGTTAAGTCTATCAAAGGGAGAGGTGACTGATTCCCAACCCAACAAATACTTGGGTCAGGTCGAGGTTAAGTCTATCAAAGGGAGAGGTGACTGATTCCCAACGTCTGGCTGGTGGAGCTCAAGCGTGCGGTAAGTCTATCAAAGGGAGAGGTGACTGATTCCCAACCAGGCGCAGGCGTACCTACTGGCACACTTAAGTCTATCAAAGGGAGAGGTGACTGATTCCCAACCAGATCAGCCGATCACAGCCGAGCAGGCTAAGTCTATCAAAGGGAGAGGTGACTGATTCCCAACTAGCTTGTCGCGGAGCTGGCCAGCAAAATAAGTCTATCAAAGGGAGAGGTGACTGATTCCCAACCTAGGCCCAATCGAGCAAGCTAAAAGGGTAAGTCTATCAAAGGGAGAGGTGACTGATTCCCAACCACATTGTGCGTAACCTTGATTGTGAAATAAGTCTATCAAAGGGAGAGGTGACTGATTCCCAACATAGGCCGAACCACCAAAAGCATTAACATAAGTCTATCAAAGGGAGAGGTGACTGATTCCCAACTCCCG
>ERZ772779.571-NODE-571-length-16749-cov-20.664550_pt1 | contig 16749 bp, 10 predicted proteins | sample MGYA00511360_ERZ772779 | MGnify/ENA primary metagenome ERZ772779 (study PRJEB29015, sample SAMEA2738112) | human oral metagenome | biome: human oral; feature: human-associated habitat; material: saliva | place: China | collected 2231 ...
GCGGACTCTTTCACGAGGATCACGGACAACGTCGGCAAGGCCCTCCTGGGTAAGGAAGACGTCATCCGCTTGGCGCTGACCTGCATGTTCGCCGAGGGGCACCTGCTCTTGGAGGACGCGCCGGGAACCGGCAAGACGGCGCTGGCACGCGCCATCGCCGCGACCGTGCACGGGACGCATTCGCGCATCCAGTTCACGCCCGACCTGCTGCCCTCCGACATCACGGGCGTGACCATTTACGACCAGCGCACGGGCTCGTGGGACTTCCACAAGGGCCCCATCTTCGCCTCGATCGTCCTGGCCGACGAGATCAACCGCGCCTCGCCCAAGACCCAGTCGGCTCTGCTGGAGGTCATGGAGGAAGCCCAGGTCACGGTTGATGGCGTGCGCCGCGAGACGGGACGCCCCTTCATGGTGATCGCCACGCAGAACCCCGTCGAGCAGGCCGGCACCTACCGCCTGCCCGAGGCTCAGCTCGACCGCTTCCTCATGAAGACGTCGATCGGCTACCCGGGCCGCGAGGCCGGTATCGACGTCATCCTCGGCTCGGCCGCTCCCGACCGCACGCGCGCCCTGTCACCCGTGATCTCCACGAAGGCGGTTGCAGACATGGCGGACCTGGCGGCCAACAACTACGTCGACCGCTCGATCGCCGCCTACGTCCAAGACCTGTGCGAGGCGACGCGCGCCGACTCCGAGGTCCGCATCGGCGTGTCCACGCGAGGCGCGATCGCCATGATGCGCGCGGCCCGCGTGTGGGCGATCGCCCAGGGCCGTAACTTCGTGATCCCCGACGACGTGCAGGCCCTGGCCGCGCGCGTGTGGGCGCACAGGCTGGTCCTGGACCCCGACGCCGAGTTCGGCGGGGCCACGCGCGAGGGCGTCATCGAGCGTGCGCTGGGTGCGGTCGCCGCCCCGGTCATGAAGGGCTGAGGACTGTGGCACCGCGTTCCGTCGCCGACAGGCGCCACCTGCGCGACCGCCTCGACGCCGTCACACGTGCGCGCGTCGGGCTCGCGCGCGCCTCGGCGGCGGTCGCCTCCTGCTGGCGGCGCGTCATCGACGCGCTGCGCCGCGTCCGAGGCGTGGGCGCGCTCATGCGGCTCGGCTCGTCCCTGACCCCGCTCGGCTGGGGGACGACGCTCGTGGGGGCGGGCGCCGCCCTGGCGGGCTCCCTGGCCTCGTGGGTGGAGGCGGCCGTCCTCGGTTTCACGTGCCTGTCCCTGGTGGCCCTGTCCCTCCTGTGGTCGCTGGGCCGGGCCGGTCACGCCGTGACGCTGCGCCTGGCCAACACGCGCGTGACGGTGGGTGAGAAAGCGCTCGGCGCCCTGACGGTCACCAACCCCACGTCCCGCCGCCTGCGCGCCACCATGGTCGAGCTGTGCGTCGGCGCGGGCGCGAACTCGTTCCTGTGCCCTCCCCTGGGCCGCGGTGAGAGCCACGAGGAGGTCTTCGCGATCGCGACGACAAGGCGCGGCATCGTGGCCGTCGGCCCAGCCTCCACGATCCGCGGCGACAGCCTGGGCCTGGTCCGCCGCGTCCAGACGTGGTCCGACGCCACCGAACTCTACATTCACCCGCGCACGGTCGCCATGAACGCCTCGACGGTCGGTTTCATCCGCGACATCGAGGGCGCGACCACGCAGGACCTGTCCTCCGCGGACGTGTCCTTCCACGCCCTGCGCGAGTACGTCCCCGGCGACGACCGGCGCGCCATCCACTGGCGCTCCACGGCGCGCATCGGCACGCTCATGGTCCGCCAGTTCGAGGAAACGCGCCGCTCCCACCTGCTGATCGTCCTCGACCTCGACACCGACGCGTGGGCCAGCGACGACGAATTCGAGATCGGTGTCTCCGCCGCCGCCTCCATGGCGCGCGCGGCCCTGGTCGACGCGAAAGAAGTGTCGGTCCACACCCAGGCGGGCCACCTGAAAACCCCCACCCCGATGCACGCGATGGATTCCCTGTCCGGCGTGGAGCGCGTCCTGGGCGCTGAACGCATCAGCGCGCTCACTCAGCGAGCCGGGACCGAGGCCTCCCAGGCCTCGACCGCGGTCGTCATCTCGGGATCGCGCACGCACCTGGCCGACCTGCATGCGGCGCTCACGCGGCTTCCCCTCGACATGGTGATCACCGGCGTGCGCATCGACATGGACTCGGACTTCGAGCTGCGCACCCTCGGCAACACGCCGGTCGTCGTCGCCCCGACCCTGGATGACTTCGCCATCGGAATGAGGAAGGCCCTCGGATGACGCCCCACACCTCCCCCACGTCCCGCGCGACCTCGCCGGCCCTGCGCCGCGGCGTCGACGCCCTCGCAGTCGTGTCGATGCTCGTCGCGGCGGCCCTCATTCACGGTCCGGTCTTCGGCGGACACGCTGGCTACGTCGCGGCCCTGGGGGGCCTGGTCGTGGGCCTCCTGGTCGCCGCAGTCACGGCCGCGGCGCGCGTGCGCGCCATCGGGTCGACGCTGGCGCTCGCCGCCGCCTATCTGCTGACCGGCGGGGCGCTGGCCCTCCCGACGACGACTCTCTTCCACGTGGTGCCCACGCGGCGAACCATCCAGATGCTCGTCGTCGGCCTGATCACCTCGTGGAAGGACCTGCTGACGGTTCAGCCGCCCGCCAGCATCTTCGTGGGCCCCGCGATCATGCCGTTCCTGAGCGCCCTGGTCACCGCCTTCGTCACGCTCACCATCGTGTTGCGCACGAAGCGACCGCTGTGGGCGCTGGCACCCGTCGGGATCCTGGCGCTCCTGGGCATCATCTGGAGTTCTCAGCTGGCGCCCTTCGCCCTGCCGATCGGCCTGTTCAGCGTGGTCGTGGGCATCGTCTGGTCCGCGTACGTCACCGGTCGCGCCCGCCGCGAAGGCAGCCGCGGGATCGTCGAGTTCAACGATTCCACGGTCACGCCCACGGCCCGCCGAGGCATCGGCGCGGTCACGCTGATCATCCTGGCCCTCGCGATCGCCGTTCCCCTCACGCGCATCGTCGTCACGGATTCGCACCGAGTGGTCGCACGCGACTACGTCGAGCCGCCGCTCAACCTCCAGGAGTATCACTCCCCTGCCACCCAGTTCCGCTTCCTCAACACGACCGATAAGGACACCGATCTGCTGACGGTGGACGGGCTGCCCGAGGGCGGCAGGCTCCGCCTGGCGACCCTGGACTACTACGACGGGACCGTCATCCAGATCGCCGCGAACGCTAACGGGTCGGGTTTCCGCCACGTTGGACCCTCGTTCTACGAGACGCCGCTGCCCGCCGGCGCCGAGGCCTCGAACGTGAGCGTGCGCATCGACGGCTATTCGGGGAACTGGGTGCCCACGGTCGACGGCGTCCGGTCGCTGGAGTACACGTCCGATCGCGCGGGGCAGCTCGCGGACGCGCTCTACTTCCACGACCACTTAGAGACGGCGCTGTCCACGGTGCGCCTCGCGCAGGGGGACACCTACCGTGTGAGCGGCATCGTGACCCATCAGTGGAGCGACGAGGAACTCGAAGGCCGCGCCTTCTCACCAATGACGCCTCCCTCCGACGAGGGTGTTCCCTCCGACGTGTCCGACGCGGCCAACGAGATGATCGGGGACGCCGCGCCTGGCATCGCCCAGGTCCGCGCCATCCAGCGCGCGCTCCACGACGAGGGCTTCTACTCCGACGGCTCCGATCAGCTGTCTTTGCCGGGCCACCGCACGTCGCGCATCGAGGATTTCCTGAGCGCCGATCAGCTCATCGGCGATGACGACCAGTACGCGGTCGCGATGCTCCTCATGCTGCGGTCGCGGCAGATCCCCGCCCGGATCGTCATGGGTTTCCACCCGGAGACCCCGGCCTCGGGACAGGTGACGCTGACCGGCAAGGACACGCACCTGTGGGTCGAGGTCCCCTTCGAGGGCGCGGGCTGGGTGCCCTTCGACCCGACGCCCCCGCGCGACCACGTCCCCCAGACGGAGGTCCCCAAGCCGAAGCCCGACCCGAAGCCGCAGGTGCTCCAGCCGCCAGACCCGCCGCAGGACCCCGCGGAACTGCCTCCGGACACCTTCGACGATTCGGACGATGACGAAGACGGCTGGCCCGCGTGGATCCGAGTTCTCCTCGCGATCCTGGGCTGGAGCGCCGTGGGCGTCCTGGTGCTCTCCCCGATCTGGGGTCTGCTCCTGTTTAAGGCGCTGCGTCGGCGACGCAGGCGCACGGTCGGCACTGACGAGGAACGCAGCGCGGGCGCGTGGGACGACGTGGTCGACTACGCGACGGACACGGGCCTGCGCGTCCCGCTTCGGGCGACCCGGCTCACGCAGGCGCGCGCCATCGACGCGAGGCTGATCGACCGCCGCGCCGACATTCCCGACGACACCGGCTTTCACCGGTGGGACGAGCAGTGCACCTCCCTGGTGTTCATGGCCCGTTCGATGGACGCGGTCGTGTTCTCCGACGCGGGCGCCCGGGGGCGCGCGGCGGAGCGTTCCTGGGAGATCAGGGACGAGGTCGTGGCCGCGATTTCGGGGAAGACGCCCTGGTATCGGCGCTACTGGGCGCACCTGTCGGTGAGGTCGCTGTGGATGCGCCGGGTTCCCCTGCGCGTGCGCCTCGAACGCCTCACGGAGCTGCTCGCCCAGTGGCGCGCGAAGAAGACAAGACCGGTGGCCACCGACGAGGCCACACCCCTGAAAGGTACGGACAATGTATGAAATGATCGTTCCGGGCAAGTATCCCGTTCAGGTTCCTCCGTACCTGGCGGGGACGGTCGCGGTCAGCCTCGGGCGCCGACTGGCGTGGCGTATTCTCGCCATCATCATCTACGGCACGCTCGATGTGTTGCTGACCTTCGCCCCCTTCTACTTGCTGGTCATCTACAGGATGTCACCGGATGCGTTCAACACACTGAACATTGTTACTGGCGTGATGGCCTTCGCGTGGCTTGGCTTCGTGATCATCAGGCTCGTGCGAACGGGCGCGACTCCTCTCATGAGCCTGACCGGCGTGCGCTGGGTGCGCGTTGACACGGGTGCCCCCGCGGGGTGGGCGGGCCTGGGAAAGCTCCTCCTGCAAAGCGCCATCGGTACGCTGACCTTCGGTGTCGGTTCCATCATCATCTGCTTCGCCAGCATGGATGAGATTAACCGGACGTGGTTCGACCGCACGCTGGGCATCGTCCCGATTAACACGAAGGCCGGGCGCGACACGTACAAGACGCCCGTCGCCCCGCAGTCCCAGGCGCCGACGCAGCCGGTGGTCCAGCCGTGGAACGCGACGGCCTCGGCGGCCGCCTCCCTCCCTCCTGTACCGTCTGTGCCGCTGTCCGCGCCGCCCGCGCCTCCCACCCCGGAGCCAGAAGCGACGCACGTGCCGTGGGCAAGCGCCGCCTCCGACCCGGTGCCGACGCCGCCCACGCGGGTCTCCGCGCAGGCGTCCGCGCCTGCGGCCACGGCGCCGTCCTCGGACTACATTGGCTCGACCCCGTGGTCGAACTCGGACTCCGATGCGTCTGCCAGCGAACCCGCGGCGACCGAGCAGCCGCTGTCCTTCTCGCCGCATTCGTCCTCCTATTCGACGAACCAGCAGGCGTCTGATTCCTCCCTGTCCCAGGACGACGCTGACGACCGCACGCAGCTCGGGGTGCGCTACGACACGGCTCGCGTCACCTTCGACACGGGGGTGACGTACCCCTTCGGGGGAACGATCGTGCTCGGGCGCAACCCGCTCGCCCCGGCCTCGCACCCGACGGCGTCCCCCGTCCCCGTTGACGACCCGCAGCGGACGGTGTCGAAAACACACGTCGCGCTGACGGCGACGCGCGAGGGGGTCCTCGTCGAGGACCTGCACTCGACCGGGGGAACGGTCATCGTTCGCGCCGACGGTGAGGAAACGCCGGTCCTGCCCGGCGCTCCCGTCCAAGCATGCGCCGGAGACACCGTCCGCTACGGGCAGCGGAGCGTGGTCATCGATGGATAGCGCAATCGCCGAGGCGGTCGGCCCGGGGGGCGCACGGCTCGTCATCGCGCACGCGGCCCGCACGGACGTGGGGCGTCGGCGCGTCCGCAACGAAGACTCGTGGGGTGCGTCCTTCCCCGCCTATTTCGTTGCGGATGGGATGGGCGGCAACGACGCGGGCGACATCGCCTCGAGGGCCGTGGTCGATGCGGTGTGTGGCTCGTTGGAACTCGGCGAATTCGCGACGCCAGCCCTGCTGTCGGAGGCGGTTTCCCGCGCCGCGGCCTCGGTGTGTGCGCTGGGCACCGGACACCGGGCGCCGGGGTCGACGCTGACGGGTGTTGCCTTCCAGGAGTACCGCGGCAAGCCCTGCGCGGCCGTCTTCAACATCGGTGATTCCCGTACCTATTTGCTCTCCGAGGGTAGCTTCGAGCAGATCTCGGTGGATCACTCCGAGGTGCAAGAACTCCTTGACGCGGGGTGCGTCACCGACGTCGAGGCCCGTGCTCTTCCCCGGCGCAACGTCATCACGCGCGCGTTGGGGGCAGGAATGTCCGGCGATGTCGCCGCGGACATTTTCATGGTTCCCGTCCACTCGGGCGACCGGTGGGTGATCTGCTCCGACGGGCTGTCGGGGGAGGTGACGGACGCGCTCATCGAGATGATCGTGCGACACGTGACGGATCGCGAGCAGGCGACCGACGAGCTCATCGCTCAGGCGCTGGGCGCCGGAGGAAAAGACAACGTCACCGTCATCATCGTGGATGTTGTGGAGGCCGCGCCCGAGTGGGGGCAGCCGAGCAGCGGCGATGAGACGGTCGATAACGACGCGACTCTCAGCGGCCCGACTCACGCCGGCCTGCCAGCGGTGTCGGCGCAGGAGGGACCGCACGCACACGGAGTGGAGGAATGCCATGCGTAGACGCACGTGGACGCCCGGCGGCTACCCTGCCGCCGTGACCGAGCGCGGGATTTTCGTCCTGGAGCCGGGTCATGAGGCGCTCGCCCAGCGGTTCTGGGAACTCATGGTGGATGGCGCAGACCTGCCTGTCCTGTTGCAGGAACTGACGTCCGCGTTCGCCGCCAACCTGGCGTCGCTGCCCAGTTTTGTCGCCATCATCGACGAGGCCGGTGGCGCGCACATCGCGGTGCGCGGCGCTTTCGAGGTCGTCGTCGATGGACCCGAGGGACCGACGTCGGTGGCCGGAGGCAACGTCATCACGTGGTCCGAGTATCGTTTCCGGGCGCACTCGGGGTGGCGGATCGCCACGCCGGTGGACGGCCTCGCGCCGGAAGAAACGCCGTGGCAGGCGCTCAGCGCGGTTCTGCCCGTGTCCACGCTCGCGTCGGGCACCGTCGGCGAGGTCGGGTCCGCCGGCGCCTCCCCGATCGTGTCGCGCGTCGAGTCCGAGGCTCGCCCGGGCCTCGACGAGGCCGCCGTCCCTGCGCCCTCCGCTACGCCCATCGACGAGGCCGGCCCCGCCACGAGTGAGCCCGTGCACTCACCGGAGACAGAGGAGGACGCGCAACCCCTCGCCCTCGCATCGTCGGCGTCTTCGCAGGGCGAGCCCGCCGACGAGGCGCTCATGGTGGTCGAGGATGACGATTCCCCCGCCGCGGCCTTCTTCGCGGCGGCTGCGGCCCCCTTCTTCGAGGAGGAGCCCCTTGGCTCTGACGCGCCCGCCCCCCTCGCGGACGACGAATCTGACGAACCAGGCGAACCAGGCGCAGACCCGTCGGCGCCCCGCCACGACTGGGACGCGCCCGCAGCCGAGGGGTCGGCTCAGGCCGAGAGCACGGGGGAGGAAACGCAAATCCCCTGGTACGATCGCGAGGAAGAAGCGGAGGAATCCTCGCCAGGTGACGACCGCGTCTCCTCCGGTGACGCGCAACCGGACCCCGAACCCGACGAGGAACAGGCATTATCCCCCGCCATCGACGCGGAACCCGGGTACGCGCCCGGGGAGCAGGGCAGCGAGGATCGTGTCTCCCCCTACGAGTACCTCTACGACGACGTGACCCGTGCGGGAACCGTCGAAGACGCGGCCGTTCGTCACGTTCGTAACTCCGATGTCATCGACGACGACCCCGTCCCCGTTCCCCCATCCCACGGCCCCTTCACCGGTACCGAACAGGAGGCTGAGCAAGAACCCACGCCCGCTCTCTCCTCGTCCCTGCCTATTTCGAGCGTTCCGCTCACGGTCACGCCCACGCAACCCGAGCCTCCGATCGACGTGCCCCCAGGCGGCTTCTTCATCGACTCCGTCCCCGGGTTCTCGTCGGACGCGCGCTCGACCCCCACGGCGACGCCGAGCGCGGCCTACCGCCGCTTCATGAAGGCCACGGCGGACGGCGACCACGATGGGATGACGACGCTCCCTCAGCGCGCCCGCGAGCTACGCGACTATGCCCGCCACGTCAACTCTGACCCCGACGAGTCATCGCAGGCTGCGTCCGCGCAGGCCTCTCCCGCCGCGCAGGCCTCTCCCGCCGCGCAGGCCTCTCCCGCCGCGGTCGGGCCGCAGGTCCTGGCCGTCTTGTGCGAAAAAGGCCACCCGAACGCCACCCATGCCTCGTCGTGCAGGATCTGCTCATCGCCGCTGGGCAGCACCGCCGTGACCGTCCCGCGCCCCAGCCTGGGCCGGATCGTCTTGTCGACGGGGGAAGAAGTGGCACTGGACCAGGACATCATCATCGGGCGTCGCCCGCGATCGAGTGCAGGCGCCGGTCGGCAACCCGCGCGCCTGGTCATCGTCCCAAGCCCCCGCAAGCAGATCTCACGCAGCCACTGCGAGCTACGGATCGACGACTGGGACGTGCGCCTGCACGACCTGGGTTCCAATAACGGAACGTACCTGACGCGCCCCGGGCAGGCCCCCGTACGCCTGGACGAGAACGTTCCCACGGTGCTCAAACCGGGAGACGTCGTCGAACTGGGTGAAGAGATCTCGTTCCGGATGGAGGAGTAATGCGACGGCCACTTGACCCCCCAGCGATTCCCAACGCGACGTTCGTCCGCCACCTCGGCTCGGGCGGCTTCGCCGACGTCTACCTGTTCCGCCAGCAGATGCCCCAGCGTGACGTGGCAGTCAAGGTCCTGCGACCGGACTCCAATGCCCAGGCCTCGGCCGCCTTCGACGCGGAAGTCAACCTGATGGCCCGCGTCTCCAACCACCCGTCCATCGTGTCCTTTTACACGGCGGGAATCACGGACGACGGTCGCCACTACCTGGTCATGGAATACTGTCCTCCCCCGCACTTGGGCCAGCGCTCCAAAGAGCACCGGATCCCCGTGTCGCAAGCGCTCGACATCGGCGTGCGCATCGCCGGAGCGGTCGAGACGCTTCACCAGCGCGGGATCATTCACCGCGACGTGAAGCCCATGAACATCCTGTTCACGCAGTTCGGGCACCCCGTCCTCACTGACTTCGGTATCGCCGCGCAGACAGGAACGGACGAGGAAACAGCCGGCGGGTTCTCCGTCGCGTGGGCGCCTCCCGAACAGCAGGACGGGACAGGCCCCTTCGGGCCCACGATCGACGTCTACTCCCTGGCTGCCACCGTGCACGGCATCCTGACGGGTCACTCGCCCTTCGAGGTTCCCGGTGGGGACAACCGAGAACTCTCCGTGCTCAACCGGGTGCTGCGCTCCCCCGTTCCCGCCATCGGTCGAAGCGATGTTCCCGCGGAACTTGAGCGTATCCTCGCGATCGCCATGTCGAAAGACCACAAGCGGCGCTACCAGTCGGCGCGCGAATTCGCCCTCGCCCTGCAGCACGTCCAGTCCTCGCTGCGCCTGACCCCCACTCCCTTCGAGGCCATGGGCGTGGAGGGGCCCACCGCCACCTACGAGGACGACGAGGGGGATGAAACCAGCGCCGCGCCGATCGCCGTTTTTTCCTCGCATGCCCCGACCCCGGCCTCGTCCATCGAGGACGAGGACGACCGAACCGTCACCGTCCTGACGAAGGTGGACCCCGACCCGGCGCCCGCGAGCGCACCCGCGCCCGCCGCTGCGCAGGCGCCCGCCTCTGCGCACACGCCCGCGAGCGCGTCGGGGGACACGGAAGGCGCCGAGGACGAGGAACGCTCATCCAAGGGCTTCGGCGCGGTCGTGGCGGGGTTCTTGCTCGTGGTTCTGATCCTCGGAGGCATCGCCTTCGGCGTGTGGACGGTGCTGCGCGGTGAGGGAACCACGAAGGCTCCCACGCAGTCCGCGGCCGACGCTCCTCCGCTTGACGGGCTTCCTTCGGCCAACACGAACGCGTCGATCACCGGCCTGTCGGGGACGCTCACCCCCGACGGCGTGACCTTCACGTGGGACTCGGCGGGGGCGGGAACCACGTACCTGTACCACGTTGAGGACCCGAAGGAAGAGCACGCGGTGCGCCAGACGAAGGAAACCTCGGTCACCGTGCCCGCCGTGCCTGGGCGCACGTGCCTGTCCGTCGCCGTGCGTAATTCGGACGGGCGCTCGTCCAACGAGGCCATCGAATGCGTGGAGACGCCATGAGCACCGCGGGCAACGAGCACGAGGCGATCGTGGAGGAGTCGGCGGTTGTCGACTACTGCGGCGAGATCTACCCGATCCGCGCAGATCAGGAATTCCTGATCGGACGCGAAGCCGACCTGTGTATCGACGACAATCCGTTCCTGCATCGGCGCCTCGTGCGCATCAGCTGTCACGACGGCATGTGGTGGCTGGATAACGTCGGGTCGCGCATCGCGGTCACCGTCGCCGACGAATCCGGGTCTATGCAGGCGCGGGTCGGCCCCGGGGCTCGTATCCCGCTTGTGTTCGACTCGGTCGTCGTCGTGTTCGCGGCCGGACCCACGACCTACGAGTTCTCCGTGACCGTGAAGGGGACGACGTTCCGCAGCTACAGTGCCCCGGCCGTCGACTCCGGCGAGGTCACCGTCGGGGAAGCACGTTTCACACCGTCGCAATACCTGCTGATTCTGGCGCTGTGCGAACCCTGGCTGACACAGGCCGGGTCGGGTCCCACCGACATTCCTCGCAACGTCGAGGCGGCGGCCCGGCTGGGGTGGTCGATCACCCGTTTCAACCGAAAACTCGACAACGTCGCTGACAAGCTTGATCGGATGGGCGTTCCCGGCATGCGAGGTCGGCCCGGGTCCTTGGCGACGCACCGGCGCGTCCGACTGGTCGAATACGCGGTCGCCGCGCGGCTGGTCTCCAGCGCCGACCTGCATCTTCTCGACGAGGAGAAACAACGTAACCGCGCCTCTCAAGCGCCCACCGGGAAGGACCGGAGATGAAAATCAAACTGACGCTGCGCGGGCGCGGGCACGGTGACAACGACCTGCTGGTCACCACCGACTCGACTGCGACTGTCGGCGATGTCGCGGCTGCCCTCGCGTCCTCGGGTCCGTCGAAGAGCGCGGGAACGCTCGCTTCTCCGGATTCGCTGACCCTTCGTGTTCTGGATCCTGCGGACGGGCGCATCGCTTCGGTTCTCCCCTCGTCTGCTTTCGTCACCGAGACGGGGCTTCAATCGGGGTCTCTCGTCGACATCGTGTCGACGAAGGACGCGATCACAGCGGGCGGCGTCGCCGGCGAGCTGCGCGTCGTGGATGGCAACGACAGGGGCATGTGCGTGCCCTTGTACTTCGGCGGCACCACCGTGGGCCGCGCGCCCTCCTGTACGGTGATGCTCAACGATCGGCGAGTGTCAAAGACTCACGCTCGTATTACCGTCGGCTCCTGTATCGAGATTCATGACCTTAATTCCGCCAACGGCGTTCTCGTCGGCAACCATCGCGTCCAGCATGCCACGGTGACCCCCGGAGACGTGATTCTCCTCGGGGACACGCAAATCCAGCTGGTTCAGACGAAGATGCCCGAGTCGACGGGGGAATCGACCGACATCGGGTTCATCAGGTCGCCCCAGGTCATCCCTCACACGAGCGCTCGAACCGTCAAGCTCCCCGAGGCGCCCACGCGCCCCAAACCGTCGCGTTTCCCGATCATCGGCCTCATCGCGCCGCTGATTATGGGCGTGAGCATGTTCCTCATGACCCGACAGCTGACGAGCCTGTTGTTCGTGGTCCTCAGCCCGGTCATCATGCTGGGCTCGTGGTGGGACCAGCGCAGACAGGCGAAAACCGAGTTCGCCGAGGCCATGGGACGCTTCGAGGATGCCCTGCGCATCACGCACCAGGACCTGGAGGAGAGTCGGCGCGAGGACGTGGAATCACGCCACGCGCAGTATCCTCCGATCGACCAGGTCATTGCGGGGGCCCTGCGTCGCGACGGTTCGTTGTGGATGCGGCGGCCGGAACACCCGGAGTTCCTCAAGTTTCGGCTCGGTCAGGGTACGGACGTCGCGAGGGTCACCATCGAAGGGGCGGATCAGCGCTCTGGGCTTCCGGAGGCCATCGCCAGGGTGCGTGCGCTCGCTGACGAGTATTCCCGGGTCACACACGTTCCCCTCGTTGCGGATCTTCGGGCCTCCGGCGGCTTGGGCCTGTGCGGTCCGGCGGGCATTCTCAGGCAGGCGCGCGGCGCGATTGCGGCGCAGTTGGCGGCGCAATACTCCCCCGCAGAGGTCATCGTCACGTGCCTGACCTCCGCTGAACGGGTGGATGGCTGGGAGTGGATGAAGTGGCTTCCCCATTCCTCCTCCCCGCACTCCCCCTTCGGCTCCGGCATCCACCTCGCCTCCGACTCAGCCTCGGGCAAGGTTGTACTCTCGCAGCTTGAGGGACTCCTCGAAGCACGCAGTAAGGGAGATCCCAGCGAGGTCTGCGACCGAGGCCCCGACGTTTCTTCCGTACCGAAGGAGGATGCCTCGGGCGAGGATTCAACCAAGGAGTATCCGAATCCCATTCCCGCGGTGGTCGTCTTCGTCGACGACGTGCTGGTGGACCGAGCGCGTCTGAACCGCATTGCTGAGCTCGGCCCCGACAGGGGAATCTATGTCGTGTGGATGGCCCCGACGTTCGCCGAGCTGCCAGCGGCGTGCCGCTCGTTCATCGCCTTCAATGGCGCTCAGGCGTCCATCGGCGATGTCCGGGCCTCGCGCGCGCTCCAGGACGTGTCCGTGGACCGCGTGTCCGACGAGGAGTTGGCTTGCCTGGGCAGGGCACTCTCGCCTCTCTTTGACGCGGGCGTCCCCGTCGACGACGACTCGGACCTGCCCGGCTCGATCTCCTACGTGGACCTGACGGGCCAGGAACTGGCGGACGATCCCAACGCGCTCATCGAACGATGGAGGGCCTCGCACTCGATCATCGACCGCTCTCCCGGGCGCCCACACAAGAAGATCCCCGCCGTTCCTCTGGCCGCGATCGTTGGACAGGGCGCGAGCGAACCCATGCAGCTGGACCTGCGCTTACATGGCCCGCACGCGCTGGTCGGCGGCACCACTGGCGCCGGCAAATCCGAGTTCTTGCAGGCGTGGGTCCTCGGCATGGCCCAATCAGTCTCGCCTGACAGGCTGACTTTCCTGTTCGTCGATTACAAGGGCGGTTCCGCCTTCGAGCAGTGTACGGAGTTGCCGCACACCGTCGGCTTGGTCACCGACCTGTCGCCCTACCTGGTGCGCCGCGCTCTGACCTCACTGCGCGCAGAGCTGCGCTACCGCGAGCGGCTGCTGAGCGAGAAACGGGCGAAGGACCTCGTCACCCTGGAGAAGTCCGGGGATCCCGACTGTCCCCCCTCGCTCGTCATCGTTGTCGACGAGTTCGCGGCGCTCGTGAACGAGGTGCCGGAGTTCATCGACGGCGTCGTCGACGTTGCGCAGCGGGGACGGTCCCTCGGCCTCCACCTTATCCTTGCGACGCAGCGCCCCGCTGGTGTCATCAAGGACAACCTCCGTGCGAACACGAACCTGCGCGTCGCCCTGCGCATGGCCGACACCGACGATTCTCAGGACGTGCTCGGCGACCACATGGCCGCCCACTTCCCGCAGAACACGCCCGGTCGTGCCGCTGCGAAAACGGGACCCGGCAGGATTTCGGTGTTCCAGTCGGCCTACCCCGGCGCGCGCACGACCGAGGGTCTCAAGACCACGCAGGTTGACATCGAAGCACTGTGCTTCGGCATGCCTCAGCAGTGGAAGACGCCCGAACCCCCCAAGCCTCGCGACGATGTCCCCACTGACATTTCCCGCGTCGTTGGCACGATTCGCGCGGCCGCCGAGAAAGCGCAGATTCGCCCGCCTCGCAAACCGTGGCTGCCCGAACTCGCGCAGACCTACAACCTCGCGCATTTGCCCCAACGCTCCGACGATAAGATCGTGCTCGGAGTCTTGGACGATCCTGAGGAACAGACGCAGGAAGTCGAGTATTTCCGCCCCGATCAGGACGGACATATCGCCTACTACGGGGCGTCGGGTTCCGGAAAGACGACAGCGCTGCGCTCACTCGCGATCGCAGCAAGCATCACGCCTCGCTCCGGTCCCGTCAATGTCTACGCCCTCGACTTCGCTGGCGGCGGCCTCGACATGCTCAAGAAGCTCCCCAACGTCGGCGATGTCATCATCGGCGACGACGACGAGCGAATCGCGAAGCTCATCACCATGCTCGGCGACATCGTCGAGGAGCGTTCAGTCTCCTACAAGGCGATCAACGCCAACCACTTGACCTCCTACCGCGAGCTGTCGGGACAGAAGGACGAACCCCGATACCTGGTGCTCATCGACGGGATCGCGGCGTTCGCCGAGACGTACCAGCTCACTGGGCGCTACGCGGCGATCTGGAGCCGCTTCCAGCAGGTCCTGTCGGATGGGCGCGAAGTCGGCGTTCACTTCGCGGTGTCGGCCGATCGACCGCAGGCCATTCCGAACTCGATCGCCGCGTCTTTCCAACGAAAAGTGGTCCTGCGGCTGACCGACGAGGACGCCTACCTCTATTTCAATCTTCCACGCGATGTCCTGAGCGCGTCGAGCGCGCCCGGTCGCGCGATGCAGGTGGGCAACCCGAACCTCTTGCAGCTGCCGATCCTGGGTACGAACGTCACAGACTTCGCGCAGGCCAGGGAAATCGAGTCGCTCGCCGGCACCAGGTACATGCGTCAACGCACGCGGCCGGCGCCGATCCGTTCCCTGCCGCTCGATATACCGGCGCGCGAGGTCGACCTCACTGTCGATGGACGCCCGGTCATCGGCGTCGAGGCTGGTTCGCTCGCCCCGATGCCGCTGCGCCCTGCGGGCACTGTCGCCATCACCGGCCCCGCCCAGTCGGGCAGGACCAACACGGTCCGGTGGCTGGCCCGCAGCGTCCACCGCGCATTCCCGAACGCGGTCATGCTGCACGCGAGCGCACGCCGCTCCCTGGTGGCGAGGGAACCGCTGTGGACGGAGACGGCGCAGGGGGCGGACAAGATCGCGTCCATGCTGATGAAGCACGCTCACCTGTTCGAGGAGGAGGCACCCGACAACACACCGGGAGTCGTTCTCTTCGTCGAGGGCATCGGAGAGTTCTCCTTCTCCGCGTGCGATCAGCAGCTGCAGGACGCCATCGCCTCGTCGAAGGCCAACGGTCATCTGGTCGTTGCCGAGGCCGACGTGTCGGGTTGGTCGTTCGGCGGCTCGCTGGCATCGGGCGTGCGGAGCGGGCGAACCGGGATCGTCCTGTGTCCCTCGCCCGGTGAGGGCGAGAACGCTGTCGGCGTCGCCGTGCCCGGCGTCTCTGGGCGCGAGGCCGTGCCGGGCCGCGGGTACTTTGTCCAGTCCGGTAAGCAGTGGAAAGTGCAGGTGCCCCGAGTATGACAAGACCCGATGGGGACTAGTCCCCATCGCCCATGACAAGACCGAATGATAGTTTGAGGTTACGGGCTAATCACCCTATCCGACGTGGGAACCGTCGGCCCGAACACACCAGACCCCGATACCCACCCCGGGTATCCCATTCTCAACGGAGGAACACAATGGCAAACCTGAATGTCACCTACGACCAGATGCAGTCCGCGGCGACTCGTCTGCGCAACGGTCAGAACGATCTGCAGACCAAGCTCAACGAGCTGCGCTCGCTGGTCCAGCAGCTGGTTCAGAACGGCTTTACGACGTCGCGCGCCTCGGGCGCCTTCGACACCGCCTACCAGGAGTTCACCCAGGGCGCGACCCGCACGATCCAGGGGATCGACGGCATGGCCGATTACCTGAACAAGGCCGCTCAGGCACTTCAGCAGACCGACGAACAGCTGGCGCAGTCCATCGGCAAGTAAGGTCATCGTCTCCTGGGGCGCGGGGCGAGCGCCCGCGCCCCAGGCTCGATGCAGAAAGGAAACGCCATGGTGAACCTGTCACTTGACACGACCGAGTTGCGCAACCGGTCGAAGTCCCTGCGCGCGACGGCATCGCTACTGGACGATGCGAGGATCGACGCCTTGGACGTTGCCTCTGTTGTCGGCCACGACAAACTCGCGGGAAAGGTCAGGGAGTTCGGCAACAACTGGGACACCACCCGGGGGCGTTTCCGCGAGCACCTGGAGGCACTGGCGAAGACCTTCGACGCCATCGCCGAAACCTTCGAGGATCTGGACAGAGACCTCGAGAACGCGCTGAGGAGAAAGAAGTAATGAGTACTCTTCCGGGGAACCCCACCGCCCTGAAAACGAAGGTCGAGGGGCTGATCACCTCCGCGAACAGCATCCAGTCCGCGATCGATGGCCTCAGCAAGTTTGTGACGACCTCGAATTCGCTCGCTGTCGCAGCAACGTACGGGCAGGTGAAGAACGCCAAGAAAAACTTGGAGGCAGCGCACGGTCGCTACCTGAATACGGGCCTGGCGCTGCGCGAGTACCAGACGGTGCTCGCCGACTGCCACAAGCGAGCCGACGCAGCGGCGGCCCGAG
>ERZ772779.573-NODE-573-length-16714-cov-2.370971_pt1 | contig 16714 bp, 17 predicted proteins | sample MGYA00511360_ERZ772779 | MGnify/ENA primary metagenome ERZ772779 (study PRJEB29015, sample SAMEA2738112) | human oral metagenome | biome: human oral; feature: human-associated habitat; material: saliva | place: China | collected 2231 ...
TCTGGGTGAGTAGAATCAACACACCTAACAGAGTTTGACGCGCGCGGCTTCATAGTCGATCACTCTCGCAGCCACCGCGTCAGAACGCCACGTCTAGGTAGGATGGCGGTAGCCTGCCTCGATAACGCAATCGGTGCAGGCCCCAACCTATCGAAGGGAGCCAGTCATGTGGGAAGAGTTTCGAAGCCTCACGCTCCCACTCCTCGGCGAGTACTTTGCCCCGGAGCTCATCGAAGATAACGGTGACAGTCTCGTCTATATCGATAGGCGTAGTCTGGCAAGCTTTTTCGTCACCGAGAACGCACGAGGACTTACCATCGGCCGCTACGAAGAACGCAATACCGTCGGTACGTTCTTCACGAGCCCTTCCATTGAGTTGGCGACCGTAGCACTGACACTCCTCGCACGCGAGGGGCTCGGCAAGCTCGTCGATATGCACTATCCTACGGACGAGCTTCTAGGCCCCGTGCCGGGCACCGACTACAGCATCAGAAGAGGCAGATCCAGAGGATTTCACCTCACCCACAATTCCGACAGCTCGCTGATCGCAAAATGCGCATATTTTACATACGCCCGCGCAATCGCCGAGGCCTCGACCCCCTCCCCGGATTCACTACGGCCGTAGAATCGAGGCAGTTGACACCACACGCCGAGGAGGACTGACCGTCGTATGAACAAGGAACTCGCCGCATACATCACTCGCCTGTGTGAGCTATCCGGACACACAACCCGGATCGACGATGATTTGATCCTGGTCGAGCCGGGTGAAGACTTTATCTACGACGCATTTACCATGGTCAAGGAGTACTACGCCTACGGTCACGTCGATAAGTACTCATTCGGCGGGTCACTCTTCGGCTCCGCGTCCTTCGAGATCTTCAAGAAGTTCGCGATCATGCACTTCGCCGCCGACATTCGCGCAGCACACCAGCTCCCACCCCTCAACGTCCCAGCAGTGACCGACGTTCACCCCAGTTTTTCCATCGAATTCCGCGAACCGATCGCGTACCTGCTGACAAGCAAAACCTCCCCCATTCCCACGACATACACAAGCTTTTCGCCAGCTGCGCTGCTCTCATTGTCATACCTGATGGACACGCCAAGCGAAGACCTGCTCTCCCTGGTCCTCGAACCGTCGGGAGCCGGATACGTTGCTCTCTTTCAGCGGTAACCCACATGCTGTCTCACCGTTGCCAACCGCTTATGCCCGAAGAATGGAGCTCCCAATGCTAGAACAGTTGCAATCCCTGACGCAGAGGATCTCGCACGCAGACTTGAGCGTACAAAACATCGGAAATTGTGATTACGTACTTGACGCGCCTTACGCGCGGTACTACCGATTCCGATTCACTGATGGATTCTACGAAGTAGGTTCATATGAGCGACACGCTCCCGATAGCTTCAGTTTTCAGACACGCAACGAAGCTATTGCCCTCTATCAATTCACACGAATCATTGGAGGATTGTACCGAAGCGCCCAGAGTGACAAACAACTGGCCACACCGCCCGGATGGGCAGCCCTTCAGCCGGGATGGGCTGTTGAGCGGCCAGACAAAGCATTGAGGTCTTTCGACGTTACAGAAGATAATGATCTGTCCATGCACTTTTCTACCTCTGAACCAGAATCCCACATTATTTTGACGTATTTCATGTCTTTTCCTCTCGATTCACTGATCGATATTTTCCTCGATCCATCTGGCGGCGAGCTGGGCACCGATCATAGACATATCCACGCTCTCTCGTTCTAGTGGCCACCTATCACAGACGAGTATTAGCTCAACCATCAGGGAACCGACTCCAACGACCACACGACGAAAGGATCAAGCATGGATCCCGCAGCGATTATCACAACGCTAACGAATTCTGCAGCACTCCGTGCTGACATTACTTCAGAGACCTACCACATCACCTGCGAGACCGACACAACTACATCCATTCATATTGATCTGCACTCACAGAGCATCACGAGCACTTACGACGATAAACAAACCACCATGAGCACACCAAATGTCACTGTCTTTTGTTTCGCTCTCGTCTTCCGCTTAGCACCCCTGTGGCGCCAGGTAGAAGGACTGAAGACAATCCGCGGAATGCGCACCTTCAGTAACCTGGAAACTGAATGGACATTGCGCCGAGAAACACCGGAAGACCCCCGTTTCCTCTTCCGGAACGCCAACGATCCATCACTCGTTTTCTCGACGACAAACCCAAACACGGACGCCGTCATCACGAAAGCAAGCTCACTAGATCTCAGCGCTCTCCTCACCGCCTACACGCAGCCTGAACCATCACACCTCTACGCGCTGCTGTGAGGACACCGCCGAGCACATAGACTCACCGGCAAAGTACCTCACAACGACCAGGAAGGACCACCACCATGCTGGAACGGCACACTGAGCTCATCGAACGCCTTTTGCGCGACTCATTGACCAGAACAAGTGAATTCAACCAGGGTTGGTCTTTCACGAATGACGGCACCCTCTATTTCTCCGTCTGGGACGAGGACGGGAACACCTTCTTTGCATGGTCGGAGAGACAACCGGGCACTGCTGCTTCCGTGTACACAGATAACGACACCGTCACGGCGTACTTGTTGACGATGGAGCTGGGAGCAAAGCGCGCCATGGCACTGCATTTCGACGTACCAAGATTCCCTGAAAGGCTCGAACAACTCCACCCATCATGGGTAGCCGACAAGACCCCGTGGCCACCGACCTTGCTGTACCACCGCATTGATGATCCGAGCGTCCGCTTTTATTCAAACAGCTCATCCGATGCCGTGCCCATCACTCACGCGATGCAATACGACCTCGAAGACCTCCTGAAGAAATATATGGCCTAGGCCAACGACTAACACCACGCGCGCCGACGTGACCGCCAGTTTCACGGCATCAACTTCGAACGCACTTTCGACTAGCCGAGACACGACGAGGTACTCCCCGCTATGACGACAACAATTGCCCGAGACACATTCATCCAGTCTCTCGTGACTTCGCTGACGCGAGAGCTGTATATAGAAACCGAGGATCACGTGTGGTTTCGGAGCAACGATCTTAATGTCATGATCCACGCGTGGTACGAGGACGGTTTCTACTCGGGCGGGTCAAGCGAACGCCTCTCTCCCCCTGGCACCAGCATGTGGGCAGATTCTCTTACCCCCGTGAAGCAGTGGCTGCTCGTGGACAACTATGATCTACTGCGCCATTGCCTCGACCTCCAACCATTGGGCATCAGTTTTCGGGAGCTGCTGATCGCGCCGAACTGGTCCCACAGGCCCGGCACCAATCAGTACTCCCTTGAGCTGTGTCACAACGATCAGCCCACCGGCGTCTTCGCAGGCAAATGGTCTGACGAAGCCACCAACCTGACATGGTTCCTGAACCACACGCCCGAACGACTCCTCGAGATCGCACACATCGAAAGCACCAAGGAAGCCTGCCAAGCCCTGTTCGGCATGCCACGCATCCCCTTCGCTAAGCGCACGGACACACGGCAGTAACACATGCCGTGGGAAGAATTGCGGCACCGGCCCAGCCCCGGCCTCGTCCCCACATACAGCGAGGCGGCGGGAGCTACACGCTCCCACCGCCTCACCGCAGGCACGACCCGGGCCGCACCTTTTGGGGTTGAATCAGCCCTCACGGAACATGATGCCGAAGCTACCGCGCGGGTAGTGCCACTTGAGCACGCCCTCCGGTGCCACAGCCAGGCAGGTGCCGCACTCGAGGCACGCCGCGTACTCAACGCCAACGGTGCCATCGGCCTCGACCGAGTACACCTTCGCCGGGCAGACGCGCTCGAGCAGAGCGCCAGCGCCAGTGGCGCGAGCGAGTTCCTGATTGACCTCGATGTGGGATTCTTCCTCATCCAGGTAGTAGGTGTTCCCAGCCAGGCGGGCGGGGACACTCTCGATGACGAATTTAGCCATTGCTCGTCCTCCTTTCAGAAATCTCGTCACAGGGCGCGGATACCCGCGAGGACATCGCCCATGATCTGCGTCAGCTTCAGGCCCGACGCCTTGAGGGCATCGAGTCCGACCTTGCGGATGTGGCGCCGGGGCGTCAGGTCATGGTTGAAGATGCCGTAGAACACCTCAGCGCCAAGCTTGCCGTAGTCCTTGTACATGCCCGTACGCTCCAGGAAGGCCGGAGCCTTCGCGTAGGTCGCCATGTCCTTGCCGACAAAACTGCTGTCGAGCAGAGCGCGGTACTGGTCCATCGATTGCTGGCCAAAGTCCATGGTCTGGAAGGCCTTCTCGATGGCTTCGGCAGCCGCCAGCGCGGAGCCAGCCGCCAGGTCCATGCCACGGATGGTCAGGCCCGTGTTGAGGGTGAAGCCCGCGGCATCGCCGATGATCACGAGACCCGGGCGGGTCAGATCATGGGCGACCATGGCGGGACCGTCCTCAATCGTGAGGTGGCATCCGTACTCGAGGAGGGTTCCGTCCTCCAGGAGCGGGGCAATGGCCGGGTGGTTGAGCATGTGATCGTGGACGTCAGACGAGGCGAGCCCCGACTTCTCCAGATCATCCAGGCGCATGACCACACCGATGGAGATGGACTCCTCGTTGGTGTAGAGGAAACCGCCGCCGGCGACGCCCTGCGTGCAGTCGCCGACCATCGCGTAGGCGACACCCTCGTTACCACGAACGTTGAAGCGATCCTCCAGGACCTTGCGCGGCAGTCCGATGACGGACTTGACGCCGACCGCGAGGTGCTTCTTCGGTTCCTTGGCACGGATGCCAGCCTGCTGAGCGATGAAGGAGTTGACGCCGTCAGCCGCGACGACCACGTGTGCACGCAGTTCGTCTTCGCCGGCGCTGACACCGACGATCTGCTGACCCTCGACGATCAGGGAATCGACCTTCACACCAGGCATGACGGTCACTCCGGCTTCCTCGCACTGTTCCAGCAGCCACGCATCGAGCTTGGCGCGCAGAACGGACACTGCGTTGGCAGGCTCGCTCAGACGCTTGTCCCAGTAGTCAATGTTGACATAGGAACTCTCGTTGATGAGGCTCACGCAGTTGCGGGTAATCCGACGCTCAACGGGCGCGACGTTCACGAAGTCAGGGAACACCTGCTCCATGACGCGGCAGTAGAAGACTCCACCGGACAGGTTCTTCGAACCCGGCTCGGCGGCGCGCTCGATCAGCAGGACTTCCCGGCCCTTGTTGGCCAGGGTGTAGGCGCACACTGCGCCCGCCACGCCGCCGCCAATGACGATGACGTCAAAGTCAACTTCCTCGGACATATTCCTCTTCTCGTTTCAGGAAAGCGCTGCGGTCAGCGCGGGCACGACCTCGTAGATGTCGCCCACGATGCCGTAGTCGGAGATCTGGAAGATCGGCGCGTTCTCGTCGTTGTTGACGGCCACGACGATCTTGGAGTCGGCCATACCGGAGGTGTGCTGCACCTGGCCGGAGATGCCAAGCGCAACGTAGATGTCCGGCGAGACGTGCATGCCGGAGACGCCCACGTAGCGGTCCTTGCTCAGCCAGGCGGTCCCCTCGGCGAGCGGACGCGAGCAGGCGATCTCGGCACCCAGGGCTTCGGCAAGGGCGTTGGCCATCGCGAGGTCCTCTTCGGCCTTGAAGCCACGGCCGCAGGACACGATGCGGCGGGCCGCAGCGAGGTTGGCGGGGCCGGAGCCGGCAGCCTGGACGTTGGTGACGGTGGCGCCCATGGCGGCACCCTCGGCGGTCTCGGCGGCGGGGCCGCCCTCAACGCCAGCGCCGCCCTCGAGGATGAGCACGGCGCCCTGGAAGGCGACGGTCTCGTTGGTCAGGCCACCGTATCGGGCAACCTCAGCGCCGGTACCGGACACCGAGGTGGCGCCGACGACGACGGGCAGGGCCAGGGCGGCGGCTGCGGCGCCGGCGAAGGAGCGCTCGGCGGGGCGGTTCGCGGCGAGGATGACGTCGCCCTTGGCGTCGGCCAGCAGGCCGGCGACGACGCCGGCGTAGGCCTCGGCGGGCACGTTCTCAGCGGTGGGGACGTGGATGAGCTTGTCGACGTTACCGACGGCGGGGGCCGTGGGGGCAACGGCGATGACGGTGGTGGTGCCACCGATAGCAGCGGCAGCCTCGACGAGGTTGGCGATGCGCTCGTCGGTCGTGAGAATCCAGGTGTTCGTCATTGTTCTGCAGTCCTTTCTCAGAGTGCGCCAGCGTTGCGCAGGGCAGCGACGAGCTGGGCGGCAGCGTCGTCACCGGTGAACGTCTCGTTGCGGCGCGCCTTCGCGACGGGCTTGGCGCGGCCGGTGACCTCGAGGGAAACCTCGACGGGGGAAAGCTCGGCAACGGCCACCTCGTCGAGGGGCTTCTTGCCGGCGGCGAGGATGTCCTTCATGCCGGGGACCTTGACGGCGGCGGCATCGGTGGCCACGGCGGCGACGACAGGGCCGTCGACCGTGATGGTGCGGGTGCCACCGGCGGCGGACTGGGTCAGCGTCCAGCCGTTGCCCGCGGCCTCGACCGCGACAACTTCCTGGAAGCAGGGCCAGCCGAGGAAGCCGGCAATCAGGGTGGAGACCATCTTGGCGGACTCGTCGATGGAGGAGTCGCCGGTCAGGACGATGTTGGCGCCCTCAACCTTGCCCACCAGGCCCGCGAGGGCGGAAGCAACGGTGGTGGCGTTCCACTCGGCGGTGGCGTCATCGGCGACGACGAGGGCGCGGTCCATGCCGCGAGACAGGGCGCCCTTCTTGGCCATCGACGAGGCCACGGCCTTGCCACCCACGGAGATGCCCACGACATCGGTGCCGAGGGAGTCAGCGAGGGCGCGGCCAACCTGGACGGCAACCGGATCGTATTCGGAGATCGCGGCCTTGGCGCGCGACCAGTCGACGACACCGGAGGCGTCGACAGTGGTGTCTTGCGGGTTTGCTGCGTACTTGTACGCGACGATGATGCTCATCATCTGCCCTTTCTGCACGAGGGTGCTGTTGGTGGTCTGTGGGGCGTCCAACCCCTGCGGGATGTGAAGAGGGTCGCTTAGAATTACGGCATACGACCCCCCTCGCGGAAGGAGTGGGCGCAGTGACGCGTCTTGCCGGTCAGAATCCCGTGAAAGCGGGCAGGCCTCGTGATCCTCAGCTGGAGGAACGCGTTTTTCGCGCCGCACTTGATCTGTATGGGGAAGCCGGCTGGACAGGCTTCAATCTGACGAAGATTGCCGCCGAAGCCGGGGTGGGTAAGTCCAGCCTGTACTCGCGCTGGAACGACCGCGACACGCTGCTGCATGCCGCCTTCACCGCTCTCATTACGTGCCCGGGTCCCCGGGGAGATTCCCCCCGGGAGATCCTCGTCAACGAGGCGGACTTCCGCCTGCGCGAGTACCTGGGCCCGAACCGATCCGCCGTGCGCCGCCTCTTTGTCGAGGCCGGCAACGCCGAAGATCCCGTCATCCGTCAGGTCTACAAGGACCTGTTCGTGACCCCGCTCCTGGCCATCCATGAGCGGCTCTGGGATTTCAAGCGCAACGGGGAGCTTCCCCGCAACACGTCGGTCGTTCGTCTGCTCGATGCCGTCGAAGGCAGCGTGCTGATGCGCACCTTCTGCCTGCCAGACGATTTCATCGACTGTTTCCTGATGAAGGTTCCCGCGTACGTTGCGGACCTTGTTGACGATCAGCTTCACCACCACGAGCCCTCCCGCCAGCTCGGGTTGTGAGGCGCGGCGCGCATGGCGCGCTGGACGATGAAGGCGAGCATCGGCAGCTCAGCCTGCATGGTCGTCGGTCCCCCGTGTCCGGGGTAGACGCGCAGCGCGGGGTCCAGCTCGGTCAGGCGCGCGCAGGAGCGCACCATGTCCGCGTCATTGCCCAGCACGAAGGCCGTTGAGCCGATCGCGCCCTGGAAAAGCATGTCGCCGCTGAATATAACCTTCTGGTCCTCACAGAGCAGGCAGATACTGCCGGGGGTGTGTCCGGGAGTGTTCAGGACCATTAGAGAGTCGCCGCCCCAGGTGACGACGTCGCCCTCTTCGAGCGCGCGATCCACGTGGTCGACCGTGTAGTCGATGCCCTCCTCATCGAAGCCGGAGCGGTGGATGTCGGCCACGCCGTCGACGTCGCGGGCGCCGCAGGCAACCCAGCAGCCGTATGCCTCGACAAGCTCGTTGACGGCACCGATGTGGTCGGAGTGGCAGTGGGTCAGGATGATGCCGACAACCTTCTTGTCGCCGAGCCAGCGCAGGATCCGCTGCGGCTCCGCGCCCGGGTCGAGGACGATGGTGCCAGCCTCATTCGTGAGCGCGTAGCACTCGGCTTTCCACGCTCCGACGGTCATCTGTTCGATCGTAAACATGTCAACGCCCCTTGAAATCGACGGAACCGGTTTCGGCGAGCGTATACCCGCGCGTCTCAGGAGCCCAGATGAGCGAGACGACGGCGCCCAGGACGGAGATCACCGCACCGGCGAGCATCGTCGCGCCAAAGCCGTGGGTCTCCATGAACGAGGGCAGGATGTACAGCGAGACGACGGTACCTATGCGGCTCAGCGACATCGCGAAGCCCATGGCGGTGGCGCGCACCTCCGTCGGGAAGAGCTCGTTGGGGTAGAGCCACTCAAGGTTGCCCGGGCCGCCCGCGAGGAGGGCGTAGGCGATGAGGCAGCCCATGATGAGGCCAATCCCCGCGCCCGGGAAGAAGCCGACGACGGCCAGGGCCACGGTCATGCCGCCGAAGCAGGCGATGATGAGGGGGCGGCGGCCGATCCGCTCGCACAGGTACATGGCGGGGAAGGTGCCGAGCATGAAGAACGTACCGACGAGGAGCTCAACGAGGAGGGCGTCGCGCCCATGCTCAAGGCCGATGGCGCTGCCAATGATCTGCTCGCCGTACGTGTAGAAGGCAAACATGGGGATCGCCTGGCACAGCCAGATGACGCCGATGAAGATAATGCGCTGCAGGTAGACGCCACGCAGGACCTTCGACACCGAGGTCTTGGCGGCCTCTTCGGCCGCAGGCAGGCGGACGTTTTCGCCCAGTGTCTTGTGGACAATCGCCTGCGCTTCTTCGGCGCGTCCCTTGGAGACGAGCCAGCGTGGGGATTCGGGGATGTCCCAGCGTCCCACGAGGATCAGGATGCAGGGGATCGCGGAGGAGGCCAGCATGTAGCGCCAGCCGTGCTCCGTGTTGTACAGGCAGAAGCCGACCAGGGCCGCGACGTTGGCACCCAGGTACCAGGCTGCGGCAATGACGCCCATGGCTCCCGCACGGTACTTGCGTGGCGAGAACTCGGCGATCATCGAGGTCGCGATCGGGTAGTCCGCGCCCACGGCTATGCCCACGAGGAAGCGCAGGATGAGGAGCCAGATCGGGCTTTGGACAACCGCGCACAGGACCGATAGGACCGCGATGACGACCAGGTCGATGACGAACATCTTGCGTCGGCCGATCAGGTCAGTGAGCCATCCGCCAAAGGAGGCACCGAGGAACAGGCCGACGAGGGAGGCAACGCCCAGGAGTCCGCGCCAGTGCGCGTCCAGGACGAGGTCGTTGCCCATCGCCTGCATCGCCACACCGATGATGGCTAGGACGTAGCCCTCCAGGAAGGGGCCGCCCGAGGAGAAGACGACGACGCGCTTAAGCAGCGGGGTCATCTCGAGATCTTCGAGGTCGATCACTGTGTCGTTGTGAGCCACGATGTTCTCCTTTCCTGTGTCAGGGTGTATTCAGGCGTGTAGCGGGGTGGTGCGGGAGAGGTACTAGGGGCCTCTCCCTCACCCCGGGCGCGGGGCGCCTTTACCCCGCGATGTACATCAGCGGTATTCGATGATGCCCCAGTTCAGGTGGGGCTTAGCACCGGTCTCGTCCGCATCGACGTCGACCAGCATGAAGCGCAGCTCACCCTCGGCTACCTTCCACAGCTTGGTCTTGAGCGTGGTGCCGGGGTGGACCGGCGAGGTGATGCGGGTCTTGAAGCGGGTGATGCGCTCCGGCTCGCCGGGGACGAACGCGTTGATGGCATGGCGCATGACGACGCCCGCGTAGGAGATCGCGTGCAGGATCGGGCGGGGCTCGCCGTTCTCAGCGGCGTAATCCCAGTCAATGTGCTGCGGGTGGTAGTCGCCCGACAGGCGGTAGATAAGGGCCTGGTTCTCGGGGATGGTCTCGACAACCTCAACGTCAGCGTCGCGCTCGGGCATCTCGACGATATCCTTCGGAGGCTTGGGGCCGCCCCAGCCACCGTCGTAGATCAGGCAGTCCCAGGACTCGTTCGTGAACAGCAGGTTGCCGTCCGAGTCGTAGGTGTCGCCGATGTGCTGGGCGAGCAGGCCACGGCCCTCGCCGCGGTCGTAGAGGCCCTCGAGGCGAACCTTGGTCTCCAGGTGGTCGGCCATCTTGGTGATGGGCTGGTGGAAGCGAATGTCGAAGCCCCAGTGCAGCGAGCCGGCGTAGTTGTAGCCGTAGTCGATCGTGCGGGTGACCTCGGAGTCGACGATCAGCATGGCGCCGAACATGGGCAGAACCTTGAGCTGGGGGTCACGCTCGTCGTGCTCGTTCAAGTACTCAAGGCCATCCTTGCCGTCAATGCCTGCGCCACAACCGAGGGCGAAGAGCTCCAGGTCACGGAAGGTGTAGTCACGAACGAAGGGTCCGAAGGTCTGGCCGACCATCTCGGTATTGATTGCCATTGGTCATTGTCCTTTCAATGGGATGGATTCAAGAGGTTGCGAGGAGTTGCTTGTTGACTTTGCCGTAGCTTCCCCGCGGGAGCTCCTCGACGAACTCCACGTAACTGGGCACTTTGAAGGACGCCAGGCGTTCCTCGCAGTGATTGATGATGGTCTGGGGGTCGAGGCCCGCGCCGGGTTCCTCAACGACGAATGCCTTGACGGCCCGGCCGCGCACTCCGTCGGGAACGCCGATGACGGCGACTTCGAGCACGCCATCGAAGCTGTCGATGGTGCACTCGACTTCGGCGGAGGACACCGATTCGCCGGAGCGCTTAATGAGATCGACGCGTCGGTCCATGAAGTAGACCCAGCCGTCCTCGATGTAGGCGAAGTCGCGGGTGCGATACCAGCCGTCCTCGCTCAGAACCTCGGCGGTGGCCTCGGGGTTGTTCCAGTAGCCGGCCATGAGACTGACACCGGGAACACCGTGGAGGAGCAGCTCGCCGACCTCACCCTCGGGCAGTTCGGTTCCCTGGCAGTCGACGACGCGGACCTCGTAGCCGGGGCCCACCTGGCCGATCGAGGGCCAGCGACGCTCGCCGTGGGGCGGGTCGGTAATCGCGCCGATGAGACACTCGGTGGACCCGTAGTTGTTCAGCAGCGTGACGCCGTAACGCTCCTCGAAGGCGTTCTTTTCCTTGGCGCTCAGCGGCAGGAAGTAGTGCATCTCGCGGACCTGGTGGTTGCGCTCCTCCGGGTCGACGGGCTGGCGCATGAGTGTCGCCACGATCATCGCCATGCCTTGCACGAGGGTCGCACGATGCTCACGAGCCTCACGCCAGAAGCGGGTCGCGCTGTAGCGCGAGAGCATGATGAGCGTCGCGCCCATCGTCAGGACGGGCGCCAACGCCGAGAGCTGGAAGTTCACGCGGGCCGCGACCATCGAGGTCATGTAGCGGTCCTCGGGATTCATGTCCAGTTCCCAGTTGACGAAGACACCCGAGAACACGAAGTTCGCCTGCGTGATGACGACGCCCTTGGGAGCCGAGGTCGTGCCCGAGGTGAAGAGAATCTCGAAGGGGTCCATGGGACCCACGTCGGGGTTCGACTCGAAGGACTCGGAGGCACCGGCCCGCAGGTCAGCCAGGAGGGGAACATTCGCCCCGGCCTCGTCCCCGGGGACACCCTCCCCCACCGCCACGATATCCGTCACGGACGCGGGCAGGTGGGAGAGGACCTCTCCGAGGTTGTTCACGCAGGTGATCAGCATCTGGGCCTCGCACAGGCCCATGATGCGTCCCAGCTCGCAGGGTGCCGACGTGGCATCGACGGGGACCGCAATAGCCCCCATCTTGGCCAGGGCCAGCGTGCACTCCACGAACTCGACACAATTGTCGAGGTAGAGGGCAACGCGGGTGCCAGCCTCAACGCCCCTCGCAACGAGGGCGTTGGCACACGTGTTGACGCGCGCGTCGAACTCGCGGTAGGTGAAGCGAGCGATGTGAGAGGTATCAGCATCCTCGTATACGAGGAACTCATGGCCTTCGCGCTCCATCACCTGCCGCTGCCACAGTTGCGCAACTGTGGTGTTCTCCGGCACCCACGTCGAGCTGATCATTGGATCAGTCCTCGTCAGCTGCCTTGACGGTGCCGGACGCAATCAGGGCATCGATGGCCTCGTCGGCGTAACCGGCGCGCTTGAGGATGTCGCGCGTGTCCCCACCCAGAGCGGGCATCGGACGCCAGAAGGCGCCCGGGTTGCGGCGGAACTTCGGGAAGGTGTTGAGACCCTTGATGGTCTTGCCTTCCGCGTTCTCCCACTCGATGAAGCACTCGCGCGCCTGCACGTGCTCGGCCTCAAGGATGTCACCGAACTCGTTAACAACCTGCGCGGCGATGCGGTGCGCGACGAAGTCACGCTGCACGTCGTACTTGGACTGGGTCTTCAGGTAGGCCTCGAGGGTCTCCTGAATGAGGTCCGCCTTGGGGCTGTCCAGCCACAGGGCCGAGGTGCCCTCGGGGTACTCGTCGGGGCCACACAGGTGGCCCAGGCCGATGGTCTCGAGCAGGTACTTGTTCTGCGGCACACCGTAGAGGCACAGGCCAATGAAACCGTCCTTGCACTCGTAGATGCCGATACCGCACAGGTTCTGATGGCGCGCACCCGGACGCGGGTAGGTGATACCCGCGTTCATGTAGTCCATCATGTAGTACGTGCCCACGCGCAGCAGAGTCTCGTACATCGCCATGTCGATGCTCTCGCCCTCGCCGGTGACCTGCACGCGGTGCAGGGCCGCCAGCGACGAGGAAATGATCATCAGCGAGTTGATGTAATCGCCCAGGTAGGGGGAGATGTTCATCGGCTGATCAGGGGAGCCGTTCTGCGTAACGATGCCGGCGTAGGCGGCGACCGTCAGGTCGTAGGCGGCCGAGTTGATCTGCTCTTCATCGCCGTACTGGCCGAAGCCGGAGACGTGCACGATGACGAGCTTGGGGTTGATCTCCCACAGGAACTCATCCGTGATGCCCTTGCGAGCGTACATCGGGCCCTTGCCGGACTCGATGAAGATGTCCGCGTCCTTGACGATGGCCCGCAGAGCTTCCTTGCCTTCGTCGGTGAAGGGGTTCATGGAGATCGAGCGCATGTTGCGGCGCTCCATTTCCTTGACCCACGCGGTGTCGCGCATCGAGTCGCCGGTCCACACGTTCTCGATCCACGTGACGTCGGCGCCCCACTCGCCCATGATGGCCGCAGCCGTGGGGGCTGCGATCTCAACGGCGGAGTAGACGACCTTGACGCCATCGAGGACGCCGAATGACGGCTTATCCGTTGGCAGTGCCATGGGTATTCGTCCTTTCGTTCTCAGGTGCGTGGATCAGCGGTAGGGGTACAGCGCGGAGCGGCCGGTGGTGAGGATCATCATCTCGTCGGTGCCACCGGAGACGCGGTCCACGCGCAGGTCGCGGTAGAAGCGCTGGACACGGTGGTCGCCGGTGATGCCGACGCCGGCTAGGACCTGCAGGGCGTGGTCCACGACCTCAAACGCAGCCTCGGAGCAGTAGTACTTCGCCATCGAGCAGTCGCCGCGCGAGAGCAGGCCGTTGTCGTGCTTCCAGGCGATCTCGTAGAGCATGTTGCGCATGTTGGTCAGGCGCACCTTCATCTCGGCGAACTTCAACTGGATGAGCTGGTGGCGCGCGATGGCCTGGCCGCCCTGGACGCGCTGGTTGGCGTACTTGGCGGCATCCTCGAACGCACAGTAGGCGGTGCCGTAGTTGGTCAGGGCCACGAGGAAGCGCTCGAGGTCGAAGTCGGCGACGCCGCGGCGGAAGCCGTTACCCTCGGTGCCGAAGAGGTCCTTCTCTTCGAGCTCAACGTTGTCGAAGTAGACGTCGCAGCAAGAATCCATGCGCAGGCCGAGCTTGCCCAGGGGCTCCTTGGTGATACCGGGCTTGGACATGTCGACGAACCACTCGGTGTAGGTCTCCATGTTGTCGGCGTCGCGGGCCATAACGACCAGGTAGGGAGCGTACAGCGAGGAGGTGATGAAGGTCTTGTGGCCGTTCAGGTAGACCTTGCCGTCCTTGCGGGTGTAGGTGGTGCGCATGTCATCCCACGAGGAACCGGCCGACGGCTCGGTCATCGCGTAGTTGAGCATCTGCTTACCGGTGCCGACGAAGGAGAGGATCTTCTCCTTCTGCTCCTCGGTGCCCTCACGCAGGACGGTGTCCCAGCAGGGCATCTGGTACAGCACGTAGGTGGGGCCACCCTCGCGGCCGAGTGCCTCGTAGGCGGCGGTCAGTGTCACCCAGTCGGCACCGAGGCCGTCGTGCTCCTCGGGCAGGAGGATGCGGTCGAAGCCGAGCTCACAGATGGCCTCGGTCCACTCGATCGGGTACTCATGCTTCTCGTCGCACTCATGGAAGTATGCATCCCAGTTACGCGAACGCATGACCTCGGTAAAGGCGTCAACCATGAGCTGCTGATCTTCATTGAGCGAAAAATCCATGTCGGATCACTTTCTATCTGTGAGCGTCTAGCTCAGCGGTGAATGGGGTGTTCGGTGAAGAAGTGCGCGCCCTCAGAGAGCACATCCATGGTGTCGTCGAGCATCTTGGAGTGATGCAGGCAGCCGTGGATAACGCCCTCAACTTCGTTGTAGAGGTGAGGAACACTGCACAGATTGAGGATGTTGACCAGGGTGCGCGAGTCGTCGCGCAGGGGGTCGAGGCCGGCCGCGACCACGTACGTGGGCGGGATACCCTGGGAGAAGTCGTTGTCGAGAATGTTGAAGTACTTGTCGTTGACGTCCGCGGGATCCGCGAAGTACTGGTCTAGGTAGTACTGATAGTCGGCCTCGGTCAGACCGTCCCAGGCTCCGCCCAGCAGGCGCATAGACGAGGAGTCCTTGAGTCCGTACACGCCGTAGTACAGGAGCATGGCGCGCACGGAGGTCAGGGAGCCCTCATCGCGCATCATGAGCATCGTCGCAATGGACATGTTCGCTCCGGCGGAGTCACCGGCGAAGGACACGTCCTCGGGGTCGATGCCCCACTGGTGCGCGTTCTCACGAATGTGCGCAACGACGTCGCGGCACTCGTGGATCTGGTGCGGGAAGCGGGCCTCGGGCGCGAGCGTGTAGTCCACGCTCACAACCGCAGCGCCGGTCAGGTGGCACAGGGTGCGGGTGATGCGGTCGTGGGTATCCACGTCGCCGATCACCCAGCCACCACCGTGCACGTAGACGATGAGCGGGAGCTGGCGCAGACGTCCGTCACGAGGACTCTTGAAGTCCTCGCGGGGATAGTGTGCGCCCTTGTTGTAGACGAGGAGGTCGCCCTTGGAGAGGAACTCCGTGGCGAGTGCCGTAGCGGCCTGCAGATAGCCCCCGCCATTGTCGCGGAGGTCGATGAGGATGCGCTCGACGCCTTCGGAGGCATGCTCGGCATAGGCCTGCTGGAACTCTAAGGGCGTCTGCGTGCCCCACTTATTGAGGCGTACATACAGCACGTGGGGGCGGATCATATAGCTGGCGTCGATGGTAGGCACGGGGACGGCACCACGGACGACTGAGGTCGTGAAGGTCTTCCCACCACGGCGGACGGTGAGCTTGACGACGGTGTCCTCGGGACCCTTCAGCGCCTTCATGATCTGCTCAGAGGTGATGGAGTCACGGACGAGATTCGTCGTGTCAGCACGTAGGAGGCGGTCGCCAGGCTGCAGGCCTGCGCGCTCGCTGGGGCCACCCTCTACGACCCGCACGACGACGACGGTATCGAGGAGCGTATTGAACTGCACGCCGATACCAGCGAACGAGCCCTCGAGGCTCTCGGTCGACTCCTTGTTCTCCTCTGCACTGAGGTAGACGGAGTGGGGGTCGAGCTGTGAGAGGATCAGCGGGAGGGACTGCTCGGTGAGGCTGTCCATATCCGTCGAGTCGACGTAGTACTGCTGGATGAGCGAATAGATTTCGCCGAGCTTCCCAGTCGCTCCGCGTCGGCCTCCGATGCCGAAGTAGCTGGAGGTGAATATGCCCAAGAGGAAGACCAAGACGGTGACAAGCCCGTAGGTGATTCCACTCAGGAGGTGGGCCTTACGCTCGGGGCGCGGTGAGCCGGGCTGCTCGTTGGGTGCTGATTGCATGCTGTCTGCTATAGAGGATGATGAAGGGGTGGGGGAAAGAGTCGGTTAGTCCTCGAGGGGAAGGTAATCTACCTGGATGCCAGCGCGCTGGAGGAGCTCGATGCCGTCACGTAGGCGGTACTCGGTGCTGTAGACGACGCGGCGCATGTGGCCCTGGATGATGAGCTTGGCGCACTCGATGCAGGGCGCGTCGGTGACGTAGACCGTCGCACCAGAGCTGTCGTTGGTGCTGCTGGCAAGCTTCGTGATGGCATTGGCCTCGGCATGGAGCACATACTGCTTCGTCTGACCATTCTCGTCTTCGCAGATGTTCTCAAAGCCCACGGGGGTGCCGTTGTAGCCATCGGCGATGATACGCTTGTCCTTGACGATGAGGGCGCCTACCTTACGGCGCTCACAGTAGGAGTTCTCAGCCCAGATGCGTGCCATACGGAGGTAGCGCATGTCGA
>ERZ772779.579-NODE-579-length-16635-cov-11.945537_pt1 | contig 16635 bp, 14 predicted proteins | sample MGYA00511360_ERZ772779 | MGnify/ENA primary metagenome ERZ772779 (study PRJEB29015, sample SAMEA2738112) | human oral metagenome | biome: human oral; feature: human-associated habitat; material: saliva | place: China | collected 2231 ...
CAGTTTGTGTAAGTCGAGTATCCGTTGGACTTTGGGGACCTATTGAATTAGGTCTAGGCTTAGATTGACTTCATCTGGATCGATTGGTGTTAATCCAAGCTTTTTTATTGTTTTGAGTTCTGCTCTAGTGAGACATTCAAATGGTGAACGACCATCCAATGAGTCACGCTTGACAGAATTGATATGGCTCATCATTAGATTTACCTTTTCTTGTGTAAGGTCGTTAAAGGAAGTTCCTTGAGGCAGATATTTTCGAATATATTCATGATTCTTTTCAATGCGCCCCTTTTGTTGAGAGGCGCGGGAATCACAATAAAATATATGACAGCGCTGTACGTTGCGTGTACCACGTTCCAAGGAAATGGGGTCCTTGAATTCAGGACCGTTGTCCGTAAGCACTACACGGAACATAGTAGCGAACCTTGCAAAGCCGATCTTCCTTTGGATGTGGTCGAATACTTCTGTTACAGAAGCTTGTGTATTTCTATTCCTTAGGAAGGCAAACATAAATTTACTCTTACGTAATAGTAGAGTTAGAAGCACCTTTTCGCCGACACCTTTCTTACCGATGACGGAATCCATCTCAGCGATATTAGCTTTCGGATGCTGGGCAATGAATTCCTGAAAGGCAGTATAATCGCGTCCCACACGGCACGATTGGTTGTCTATCATAGTGTTATCGCCACGTTTGATATTCTTTTTGGAGAGCGGATAGCGAACACGCTTGGGAAGATCTATATTGCGAATGGTGAGTTTATTGTCATTGACATAGCGGTAAAAAGTAGAACGGGATATTCCCATCTGTTCACCATGAGTGGAGAATACGTGAGCGACAGTTTGTCTTTGGTCACGAATCAAAGGCGTGATGAGATTATCGAGAAATCTCAGACCTTTTTCCCCGGTTCGGATCTTCTCTCTAGATAGATGAAGAGTAGATTCATAAGTACTATGTGCCTGTGCAGGGATGTAGCGATACTTTCTCTTTCTACATGCAGAGAAACGTGGACAGCCATTGCATATCCAGGGGGCCTTCATGATTCGACTGCAGGTAGGAGTGACAGAATGAAATGAAGAGTATTCATCAAGGATCCTATGCTTTTTAAGTTCTCTGGAAACAGTTGAAGCAGAGGCATTCAAAGCGGTAGCTATCATACGCATGGAATGATTTTGTTTAACATGCATAAGGATATTGATACGGTCTTCAAGTGTGAAATGTTTACCTGACATAAATGTTTTCTCCTGATATCTAAAAAGGAGTCCAACAGATACACAGGAATAAAGATAACATGTCACAAGTTAACGCAACAGAGTGTTGCGTTTATGTTGAAACTTAACTAAAAAAAAATAAAGGGAAAAGTAATATTGACTTTTGTGATTAAGGGTTTAATATTTTATTTATAGAAAGCGTTTACAATATATAACATAAAAAATTAATATAATCTGGAGGGAATTATGCTTCTAAAAAGAGAATTGATTAAAATCGGTTTGGAAGGCAATACTTCTGAAGAAGTTGAAAGAGCTTTTGCTAATTTATTTGTTGAAAAAAAATATGCTAAGGAATCTTATCCTGATGCTATTATCGAAAGAGAGAAGGAGTATCCTACAGCACTACCCGCATTAGCTTTTGATATAGCTATTCCACATACATTTGCAGAACATGTGAACGAGGAAGCAATGGGTGTTGCTGTTCTAAAAAATCCTGTTCCTTTTAAACAAATGGGATCACCTGAAATTGAATTGAAACCAAGAATATTATTTATGTTGGCAATTATTAATCCAAAAAATCAGTTAAATATGTTAAAAAAAATTGTTGAAATTATTCAGGATAATAGTGCTTTGGAAAAGATTAAAGTCGCAAAATCGGAGGATGAAATTTTTGATGTACTATCATCAATTATTTCTGAATAATAGGGAGGAGGTGCGAGTATGTCAAGAGAAATTAACGTGTTAACTGTGTGCGGTTCTGGAATCGTTACATCTTCTATGATTGCAAATCAAATCGTCGAAATGTTAGAAGATGAGGGATATGATGCACATGCACAAGAAGCTAACCCAAGTGAAATGGAAAACTTTTTAATGAGACAGCATTTTGACTTTGTAGCATATGCTAGTCCTATTGATGAAGATGATTTAAATGGTGTTCCTGCTATTCCGGCAATTGGGTTAATTACAGGAGCAGGTAAAGAAGAATTTAAAGAAAAGATGTTTGAGATAATTAAATCGATTTAAAAAGGGGAAAAATTATATGTCAGTATTTTTTGGTGCATTAAAAGCATTCTTTGATACATTCCCGGCTGCAGTTTTTGTGCCCGTTATTATGTTTATAATTAACCTTGCATTTGGCGTTAAAGCCAAGAAGGCATTTATCTCTGCGTTATCGGCTGGTGTTGGTCTTGAAGGATTCTCATTGGTTATTTCTGCATATGGAAATATTATTAATCCTGTTATTGAGAGAATGATTACAAGTACAGGTGTAAATTTACCGGTATATGATTTGGGTTGGCCAAATACATCTGTTGTTGCGTATTCTTCTGAGGCAGGAATGATTTTTATTGCAATTTGTATTGGTTTACAGGTTCTATTGTTTATGACACATTTTACCAATGTATTCCAAGCTGGTGATCTTTGGAATAATTATTCGTATATGTGTTGGGGATCAATGATTTATGTTTTAACAAAAAACATGATTTTGGCAATTGCAGTAATGGTTGTTCAGCAAGTATATACTTTATTATTGACTGAGGTTATAGAAAAACGGTGGTCAACGTATTATAAATACCCAGGATGCACAATAGCGTCGTTACATACAGCAACGATAGGACCAATTGCTATATTATTAAACTGGATTATGAATAAACTGGGACTTTATAAAGTACATGCAGATCCTGTTGCTATGAAAAAACGACTTGGATTTATTGGAGAGCCAATGACACTTGGCTTAATATTAGGCTTAATCATTGGATTTGTAGGTAATATTTCTCGTATAGGGACTTTGGTTGCATGGGGTGAAATTTTCACAACTGGTATCGCAACATCAGCTGTTATGTCAGTATTCCCACGTATTTCTTCGATTTTCTCAGGAGCGTTCACTGCTTTAACTGAAGCATCGAAGAAAAATACAAAAGGCTATAAAGGTGATTGGTATCTTGCTGTTAATGATGCAACAGGATATGGTGAAACTGCAACACTTATCTCTGGTTTGATTTGTATGCCAATTTGTCTATTCTTATCTTTTGTTCTACCTGGAAATCAAACTTTACCAGTTGTAGACTTAGTTGCAATTCCGTATTGTATTCAACCTATGGTAGCAATGGCTGATGGAAATGTACTAAAATCTGTAATAGGTGGTACTGTAATTGCGGTAATTTTCTTATATTGCTGTACAGCTTGTGGACCAGTATTCCATGAGGTAGTTGTTTCAGCTGGTGGAGAAACATATGGAAATATGATGGTTACATCACTAATTATTATTGGTCAACCATTAGGATATTTATTATTCATCATTGCCCTAAAACTTGGTTGGGCTGGAATATTGGCAGAAGTTGCTGTTTACGCAGTATTATATATCCTTCTTAAGAAGAATATGGATAAGATTCATGCAATTCTTGAAAATCAAGCACTTAACCCAAGTGGAACTAAGCTAGTAGAGTCAGCTGCATAAATTATCCCATTCATATAACATTAACAATATACACACTGCTATTGCAGTGTGTATATTGTTAATAATCTAGAATGATAGTTAGAATATTAGAAGAACTAAATATTAATATTAGCCATTAAAATTTAATCAAACGCGGGAAAGAGCGATAATTTGTAGTGATATACTTATCAAGGCAAGTATGGAAAAATTTTAATAATTCTTCTTAAACTAACAAAATAATTATTTTATATTTTTAGACAGAATTGAGGTTTTTAAATGATAAAGGGTAATATGATTCATTTAGATTTTAAGCTTGAGCCGTGTGATTATCGTACTACTTTGTATAGTATGACATTTGGTGTTAGAAAGTGGAGAAGAATAGTAATACTAATCGTATGGTTATTCTCTATTCTTGGTTTAGCATTATCCTTACTAAGGATAATAACAGTTAGTGCAACTATGTATACTTGTTTTCTTCTTGTTTCCGTAATTGTGTTTTCAGCGTGGATTTCAACAGAAATTGCAATTTTTAAATATAAAAAGAAATATAAGAAGGGGATTAATATTAAAAGAAGAATTATATTAGATGATAATAAAATTGTTCTTAAAAATAGATCGACTGATGACAGTGAGTCAAACAGTTGGGATGATGTAATGCGCATTAAAGAGATTGAGTCATATTACATAATAGGAATTAATCAGACGGATGCAATTATTCTTCCTAAAAAATCTATTTCGACTGAAAGTGAGCGACAGAAAATAATAGGATTATTTAGATCAAAAATGGGTAACAAATTTATTGAGATTTAAAAGTGTACAGGAGATTTAATTATGTATGACTATGAATATAAAAGAGAAGTTGTAAAATATTCAAAATCTTTATCAGACCGAGGATATGTTGGTACTTTTGAAGGCAATATCTCTTATAAAGATTTTGATCAAAGCAGAATTTTTATGACTCCAACAACTACAAGCAAAGAAGACATTACCGAGGGAAAAATAATAACAATAGATTATGATGGTAATCAATTAGATGGAGATTTAAATAAAACATCAGAGTACATATTACATACTGAGATTTATAAAATGCGAGGTGATATTAAAGCTATTGTACATTGTCATTCACCATTTTCTACTGCTTATGCCATGGCTGGCAAAGAATTTATTTCAAAATGTGCAACTGAGTTTATAATTCAGTTTGGTAAAGTGCCGTGCTGCAAATATGGAACACCAGGCACCAAGGAGATATTAGGGGATATTAGTAAGTATATTAATGAATATGATGTATTCTTTCTTCAAAATCATGGTGTTCTAGCTGTTGGAAGGGATCTTGTATCAGCATACTCTAAAATAATTACATTGGAGAATATATTAAAGACTGAATGTATAAGGAAAATGATGTTTGGAGATTTATGCGAAGATTTACCAGAAGAAGAAATTAAAAAACTAGCTAAACTACGTAATGTTAATTTAAAGAAGTAAACTTCAAATCACTTAGATATTTTTGCAAAGTATGGGCAATATTAATTTATTTACAAATGTCGTCTCTTTAAAAATGAAAAGGTAGAAATTGTATACTAGAAGACTATTAATCTAGTCATTATTTACAATTTCTACCTTTATAATAATATTTGCAAATTGATTGTATTTTTGAAATACTAATTATCTAATATGGAATCATCAATGATTTGTTACAATTAACTGATCGTAACTAAATAACGTACCTTCATTTAAATCATGTTGCACAGCTACAGTTTGTATACCAATTTTCGTTGCAATTGACAATGGTGCTTCAGCATCTTCAAATAATAAAGTTGTTTTTGGGGTACTTCCAAAATAAGATTCTAGGTCGTTATAAATGATATGTTTAAAAGTTTTTAGTTCATGACAGGATATAATACCATCAAATTTATCTGTGATATTCCAATGTGAAAGCAATGCTAAAATAAAATCTTTGTTTTGGGAAGAAACAATATATTTTTTTTGAGGATAATGGTCTAGTATATAATTAATTTCTTCATATGGTGTCAAATTGGATTGTATTATAAGTTCTAAGGAATTCATTAATCTAGTATGCATTACCCGATTTAGATCATAGTCAGCATTATATTTAGACAATATAATATTATGAATTTCATCCTCAGTTTTACCTAAACACATCTGAAAATCAGTTGTAGATATTTGAATATTATAATCTTTAAGACATTTATTGAAGGCTATAAAGTGATATTGCTCAGTATTTGCAATTGTTCCGTCCAAATCAAATAACATAGATGTAATATTTTTTGGAATAATTATCATAAATCCCCCTTTTGATAATATCTTGTACTTATATAATATCATTTATGAGATTAATTAGATGGTAAAATCGTATTCGAATTTAAAATCTATTCTAAATTAATCTTTGGTCACAGCATAGGGTGTCTAATTTAGAGTATTTTATAGTTCTATCTTAAACAGTGTTAAATGAAACTTGATACCTTAAGCTAACATAAAAAATCAAAACTGTAAGTGTTCTATAATTCTATAGTAGCTTATTAAAGGCTTAATTAACTTAACGTGGACTTGTAATTTATTCTTGTATTGAGAAACTAAATAAATTTTGGTTCTGTAATACTTTTGTGGTTATCACAAATGGATAACGTATCATCCATGAAAGCTTATCATATAATTCATTAATATCCATCTTTATAAATCTGCGCATATATACAAACAATATGGTATATCGGTTGATATACTTTGTTGCCACTCCTCGATATTGGGCAAGTTTATTCTTGATGACAGAGTGAATATGGTTTACAACGTTTAGATGTTCTACTTGATTGTAACTTTGGTGTCCTTTTAGATGAACTACTTTACACTTCTTACATTCTGCCAAAGAGTTATAACATTCTGTTCCATCTGTGTAGATGATAGAACGTTATGCAACGTTATTTTTGAAAGTATCCTGTATAATATTTTTAGTTGGTCGGGATTGGCCAATTGCTAAGAATATTTCGTGTGCATTTCTATCTGTTGTGGTAACGATACATATTTGTTAACAATTAAGACGACAGAAAAGAAAAGTTTAAGCGATTGGAGAATGATTGATCTTCCGGTCGCTTTTGATATTTCAAAGTTTAACTTTTGAAATTATTATGAAAAGTTTTATAAAAATAAGCATAAATAGGGGAAATACAGTTCTTATCAATGTTTCACATTGAATTCAAAATATTTTATAACTATAATTTTAATAGAGTTTTAAAAATTATAGGGGACATACAATGGCAGAGATAAAAAAAGAGCAACAACGTGATGAATTGCATCGAGCAATTTGGGCTATTGCGGATGAGTTGCGCGGTAGTGTGGATGGATGGGACTTTAAGAACTACGTACTAGGAACGATGTTTTATCGTTATATTTCTGAAAGTCTAACAAATTTCATCAATGAGAATGAGATTAAATCTAATAATCTTTCTTTTAATTATGCTGATTTAACAGATGAACAAGCATTAATGATTAAAGATGAAATGATTAATGTTAAAGGGTTCTTTATTTTGCCTTCTGAATTATTTTGCAATGTACGTAAGCGTCCTTCAAATATAGATGACTTAAATGAAACTTTAGAAAGAGTATTCAATCATATTGAAGATTCCGCAAAGGGTAGTTCATCAGAAAGTGACTTTGCAGGATTATTTGATGACTTTGATGTTAATAGTAATAAACTCGGTTCAACCGTTGGAAAGAGAAATGAAAGACTTCAAAAGCTACTAAATGGTATTGCTGACATGAACCTGGGTGATGTAAAAGACCATGACATCGATGCTTTTGGTGACGCATATGAATATTTAATGACAATGTATGCATCTAATGCAGGAAAAAGTGGTGGAGAATTCTTTACACCTTCTGATGTATCAGAATTACTAACAAGACTTGGTACAGTTGGTAAGAAAGAAGTGAATAAAGTATATGATCCTGCATGTGGCTCGGGTTCGTTACTTTTAAAAGCTGAAAAAGTATTAGGCAAAGATGGTGTTCGTAACGGGTATTATGGTCAGGAAATCAACATCACTACATATAACTTATGTCGTATTAATATGTTCTTACATGACATTGAATTTGATAAGTTTAATATTGCCTGTGAGGACACTTTAACTAGCCCACAACATTGGGATGATGAGCCATTTGAACTAATTGTGTCTAATCCTCCATACTCCATTAAATGGGATGGAGATGACAATCCATTATTGATTAATGATGGTAGATTTTCGCCTGCGGGAGTTTTAGCACCTAAGAGTAAGGCTGATTTAGCTTTTATCATGCATGCATTGAGCTGGTTATCATCATCAGGTACAGCTGCTATTGTTTGCTTCCCTGGAATCTTTTATAGAGGAGGAGCAGAGCAAAAGATTCGCAAGTATCTAGTTGATAATAACTTTGTGGATTGTATTATCCAACTACCAAGTAACTTATTCTTTGGGACAAGTATTGCAACATGCATTATGGTTTTAAAGAAGAACAAAACGGATAATACGACACTATTTATTGATGCATCTCAGAAATGTGTAAAGGTTACAAATAATAATAGATTAACTGAAGATAATATTAATGAAATCGTAAATATCTTTTCAGAAAGAAAGAATGTCCAGTATACTGCGAAACTTGCATCTATTGAAGAAATTCAAGAAAACGAATACAACTTATCAGTATCGACATATGTGGAAAAGGAAGATACAAGAGAAAAAATAGATATTCAAGTACTTAATAAACAAATTGCAGAAATAGTCGAACGAGAAAATAAATTACGATCGGAAATAGATAAAATTATTTCGGAAATAGAGGCATAACATGAGTAAATTAGAAGAATTAATTAATAAATTATGTCCGGCAGGTGTAGAGAGTATTAGGCTTGATGAGATTTGTAATATTTCGCGAGGAAAAGTAATTTCAAAAGAGTATATTTTGAGTAATCCTGGTATTTATCCGGTGTATTCTTCTCAAACTGAAAATAACGGTGTGTTAGGAACGATTGATACATATATGTATGATGGAGAATATCTTACGTGGACAACAGACGGAGCAAGGGCAGGTTCAGTTTTTTATAGAAATGGGAAATTTAATATCACTAATGTGTGTGGTCTAATTTCTATAAAAGAAAATTGTATGAAAATAAAATTCTTATTCTATTTTTTACAACTAGAAGCGCCAAAATATGTGAGTTCAGGAATGGGGAATCCAAAACTAATGAGTAATGTAATTTCATGTATTAAAGTGCCACTATTACCACTAGAAATCCAGGATAAAATCATTCATATTTTGGATAATATTACAGAACTTACAGCAGAACTTACAGCAGAACTTACAGCAAGAAAAAAACAATTTGAATATTATAGGAATCAGCTCATTTCAGTTCATAATAACAATGTGCATAGTAATAAATTATCCGAAATTGCATCAATTTATGATGGTACTCATCAAACTCCAAAATATCAAGAAACAGGTATTCCATTCATAAGCGTTGAAAATATAGCGAATATTTATGATACTGATAAATATATTTCTCTAGAAGAGTATAACTTATATAAGGTTAAACCACAGTTGAATGATTTGTTTATGACACGAATAGGAACTGTGGGAAAATGTGCCATAGTAAATAAATTGATGGATTTAGCGTATTATGTTTCACTTGCTTTAATACGTCCTGACAGCAATATAATAGATACAAGATATTTGAAATATTATATAGAAAGTAGTTTAGGTAAAAAAGAACTTTCAAAGAGAGTTTTACACCATGCTGTTCCTGTTAAAATTAATAAAGAAGATATTGGAAAGATAATGATTTCATATCCGGAATTGCCTATTCAAAAGAAAATTGCAGATTTACTAGATAACTTTGAAAGTATTTGTGCTGACTTAGATATTGGCCTTCCTGCGGAGATAGAGGCACGCAAAAAACAATATGAATTTTATCGCGGTCAGCTCTTGACATTTGTTCAAACAGGCAATAGCATCCTTACAGACAGACAGACAGACAGACAGACAGACAGACAGACAGACAGAATCTAATTAAACTATTTCAATATGTTTTTGGATATGCATCTATAAAAATTAAATATGCATATACAAGGTTAAGAGGGACATCTATTACTGCGAGCAAAATGAAAGAAATTAGTTGCAATAATGGTGATGTTAGAATTTATGCTGGTGGAAAAACTGTAGCAACTGCGTTTGAGTCAAAAATACCGAATGCAAATATTATAAGATTGCCGTCAGTAATCATTCAATCAAGAGGGATTATTGATGCAATTTACTATTGTGAGCCATTTACATTTAAAAATGAGATGTGGGCATATACTAACGATAATGAAGTAACAGTAAAATATTTATACTACGTTATCAAAAATAATTTAGAGTTTTTTAGAAATGCAGCTTCTGGTATGGGATCATTACCTCAAATTTCACATTCTGTGACAGAAGATTTTATTATTAATTTACCTAGTATTGATGAGCAACAAAAAATTGTTTCTATTTTAGATAAATTTGATAAGATTACAAATAATATTATTGATGGCATTCCTGCCGAAATTGAAGCACGTAAAATACAATATGAGTATTACAGGGATAAGCTTCTAACCTTTAAAATGAAGCAAGAATAATTAATAAGGGGATAGTGTTATGTCGTATTTTAATATAGTAGCTCAAACTAACGAAAATACAGTGGTAACTGAATATGAGCCAGTAAAGAAACGCTCTGATAGTTATCAAAGTGAAGCTGCACTTGAGAATGAGTTTATTCATATGCTTGAAGAACAAGGCTATGAATATCTTTCATTGCATACTGAAGATAAGCTTGTTATTAACTTACGAAAACAACTCGAGAAATTGAATAATTATTCTTTCACAGAGAAAGAATGGAAACGATTCTTGGTGGAAAGTATTGCTAATCCAAATGAAGGTATTAAAGAAAAAACGCGAAAGATTCAAGAGGATTATATACAAGTATTAAAACGCGATGATGGTACATCGAAGAATATAATCTTGCTAGACAAGAAAGATATTCATCATAATTACTTACAAGTAATTCACCAGTATGAAGTTAGTAAAGAACATGGTGCAAAACATGATAATCGCTATGATGTAACTGTTCTTGTAAATGGTTTGCCACTTGTACATATTGAACTAAAGAGACGTGGTATTCCAATTCGTGAAGCATTCAATCAAGTCGAAAGATATCAACGTGATTCTTTTGGGACTGGTTATGGGCTGTTTGAGTATGTACAGATATTTGTTATCTCAAATGGTACAAACTCTAAATATTATTCGAATACTACACGCTATAATACGGGTGGTAATTTAACTGGTTCTAAGAAAGAAAAGACGTCTAATAGTTTTGAGTTTACTTCTTATTGGGCTGATGCGAAGAATAACATTATCTCTGATTTAATTGACTTTACACGGACATTCTTTGCTAGACACACAATATTGAATATCTTAACAAAGTATTGTGTGTTTACATCGGAAGAGATGTTGCTGGTCATGCGTCCGTATCAGATTACAGCAACGGAACGTATTATAAATCGTATTGAGATAGCTACTAATTATAAAAAATATGGCAGTGCTGCAGGTGGTGGATATATTTGGCATACTACTGGATCAGGTAAGACACTGACATCTTTTAAGGCTGCTCGTTTAGCAACTACACTTCCATACATTGAGAAAGTATTATTTGTTGTAGACCGTCAAGATTTAGACTATCAAACCATGCGTGAATATGATCGATTTGAAAAGGGTTCAGCGAATAGTAATCGTTCTACAGCAGTTTTAAAGAAACAACTAGAAGATGATAATGCAAAGATTATCATTACAACGATTCAGAAATTATCTACTTTTGTTAAGAAGAATCCTGATCATCCAATTTATCAAAAACATTTAGTTATTATCTTTGATGAATGTCATCGTAGTCAGTTTGGTGAAATGCATAGAGCGATTACAAAGAACTTCAAGAAATATCATTTATTTGGATTTACAGGTACTCCAATTTTTGCGGTAAATGCAGGTGCAGTACGTGATCCAAAACTATGCACAACAGAACAAGCATTTGGAGACCAATTGCATACATATACAATAGTCAATGCGATTAATGATAGGAACGTTCTTCCTTTCCATGTGGATTACATTAAAACAATGGATAAGGATGAAGGCATGAAGGATGAGCAGGTATGGGACATAGACCGTGAGAAGGCATATATGGCGCCAGAACGTATCTCATTAGTTACCGAATATATCTTAGATAACTTTGATAAGAAAACTTATCGAGGAACACGTACTTATAACTTCAATAAGATTATGAATATTGATGAAATTGCTTCTGCTAGATTAGGTGCAATTAAAGAGATAAAGCAGAAGCAACGTATCAATGGTTTTAACTCTATTTTCTGTGTGAATTCAGTGCCAATGGCAAAGCTTTACTATGAAGAGTTTAAGAGACAAATGGCATCGAATCCAACTAAGAAGATTAATATAGCAACTATCTTTAGCTATTCTCCTAATGAGTATGAACCAGATGGTTTATTATGTGATGAGAATATAGACGATACATCTGCTTTAGATCAAACATCAAGAGATTTCTTGGATTACGCAATGAAAGACTATAATGAGATGTTTAAATCTAACTATTCTACAGATGGTGATAGTTTCCAAAATTATTATAAAGACGTATCATTGCGAATGAAGAATAAAGAACTAGATTTACTAATTGTAGTAAATATGTTTTTAACTGGCTTTGATGCGACAACATTAAATACATTATGGGTTGATAAGAATCTAAGAATGCATGGTTTACTACAGGCGTTTAGTCGTACTAACCGAATCTTAAATAGTGTAAAAGCAGCGGGTAATGTTGTTTGTTTTAGAAACTTACAGACAAGAGTAGATGATGCGATAGCGTTGTTTGGTGATAAGGATGCAGGTGGAATTGTATTACTACATACATTCAATGATTACTATTATGGATATGAAGGAAGTGACCATCGATACCATGTAGGATATGTTGATTTGATTAGTGAACTCTGTGAGAAATATCCATTATCAATGACTCAAATTATAGGTGAAAATAATCAAAAACAATTTATTAAGTTATTTGGAAATATTTTACGTATGCGTAATATCCTTTTATCTTTTGATGAGTTTGCAGGCAAGGAAATTTTATCTGAACGTGATCTGCAGGATTATTTGGGTAGATATCAGGACTTGTATGACGATTGGAAGAATAAAAAATCTGATGAGAAAAAAGAAGATATCAATGATGATATTGTCTTTGAAATTGAATTATTGAAACACATAGAAATCAATATCGATTACATCCTCTTACTAGTACAGAGGTATCATGATTCTCATTGTCAGGATAGAGAAGTACTTGTGACAATTCAGAAGGCAATTCAAGCATCACCACAACTAAGAAGTAAGAAAGAACTTATTGACACATTTATCGCTGGCATCAACGATATTGATGACATCATGAGTGAATGGCATAAATTCATCGCGGAAGCAAAAGAACAACAATTAATGCAGATTATTACAGAAGAAAATCTAAAGGAAAAAGAAACGAGAAAATTCTTGGAAAGCTGTTTGCTTAATGGTGAAGTGAAGACTAGTGGTAAAGATATTGATAGTCTACTTCCTCCAATGAGTTGGTTTGATACTAAGCGGTCAGAAAAAAAGCAACGAGTAATCGATAAGTTTAGAGTATTCTTTGAGAGATTCTATGGTATTGGAGATGCTGATTTATCCATGCATGAAGAACCGAGTTATAACTTTGATGAAGGTTATGCGGGTAGTGAGCTTGCTTTAGCAGGAGAAGAATCACTAGAAAATTTTAATTCTAACGATACTATAAAAGAAAAGCAATTTAATAAAAAATAAATATATTTTAGAGGATATATTTGATGATTGATAGAATAATTAACGATATTAATAAAGCATTGGATGCAGAAGCATACATGGCAGCTTTGGCTTTAGTATTAACACTACCAGATATTTGTGGGAAAGTAGCATATGGAGAAACACTAAGAAATAAGGAACGATATATAAAGTGGTATGAAGATAATATTGGGAAATATGAAAAAAGCCCAAATGATAATTCAAAATTAAAGGATACATATTTAAGTGGTGAAGTTATTTATCAACTTAGATGCTCTGTATTGCATCAGGGGAATCCAAATATAGATAAAGATAAAGTGCAAGATTTTGAATGTAAAATCGATAGTTTTGAGATAGTTGTAGAAAAAAGAAATGCATTTGAATTATATAGTGATTCAAAACGTAAATATATACAAAAAGTTAATGGAATTTTATCTTTTTATTCGATTAAATATAGGATGAATCTTAGAAGAGTATGTGGGATTATTACAGCTGTAGCAAAGTCATATTGGGAAGAAAACAAAGAGAAATTTAATTTTTTCAATTACAAGATTATTGACGGAGACAAAGAAAGAGAAGATTTAGAATCAAAATATGGAAATAATGATGTTTATTAATTAAATTTAATTAAAAAACTTTGGAGGATAAATGGCAAAAGGAATACTTTATGTAACTACTACTACGATTGACGGTTTAATTAAAATAGGGAAAACAGGTAATTTTAAAGAGAGGATGAGACAACTAGAGTTAGATGGATATCGAGGTCTTCTTTGTAAAAGAGCGTATGCAATAGAGGTTGATAATTATGATGAGAAGGAGTTACTTTTAGATGAAATTTTCTCAAAGAGTAGAATTCCAAATACCGAGCTTTTTGCATTAGATTTAAATCTTGTTATTCAACTTTTATCTTCAATGGAAGGAAGAATAATTTATCCAGAGACAGAATCAAAGTCTGAAGTCTTCATTGAAGCAGCTGATGGAAGACAAAGCTCAAGGATTCCTGATGGTATATATACATTTGTATCCTCAAAATATAAGGCAAAGATGCGCAAAGAAAATGGGAAATTTATTCTTCTTAGCGGAAGTCAAATGTCGCATACGCTTCCTTTAAAAATTACAAAAGGCTGGATTCGTGTATTAGAAGATGCAAAAATTGAAAACAATGTTTTAATGACAGATATTGAATGCTCTAGTCCGTCGATGGCTTCTTCGTTGATCCTTCATCATCCATCAAATGGATGGGAATATTGGAAAAATAAAGAAGGAGAATTGATTAAGGTTTATAGACAGCAAGATATTGATCCTGAATAACATACGAATCATAGATGAAAACACTATGATTCGTTTTTGTATCTACAACTCTCTGTTTTATTGAGATATTTTTGATTAACACTTATAATTTTAAATAACCTTGGGGGTTATTACGATTTAGGAGGTAATGTATGACAAGATCATTTAAAAAAGTGTGCTTGTTTGTTTTGGGTTTGTTGATGATTACTACAATGGTGGGTTGTGATACATCAAAAACAAATTGGGGTAAACTATCAGATGAGGAAAAGATTGACAAAGTTCTTCAGAGTTTTGAGCGAATGAAGAATGGGGAAATCCATATTGTAGGTTCAATGCATGCTGATGTTATTGATCCAAAAGAAGGAGAAGATCCAGTTTATAAATATGAAACAGAGTTTACAGGTACGTTTGAATTAAGACCAGATCATGTATCAGGAAAGTATTCATTTAATGGTAACGTTAAAGACTACTATTGTGACAGAATGTATTCATATGAGAAAAATGAGACTGACACACAGTGGACAACAAGTAATTACTCTATAGTGGAATACAATCAACCGATTGGAATCCACCAAGATGTAATTCTCTATTTTGAAACAATAAAGGATCAACTTACATTGAGTGAAGATAGTGATACGATTACAGTACATTATGAAACAGATGATATAGATTTTCTTTATGCAAATGATGTGCAATTGATATGGTCTTCTCTAGGATCCCTTGGTTTTAGTAGTAATGATAAGAGTGGTAAGTTGGAAATCGACTTAAAGATGTCTAAAGATGATGGCATGCCTGTCTCGGTAACAATAACAGGAGTGCGTGATAGTGATTACTATAAGAATCAAAAATATGTTAGTGAAGTGACATATTCAAAAGTCAACTCTGGTATACATGTAGATATTCCAAGTGGAATAGATAATCCAATTTATCAGTAAAGGAGGGTATGAAATGAAAAATATTAGAAAAGTAATTTTAACGTTCCTTACACTTATCCTTGTTTTAAATCTTTCTGCTTGCCATAGTTTTTCTCATAATGCGAAAAAAGATGTTGATACTTTTATAACGGAACTAAGAGATGCGAAAAGTACTGAGTATGTTAGTCAAGTTTATCGTAAATATCTCTATACAGGTGATGGTAAAAGATCAATTCTTACTGAGATGGAGACCCGCCAGGGAATGATTCAATTTGAACCACAGGTTTTTTTAGAAGTTTCCAATAGTAATAAAGGAATGCGTGATGATTTTCAAGCACCTGCTCTTTTTGAGGAAGAACTCATAACAATTGGGACCCCATACAGACTAGATCATGGTAGTAGGATCTATTCACCAAGTAAAGGAGTAACCTATACAGGACACGTGAATAAGCAGAAACAATTCGAGTGGAGAAAAGCAGAAGATTGGTCCTATGTTAAGGAAGTAGAGGCCCCTAAACTTGGCCGTAATGAAGAATTTTTAAAGCTATATGAAACATATTCAGATAAGTTTACTAGATCCGAAGATAATCAATTTGTATATTTGGAATTTAACGGTGATGTAAAAGACAATCTTGATCTAATCGAAGCATTTCATTCAAGTGTATTTGAAAGTAATATGTTTGCAGAACCAAGAGATAATATCACAGCTGTAGACATTCAAATTAAGCTAGTGATGGAAAAGGTTAAAAAAGGTAATAAACTTATTCCTAGTGAGGCAAAGATTATTCTTACAACTTCATTAGAAAATAAAGAGGAAAAATGGACAGCGAAAAGTGAAGACCATTTTGAATACTACTATCGTAATCTCAACAATGTTGAAGAGATTAAAAAGCC
>ERZ772779.580-NODE-580-length-16634-cov-11.227994_pt1 | contig 16634 bp, 10 predicted proteins | sample MGYA00511360_ERZ772779 | MGnify/ENA primary metagenome ERZ772779 (study PRJEB29015, sample SAMEA2738112) | human oral metagenome | biome: human oral; feature: human-associated habitat; material: saliva | place: China | collected 2231 ...
CAAGAGTAAGGGTGCGATTATGGCGGCTCGTTGGTTGCAGGTGGCTGCTGTCGTAGTAGTGGTTGCGTCAGTGTTTATTCCTGGACCGGGTTGGGCCATAGTAGCTGGTGCTGCTGCTGGTGCTTTGGAGGGTGCTGCAACTGGTTTGGAGAAGACTAAGAATGGTCAGGTTGATTTGGCAAATGTGGCGTTGGAAACAGGGTTGGGTGCTATGAAGGGTGCGGTTCTAGGCGCCAGCACTAAGGTTATTACCCATTCCACGAAGTTTGCTAGTCACTTTGTGAATAATAATACTGAGAAGTTTGCTTCCAGGATGGCTTCTAAGGCTGCCTCTAAGAAGGGCTTTGATAGGCTTGTGCCTTCGTGGGTTCAGAAGCCTGCGGAGAAGACCGCTTCGTTTATTAATGCCCGGAAGGATGGTATTGCGCAGGCAATTAAGGATAAAAAATTAGGATGGAAGTGGCTAGAAAATAAGGTGAGCGTACATGCTCCGGATATTGTGGCTGATTCTATTTCCTCCGGTGTAAGTGCAGTATGGGATTATACGAGGAAGGCTGAGAACTTTAACTTCGGGGAAGCGGCTAAGGCTTTTACTTCGGGATTAATTTTTGGCTTTGCTAAAGGTGGTGTAGCTAAGGGCGTTAAGGTTGGGTATTCTGATAAGGTTGCATCTAAGACTAATGATTCAATCACTAAGATTAGGGAATCGTATAAAGGTAAAGTTGCACCGGGGGAGAAAGCTCCGATTAAGGTGAAACTTCAGGAAAAATGGGATATCGCAAATGAGTTCACTCGGGGTGCAACAAAACAGACTGTAATTAATGAGTTTGCAGCGCGTGGATCAAATGCAACCTTTGGCTGGTTGGATAAAAATTTTCAACGTGATGCGTTGCAAAAGTCTGCGCGGAACCAGACGCCTGTATCTGAGCGTCGAGCTCAGATGTTGAAGGGAAAGGATTTTACGGACGCTATTTTGGGTACTCCGAAAGATTTGTTGAAGTCGGGAGCCGGTAGTATTAAATCTCATAGGAGCGAGATGAAGGATTCAGCTAATGCTGGGACAGATACTACGACTGTATCTGCTACTGAAACTAGTGAAGGTAAATAGTTATGCCTAGTCTCCCCCTGATTTTCTGGAGCACCCTCGCTACACTTATAACAATTGCGACATTTTATGTCCTCATCAATTACGAGGTGCAGCGTTGGAAAGATAAGCAACGGCAGCGCGAGGGTATTTATATTCGACGGGTTACTCGGCTCGAAGCTCTCATTGTGATATTTACCCCCGCTCTTCCAATTCTTATGGCTGCAGTCTACATTCTTGAACCTGGTACAGAAGGTGTGACGCTTGGGATAGTGGGTTATTGGCATCAGCGATATTTGTTGCATACTTGCGGTATGTGCACGTTGCCTATGTGAAGATTTCTTCCGAAGGCGTCGAGCAGCGCATCTGGTTCTCCAACCCAACCCGCTATCCCTTCAACGCGATTAACCGCGTCGTGTACTACGAAAAGCCAGATATTGATGAACCGGATATGGTGGGTTTCTACGCCAAATCTGGCTTCCAGATTGCCTTGTTTGATCCGATAACCCACAACAATTACCGGCTCTTGGCGATTGTGCGGTTCAGGATTGAGCACGAGCGTTGGCCTGACATGAATAATCCCACTGATGTAGCTCAGGTAGATAAGCTGGACAATCGCTATATGACCATTCCTTATTTCAGGGGCCGGGAGAAGGTTACTGGTCTTGCCGACGTTGACATGTAGCACCGTATAGAGAAAGCCCTTGGGCTGAGAGATTAACTCTCAGCACAGGGGCCTTCTGCATGCCAGCGGCGGCTCATTTAAGCGCCACCATTATCGGGTGATAATCGCGAAGTCGCTACTGGACAGGTTCGTGAAATTACCAATCTGCGCGTTCAGCCGGCACTTAGAAGTCACCGATAGCGCCGTGACCACCCGCTGATCCTCAGACACCAGCACATGCCCCGAACAACCATCCGAAAAACTAATCAACTGAGCATCCGGAGAAATCGCCTGAACCAGCGTTGAAAACTCACCCGTACGCGGCAAAACCATCAACGGATTCAACTCATCCGCACCACTCGGCCACACCGGAACCACCGTCACCGGCAAAACACTCTGATTCACCACACGAGAAGGAACCCGCAACTCAATCGAACGCAAACGCTGAATCGGGTACGCCGTCGAACGAACCTCCCGATCAGAAATAGCCTTCGACGTCTCAGAATCAATACGGTTCACCCACTCCTCAAAAGCACGCGAATCCTTAAACTCAGCAGACACATTCGCCCGAACCTGCACCACACCATTAGCCGGGATACTCACCCCAGACAGATTCCACGAACACGGAACATCCACCGCAGTCACACTCGACTGATTCTTCGACACACCAGAAGACGCCTGACCCGCATCCCACGTCACCGAAGCACACGAACCACCCTCAACACCGGGAAGCACCTGCAAAATATCGCCCCGAAGAGCCGACTTCTGCGAGGAAAACTCAAACGTCAGGCGGGCACTCTTATCCCGCGGGTTATACGTACCCTCAATACGGGTACCCAAACCACTCGGCAAAGACGCCGAACTACGGCTCGAAGCAGACCACGACTCAGCCGTCTTAGACGAACCCTTACCGCCGCTCAAACCCACAAAAGCGAGCACACCCACAAGAATCAAAGAACCCAGGATGGCGCCCCACACCAGCGGGCGGCGCAACGGCGAACGGGCAGGCTCCTCATCCTCAACAACCTCATCAGGCACATATACCGGCTGCTCCACCACAAAAGGGGCGCGGATAACCGTCTCATTCTGCGCCTGACCCAGTGACGGCATACCCGCACCATACAGCTCCGTAACATTCTGCCCAGGCACCGCAGAAACCGCAGGCTCAGCACCGTGAACCACCGTAGGCGTGTACCCCACAGCACCCGAAGACACCTCAACCCACCGAGGAAGCACCGTATCAGCCGAGAAACCCTCAGCCAAAAGACGCAACTTAGCGGCAGCCTCAGCCGCCCCAGGACGCTGAACCGGGTTCTCCGCCAACATCCCGTGAAGCACCTCAGCAACCTCAGCCGGAATCTGCGGCGACACCTGCACCGCACCACCACGCGCCGGAAGAGGACGCGCCGCCACCAACAACTCATGAAGAGTCACAGCGCACGCATAAACATCAACCGCCGGAGTAGCCACACCATGCGCAGAACGCTCCGGAGCCATATACCCCGGAGTACCAGAAAACGAACGAGAAGACCCCGAACCCGCAGAGCCAGTAAAAGAAGCAATACCGAAATCAGCCACACGAACCTGCTGATCCAGAGACTCCCCCAAAACACCGCTCAGCAGAACATTCTCCGGCTTAATATCCAGATGCATCACGCCCTGACGGTGAGCAAACTCCACCGCATTCAGAACCTGCACCATCAGACTCAACGCCAAACGAATAGGCAGCGGACCCTCAGAATCCAGCTTCTGACGCAACGAACCGCCATGCTGAAACTCCATCACCAGAGCCAGCACGCCACCCTCAACCACCATGTCCGTCAACGGCACAATATGAGGATGCGACAGCGCCAACAACACCGAACGCTCACGCACAAAAGACTCAAGAACCACAGGATTCTCCGCAAGCTCCGGACGCAAAACCTTCGCCGCATACAGAGCCCACGAGCCGCTCATCGTAGTAGCCCACACCTCACCGACCGCGCCAGAACCCACCCGGCGCACCAAACGATACGAAGAGCCAAGGGGAGCGCCCGCAACCAGACCCCCCGCAGGCTGACCAGCAACCTGCGGGGTAGGATGAGCATCACGACGCTCCGAGCCGGAGTACTGCGGCGAACCAGCAGGTACAGTCACGGGCTAACTCCTTAACATCAACTTCACAACAAGCAGGAAGACGCCCCAGACGGGGCGACCCCTACAGCAAAACAGTCGGTAAAGTTACACCATACCTCACCACACGCCAGACAAGCCCTACAGCCCGCCACGGTGCTGAGAATCCTCAGGGCTCATCAGCTGCACCAGAACCGGCGACCCGGCAAGGAACGCGTAGCCACGACCAACGCTCAGCTGAACCGGGGCGCGCCTCGGAATAGAACCGAACATGTCCATATCCGTATCAACATTCGGCTGAACCACAGCACCAGTGCGGAACTTGCGAATAGCCTTCGTCCAATGGCTATACAAAGGACGCAAATCAGTCGGCTTACCCGTGGCAATAATGTGAACGTCCGGGAAGTCACCCTTCACAATCGCATCAAAAACGTTCATCGGGTCATCCACACGGTCACCGTCATCAATCAGCAACAGCACCGGGCCCGCGGCATCCTGCAAAGCCGCCTGCACCTGAGCAGAAGCATTCTTGCTCTCAAACACCCGGTCAAAAACACCCTCCGGCGCATTCACCAGACCGGAACGCTGATCAAATACAGCCCAAACCTCCGGAACCTCAGCGGCATCCATGCGTGCGTTCTCTGCCGCGATAGCGTCACCAGATGCCAACGCAGCAGATACCGACTGCTCCGCCGCAGCCCTCGCCCGAGAAACCAAACGAGCAAACGCAACCAGCAGAGAAGACTTACCCGAACGCGGATTACCCGCAACCATGGCGTGCTCACCCTCGTACAGCTCGAAAGCGCACGCCTCCAACGTAGCCTCCGCAATACCCACAGGGATACGCCACAGGCTCGGAGAAAACTCAGCAGCAGGCATGCTCTCCCACGAAACCCACGTCGGCAGCTGACCAATCACATCACGTTTAGCAGGAGCCTGCGGGAAGCGCTCACGAATCATAGAGACCGCCTCCTCCACGCCAACAGCGGGAGTAGCCACCTGCATCTGACGCAGACGCTTCGGATCAACACAACGCCCAGGAACTGCAGCCGGAACATTTGTACCGCGAATACCATGCGACGAATAATCGTGGACATCGCTTAGTTGGAAGAACCACGTCTGCAACGAAGCATCAAGAATCTGCGAGGGAATATTCTTCGCACGGCTCGTCGACACCACGCAGTGAATACCAACAGCAGGACCATCCGCATACACGCGGTAGAAATTCGCCAACAAATCCATGCTCACAGCGTCAGAGAACTCATCGCGCAGCGTCGCAAAACCATCCAAAACAATGAAAAGAGGCTTACGGCGTGACGCGTCAGCACGGCGAGCATCAAGCTCCGACTTCACAAAACGCAAGAAGCGAGCCTGACGTTCCCTAGCGCCCTGACCGGTACCCACAGCAGACACAACATGCGGCAGGGAGTGTAGAGGCTGCAAACCATCAGCGCCCATATCCACCAGAACAATATCGATGTCCTCCGGCGAATAATGCTGAGCCAAACCCAACACCACAGACTGAATCGTAGTAGTCGTACCACTACCGGCAACACCCACCAACAGCAGGTTACTCATCTCAATATTCCAGCCCATAGGCACCTGACGCTGCAGCTCAGGCTCATCACCCAAAGTGCACATCAGAACACCGTCCCGGACACCACCCACAGTGGGAAGATCCGGGTCCGGGAAGCCACGAACACCAAAATCAACCAAATCAACATACGAACCCAACGGCTCAGGCCACACCTTACGAGGAGCAACCGCACCACGAGCCGCATGAGCCGCCACAACAGCGTCAATCAGCAAATCCAGGTCATTCGCATCACTAGACGACACCTTCGGGCGCGCACGCTCCGAACGAGGAATACCGATACTATCGGTCGCGCGAACCTCCAGAGAAGTCACCACCTCAGTGCCACTCTGACCCGTCACCAGGGCAGTCTGCACCGGCGAAATATCATTCTGGCCCAGCTTCACGTAGGCGCGACCCATCTGCGAACGCGAAATCTCCGAAGCATCCGGAACACCAATCACGTTCGAAGAATCCTCACGGCTCTGCACACGCAACGCCACACGCAAGTTCGTATTCGCCAGAATGTCATCATTCACCACGCCGGCAGGACGCTGAGTCGCCAAAATCATGTGCACACCCAGGGTACGACCCACCGCACCGATGCTCACCAGCGACGACAGGACATCAGGGAAGTCCTTCGCCAACATCGCAAACTCGTCAATCACCAGCAGCAGGCGAGGCATCGGCTCCGGCGGGTTCGTCGCCAAATAATCCTTAATGTTGTCCACGCCCTCGCCAGCAGCCGCAAACAGGCGCTGACGACGGTCCATCTCCGCCTCCAACGACTCAATAGCGCGGTGAGCCAACTGAGCATCCAAGTTGCTCAAAGTACCAATCGTATGCGGCAGATGCTCACACGTCTTAAACGCCGCACCACCCTTAAAGTCAACCAGGATAAAGTTCAAACGGCTCGGATCATGGTGAGCAGCCAAACCCGCCACCAACGAACGCAAAAACTCACTCTTACCCGAACCGGTGGTACCACCCACCAGGCCGTGAGGACCGTCCTTCACCAAGTCCAGCGTGAACGCGCCAGAGTCGCCCACACCAATCTCAGTACTGAAACCATTAGCCTGCGACCAAAACGCCTCAATATCCTCAGCACCCGGAGGGGTCGGCAAACCAACCAGCTCAGGCAGCTTCACTAGCTGCGGCAAACCACCACCCAACAGCAGGCGCTCAGGATCCTCATGATGCGCCAGAGTACGCGCCACATGAAGAGCATCCTCAGCGCTCACACCGGCGAGCACGCCATCGGTAACCGTGTAACGGCGGCGAGGCTCCGAATAGGTCATAGAAGCCTCCTCACCAATCTCCACGACCGAAGTACACGACGCAGGAAGACGATCAACAGAAGAAGCCAACACAATACCGGCAACACGGCGAGCACCCGCAGCAGCAGTCTTATTCGCCATCAGACGCACTTCATCGCCGTACGCCAAAAGGTCGCGTGCCGGCGACTCACGGCCCTCGGTGAGGGTATCCGAATCAACGACCACGCACAGGCCGCGGGTCGGAAGAGACTCAATGTCGTTGTAAAGAGAGCGCAGCATCTGATCCGACTGCTCCTTACCAGAAGCAAACCAACGCATCTGCTGGTTCTGCGCCATATGCATGTGCGGAAGCCACGACGTCCACACCCAGTCCTGCGAGCGCGCCGAATCAGCGCAGACCGCAATCGTCATATCAGCAGGACCCGTGTGGGTCGCCGCCTGCAGCACCAGGCTACGCGCCAGGGCAAGAGACTGCTCACGCGGACCCACAATACCGATAGCGCCACCCTCACGCAGGTCAGCAACCAGCGGGGCATCCCACAGGGTATTGTGCTCAAGAATATGCTGAACCTCAGGCTCAGGATTGCTCGGCTTCGTCAGCTCAGGAGCCCAATGAATATGCCCAGTACCCACATGGAAAGTCAACAGGTCAGGGCTGGTGCTCCGGCGACGCCACAGCGTCATTGCAGGAAGAAGCGCCCGCAGCTGAACGGCATCCGGTGCCGGGGCAAGGTCGTGAAGACGCTCAATTTCCTCACGGTTACTCAGAGCGATACGTTCCTTGAACTTCTCCATTTCCTGCTCAAAACGCACACGCTCCTTCACCTTATCCTTAGCGTGACGACGTTTCTGCTCCACCCACATGCCAATACTCAGAATGGGGCTGAGCATCGCGAAAAGGGCGTAACGAATCTCCTGCATAATGGCGACCATTGCCGCCGCCATGATAATCGGGCCCACCGCCATCGCAATATTGAACTTTGGCGGGTCAGAAACGTTCTTGCGGGTAGGCGCCTCCACCTTCTCCGGGGCGCTCAACGCACCCTGACGCGGCGGACGGTTAAACGGCGCAGTACCCGACGTGCTCACATTCGGGGCGCTACCGGGGCGAGGCGCAGCCTTCTCCTGAGGAGCAGGCTGCAGAGTCAGAACACAATCGCCAACATGGATAGTGGTGCTCTCAGAAACAGTCAGACCCTCCTCAGGGATTTTCTGACCGTCCACAAAACTACCGTTCGTAGAACCCGGGTCAGTGATGCGCACCTTCTGAGTGTTTGTCGACTCATCATGAACCACCTGCAGGTGCAGATGCTCCCAGGACGCGCTCGCCGTGGGCAGCACAATATCGGCGTACGGGGAACGACCCGCCACCAGAGGACGCGAAGAGGGGATAGGGTGCGGCAGGGTAACCGTCGAACCGCCGCTCAAGCAGACGCTCCAGCCCTGCACCAGGGAAGGGTAGGAGAGCGGTGCTCTAGAGATGCGCATACCCTCCATCGGCTTGACCTCCGCCAGAGTGGAGGATGCCGTCACCGGGCGGTTATCGCAATACAGCGGCTCGTCGGCAGGCAAGGAGGGACCACCGGTCGCCTGGATGAGATCAGCGATGGTCGTCTCAGGCTGCCAGGAGTCTAGTTCATAGCTCCCGTTATGCTCTTCAAGATCAAGGAAAAAGCGCATAAGGTGTTCTCCAAAATAGATAAATCGTGAGCCCCGCTGGTGGACGGACTAGAAGTAATACCCGAAAGCCGGGGTGTGATGGGCTGGCTCTGTACGGATTAGGCTTTGCTCGGAAAAGCTAGTCGCGAGATTCTGAGGTGAACGTGCGAAGCATCCACACGGGCGGATTCACCGCATCCGTTGAGGAAGACCCGCCCTGAATCATCGAAGCTTCCGCGGTCGGGTAAAGAAGACCCACCTGCCCGCCCGCGGCGTAAGAAGACGAAAAATCCAACGGATACGCGACCGTAGAATCTTTAGCGTCCAAACGAAGGGTTCCTAGAACCCGTCGAACCGCATCAGGAGTGTATTCACGAACCTGGCTCGTGGCATACGCAAAAGCCAAGAGCGCGTTATGGGAGGGAGCATCCGCCCACGCTGCCGATTTCGAGAACGCCTGTTCGCCCGACAAGTCCTTTAGCGAAGAATCATTCTTCATACGCTCAACCGTTGATACAAATGCCGAAGAAGCACGACCGGCATCATTAGCGCTCAACGCCGCAGCGCGTGCCTGAACACGCCCCACAACGCGAATATTGTCAGTCAGGGAACCACCGTTCTCCAGAAGAAGACGCATAAAAGGCTCCGTCAAAGCTTCCTCACCCGCAATCACCGGAGAAGTAATACCCGCCCTCTGAAGAGAACGAAGCACCTTCGCCTGTGTCGACGCCGAACCCGTCAAAACCAGAACAGGAGAAGAGCCCGAAGACTTGTCCCCCAGAAGGCGCGTCAGCTCCTTGAGAGCGTCCTTCATACCGTCTTCATCAGCAGAAACATGAACGCGACTCGTATAGGGAAGATCCGGCGCAGAGCCCTCGCCCGCATCCAACAGAATGGTGCGCACACCATCAAGCTGCTGCGAAGAACCCGCGCTAGACACACCGGCAAGCGAACGAATAGCAGCCGTATAGGCCTGCTTCTCCTGCTCAGGATCCAGAGCAAAACTCCACACCCCATCGCCAGCATCTACCCGGTCATACGCCTCAATCACCGCAACATTGCGTTCCTTAGCGGCAGCCGTAGCACCCCGAAGATGCTCACCCCGAGAGGCAAGCACAATACCCAAAGCGCCCTCAGACGAGAGCTTCTCTACCGCCTCACGGGCCCCCTGCTCCGTTCCCTTATCGTTCGCATAAAGAACCTTCACAGAAGAATTACCCAGAGCCAGACGGTACTGGGCAACACGAGCACCCTGAGCATTCAGACGCCACGCAGACCCCTCAGCATCATCACCAAAAGTAGCGACAACACCAATAACAGGCTCATGACCAGACGCAGGAAGAGAAATAGCCTGCTGAACCGTCACCGCAGACGCAGGGTTCGTACCCGTACCAAGCGGCAAAGGCTGAGGAGTCACAGCGCGCACGCCATACCAGATCCCCACCACCGCAAGGCTAAACAGCACACACAGACTGACACACCACACCACGGTGCGCTGAGTGAGCCGCCTGCCCTCGCGGCGGTGAGGACCTGAATCAGAACCCAAATGAGGGGAAAACCCCACGGCTAATCACCAATCTGGAAGGTGTACACCGTCTTCACCTCTGCACTGCCGGCATTCGACAGATGGAAGGTCGGCAACGAACGCAGACGCTGCAGGGACGCCTTGAACTGCGCCTGACGCTTCTGCAGAGCGGCAATATCCTCAGAACGGAGGTTCGTGTAACCCTGAGCGTTCTGCATCGCCAAAGCAAGCTGGTAATCAGCCGCACCAGCCTTTGCGCTATTGCTCTTGAGTGCGCCCAAGAGGCCAGCACCCTCAGCGTTGCTATCGCCCAAATCGAGCATGAGCTTCGACAGGTCGTTATTCAGCTGAACGGACGCACCAGCCAAATCTCGGGTAGCGTTCTCAGCGCGGGTGCTCAGAGCAACCAGAGAACGCTCAGTCACCGAATCCAGAGACTGGCGCAGACCCTCAATACGATCATTCATATCCTTGTGCTGAACCTCGATGGATTCACCAGCCACCTGAACCACAGTATTCGCGGTATCAGTAATGCCAGCAATCGAAGCAGAGAACGCCGCCTTAGCAGCCGAAGCGCTAGAAGAACCATCGCTCGAAACCTTACGAATCTCCTCGCTAATCATGCTCGTCAGGCTCTCACGAGTCTCATCGGCAGACTCCTTGAACGCTTCCTTAATAGCGGTGGAGAGGTCAGACTGCATGTTCGTCATATCCTCAAGGTTCTTACCCAAAGCATTGACGGCATCCGAAGCCGAATGGATACGATCGCGCAGAGAAACCTTAGCCTGATCAGTAGGTTCTTCCCTCTTCTCCGCATCCTGGTTCTGCGCGTTTGCGGCATCATTCAGGGTCTTTTCAACCTCGCCCAGGGCACCATCTACCGCGTTCACAGCATCGTTAAGGTCCTTAGCGTCGCGAGCCAGACCCTCCTTGGGGTCATCCATCGAAGTAGCGGCAAGAACCTCATCCCACGCAGCTACCGCGGCAGCAATACGCTGCTCCATCGGAGTACGTGCGGCAGGAGTGTTCGACGTGTAGGTACGCTCGTTCGCGTTCTCCACCGTAATGACGCGAGTATTACCTTCCGTAGCAGTAGGCTCGGCGGAAGGCGCCTCAGAAGAGGGAGCGGCGGAAGGCGCCTCAACCTTCTTCGACGGCTCCTCAGAAGGAGCCACAGAAGCAGACTCAGACGGCGCAGGGCTAGGAGCCTCAGACGGCGCCTCAGAAGACGGGGCAGCAGACGGCGAAGCCGCGGCACCACAAGAAGAAGCCGTCAAGTATCCACGCAGATGCTCAACCTGCTCAGCAGACAGAGAACCGCCACGCTCAGTAGACAGAGCACAAAGCTGCTCCGCCAGTTCCTTATTCTGAGCGCTCATAGAACCAGAACCGTCCACCAGCTCCGCACGAGCAGAAGCCGCACGAGAATGAACGTTCTTGATGCTCTCAATTAGACGACTCGACGTTTCCTTCATCTGATTCACACTCTGACGAGCTGCACTAACCTTCTCACTCAAAGAACGCACAGCATCACCATCAAGAGAAGACGGGTCCTTCTCCACCTGTTCAACAAGCTCATCCATCTGACGCTTCAACGCCGAATAGTTGTTGTTTGCACCCTTCAAATATTCCGGCTGCAGGTGATCCACAATCTTCTCACCGGTAGCAACCAGTGCAATCAAAGAACTCTGCACGGTCACCGACGCACCAAACAGGGCACAGGTCACCGAACCGTTAGAAGAGCAAGTCTCAGCGGTCGGGTGCTCCGGGCCAACAATCTCACGAATCGAAGCCGTAAGATCCTGCTGACAATCCGAACTTGCCTCCGCATACGCATTCAGAACAGCAGACAGCTGAACCAAATTACCGTACACACTGCGGCTATTCGCACCCTCCTCACGATGCACAACACAACGACCGCCGCTATGCGAAACAGACACATTGGGGCGTGCCGTCGTATCACCCAACATCGAGTGAAGAGCAGCAACAGTACGCTCCAACTGAGAAATCAGCTGAGAATTGTTAGTACGCGAAGCCTCAGAAAGATCCTTCTGCAGGCTCTCAATATTCGCCTGCAGACCCTGCATAGTCTTCGTCAACGATTCATTCTGAGTCTTCAGATGCTCGGCAGTGTCCTTACCCAAGGTCGCAGACGTATCATCCAGGCTCTGACGCACCTGAGCAACCTGCGAACTAGCGCTAGTCAGCGTCGTATTAACCTCGTTGACGGTATCAATAGTGCGCTGCAAGAGCGCCACCTGAGACGCATCCTGAGAGGTGAAACCATTAGTAATGATTCCCGCACCAGACAAATCAGAAGCAAAACCAGGCTGCACCGAAATGTTGAAGGTAGGCGCACTAAAATCCTTCGCCTTGACCTTCAATACAAAAGAAGAGGAACTACCAGTCACCGGAGGCGCGGAAATAGCACCCCACTGAACAACAGCCTTACCTTCATCATTGGTGCTCACCACACCATTCGTCGACGAATCAGCCGCATCGGGGGTCGTAATAACCTGAGTAGGAGAACCAGAAAGAACAGTAGAAGCAGCAATAGAGAACGGAGTACCAACCGGTGCAGGGCTAGTACGGCTAGTACCGGATGCATCATAGGTGACGTCCTCGGTCTTCACCGTCAGGTTCTCAACCGTAACCTTAATCGTGATTTCGCCACTGTAACCGTTCAAATCATTCAGGTTAGTGCCGCTACCGCGCTCAGTAGAATACTGCAGGCTCACACGCACAGGAAGGTCATTGACGACATCCTTCGGCTTGAACTGCACATTGCTCGTGGAGCTCGTACGATCCTTGTCATTAACGTAAATGTTGGTCGACTCAATCGACGAAACCTCGCCGTCACGGCCCATCTGAACATTCACGTTCTGCAGAACATTAGTAGCGTTCTCCACCTGGCGGGGGCTCTGAGAAGTAACAGTGCCCTTATCGGAAGGGGTGCTGTTATTGTTCGTGCCCGTGGAGCAAGAAGAGAAAATGAGTGCCGTCGTGACACCCAAAATCAAAGGGAAGCGGAGTAGACGCTGACGCGCTGTGGTGTGGTTGGTCATGATGATCTTTTCGTTGAGTTATATACCGTGCAGACACATAACAGCGGCAAGTCTGAAACGCCACTGTATAGTGCCCACCTGAGTGGAAAGGGTCAGGGGCAAAGCCGGAATGAGAAAAAGCCCCGTACCACTTTATCAGTCCTATATGAGAAGGTTGATATTTTTTCCTCCTAGTCGGTGCCTCATCAGGATATTCAATTCAACCTTGAGGTGATAGTTAAAAGTATTTTTCATTTCGTTTCAACCTAGTGCACTTACCGAACTCTGTTCGACATAGAAAAACCCCGCGGCTGAGATCATCTCTCAACCCACGGGCTTTCTCTATGTGGTGCTACATCTGAATAACGTTTTATTTAGATGAGGCATCAAGGATGCGTTGCAGGTGTTCCGGGATCTGTCGGTACTCCCCGGCCTCGAGGGAGCCAATCTCATACGTGCGGGCGTAGCAGATGACCTTGATGAGAGCGTCCATGTCCTCGTAATCACCAAACTCTACAAAGAGTTCAGGGATGTACTTAGGCGGCCAAACACCGTAGCGTTCGCGGAAGAGAATCATGTGGTAGATGTAGGTTGCGTCAAAGAAGACGGGGCTGAAACCCAGACGGTAGCGTCCCATCTGGCTACTGCTGATGAGTAGGTGCCCGCCTTTGCCGTTGACCTGCATGTGTATTTTGGTGATGCTGCTGTAGTCGAACTCGCGGGTTTTGAATCGCCAGTTCCGCCATTTCACGGAGGTCTCATTCTGCTGGACGTAAAAGGAATGGACGTGGATGGACATAAGCCAAAAACAGGACCCTACGATACTTCCAAAGATGAGGAAAAATATGAAATCTTCAAGCGTTTCTGAAATCCAGAGGGGAACCAAAAAACACACAAAAAGCGTAAAAAAATCCAGACAAACAACAGCTAGCAGCGGCTTTTTCTGCCGCTGTCCCAGAGGAATGTAGCCTTTGGGGCGGTTGAGGCCGATGGAGCCGTTGGTGACGGTTTCGGCAAGGAATTTTCTGAGCATGAAATGTCCTAGTGCGGTGGTTGGTTACATGTAGACGTCAGCAAGGCCAGTAACCTTCCCCAGATTCTCAAAGTAGCGCATCGTCTTCCCGGCACAATCCAAACGGTTCACCTGAGCCACATCGTCCGGGTTATCCATGTCAGGCCAACGCTCGTTCTCAATCCTGAACCGCACAATCGCCAGAAGCCGGTAATTTTTATGAGGCAACGGGCTAAACAGGGCAATCTGGGTGCCTGACTTGGCGTAGAATCCCACCGTATCTTCGTCTTCATAATTCGTTGCTTTGTAGAACACGACGCGGTTGATCGCGTTGAAGGGGTAGCGGGTCGGGTTGGAGAACCAGATGCGCTGCTCGATGCCGTCGGCGGAGGTCTTCACGTAGGCAACATGCACATACCGCAAGTATGCAGCAAATGGTACTGATATCGACAAGGCAGCTATTTCAATCGCCATATTCGATGACTCAGGACCAAACATATGAGCTGCAAACATAGCACACGGAAAAACGGGGGTAAATATCATAATGAGAGCTTCAAACCGAGTAACTCGTCGAATATAAATACCCTCACGTTGCCGTTGCTTATCTTTCCAGCGCTGCACCTCGTAATTGATGAGGACATAAATCGTCGCCACTGTTGTGAGCGTAGCGAAGATACCCCAGAAGATAATGAGGAAAGTGCGCATGGTGGGTTCTCGTTTCGTGTGGTTGGTGAATATCCGGAAGTGCACCACCGGCAGGTGGCGTACCTTCCCCAAGGATACTCTATGTGATTGAAAGCTCTGATAAGTGGAAATACAGAGCAATATGATGCTCTATGGGCTAATCGACCAGAAGGATAACTAGGCGCAAGGTCCGGGTCAGGACCAGGTGATCATTCACCAGCAGCTGGGCTTGGGTCCATATCCGCCCAAGTTTCATGGCTGACCCTAGGTATACAGAAGACCCCTGGGTTGAGAGGTAATCTCTCAGCCCAGGGGCTCTCTCTATGTTCAAAGCTAATGCCGTGCGATGCTACATGTCAACGTCGGCGAGGCCAGTGACCTTCTCGCGACTCCTGAAATAAGGAATGGTCATATAGCCATTGTCCAGCTTGTCTACCTGAGCTACATCAGCGGGATTATTCATGTCAGGCCAACGTTCTTGCTCAATCCTGAACCGCACAATCGCCAAAAGCCGGTAACTCTTGTGAGTCATGGGGCCAAAAGCAGCAATTTGCTTGCCGGAGCGGGTATAGAAGCCCACCGTATCCTGGTCTTCAACATTCAGCGTTTCGTAATACACGATGCTGTCTATCGCGTTAATAGGGTAGCGTGTTGGGTTGGCTGACCAGACGCGCTGCTCAATGCCTTCGGGGGAGAGCTTCACGTAAGCGACAAAAACATAGCGGGCATAAAGACAGCAGAAAAATACAAAAATAATATTTAATGTATTCAACCAGATATTCACATTTTCACTTTGAATATTCGCTATAAAAGCAAGACAAGGGAACATCGGAATGAACAGGCAGAGTAACGTCTCAGCGCGAGTTACTCGCTTAATATAAATTCCCTGTGCTTCTTTTTTCTTATCTTGGCGTCGATTAATCTCATACCTAATAATGATGTAGACAGCAGAGATAAAGGACAGCACGAAAATAATTCCGGAAAAAATAATAAATATTATTTTTAACATCGGTTATTCACTCACTCCCGCATCAGATTCAGCAGTACCAGAAGCTTGGTCTGACGCACTAGTAGATTGCGTATTTGTACCATCTTGCCGAGCTTTATAACCGCTAGCCAAGGACTTGAAATTACTCTTCGAATTACCCATAACAGCGTCTTGGAAGTCCTTTGTCAACAAGCGCTCAGCTTGGCGCTCAGAGACAGGCTTCGGGTTCCGGGCAGAGTCATTCAACAACCGGCGCTGAACCCCCTTATCTATCCAATCAACGGAAGCATTCGCCGCACGTGAGGCCGCATCATTAGCAATAGTCCGCTTCAAGGGACCATACAAGTATTGATTATCCTCACCCTTTGCTGAGTACTTACCCTTCACAGGAGCAGTTATAAGACTCTTATAGAACCCAGTCGCTGTACCAGACAGAAAACTTGCCGCAGCATCCTCTGCCTTAAAGTTCTCAGCCTTCTTCGTGTAATCCATTACAGACCCTACACCAGCAGACAATGACTCACCCGCAATCTCCGGAGCATACTTACCAGCTATATTCTGCATCCTGACCCAAGGCACAGGGTCCTTAGTCATCCAACTAGTCTTACTCACGGAATCTCTACGGGCGCTAATAAATGAAGCAGCCTTCTGAGCAGGTTTCTGGATGACCGAAGGTACGAACTTACTAGAACCCGCCTTGGAAGCTATCCACTCCGTCGCACCATTTACCGGCACCTTAGCGAAAACTTGAGCATGAGTAAATACCTTCGCAACGCTACCAGTTATAGCACCCTTCGCGGCACCATACATTCCTTCCAAGAACACCTGACCGGCATCAATCTGGCCGTTCTTTGTCTTTTCCAGACCAGTTGCCATACCTTCCAACCCACCAGCCAAAGCACCCCAACCAATAGCCGCAATAAGAGGACCACCCCAAAATACAGACGCAACCACTACCGCAACAGCAGCCACCTGCAACCAACGAGCCGCCATAATCGCACCCTTACTCTTA
>ERZ772779.582-NODE-582-length-16621-cov-11.855487_pt1 | contig 16621 bp, 11 predicted proteins | sample MGYA00511360_ERZ772779 | MGnify/ENA primary metagenome ERZ772779 (study PRJEB29015, sample SAMEA2738112) | human oral metagenome | biome: human oral; feature: human-associated habitat; material: saliva | place: China | collected 2231 ...
GAACTTCCAAACCGAGCATAACTCTTGAGGATACGTCATCCCCAGCAAGAAAGCCATTAGATAATAGCATACAATCGCTATGCATGCAATATACTACACTTTAATATGAAAAAAACCATCCCTTTATGACATACATTTATTCATATAAAATCGAATGAACAAATTCATTGTAAGTAGCAAATCAATTAGCAACCAGACGCAACTGTTTCAGTCCATGCAGCTTGATCGACTACCCAAACTTGAGTTGTTACTGCATCATGATGTACCGTTCCGACTTGAATTGTCTTACTTGCGTAATTTCCGTCTCCATATAGGTCGGAATTTTCTATAAAATCATCTACACTCGAATAGATGTGTCCAGATGTAAGTCCAACAAGAGCTGTATCGAACTGTGGGTCATCCCAAGCTTCCTGTACAACATGAGTTTCATAATGACCTTGCTCTGGATGATTTACAGTTGTATATGTAGGAACACATGGAGCAGGTGTATTATTGTTAGATGTAGAATTAGAAGTAGTATTGTTGTTAGTTGTAGATGTATTGTTAGAAACATTATTAGAAGTTGTGTTATTTGTTTCTTCTACAGTTGCATCATTAGATGGTGTTACTGTAGCCTCAGGCTTAACATCAGTCTTCTTCACATCGGACTCCTTGTCATCCTTTTTCTTATCATCAGACTTCTTATCTTCATTCTTCTTATCATCTTTGCTTCCTGTTGCGTTAGTATCAGGATTTTTATTTTGGTTGTTCGTTTGTGTAACTTTTGGATTGCTATTAGTAGCACTATTCGTCACCAATACATAGCCTATTGTTCCGCCAATTAACAGGAATAGTAATAATACTAATATAGATACCTTTTTGTGTTTACTAATTTCCCCTTTAATAGAATTAAAGATATTCCTCATCATAACTCCCCCTTTAAATCAAATTTGAAATATATTGTCAAATGAATAATGTACTAGCCCTCAAACATTAACAAGAATATAACGATAAAAAGTCGGTTAGTTTATAGCCTATGCCATCTTCTCATCATTCGTTGTTACATTGTATAATGATTGCGTAGCATGCTATACCCCGTCTGTGGTTCTGATAATAGCAGCTAAGTAAAACATACATCTCTACTGCTATATATTCACCACATTCATAAATCAAACTATTTAAGTTATTTAGAATTAACGTTGTTGTATACACCTATCCATATTACCAGCTTGATTTTAGATTCTTAACCCTCAGGATAGTAGTTTGTCTAATTCTTTACAAAGATTTCACATCACGATGGATACTCTTGAATTCGGCTAAACCTTAGAGACTGCATTCTTGAATATAGGTGTATTTTAGCCTACAAGATATAGACTACATCTAGAAAAACCATAACAATGATGGAGCAAATATACCCCATCATTGTCGTTAATACAAAATACTTGACTAGTAAGAATTAAGTCTTTAAATCAAATTACCTACAAACCACACAGATTATTGAGCTATAGAAATTGGTGCATAACCATCTTTCTTTAAATCAGCATCAATAGAATCAAAGTTTTCCCATTCTGTAGATGTATATTCTTCGTGGTAGGACATATCCTTCTGAATAATCTTTCCTTCAGATACTGTTAATTTTATATAGCCAAAATATGTAAAATATGTAGTTGTTTCCGCTGTGCGACTGCTATCAGAATCTGGTGTTACTGTTTTGGTAATCTTATATATAGTTAGTAAACTTAATTTCCCTTCGCTATCTTTAGAATCCGATGCATTAAACAAGATGTAATCTTGTTGTTTTTCAGTAACATATGTAGTTTTATCAAACCATCCATCTTCCGGTTTTGTTTTTGACTGCATTAATATATCTGTTTTGTTTAGAATATCATTTAATCCACCAACATCCGTAATCTCCGGTAGACCCGTCACCTTTTTCTCAAAAGATGTTGCCCCTTCCTTTAATTTTTTTCCGTCATTAGCAAGAGTATTTAACGTACCTTCAGTAATTTTTACTTTAATAGTATCGTCATTTTTCAAAGTTTGATTTGCAGCTGTACTAATCGTATAGACTGTAGAATCAAATTTAACACTTCCAAATCCATTATATCCTGTAAAAGTAATTGGATACTCTTTTTCTAGGTCCTCTAAAGTAATCTCTTGCATTTCATCCAAGCCATTTACAGTATATTCTTTTGTTTCATTAACAAATGGGCAATTGTTTCCTTTACAGGAAACTGTCAATGTAACCTTGTCCCCATTCTTTAGGTCAGATACATTATCAAAATTAAATTTGAGATTATTCATAATAGCAGTATATTTTGCCATCTTCTTAGTATCTACCATTTGATAATTGCCACTTTCAAAAGCATCTATTTCATCTTTTGAGAAACCTGCTTTTTTAATTGCGGCTTGTGAAATTTCTTCAATTACAACCTCATGATTATAATTAAGCATTCCATGTCCATCATACCCATTAAATGTAACATCAAAATATTTTGATAATTTTGTTGGTCGAGATAAAAACCAGATAAATGCAATAACTGCCACAACACATACTCCAACAATCCCAACAATTTTTTTATTTGATACAAATTGTGATTTTACTGTATTCAGTATATCTGAAGTATTTTTTAACGAACTCTTTGGATCAGAAGTATTTGGTGATTTAGTATCATCCTTTTCAACAGAATTCCCCTGACTTTTTGAATCTACATTATCCATTGAATTGGATTGCTCTTCTTTGAACTTGTTCTCTTCCATGATTAATTTCCCCCTTATTTAGATTTAAAATAAATCACTCTAACCCTAACAATAGAATTCGCAAGGGCTATTGATCCTCTTCATCTTTTTTTCTTCTCTTGAAAATGATAAACCCAATTCCGGCAATTGCACCTGATGCCAAGATACCAATACCAATTGGTAAAGCATTATTTGTTTTTGCTGAATCGCTATCATTTTCATTTAGCTTAGATGAATCTTCAGATGTTTTCGAATCATTTTTCTTATCATACTTCTTTTCATCATCTGTCTTTTTATCATCTTTCTTTTCATTATTCTTATTTGGTTCATTCTTTGAATTAGAAACTGTTTTGTCAGTAGATGATGTCGAAGAACTTGGTACATATGTAATAACACCTGTATTCAAAGGATTATTAGTCTGTTGTGATGCAATATACGCATTATTTGCAGCTACGCTAGCATTATACTTATTCATTAAATCCTGATATTTTGCAAGTAATGCATCCAAGATTGCTTGTTTTTCCGCAAGCGTTTGATTTGCATCATTAACAATAGTCTGTTGAGCTGCAACATTAGCTTGTGCAGTATTCAAATTAGCAAGAGCTGCATCATACGCTGCTTGTGTATCATGCAATAAATTTGCTGCAGCAACTGGATCGTACTTAGCAAGTTCAACTTTTGCATCATTTAACTTCTTTGATTTCTCAGTGACATCCTTATTTGCAGTTTCTAATGCAACTTTAGCTTGTTCATACATAGTATTTGCCGCATCATAGTCCTGCTTAGCAGTATCACAAGCAGTTTTTGCATTAGTTAATACAGTATTAGCACTATTTAAAGCGTTTATTGCATTTGTTTCTGAAGTCTGAGATGCTGTCAATGCTTGTTGTGCAGCTAGCTGTTCTGTTTCAGCAGCTTGCACTTGTGTTTGTAAGTCTGACACTTTATCTGCTAACTTTTGTAACTCTTGATCATAATTTGTAATCTTATTTTCTAAATCAGATTTCTTATTTTCCAATTCAGCCAATTTTGATTCCGTTGTCTTCAATGCATCTTTTGCTTGAGCTAATTCAGTTTCAGCTTGAGCCTTAGTTTGCTTAGCAGTTTCAACTTTAGTAGCATTGTCATTTACATCTTGTGTAATCGTATCTAATTCATTATGTGCTACTGTAGCTTTATTAGTAGCATCTGTAGCCTTAGAAACCATAGCATCATATTCAGCTTGTTTTTGGGCCACAACAGAAGACTGTTTATCGCGTGACTTCTTTAAGTTTTCTAATTCAGCCTTGGCATCAGCTAGTTTCTTCTTAGTATCTTCTTTAGATTGTTCAACATTGGCAACCTTAGCATCATATGCAACCTTTGCTTTACGATACTCCTCAACTGCTGCATCGTATGCCTTTTCTTCAGGTAATACTTCACGTTCACCTAATGCTGGTTCACCCTTATATGCATCACGAGCTGTTACTGCATCGTTATACTTCTTAGTTGCTTCGTCTAACTTAACGTTCAGCTTAGTTGTATCTACAGTATCCATATACTCATCGAAGAGATTTGTAAACTCTGCGATTGTATAAATCTTTTCTGCATGAGACTGCTGTCCCTGTGTTGTTGTTGAGAATGTTTGGCTAAATGTAATTCCATAAGAATCTAACTGATCTTCAGAATACTTGTGTTCTCCACCAACTTCGACAAACTTCTGTAACTGCTGGTCATAAACCATCTTTCCACGCTTGTTGGCAACTGTACTACGTCCAATACCTGTTACAATATAGTTTCCGTTTACTGCGTTTCTATAGTGACCTGTCTGGATATTGAAGAACTTCTTTGTATTTTTTGCATAATCTGTCCAAGCGTTATCAAATGCTGTCTTTTCAGGACCTTGCTTGTTAATGTTTACGCCTGGGTGTTCTGCTAAATACTTAGCTGTAAATTCTTGTAATGCTTCCCAAACAATCTTCTCGTCTTCATACCAACCCTTATTAGGATCTGTATAGCCCCATGCTAAGTTTTCACCCGTATTGAAGTGCCATGTGTGTCCATTTGCTGGATCAGAGGAGTTGTCTGCATTAGAAATTGCTGTTGCCATCATATAGAATGTTGTTCCTAATGGCTTTAGATTCGGGAAGTGTTCATCGTTTACACGCTGTTCATTATACTTAATGAGAACCTTTAATGCTTCCTTAACATTACGTAAGCTTGTAGCATCATTATCATCGCCCACAAGCATTCCTGCTGGATACTTATGTAAAGCCTTCACAGCATTTTTAATATCTTCTAATGTGTTTTCATCATTCGCAAACTTTTTATTTGCCCAATCTAAGAAACCTTCGAAGCCCTTCTTTGCCTGTTCACTTGCATTGGCAATCTGTTGAGAGATAGCGTCTTTTTCTTTGTTTGCATCTTCAACATCCTTGTTTAATTGCTCACGCTTAGCGGCCTCTTTTTTACTCTTTTCTTCTTCAGCCTTCTTACGCTCTTCAGCCTGTTTCTTTAAAGCAATTTCTTTTTCTTTTTCTTTTGCTTCCATTTCAGTTCTTGCAGCGTCTAATTCAGTTGTTGGAACCGTCCCGTTTTCTAGTGCATGAAGTTCATTTTCTATATTAGTAACCTTATTCTGCTGGTCCGAAACAGCTGTTTCTGCATTTTGTTTATCTTCTTTTGCAGAATCCAAAGCATTTTGAGCAGTTGTTTTGTCTGCATCAGCTTTTGCCTTTTCGCTATCTGCTTGTTTTACTTTCTCTTGAGCCTCATTCTTCTTTTGTTCTAATTCCACCTGTTTTGTTGTTAGTTCTGATAATTTCTGTTCTTTTTCATTAACATTTGTTTGTTTGTCACTAATAGTATTTTTATTTGTAACGATTTCTTGTTTTGTATCTAAAATCTTTGCATTTGTATCGTTTAATTCATTTTGAAGATTTGTTTTTGCTGCTGGATCGCTCAATTTAGTATGTTCTTCTGTAGCTTTTTCCAACTCATCTTTCTTTGCATCTGTAACTTTCTTAGCAGCTTCAAAAGCAGAATTTTTTGCATCTTTGTCAGCTGAAGCCTGATTTTTTGCTTCCAACTTTTCATTAACATCATTTTGAGCAGTTTCAACTACTTTTTCTTTCTCATCTGAAATATTCTTTTTTTGGTCAGATACTGCTTTTGCTGTATCAGCAATTTGTTTTTTCTGTTCAGATGTCTGTACTGCTGTATCGTATTCTTGCTGTGCCGCATCTACAGCAGTTTGTGCCTGATTTTTCTTTGCTTCATCATTAGCCTGTGTAGATAACTCTTTTGCATTTTTTAGGTTTTGTTCTGCTGTCTCTAATTCTTGCTTTGCGGATGATTCACTATCAACATATGCATCGTATTGTTTCTTTTTTTCATCTGCATCTTTCTTTGCTTGATTCACTTCATTTTGTGCTTTATCAACTTCTTGCTGAGCTGCATTGACTGCTTGTCTTGCTTGATTGACCGCATCTGCAGTTTCTTCAGCCTGTACAATCATTGTTTGTGGAATAACGGTTGTTGCGGCAAGTGTTGCCAAAGTGATTCTACTTAATTTCTTCATTTCGAATACTCCCTTTCTATTCTATCCCCTAGGATTGTTATTTTTTGATGATACTAGATGTTGTTCTTATCAATATTACACAACAATTAAATTGTTTAAAAGATAAACTGTTATTTTATTAACAAAGAATCAAAAAAAAAAAAAATGAAATATTATTTCATTTATTAAAATAATCCTTAAAAAACATATATATTATTCATATTTCTTTTTACCAAACAAAAAAAACTTAGAACTACCATTCTAAGTTTTTTCAATTACATAAACTCCAATAAAATACTATTTAGAATTTCAAAGCCATCTTCACTACAACGAAGACGATTTCCCTCAAGTATGAGTTTTCCTTCGTTGCATAACTTTTTAATCTGAGTGCTATATACTTCTAATACGGATGTGTGAAACCTTTCTTCAAAGAGCTGGATATACATCCCTTCTTTTAGGCGAAGTCCCATCATCACTGCCTCAAACATTTGTTCTTGGAGCGATAAATCAATTGTATCTTTGATAGAAGGATCTTTGATATACTTTCTTACGTTCTTTGGAATATCATAACGTGTACTTCCTTCAAGACCACTTGCACCGCAGCCGATTCCATAGAAGTCTTGGTAGTTCCAATACGCACAGTTATGTTGTGAAATCATACCTGCTTTCGCAAAGTTACTGATTTCATATTGCAAAAAGCCATACTTTGGAAGTATCTTACATATCCACTCATACATATCTGCTTCAATATCATCTTCAAGATGTTCATATCCCTTTTTCGCAAAGACTGTATTTGGCTCTATCGTTAAAGAATATAACGATAGATGTGTAGGTTCTAATGCAATCGCATCCTGCAAAGACTTCTCTAACGATTCCATTGTCTGTGTAGGTAATGAATACATTAAATCTAAAGAGATGTTGTCAATACCATACTTACGTAATAGTTTCATCGTTTCTGCGACATCTTCTAATCGATGATGTCGGTTCATCATCTGTAGTAATCTTTCATCTGATGTTTGAAAGCCTATGCTTGCACGGTTTACACCGTGTTTTTGTAATATCTTTGCTTTGTCTTCATCAAACGTTTCTGGATTAATCTCAATTGTATATTCCTGCACCATGTGTGCATAAGGATCTAACAAACAAAGTAATTGATCTAGTTGTGATGAAGATAGTGCAGTTGGTGTACCACCACCGATATAAATCGTTCGTAGATTCTCATTGATATGACGATTTTGTATATCAGTTTTGATTGCATCTAACCATTGATTTGCGACTGTTTCTTGATATCCTATATGGCAGAAATCACAATATGAACAAATTGTTCTACAGAATGGTACATGCAAGTAGAGATGCTTTGGTTTAGTTATCATCATCCATTGATAGAACAGACATAAACGCTTCCTGTGGAATCTCTACAGATCCTACCGCCTTCATTCTCTTCTTTCCTTCTTTTTGCTTCTCTAGAAGTTTCTTCTTACGGGAGATATCACCACCATAGCACTTGGCAAGTACATTCTTACGCAAGGACTTGATATTTGTTCTAGCGATAATCTTACCACCGATAGCAGCCTGTACAGGAATCTCGAATTGTTGCTTAGGGATTAGTTCCTTTAGCTTCACTGTGATTGCAGAACCACGTGCATACGCTTCTGAGCGATGAATAATTACTGATAATGCATCGACGTTTTCACCGTTCAGTAGAATATCCATACGTACAAGATCTTGTGCACGATAGCCAATGACTTCATAGTCTAATGAAGCATAACCCTTTGAACAGGACTTTAACTTATCAAAGAAGTCAAAAATGATTTCTGAAAGTGGTAATTCATAGATAATCATGTTTCTACCAGTATCGATGATTTCCATTGTCTGATAGATACCGCGCTTATTCTGACATAAGTCCATGATGGCACCGATATAGGTATCAGGTACCATAATACTTGCTTTTACATATGGCTCTTCGACACGGTCAATTCTAGCCGCATCTGGCATTCTTGCAGGGTTATCAATTTCAATCATTGACCCATCCGTTAGGTAGACATGATAGATAACAGATGGTGCAGTTGCGATTAGATCGAGGTTATATTCTCTTTCTAAGCGTTCCTGGATAACATCCATGTGTAGAAGCCCTAAGAATCCACAACGATAACCAAAGCCTAATGCTTGGGATGTCTCTGGTTCATATTGCAAGGATGCATCATTTAACTGTAGTTTGTCTAACGCTTCACGTAAGTCACCATACTTTGCCGCATCAGTTGGATATAAACCACAATATACCATTGGATTTAGCTTACGATATCCAGATAGAGGTTTCTCTGCTGGATTATCTACTTTCGTAACCGTATCACCGACACGTACATCCTGGATGGACTTAATTGAAGCCGCAAACCAACCTACGTCTCCACACATTAACGTATTCATCTTTACTTCACGTGGATTACGAATACCAGCCTCTAGTACTTCATATTCTGCTCCTGTTGCCATAAAGCGAATCTTATCACCAACAGAAAGACTACCCTCACGGATACGAATTAAAGCGATGATTCCACGGTATGGGTCATAGAATGAGTCAAATACTAATGCTTGTAGTGGTGCGTTTTCATCTCCACTTGGTGCAGGAATATGAGATACAATCTGTTCTAAAACTTTATCAACGTTTAATCCACTTCGTGCAGAGATGAGTGGTGCATTACTACAATCAAGACCAATGATGTCTTCAATCTCCCTAATTGTCACATCAGGTTGTGCATTCATCATATCTACTTTATTGATGACAGGTAGGATTTCTAGGTTATTATCTAAAGCTAAATAGGTATTTGCGAGTGTTTGTGCTTGTACGCCTTGGGTAGAGTCAACAACTAAAATCGCACCCTCACAAGCCGCTAGTGAGCGTGATACTTCATAGGTAAAGTCGACATGGCCTGGTGTATCAATCAAGTTAAAGAGATACTCCTGTCCATCTTTTGCAGTATAGCTAAGTTGTACTGCATTCAGTTTAATTGTGATACCACGTTCTCTTTCTAGGTCCATTTCATCTAGAAGCTGAGCTTTCATATCACGTTCTTTTACCGTTTCTGTCATTTCAAGAATACGGTCTGCCAATGTCGATTTACCATGGTCGATATGGGCAATAATACAAAAATTTCGTATATGCTTTTGGTCCATTTACTCAAATACCTTCCCTATCATATTTCTACCTGCACCATTGGCATAAGCATCTGCTGTCATTCTGCTCTTGCCTTCTGGCTGTAGTTCATAAACTTCGATAATACCACCAATGCTTGCGACTTCCATCGCATGATTCTTAAAACCTAAGATTTCTCCTGGTTTTGATTGATGGTCTTCTTTTCTCATTCTAACTTTGCAGAACTTGATGCGCTTTCCATCAACTACACCATATGGCATTGGCCAATCAATTAAACCACGAATGTGGTTATATAGAGTCTGTACCTCTTCTTTTGCAAACTGTACTTTCTCTTCTTCCTTTGTAATATTTAATCCAAGGATTACTTTACTATCATCCTGTGGCTCTCCAACTAGCTTACCTGCAATATAGTCTTCTAAATTATCTTTTACTAATTGCTTACTTAAGACAAGTAAACGCTGGTTTAATTCTGCCATCGTTTCATCTTTACCAAGTGGTGTTATAACTCGAGCATAGATGTCTCCTGCATCCATGGCTTTTGTCATCTGAATGAGACTTACACCAGTTTCCGTTTCACCACCCATAACTGCATGATGGATTGGTGCACCTCCACGATACTTTGGTAAAAGTGATGGATGTACATTAATACAACCAAGACGTGGATATTCTAGAATGCGTACTGGTACAAATTGTCCATATGCACAAGTTAAGATTAACTCCGGTTCATATCGTAATACATCGTCCACATGTTCCTTTAAGAGATCCGGTTGAATCACTGGAATATGATATTGATCTGCTAAAGCATGTGTTGGTGTCATCTGGATGGTATGTTTTCTACCAACTGGTTTATCTGGTTGGGAAACAACGGCTACGACGTTATATCCTTCATCAATTAAGGTCTGTAATATACCGCTTGCAAATTCTGTTGTGCCAAAAAATATAATTCGTGTCTGTTTCATCTCTCATACCTCCACCGTGATATTATACCCTACTTTTTTGGGGTTTTCATTGCATTTTACACTTCACTTTGATATAATCCTAATGCTAATAAGTGGACAGGAGGTGTACTCATGGCAAATATCAAGTCACAGAAGAAGCGCGCACTAACTAATCTGAAAAGACAGAATGCGAAGGCTGGACAGAAGAGCGAACTAAAGACAGCAATCAAGAAGGTTCTTTTAGCTGTAGAAGCTAAGGACGTTGAAGCTGCTACTGCTGCTTACAACACAGCAAATAAGTGCTTAGACAAGGCAGTTGTATCTCATATCAAGAATAACAACTATGCTGCTCGTCAGAAGTCAAGACTCGCTAAGGCTGTCAATTCCATTCAGAAATAAAAAACGTGGCTCTAAGAACCGCGTTTTTATTTTGCCTCTAACCAATACTTCTTTTGTTGTAATAATTCTTTGCGATAGTCATCGTCATGTGGATACTTCGCTAAAACCCCATCAATAAAGGCTATCTGTCGATCACAATAGGAAAGATATTCTTTCCCCTTTTTTTGTTGGAGATAAACTCCACAGAGAATCTCATCATCACGATATGATTCATGATAATCTGTGGTAAAACTAATTGCGATATAGTCAAATTCACGCTCTGTAATTAACTCTTCTTGATCAATCGTATAATGATGATCACTAATCCATCTACGTAGTAACTCTGGCTTACGATTGACTTCGACTATCAACTGTTTGCAAGTACTTAAACGTTTTTCTCCTGCGGCTTCTAAGATATCTTTTGCCGTATAGTAGCCCATACCGGCAATCACCACAACATCAACGTCTTGCGGTACATGTTCAAAGCCATTGGATAAGATTGTTTCAATTTGACCATCAAGGTTCTCCGCTTGGATATTGCGTTTAGCAATCTCTAATGGTCCCTTTGCAATATCACAAGCGTAGGCTTTTTGTACCTTTTTATGTTTGATTGCTAGGATAGGAAGAAAGGCATGGTCTGTACCAATATCTGCCAAGACCACGCCTTTGTTTATCATATCCGCAATTTTCTGGATACGTAAATTCATCTTATTTGTCAAAGAAATCCTTTAATCTCTTTGAGCGTGATGGATGTTTCAATTTACGTAGTGCTTTTGCTTCAATCTGACGAATACGTTCACGTGTAACGTTGAATTCACGTCCTACTTCTTCAAGTGTACGTGTACGTCCATCATATAAACCAAAACGTAAGCGTAATACCTTTTCTTCACGTTCTGTTAGACCACTGAGAACGCTATTGATTTCATCCTTCAATAACTGATTACTTGCGTATTGATCAGGACTGAGTGCTTCCTTATCTTCAATAAAGTCACCTAAGTGAGAATCATCCTCTTCACCAATAGGTGTTTCAAGTGATACAGGTTCTAGGGCAATCTTTTGGATTTCTCTTACTTTTTCAGGAGAGATACCTTCCATACGTTGGCTGATTTCTTCTGCTGAAGGATCACGTCCTAATTCCTGCACCAATTGACGCTGAACACGTGTTAACTTATTAATTGTTTCTACCATGTGTACTGGAATACGAATTGTTCTAGCTTGGTCTGCAATTGCACGTGTGATAGCCTGACGAATCCACCATGTTGCGTATGTAGAGAACTTGAATCCCTTAGTATAGTCGAACTTCTCAACTGCCTTTACAAGACCCATATTACCTTCCTGGATTAAATCTAGGAATAACATGCCTCTACCAACATATTTCTTAGCGATAGATACAACTAAACGTAAGTTACTGGAGATTAAGATGTTTCTAGCCTCTTCATCGCCTTCTTCAATACGCTTTGCAATCTCAGGTTCATCTTCTGGCTTTAAGAGTGGTACACGTCCAATTTCCTTTAAGTACATCTTAACAGGGTCATTTAACTGTACATTACCACCTGTAGAGAATGATGATAAATCAAGTAGACTAGATAAAGGTTTTTCTTCATCATCGTCATCAAGATCAGGATCTTTATTGTCATCATCTTCATCTTCTACATCATCAACATCATCGTCTAGTAAGTCTAGATCATCGTCATCTGTAGCGGTGAGTTCTTCAATATCATCATCTTCAACAATCTGGATATTCTCTGTATTGAACCAATCCCAGAGTTCATCCATATCATCGTCAGACATATCTAAGTGCTCTAAGGATGCCATGACATCCTTCTGTGCGATAGAACCGTTCTTTTTCGCAATTTCCTTATAATCTTCTTTGAGTTCATCAAGGTTCTTTAATTCTTTTACCTTACCTGAACGCTTATATGTTTCAATTTCTTTTGTGTCTTTCTTGTTGTTTTTTTCTTTCACTTTTGTTTTTTTCTCTTTCACTTCTTTTGTCTTCTTAGGAGTTTTTTCTTCAGCCGCAACTCCCTTTTTCTTTTTGGAAGTTGCTTTTTCTACTACAACTTCCTCTTTTACTTTCTTTGAAGCCTTCGTAGTTTTACTTGTTTCCTTCTTCATCGAGATACCTCCGCAGTTCTAGAATGCACTTTTGATACTTTTCCATAAGTACCTTTTGACTCATATCATTTAGACCAGCTTGTGAGAGTTGTTCATAATACGCATCTCTCTCCTTCTGCAATGTTGTAATTTTTACCTTGCGAATGGCTCCTTTTAGGACCGCTTCGTCATAGTCGATATCATATGCAGGCATGGATACTAGTCTTGTTAGTAAATCCTTTACTTCTTGTTTATCCGTACGGTCAATCAAATGACTTGGATCAGCGTCATGCAATGTATGTAAACCATCAATAATTAACATTGCTAGTAACTTATGTGTCTTGTCATTGAGATACCCTAACTCTACTTCGAATGTATGGGCATGGGTAGCTGACTTCAACATCATCATCAATATTAGATCTTCCGCATCTAGGGAACCATCTGGAATTGTTAGTTTCTTCTGTACGGTTTGATTAATTGGTCGATTTACTGTTTGTGGCACATAGTCAACTGGCATATGTGTCATTTCCGCCAATTGTTGTGTAAAGTAGCGGCGATCTACTTCATCAGGTAATGTTGCAATATCTGCTTGTACTTTACGAACCAATTCTTTTTTATCCGAATAGTTATTTAGATTTGTCTGTGAAACTTGATACTCAATCACAAACTCCATCCAAGTAACTTCATCTTTGAGGACACTCTTTAAACCCTCCGCTCCCTGTTCACGTACAAGTTCATCTGGATCTTTTCCTGTTAGATTACGAATGACCGATACATCGCAACCTGCATTTCTTGCCATATGTACTGCACGTAAAGTCGCAGCTTGTCCAGCGCGGTCACCATCATAACAGAATACAATCTTCGCAGCGATATTCTTTAACAGATGAATCTGTCTATCTGTACAGGATGTTCCAAGCGTACATACTGCATTGAAGATTCCAGCCTTAGCAAAGGCAATCACATCCGTTACACCTTCACATACATAAATCTTTCCTTCCTTGCGAGCAACACCCTTTGCACGGTGATAGTTATATACAATATCACCTTTGGTAAAGATATCTGTTTCGTTTGTATTGATATACTTGGAAGGATTGTTTGGATCTAGGATACGTGCACTAAATCCAATCGGATTACCATATTGGTCATGAATCGGGAAGGTAATACGACCTGCAAAAGTATCATGGATACCAGATTCATTGATACGTATTAAGTTTGCACGATTCATATCCGCATCACTAAAACCTTTAGCATGTAGAAAGTGATATAACGACGTCTGATTTGGATTATAACCAATCTGAAACTCACGAATTAGCTCAGCTGTCATTCCACGCTTTTCAAGATACTTCTTTTCATTTACGGCTTCAGGTGTATCCAGTTGATACATCATATACTGAATCGCCGCATTCATCACATTGTACAGTGCTTCTTTATGAGGATCCTTACTAGTTCTCTGTTCTATATCAACATCGACCTGTAAAGGATAGTTAATTAAAGACGCAACTCTACCAACGGCTTCGGGAAATGTGATATTTTCGTAGTTTTGTACAAATGTATATACATTTCCACCATTACCACAAACAAAGCATTTATAAATTTTCTTTTCTGGTGAAATAGACATCGATGGATCATGATCATCATGGAAAGGACAAATCGCTACATATGAATTTCCTTTGCGATGAACCTGAATATAGTGACCGATGACATCGACAATATCCGCTTTTTCACGAATGGCATTTATATCATGATCACTAATCTTTGCCATATTCCCTCCTTCTTAGAAACGAATTTCCTTACAAATCTTGTTACGTACTTCTTCGACTGTCATACGTTCCTGTGCCATGGAATCACGGTAACGGATTGTTACTGTACCATCTTCCATTGTCTGTTCATCAATTGTGATACAGAATGGTGTACCAACTTCATCTTGACGACGGTAACGCTTACCAATAGAACCTGCTTCATCATATGTTACCGCAAAGTCATAAGATAATTCATGACGAATCTCCTCTGCCTTTTCAGCGTATTTCTTACGAAGTGGTAAGATTGCGGCCTTTACAGGTGCTAATACTGGGTTAAAGCGCATTACTACACGTGTCTCACCATTCTCAAGTGTTTCTTCATCATATGCGTCTGTAAAGAACATGAAGAATAGACGTTCAACACCTACAGCTGGTTCCACTACAAATGGAAGATACTTTTCATTTGTAATTGGGTCTAAGTAAGTTAAATCCTTACCTGATGTATTCTGGTGTTGTGTTAGGTCGTAATCTGTACGGTCTGCGATACCCCAAACTTCACCCCAACCCCATGGGAACTTATATTCAATATCTGTTGTGCCCTTTGAGTAGAATGATAGTTCTTCCTTCTCGTGGTCTCTGAAACGTAAGTTTTCTGGATTTCCGCCTAGTTTCACAATCCAATCCATGCAGAAGTTACGCCAATATGGGAACCACTCATCATCTGTACCTGGCTTGCAGAAGAATTCCATTTCCATCTGTTCAAATTCACGTGTACGGAAGATAAAGTTACCTGGAGTAATTTCATTACGGAAGGACTTACCAATTTGGCAGATACCAAATGGTAACTTCTTACGATATGCACGAGCCACTTGTTTGAAATCCACAAACATACCCTGTGCTGTTTCAGGTCTTAGATAAATTGTATTCTTAGAATCTTCCAATGTTCCTTGGAATGTCTTAAACATCAAGTTAAACTGACGAATGGATGTAAAGTTATGTCCACCACAATCAGGACATGGAACGTTATTATCCTTGATGTACTGTTCCATCTGTTCATTGCTCCAACCTTCTGGATTAACTGTTCCATTGGAGAAGGATTCAATTAACTGGTCAGCACGGTGTCTTGTATGACACTGCTTGCAGTCCATTAAAGGATCAGAGAAACCCTTTAAGTGTCCTGATGCTTCCCAAACCTTAGGATTCATTAAGATTGCTGCTTGAATCTCTTCGTTGTTTGGGTCCTCTTGTATAAACTTCTTTTGCCACGCACGCTTGATGTTATCTTTCAAGTTAACGCCTAAAGGACCAAAGTCCCAAGTATTACTTAAACCACCATAAATTTCTGAGCCTTGAAATACAAATCCTGTATTCTTTGCATGCGAAACAATTAAGTCAAATGTCTTCTGTCTATCCATTGAAAATGAGCCTCCAAAATATTCCCATAATATCCTGTAAAGTATAGCATTTTCAACCTATTTTTACAATCTTACGATATGCCATATCACGCCTAAAAAAATAAAGATTCCTCCAGTACTCTTCTCTAGAGGAATCCAATATTTTCACTTCAAAACTGATATTGAAATCATTATAAATCAATAGGTCCTTTTTTGTTATTTCTGATTGCATCTGCTAGACCATCAATAATCTGTACAGCTTCTAATGTACCCAAATATGTACCATCATCATCACGTAAAGCAAAGTAATTTATGACAACTGGATGTCCTGAACGTTCAGATAATATGGTAAGACTATCGCGTTTACCCTTCTTAAAATCACTAATTAACATACGTACAATCGGTTCAACACGTTTTGGATGACATGAATATACAGGTCTACCAATTGCCATTTGAGGACGTGTAAATACCTTCTCACCTTCATTGAAGTATATGTTTATGTCGTTTTCATCAACAAGTGTAATTTCAAAAGGTAGCGTATTTAACATTGCCTTTAACTGCTTTAGATTCATATGTCCACCTGAAATCTCGATAGTTTCATTGTGGATAATACTTTGTTGTTTAAGTTCTTTTACCTTATCCCATACTGGTACATCTTCTTTGTCAAGGTA
>ERZ772779.584-NODE-584-length-16605-cov-2.322417_pt1 | contig 16605 bp, 11 predicted proteins | sample MGYA00511360_ERZ772779 | MGnify/ENA primary metagenome ERZ772779 (study PRJEB29015, sample SAMEA2738112) | human oral metagenome | biome: human oral; feature: human-associated habitat; material: saliva | place: China | collected 2231 ...
GTGAGTTTCCGGCTGGATCAGGCCATTTACACGCCCGAGAACAGCCGTGCCACCTGGCTGCAGGTGAAGGATCGTCCCTATGCGGCGACGCTGGTGGCCACCCTGGCGGCCGGTACCTGGCTGGATGGACAGCGGGTACGCAATGAGGTGCGCCTGGGCTGGGTGGGGCCGTCGGTCCGTGGCGAGTCGCTGCAGAATGCGGTGCACCGGGTGATCAATGCCCCCCGCTTCCGGGGCTGGGCGCACCAGCTTCCCGACGAGCCGATCATGGAGGCGGCGCAGTACCGGGTGAAGCGCTGGCAGCCGGTCGCGGTCCGTGGCACGGATCTGCTGGGGCACTGGGGCATGCGTCTGGGCAACCTGCAGACCAGCGCCTTTGCCGGCCTGGAATGGCGTTTTGGCCCCGATCTTCAGGACGATGGGGGTACGGCTCCGCTGCGTCCGGGGTCCAACGAGCCTGGCGAGGTGGCGTGGGATGCGACGGATGCGGCGCGCTGGACCGGGTTCGTGACACTAGGTGGCCGTGCCGTGCTGCGGGACCTGACCCTGGACGGCAGTACCTGGCATGACAGTCACCGGGTGCGGCGCAAGCGCCTGGTGGGGGACGTCGGGGCAGGCATGAGCGTGCACTCGGGACGGTGGAATGCCCAGTTCATGTGGGTGGTGCGTTCCCGCGAGTTCGAGGGGCAGCGGCACGTGCCGTCGTTCGGATCCCTTCAGATCGGCTACACGTTCTGAACGGTTGCGGTGTTGCAGCCGCGTCGTCGTTGCGTTTTGTACGGGCACTTGGGGTAGAATGGCGCGAGCCAATCGGCCATGAATCGCGTTGCCGGGCCATTGCTGGGCCCTTGACGGTTTGCCGACGTACCTTCGGGTGCGTGCCTGCCGGTATCCGTGGCGGTTCTCGCGTGCAGGTCTTGAGCCTGCCTTTCCTGTGACAGACAGTCGTCCCGGGCAGGACGACGGGACCGGACTCGTGCCGGCCCGGTGCCCGTGGCATCGTCCTCGAAGATTTCTGCCGGGAAAGCCTGCCGCTGGCTGGTCCTTCCAAGCTTTTCGTGCTGTCCGGTCGTCTGCCGTCATGCCTGTCGTGCAGGCCGCGGATGTCCGGCCTGCCATCCCCGTGCCCGTTTCGGGCAGCAGGGTGCGCAGCCCACCGACAGCTGCCTGTGCCGTTCCCCTGGGAGAGGGCTGTATGCGGCGTCTTTGCTATCAGGTTGATGAATACCGCTGAGGTCAAACGAGTCATCGAGGGCGCGTTGCTGTGCGCGAACAAGCCGTTGTCGGTGTCGGATCTGCGCCAGCTGTTTGCGGGCGAGGCCGAGATCGGGCCCGACACGGTGCGTGACGTGCTGGAGAGCCTGCGCAACGACTGGCTGGATCGCTCGCTGCACCTGGTGGCGCTGGCTTCGGGCTGGCGCTTCCAGAGTGCGCCGGACATTGCGCGCTTCGTCACCCGGCTCAACCCCGAGAAGCCGCCGCGCTATTCGCGGGCCGTGCTGGAGACGCTGGCCATCATTGCCTACCGGCAGCCCGTCACGCGGGGCGACATCGAGGAGATCCGGGGCGTCACGGTGTCGTCGAACATCATCAAGACGCTGGAGGATCGGGGCTGGATCGATCAGATCGGCGTGAAGGATGTGGTGGGGCGGCCGGCGCTGTTCGGCACCACCCGGCAGTTCCTGGATGACCTGAACCTGAAGTCGCTGACCGAGCTGCCGGCGCTGGACGATGATGCGCTGCCGGCCGATGTGCTGGAGGCGCTGGCGCTGCAGACCGGTGCGGCAGCCTCGGCCCAGGTTCCCGAAGAGGCTGGCCAGGGCGCCGAAGCGTCCGGCAATGCAGAGGCCTCCGAGGGTACTGAAGCGCCCGGCAGCGATGAAGCTGATGGAGCATCATCCGCTGGCGGCGAAGGTGCTGGTGCCGAGGGCGAATCCGGTGCCAGTGCGGCAGAGGCAGAGGCTGAGGCGCCGGTCGACATGAACATGAAGAAAGAGGCGGCCTCCGAAGCCGGGACGGCCGTGAATGAAGAACCACCCGCTGCGGAAGCGTCCGCAGGCAACCCCCTGTGATGTGACCATCGCATGAATACCGAACAGTACGAAGAAGACATGCAGCGCGATGCTGCCCATGAGGGGCAGGGTGCATCGGCCGATCCGATGCTGCAGACGGACACGGGCACGACGTCCGCTGAGGAGACGGCGGCGCCGCGCAAGCGTGCTCCGCGACGCAAGGCTGCCGAGGCGGATGCCGCTGATGCCGGCACACCTGCACCCAGGACCCGCCGCCGCAAGACGGCTGTGAAGGATGACGCCGAGGGCGTGCCGGGGGCGGAGGGCGCTGCCGATTCGTCGGCTGAAGAGCCCGCAGCAAAGACTGCCAAGCGGGTCTCCCGCTCGCGTCGCAAGCCGGCGGCGGACGTTGCAGCAGATCAGGTTGATGCCGTGTCGGCCGATCCGGAGGCTACCGATGCCGAGGGGGCTGCCGTCGACGCTGAAGCCAAGCCGCGCCGCGCCCGGACGCCTCGGGCATCGACCCGCCGCAGCAAGGTTGCTTCGGTCGAGGACGTGACGGCGAATGAAGAGCCTGTCTCCGAAGACGGGCTTTCCGATGTGTCGGCCAGTGTGGCACCGGTGGGCGAGGCATCGGACGACGACGTCCGCGCCGGGCACGACGTGCAGTCATCCTCGGACGAGACGGGCGTGGACGCCCGGTGGTCTGCTTCCGAAGGGTCGTCTTTCGGCGCGTCGGCGGATGAGGACGACTTCGATGACGATGATTTCCGCGACGAAGACGACCGGTACGACGACGAAGACGATTTCGACGACGAGGATGATGGCGAGGAAGTGCCCGGGGAGCCGGTGCCGTTCTTTGCCCGTGAGGCCAGCATCGGCCTGCGGGATGCGGGTTGCGGTACCCGCCGGCCGGTGTCGCCCGATGCCGAGAAGCTCCACAAGATCCTGGCGGATGCCGGCATCGGTTCGCGCCGTGACATGGAAGAGCTGATCATCGCCGGAAGGGTGTCCGTGAATGGTCTGCCGGCCCATGTGGGCCAGCGGGTGGGACCCGAGGACGTCATCCGCGTGAACGGCAAGCCGCTGTCGCGCAAGCGCAGCGCGGCCTCGCAGACGCCTCAGGTGCTGCTCTACCACAAGCCGACCGGCGAGCTGGTCACGCGTGATGATCCGGGATCGCGGCCGAAGGTCTTTGACCGGTTGCCCCGTCTGCGTGGGGCGCGCTGGATTGCCGTGGGACGGCTGGATCTGAACAGTGAGGGGCTGCTGATCTTCACCACGTCGGGCGATCTGGCCAACAAGCTGATGCACCCCCGCTATGGTTGGGAGCGTGAGTACGCGGTGCGGGTGCTGGGACGGGTGGATGACGAGATCCGCCAGCAGCTGCTGACTGGTGTGACGCTGGAGGATGGTCCGGCCACGCTGCAGTCCATCGAGGATATCGGCGGCGAAGGTGCCAATCACTGGTATCGGGTGGTGATTCTGGAAGGGCGCAACCGTGAGGTGCGGCGGCTCTTCGATGCCGTGGGTCTGACCGTTTCGCGGCTGGTGCGCATCCGTTTTGGTCCGATCGCGCTGCCGCCGCGGCTGCAGCGTGGTCGCCTGCACGCCCTGACCGAGGCCGAGGTGCGTCAGCTGCAGCAGCAGATGCGCCGCCATGTGGCCGAGATGACTGACGGGGCGGCGGACGCCGCGCGGGAGACCAGGTCGGGCAACGCCCAGGGGCGGGGCAAAGGCGCTGGCCGTGGAAATGACGCGCCGCGCCGCCAGGGACGAGGTGCGGGCAAGGCGGTTCAGGCCGGTGCCGGCCAACAGGGAAGCGGCCAGCAGGGCGCGGCTTCCGGCTCGCCGCAGCCGTCAGGCAGCCGCCATCCGGCGCGCAGGCGCATGTTGCGCGGGGCGCGGGGTCGTGCCCAGCAGACAGGCGAAGGCATGGTGCAGCTGCCTGGACAGGACATGTCCGGGACGGCCATGCCGACTGGTCCGGTCATGCCGGTGGACGGAAATGCTGCGGGTGGCGAGGGCCAGCAGGCCGGGCGCCGGACCCGTGGCGGTCGGCGCAAGGTGGGACAGGAAGCGGCCGGCGCCCAGCAGGCGCAGCGCGCACGCCGGGGCAACCGTCGCCAGGCGGCCGAGGGAGGCTTGCCGGGCGACGATGCGGGCAAGCAGGCACGGGGCAAGCGTCAGCGGCCGCGGCGTTCGCGCACGGCGGGGCGGCAGCAGTCGCCCGAGAAGGTCGAGGCACCGCGCATGGTGTCGGTGAAGACGCTGGAGCCCACCGCCGAGAAGAAGACGCTGACGGTGAGCGAGCGCCGGGGGTGGACCGAGACCCGGTATCTGCCGCAGGCCGTGTCCTACAGTGGTGATACCGACTGGTCGAAGGTGGCGCGCGAGACCGTGCTGCCCGATCGCCGGCCGCGCCGCGTGAAGGAGCGCAACGGCAACGTGGCGCCCCGGAATCGGCAGGCGCCGGCGACAGCTCGTGTCAATTACGAGGATGACGACTGGCAGCCTACCTCGGATTCGGCGCACCTGGAGGGCATCACCCGCTCGATGAAGCGGGATGGCCGTCAGCAGCGCTGGGGGGCGACGCCGGGCTTTGCGGCGCGTCTGGGTCAGCCCTTCGATCCCAATGCCGGTAGCGGCAACTGGGGTGGGCAGCGTGCGCCGGGCAACGGTACGCCGCGTCAGCCGCGGGCCAAGCGTGCCGGTGGCAACACAGCCCAGCAGCGACCGCGCCGCAAGAGTTTCGCCAAGGGGCGCTGACCCGGTCCGAGCGGGGTTCTCCGGGGGCGGTCGGGGCAGTGCGCCTCGACCGGCGGGGTGTGGCCAGGGAGGGTCGATCTTGAGTTTCGACCATTCGTCGGCTACAATCAGCCGTCTTGCAGGATACCTTCGAAGGTGGCATTGCCGCCCGCAACAGCGAAGGGACCTGCTGGTTCCGGCGTCTTTGCAGGGCGCCGGCCGCAGCCGGTCCGCAGGTATGGCGGCCGGGTCGCCTTCACGGCCGCCACGGGGTGGCGGGTGCATGGCGCCGGTGGGTGTTCGGTCATGGCCGGGCTCCACGCCGTGGTACGGAATGGGCTGGCCAGCCCATTTTTTTTTATCCGTGGCGGGCGCAGCAATTCTGGCTGTTCGTGCGTGCACCGGCATGCACGGGCGGCAGTCTGGAAAATCGGTCGCGCAGGCGCGGCAGGGTAGGGTCAACAGGTGGGAAGCACTCCGGCAACAGTCAGCAACGTCGAATCGATGGTCGATCCCGTGGTCTCGGGCATGGGCTACGAAGTGGTGGACGTGGAGTTCGCCGCCGGTGGCCTGCTGCGCATCACCATCGAGAATGTCGATCATGCGCAGCCCATCACGCTGGATGACTGCGAACGGGTGAGCGAGCAGCTCTCGCACCTGTTCCTGGTGGAAGATGTGGATTATGACCGGCTGGAGATTTCCTCGCCGGGGCTGGACCGACGGCTGCGTCGTCCACAGGATTTTGCCCGCTTCACGGGTGACGAGGTGAAGCTCTGGCTGCGCATGCCGCAGGACGGTCGCCGCACCTTCGAGGGCGTGCTGCTGTCGGCAGAGACGGCGCTGGCGCGGGTGCGCGAGCTGCTGGGGCCCGACGCCGCGCTGCCGGAGGTGGTGCAGGCCGGGGGCGCTGCGCCGGCCGAGAGCGACTGGCTGCTGGCCTGGCGCGAGAAGCCGGCGGACAATGCCCGTCCGGGACGCAACCGGGGGGTGCCCGGTCGTCGGCCGCCGAAGGCGCGGCCCGTGCCTGCCGATCCGGTGGAAGCCGCGTTGCAGACGGCCGATGTGCGCTGGCTGCGGTTTGGATTTGAGCAAGTGGATCGGGCTCGGCTGGTGCCGAAGCCGGTTTTCTAGGGAGTGGTTATGCAGGGACGTGAATTGTTGCTGATGGTCGATGCGCTGGCGCGCGAGAAGAATGTTCCGCGCGACGTCGTGTTTGCCGCACTGGAGAGTGCGCTCGCGTCGGCAATGAAAAAGCGTTACAAGGACGAGGTGGACATCCGCGTGGCGATCAGCCGCGAGGATGGCAGCTACCGTGGCTTCCGTCGCTGGCAGGTGGTGCCCGACGGCGAGCTGGACGACCACGATCTGCAGATCATCCTGTCCGAGGCCCGCAAGCAGGATCCGGACATCCAGCTCGAGGACTTCATCGAGGAAGAGCTGGAAGAGATCGAGTTCGGTCGCATCGGTGCGCAGGCCGCCAAGCAGGTCATCCTGCAGAAGATCCGTGACGCCGAGCGTGAGCAGATCATCAACGACTTCCTCTCCCGGGGTGATTCGCTGCTGTCGGGCACCATCAAGCGGGTGGACCGCGAGGGCGCCATCATCGAGTCGGGTCGCATCGAGGCTCGCCTGCCGCGTGACCAGATGATCCCGAAGGAGAACCTGCGCAACGGCGACCGCGTGCGGGCCTGGGTGTCCCGCATCAATCGCGAGGGTCGTGGGCCGCAGCTCTTCCTGTCGCGCACGGCGCCCGAATTCATCATGAAGCTCTTCGAGCTGGAAGTGCCCGAGATCGAGCAGGGGCTGCTGCAGATCCGCGCTGCCGCGCGTGATCCGGGTGTGCGCGCCAAGATTGCCGTGCACGCCACCGACAGCCGGGTCGATCCGATCGGCACCTGCGTGGGTGTGCGCGGTTCGCGCGTGCAGGCCGTGACGCAGGAACTGGCTGGTGAGCGGGTCGACATCGTGCTGTGGTCCGAGGATCCGGCGCAGTTCGTGATCGGCGCGCTGGCGCCCGCCAATGTCTCCTCCATCCTGGTGGACGAGGAGCGTCACGTCATGGACGTGGTGGTGGACGAGGACAATCTGGCGCTGGCCATCGGTACGGGCGGCCGCAACGTGCGCCTGGCGTCCGAGCTGACCGGCTGGCAGATCAACCTGATGTCGGCCGAGGAAAGCGAGAAGAAGCAGGAAGACGAGCGGGCAGCGATCCGCGGCGTCTTCATGGAGCGCCTGGACGTGGATGCCGAAGTGGCCGACATCCTGATCGACGAGGGCTTCACCAGCCTGGAAGAGATCGCCTACGTGCCGCTCAACGAGATGCTCGAGATCGAGGCCTTCGACGAGGACACGGTCAACGAGCTGCGCGAGCGGGCCCGCAATGCGCTGCTCACCCAGGCAATCGCCACCGAAGAGAAACTGAACGAGACCGCCGACGACCTGCTGTCGCTGGAGGGCATGGACCGCGAGCTGGCCGTGAAGCTGGCCGAGGCCAATGTCCGCACCCGCGACGACCTGGCCGAGCTGGCGGTGGATGAATTGATCGAAATCACCGAACTCGACGAGGAGCGGGCCAAGGCACTGATCCTGAAGGCTCGCGAGCACTGGTTCGTCGAGGAAGGCGGTGCGTGACGTCGATGTCGCCCCTGGATCCCGCGTCGGTCGGGGGTGACGATCGCAGGTGACGCACACACTGAATCGGTAGTAGCGGAAGGACACATGGCCAGTACGAACGTTGAGACATTTGCGGCGGAATTGCGAGTACCTGCAGAGGTGCTTCTGGAACAGTTGCTCGCAGCGGGTGTCGACAAGAAGACCCCCTCGGATCCGCTGTCGGAAGCGGACAAGGAGCGGTTGCTGTCGGCCTTGCGGGCGTCGCATGGCGGTGGAGGAGAGAATGCCCCCCGGCGTCAGAAGATCACGGTGGTGCGCAAGCAGACCTCCGAGATCAAGCAGGCCGACTCCACGGGCAAGGCACGCACCATCCAGGTGGAGGTTCGTCGCAAGCGCACGTTCGTGAAGCGTGACGGCACCCCGGGCAATGCCCCTGCAGCGGCGGCGCCGGAACCGGTTGCCACGCCGGTGGCACCCCCGCCCCCGGTGAAATCGGCCAACTCGGTCATCGACGAGGAACAGCGTCGGCTGCGTGAGGAAGAGGCCCGTCGGCAGAAGGAGCTGATGGAGCGTCAGGCCCGCGAGCTGCGCGAGAAGACCGCGCGACTGGAGCGGGATCGCCAGCGTGAGAACGAGGCGATCGCCGAGGCCAGCCGCCGCGAGGAAGCTGCACGCGCCGAGCAGGAGCGTCTGGCGAAGATGCAGGCCGATGCCGAGCGTGAGGCCGAGGCTGCTCGGGCCATGCAGCGCAAGATGCGCGAGGAAGCGGGGGCCGCCGCAGCCGCTTCGGCCGCTGCACGCGACCAGGAACGCAAGCAGGCCGAGGAGAAGGCTGCTGCCGAGGCGGCCGAGCGCGCGGCCAAGCAGGAAGCTGCCCGCGTGGCGGCCGAAGAGGCCGCAGCCGCAGCCCGCAAGGCCAAGGAAGAAGCTGATGCCACGGCAGCGGCGCGTCGCCGCGCCGAGGCCGAGGTGGCTGCAATCACCCGCCTGCTGGAAGCCAGCCGGCGTCCGCCGCCGCCCCCGCCGCCGCCGGCTCCTCCGGCTGCGCAGCCGGCACCTGCTGCCGGTGCGGCCAAGGACCGTCGTGGTGGCACGCTGCATCGTCCGTCGGGCCAGCAGGCCGCGCCTGCACCGGCCGAGAACGCCGGTGGTGGTGGCCGCAACAAGCACGTCAAGTCCGAGAAGCTTTCGTCGTCCTGGCAGGATGACGCTTCCCGCAAGCGCCGTCCGACCAAGGGCGGACGCAACGACAGCAATGCGGGCAGCGGTACCGGCACGGGCTGGCGCACGCGTGGTCCGCGTCGTGGCAACGACCGCGATCGCCGCGGCGGCTTTGCTCAGACGCAGCAGCCCGAGACGCCGATCGTGCGTGAAGTTCATGTGCCCGAGACCATCACGGTGGCCGATCTGGCCCACAAGATGGCCGTGAAGGCCACCGAGGTGATCAAGCAGCTGATGAAGCTGGGTCAGATGGTGACCATCAACCAGGTGCTGGACCAGGAAACCGCCATGATTCTGGTGGAGGAAATGGGCCACACCGCCATCGCGGCCAAGCTGGATGATCCGGAGGCCATGCTGGACGAAGTGGCTGCCGAGGACGTGGGGCCGGCCGTGCCGCGGCCGCCGGTCGTGACCGTTATGGGTCACGTCGACCACGGCAAGACCTCGCTGCTGGACTACCTGCGGCGTACCAAGGTGGCGTCCGGCGAGGCGGGTGGCATTACCCAGCACATCGGTGCCTATCACGTGAAGACGCCGCGCGGCGTGGTCACGTTCCTCGATACCCCGGGTCACGCGGCCTTCACGGCGATGCGTGCGCGGGGTGCCAAGGCCACCGATATCGTGATTCTGGTGGTGGCGGCCGACGACGGCGTGATGCCGCAGACCCGTGAGCACCTGGCCGTCCTGTCGCTGCTGGGCATCGACCGCGGCGTGGTGGCCATCACCAAGATCGACAAGCCCGAAGCCAATCCCGATCGCGTTCGCCAGGAGCTGGTGGCGCAGAGCGTGGTGCCCGAGGAGTACGGCGGTGACGTGCCCTTCGTGGGCGTGTCGGCCAAGACCGGCCAGGGCATCGACGACCTGCTGGAGAACGTGCTGCTGCAGGCCGAGATCCTGGAGCTGCGTGCCCCCGAGAAGGCGCCGGCACGCGGTCTGGTGATCGAGGCGCGGCTGGACAAGGGCCGTGGTCCGGTGGCCACCGTGCTGGTGCAGTCGGGTACGCTGTCGCGTGGTGACACGGTGCTGGTGGGTTCCACCTGGGGCCGGGTGCGTGCGATGATGGACGAAGCCGGCAAGAATGCTGCTTCGGCCACGCCGTCCATCCCGGTCGAGATCCAGGGCCTGAACGATGTGCCGCAGGCCGGCGAGGAGCTGATTGCCCTGGCCGACGAGCGCAAGGCCCGCGAGATCGCGCTGTTCCGTCAGGGCAAGTTCCGCGACGTGAAGCTGGCACGCCAGCAGGCCGCCAAGCTCGAGAACATGTTCGACCAGATCGGCGAAGGCGAGGTGCAGACCCTGCCGCTGATCATCAAGGCCGACGTGCAGGGTTCGCAGGAAGCACTGGCGCACGCGCTGCTCAAGCTCAGCAATGCCGAGATCAAGGTGCAGATCGTGCACGCTCAGGTCGGTGGCATCACCGAGAGCGACATCAACCTGGCGATCGCCTCGAAGGCGGTGGTCATCGGCTTCAACGTGCGGGCAGACCAGCCGGCACGGCGCATGGCCGAGACCAATGGCATCGACCTGCGCTACTACAACATCATCTACGACGCCGTGGACGATGTGAAGTCGGCGATGGAAGGCATGCTGTCGCCCGAGAAGCGCGAGACGATGCTGGGCATGGTCGAGATCCGTCAGGTCTTCCGTGTCACGAAGGTGGGCACGGTGGCTGGCTGCTACGTCACCGAAGGTCTGGTGCGCCGCGATTCCGAAGTTCGCCTGCTGCGCGATTCCACCGTCATCTGGACGGGTCGCATCGAGTCGCTCAAGCGCTTCAAGGATGACGCCAAGGAAGTCAAGGCTGGCTTCGAGTGCGGTATCACGCTGCACAACTACAGCGACATCCAGGAAGGCGACCAGCTGGAGGTCTTCGAGGTCAAGGAAGTGGCTCGGACGCTGGCTTCCGCCGCGGGCGCCTCTGCAGCGGACTGAGGCACCATGAAACGTAGACCAGGAGCAACGCCCGGGCGGGCGTTGCGCGTGACCGAGCTGTTGCACCAGGAAATCGCCGAGCTGATCCGCACCGAGGTGAAGGATCCCCGGCTGGGTCTGGTGACGGTGACGGGCGTGGATCTGACGCCCGACTACGCGCATGCCACCGTGCATTTCTCGGTGCTGCCCGATGATGATGAACGGGTGGCCGAGACGCTGCGTGGCCTGCGGGCGGCGTCGGGCTTCCTGCGCTCGCTTGTCGGTCGCCGGGTGCGCATCCACACCACGCCCGAGCTGCACTTCGTGCATGATGCTTCCTCCCAGCGGGGCATCGAGATGGGGCGGCTCATCGACGAGGCCAACTCGCGGCGGGCCGCCGACGATCCGGGTGACGCTGCGACGGAAGCCGGGGAAGGGGCGGCCGGGCTGTCGGATGGCGCTTCGGCAAGTGCCGCCTCTGCAATGGCAGACAAGGTTTCTGCCCCTGTTGGCGCTGCGCGCCATGACGACTGACCGGACGCACCGCGCTTGAAGGTCCACGGACTGCTTCTGCTCGACAAGCCGCTGGGCCTGTCTTCCAATACGGCCTTGCAGAAGGTGAAGCGCCTGCTGGGCGCGGACAAGGCTGGCCATGGGGGAACACTGGACCCGATGGCCAGCGGGGTTCTGCCGCTGATGTTTGGCGAGGCCTGCAAGCTGGCCGGCGCGGCACTCACGCATGACAAGGCCTACGAGGCCGAGGTCTGCTTCGGCATCACCACGGCCACCGATGACGTGGAAGGCGAGGTGATTTCCCGCTCGGATTCACGCCCCACGCGTGAGGCGCTGCTGGCAGCGCTGCCGCGCTTCATGGGCGTCATCCAGCAGGTACCGCCGGTGTATTCGGCCCTGAAGGTGGGCGGCAAGGCGATGTACCGCCATGCCCGTGAGGGCGCTCCGGTGGCGGCCCAGCCCCGCGAGGTGCGGGTCGATGTCATCGAGCTGCTGGATTTTGACGGTGAGCGGGCGCGTCTGCGCATCGAATGCGGCAGCGGCACCTACATCCGTTCCATTGCCCGCGACCTGGGCGCAGCCCTGGGGTGCGGTGCCCATCTGAGCGGTCTGAGGCGTACTCGCGTTGGCCAGTACCGCGTGCAGGATGCGGTGACGCTGGATGCCTTGCTGGCCGAGGGGCCGACGGCGGCGCAGTCTCATCTGCATGGGCTGCTGGCGCTGGTGGCAGGATGGTCGCAGGCTGAGCTGACGGATGAGCAGGCCCGGCGCTTTGCGCAGGGGCAGGCAGTGCCCTGGCAGACCCCAACGAACCCGAATGCCGATCTCTCGTCGTCGCCCGCCGGGCCCGCCATTGACGCCCCGGAGGGGCAGGTGGCAGTGCTGCATGCTGGCCGACTGGCCGGACTGGCCCGCCAGGTGCCGCAGCCTGATGGCAGCGTGCGTCTGGCACCGCTGCGGGTCATCGTGCCTGATTGATCGTGACTGACTGAACAACATGCCGAGCCGGCCGGGTCTCCCCGACAGGGACGGGATATCCGTGCCGCAAGGACTTTACGAAACGCAACCCCGGTTGCCCTTTTTGATTCGATTCGAGACTGAGCGTGTCTGACACCAACACATCTTCTGCAACCCAGCCGATCCGCAACATTGCGATCATCGCGCACGTCGACCACGGCAAGACCACGCTGGTGGATCAGCTGCTGCGTCAGTCCGGCACGTTCCGGGCCAACCAGCAGGTCAACGAGCGGGTGATGGACTCCAACGACCTGGAGCGCGAGCGGGGCATCACCATTCTGGCCAAGAACTGCGCGGTCGAGTACAAGGGCACGCGGATCAACATCGTCGACACCCCGGGACACGCGGACTTCGGCGGCGAGGTGGAGCGTGCGCTGTCGATGGTGGACGGCGTCCTGCTGCTGGTCGACGCCATGGACGGCCCGATGCCGCAGACCCGCTTCGTGACCCGCAAGGCGCTGGCGCTGGGCCTGCGGCCCATCGTGGTGGTCAACAAGATCGACCGTCCCGGTGCCCGGCCGCACTGGGTGGTGGACCAGACCTTCGATCTGTTCGACCGGCTGGGCGCCACCGAAGAGCAGCTGGACTTCCCGGTGATCTATGCCTCGGCGCTGTCGGGCTATGCGGTGAACGAAGTGGAAGAGGCCGAGGCTGCCGCGGCGGCGGAGAATCCCAGCATGGCGCCGCTCTTTGATGCCATCCTGTCGCGAGTTCCGGCCCGGGCCGACGATCCGGACGGCCCGCTGCAGTTCCAGATTTCGGCGCTGGACTATTCCAGCTATGTGGGACGTATCGGTATTGGCCGCATCAACCGCGGCACGCTGCGCGGTGGCGAATCGGTGCTGCTTATGCACGGCGACGAGAAGGCGCCGGTCACCGTGAAGGTGAACCAGGTGCTGCGCTTCCGGGGTCTGGAGCGCGAGGTGGTGCCTTTTGCCCAGGCCGGTGACATCGTGGCCATCAACGGCATCGAGGACATCGACATCGGCTCCACGCTGTGCAAGATCGGCAACCCGGATCCGCTGCCGCTGCTGCGCATCGATGAGCCCACGCTGACCATGGAGTTTCTGGTCAACACCTCGCCGCTGGCCGGCCGCGAGGGCAAGTACGTCACCAGCCGCCAGATCCGCGAGCGTCTGGAGCGCGAGCTGCAGGCCAACGTGGCGCTGCGCGTGGAGTTCACCGAGGATGCGGACACCTTCGTGGTGTCGGGCCGTGGCCAGCTGCACCTGACCATCCTGCTGGAGAACATGCGTCGCGAGGGCTACGAGCTGGCGGTGTCGCGACCCAAGCCGCGTCTGCAGGTGGTGGATGGCGAGCGTCAGGAGCCCTATGAGGCGCTGACGATGGACCTGGAGGAAGAGCACCAGGGCGCCGTGATGGAGGCGCTGGGTCGCCGCCGTGGCGAGCTTCAGAACATGGAGCCGGACGGCAAGGGCCGGGTGCGTCTGGAATACCGGGTGCCGGCCCGTGGCCTGATCGGCTTCCAGAACGAGTTCCTGAACATGACGCGCGGTACCGGCATCATGAGCCACGTCTTCGAGGAATATGGCCCGTGGGCGGGCGAGATCGAGGGGCGCCGCCAGGGCGTGCTGATCTCGCAGGATGACGGGGCCGCCGTGGCCTATGCGCTCTGGAAGCTGCAGGACCGGGGCCGGATGTTCGTCAAGCCCAACGATGCGCTGTACGAGGGCATGATCATCGGCATCCACACGCGTGACAATGACCTGGTGGTCAACCCGATCCGCGAGAAGAAGCTGACCAACGTGCGCGCTTCGGGCAAGGACGAGGCCATCAACCTGACGCCGCCCATCGAGCTGACGCTGGAAAAGGCCGTGGAGTTCATCGCCGAGGACGAGCTGGTGGAAATCACGCCCAAGAGCATCCGCCTGCGCAAGCGTCACCTGAAGGAGCACGAGCGTCGTCGCGCCAGCCGCGAAGGCGAGGCCTGATTTTCTTCCGGTAGCTGCTGTCGTTCCCGGCGGCAGCTTCGCCCCAAACGGAAATGGCCCCTGTCGGGGCCATTTTCATGTCTGCGGCGATCCTGGCTGCAGCAGTTCTGGAGCCGTGCCTTACTGTCCGTTGCCGAGCTGGCGGATGTAGGCGGCCAGGCTGCTCAGTTCCGCGGCCGTGAAGGTGTTGGTGTTGTGCGCCTGGATGGCCGCTTCCAGCGTCTCGGCCGAGCCGTCGTGCAGGTAGGGGGCGGTGTACCAGGCGTCACGTAGACCCGGTGCGACCAGGCCGGTCAGGGCCTCGCCCTGCACCTTGCCGCTGGCCGGCTTCAGCGTGCCGATGTCGTGACGGGTCAGCCCGTCACCCCCCAGGTCGGCATTGCTGTGGCAGGTGGTGCAGCCCTTGCTGGCAAACAGAGATTCGCCGGTTTTGGCGCTGGCTGTCAGGCTGCGGTCGCTGTTGCGGTAGGGGCTGGGGGCATAGCGGTTCAGGCTGTTCACATAGGCGGCCAGGGCGTCCAGGTCGTCCGACTGGCCCGCCTTGGGGGTGCCCAGCGGCAGGCTGCGGCCGTTCAGCTCGAAGCTGCCGATGGGCATCAGCCCGCTGCCGCCGCCCAGCGCACGGATCTGCTGCTCGAAGTCCTGCACCTCGTCGAAGTTGCCGCTCCAGTGCAGGCGGGCCTTCTTGCCGCCATGGCCCTGCAGCGAGATTGTCTTGCGCAGGCCTTCGCCCAGGCTGCTCATGTCCCAGACACGGCCATCGCCGTAGCCCTCGCTGTGGCAGCTGGCGCAGCTCATGTAGCGGTCACGTGCCAGACGCGGGTCGCGGGCGTCGTGGAAGAGCTCCTTGCCGCGTTTCAGCTGGGCCGGCATCCGTTCGGCGCTCTTCAGCGTGCTGGTGGCGGTGGCGGGCAGCTGCTTCCTGCAGACAGGGCGCTTCTCGGCGCTGGCACTGGCCTTCGGAGTGGTGCCTGGCCTGTACGCCGCGGCGGTGCTGCTGGTCAACAACACGCGCGATCTGGTGCAGGACCGGCGGGCCGGGCGCACCACGCTGGCCTGCCTGCTGGGCCGGCAGCGGGCGCAGCAGCTGTATGCGGTGTTTCTGCTGCTGCCTTTCGCGCTGCTGCTGCCGTTGGCGGGGGCCCTGGGACAGCCCTGGCTGGGCGTCGTGCCGCTGCTTCTGGTGCCGATGGCCATCATGCTGATACGCCGCTTCGGGCAGCGTGAGGGCCGGGCGCTGAACCAGCAGCTCAAGGACACGGCACGATTGCAGGCCCTGCTGTGCGCCGTGCTGCTGGGTTGCCTGCTCGTCTGAAGAAAGCAGGGCCCGGACGGTCTTCACCGCCCGGGCCCTGGAGATCCGCCATTCCGTCCCGTGGCTCGGGACGTGTTCCGGAGAATCGTCAGTCCGGCTTGCGCGCCAGCAGGGTGGCAAAGCGCATCTCGATGCGGTTGCCATTCTCGTCGGTGCGGTGCAGCTTGCCGGGGTTCTCGTTGTACTTCAGCACTTCCCAGCCGGCGTCGGCGTAGAAGGCTTTCAGCTCGCCGGACTGGAAGCGGAACGGGAACGGCACCCGGCACGGATAGTCATCGCTGTCCATGGCGCTGACGATCAGGTTGTAGCCGCCGGGGGCGGTCTCCTGCTGCATGCGGGTCATCAGTGGCACGATGACGGCCGGGTGCAGGAACATCAGCACCACGGTGGACAGGATGAACTGGTAGGGACCATCGAACTCCAGGGATTCCACCTGGTTCAGGTCCACTTCGGCCAGGTAGACATCCTTGAGGCCCTCGGCGTCAGCGATGTGCTGCAGGTTGGCCAGGCTGCCGCCGTTCCAGTCCCAGGCATCCACGGCAAAGCCGCGCCGGGCCAGGTACAGGGCGTTTCGGCCACCACCGCAGCCGATGTCCAGCGCCCGGCCCACCGGCACCTGTTCGGCAGCGTCCACCACTTCGGAATGCGTGGCGGTCAGGTCGTACTTCTTGGTGAAGTAGTCGGCCGGGCGGCACAGGAAGTCCAGCTGGCACTGGATGTCCGGGCTCATCGAGACGATCTGGTGCCATGCCTGCGGCTCGATGCGCGGCGGCTGGTGCTCGGTGTCGTAGGTCGCTTCGGCAGTGACGTTGCCATGCTCGTCCATCAGCGCGAACTGCAGCGAGCCCCGCAGGATCTTCAGCTGCGCCCAAGTGCCTTCCTTGGTGTTGTGCCGCTTCAGGAAGCCCCCGGGCACAGTGTCGTGCTGCCACACCGGCATGCGCTTGTAGACGACCAGTTCTTCTTGGCTCATGCTCGTTCCTCAGCCCTGCAGCGCAGCAGACACCACCTCGCGGGCCTCGGCCTGCACCTGGGCCAGGTGCTCGGGGCCCTTGAAGGACTCGGCGTAGATCTTGTAGACGTCTTCGGTGCCCGAGGGGCGTGCGGCAAACCAGGCATTCTCGGTGACCACCTTCAGGCCGCCGATCTTCGCACCGTTGCCCGGGGCCTCGGTGAGCTTGGCCACGATGGGCTCGCCGGCCAGCGTGGCGGCCTTGACGTTCTCGGGCGCCAGGGCGGACAGCTTGGCCTTCTGCTCGCGGTTGGCCGGGGCATCGACGCGCGCATAGGCGGGGTTGCCGAA
>ERZ772779.589-NODE-589-length-16561-cov-23.524476_pt1 | contig 16561 bp, 22 predicted proteins | sample MGYA00511360_ERZ772779 | MGnify/ENA primary metagenome ERZ772779 (study PRJEB29015, sample SAMEA2738112) | human oral metagenome | biome: human oral; feature: human-associated habitat; material: saliva | place: China | collected 2231 ...
TCCAATTCCGTACTAGAACATCAAATGGTGGTCTTGGTGAAGGATTTGATATGCTGATCATTGATGAGGCACAGGAATACACAACAGAGCAGGAATCTGCTTTAAAATACACTGTAACCGATAGTGCCAATCCAATGACTATCATGTGTGGGACTCCTCCTACACCAGTTTCCAGTGGTACAGTCTTTACTAAGTATCGAGAAACGTGCTTATTCGGTAAAGGGAAATACTCTGGTTGGGCTGAATGGTCAGTGTCTGAAGAAAAAGAGATTGACGATGTGGATGCCTGGTATCATTCAAATCCATCAATGGGTTATCACTTGAATGAACGAAAAGTAGAAGCTGAGTTAGGTGAAGATAAACTAGATCATAATGTTCAACGTCTAGGTTTCTGGCCTACTTATAATCAGAAGTCTGCTATATCTGAAACAGAATGGAACGAATTAAAAGTATCTGATATTCCTGATCTTGTCGGACAATTATTTGTTGGGATTAAGTATGGACAAGATGGTACAAACGTTGCCATGAGCGTTGCAGTGCGGACGAAAGATGGACGTTTTTTTGTCGAAGTTATAGATTGTCAATCAGTGCGCAATGGGAATGACTGGCTAGTGGCTTTTTTGCGTAGTGCAGATGTGGCCCAAATCGTTATTGACGGTGCAAGTGGTCAAAAGATTCTAGATGAAGAATTGAAGGACTACAAAATTAAGAATGTCATCTTACCAACTGTTAAAGAGATCATAGTGGCAAATGCTCTTTGGGAGCAGGGTATTTATCAAAAAAATATCTGCCATGCTGGACAACCATCTCTATCAAAAGTGGCTACTAACTGCGATAAGCGTAATATTGGTTCAAATGGTGGTTTTGGTTATCGCTCTCATTTTGACGATATGGATATTTCTCTGATGGACAGCGCTTTGCTTGCGCATTGGGCTTGCGTAACAACTAAGCCTAAGAAAAAGCAAAAAATCAGTTATTAAAAAGTGGCAGTCTAAGAACTGCTTTTTTTGATGATAAAATTACCGAACTGCCGGGAAAGCAGGAGAAAGGAGACATGAGAATGTCAGAATTTAAGGTTATTGAAACGCAAGAGGAACTTGATGCAATCATCAAGAATCGTTTAGAACGATTAAAAGAAAAATACTCGGATTACGATGAGATAAAAGCTCTTGCTGTTCAAGTACAGGATGAAAATAGCAGTCTAAAATCTGCATTAGAAACTTCTAAGCAAGAGACAGAAAGTTCTAACAAGCAAATTGCCGATCTTGAGGCTAAAATTTCCGGTTATGAAACGGAAAACTTACGGACTCGAATTGCATTACAGAATGGGTTGCCATTCGACTTAGCTGATCGCTTGCAAGGTACCGATGAAGAAAGTCTAAAAGCAGATGCAGAACGCTTAGCATCTTTTATCAAACCTGTTGCACCTGTTGCACCAATGCGTGTTGTAGAACCACAAATTGGAGACAATAAAACATCGCAAATGAAGTCAATGCTTCGAGAATTAAATAATACAGGAGAATAATGTAATATGACAGACAATTCATTAAAACAAGGAACGCTTTTTAAACCAGAATTGGTTAAAGAACTCATTTCAAAAGTGCAAGGACGTTCTGTTCTTGCCAAGCTCTCATCTCAAACACCAATTCCATTTAATGGAGTTGAGCAATTTATCTTTAATCTTGAAGGGAATGCTCAAATTGTTGGTGAAGGACAACAAAAAGGTGCAGGTAAAGCAATCATTGAACCAAAGGTAATCAAACCGCTTAAATTTGTATACCAAGCACGGATCACAGATGAATTTAAGTATGCTTCTGAAGAAAAACAACTAGAATATCTTTCACAATTTGCTGATGGATTCGCTAAGAAAATCGCAGATGCTTTTGATATCGCCGCTATCCACGGTTTGGAGCCAAAAGGACTTACAGATGCAACCTTCCGTGACACTAACTCATTTGATGGTTTGATCACTGGGAATATCGTAACTTATGCAGAAGATAAATTTGACGATAATATTGATGCTGCTGTCCAACAAATCGTAGCTAAAGGCGGAGAAGTTACTGGTGTGGCCATCTCTCCAGTAGGTGGTCAATCACTTGCTAAGTTGAAAGTAAATGGTGTGGTTCAATATCCAGAATTCCGCTTTGGTCAAAATCCTGACTCGTTCTACGGAATGAAATCAGACGTAAACAAAAACTTGACTGTTACTGGTGGAACTGCTCAAACAGACCATGCAATCGTTGGTGACTTTGAGAACCGTTTCAAGTGGGGTTATGCTGAAAATATCCCAATGGAAATCATTGAATATGGTGATCCAGACGGAGCTGGTCGTGACTTGAAAGCCTACAATGAAATCTTGCTGCGTGCTGAAGCATTTATTGGATGGGGTATCCTTGATGCTGATGCATTTGCTCGTGTTAAAGCGTAAGGTGATTTGAAATGATTTACGTTAATAAAGTATCAGGAGAAATAATCACCACTGATTCAGTGCTTGGCGGCGATTGGATTGCTAGTAGTGAACATAAAAACGGGACAGAAGTTCCAGAAATGAAAGTGGCAGATATTCGCTCTAAACTAGATAGTCTAGGAATCGAATACGACAAAGGAGCTAAGAAGGCTGATCTTCTTGCTCTTTTAGAACAACATGAAGGGTAAATAAAATGACAACATTTGCGACAGTTGAAGACCTTGAAACTTTGTGGCGTTCTTTGAAATTTGATGAACGAGGAAGAGCTAAGGCACTGTTGGAAATTGTGTCAGATTCTCTTCGTGAGGAAGCTAAGAAAGTTAGCAAAGATTTAGATAAGATGGTGCTTGACAGCCCATCTTATCAAAGTGTTGTAAAATCTGTTACTGTGGATGTGGTTGCTCGTACATTAATGACATCAACCGATCAGGAGCCAATGACCCAAATGGCTGAGTCTGCTATGGGATATTCTTTTAGTGGCTCTTATTTGGTGCCTGGTGGTGGCTTGTTTATTAAGGACTCTGAACTGAAGCGTTTAGGCTTCAAAAAGCAAAGATATGGGGTGATTGATCTTTATGGGACGAATTAAAGGTATTACAATCACTCTTATAGAAAGCGTTGAGAAGGGAAGGGATGACTTTGGTCATCCCATTTTTGAGGAAGTTGAAACATTGGTGGATAATGTCCTCATATCTCCATCTTCAACGGAAGATATCACAAGCCAGATGAATCTAACTGGACGGAAAGCAGAGTATACTCTAGCAATACCAAAAGGTGATCTTCATGATTGGGAAGATAAAGAAGTTTTATTTTTCGGTAAGAGATGGAAAACTTTTGGGATTCCTCTTGAAGGGATTGAGGAAATGCTTCCTTTGGTCTGGAACAAGAAGGTGATGGTTGAACGCTATGAGTGATATTAAGTTTAAGCTCAATCGTGCTGGAGTGGCTGAATTGATGAAATCTGCTCCTATGCAAAATGTCCTTTCTCAATATGCATCTGATATTCAAGCTAGATGCGGTGATGGATATGTAAAAGATATTCATGTAGGTAAAAATCGTGCTAATGCAATGGTTAGTGCAAAGACCTATAAAGCTAAGAAGGACAATATGAAAAACAATACTCTTTTGAAGGCGGTGGATTAAATGATTGAAATTGTTATCAAGAAATATCTTGACGGCCATTTATCGGTACCGTCTTTTTTTGAGCATGAAACAAACATGCCAAAAGAGTTTGTAATCCTTGAAAAGACTAGAGGATCCAAGAAGAACTACGCCAAAACTGCAACCTTTGCTTTTCAGAGTTATTCAACCAGCATGCAGAAAGCTGCTGAATTGAATGAGAAAGTAAAACAAGTTGTCGAAAACATGATTGAACTGAATGAGATCAGTGGAATCCACCTAAACAGTGATTACAATTTCACAGACACAGAAACTAAAAAATATCGTTATCAAGCGGTATTTGACATAAATTATTTTTAAGAAATGGAGAATGGAATGGGATCAGAAGCTCAAACTACTCAAACAACATCGTCATCATTAGTGACGACAGCAAAACCTAAAATTGGGGGGGCAATCTATTCAGCACCTACTGGGACTCCTCTACCAACAGATGCTACAACCGCCTTAAATGCTAAATTTTTATCTCTAGGATATATCTCAGAGGATGGCTTGGAAAATGAAAATAGCCCTGAATCTGAAAACGTCAAAGCATGGGGTGGTGACATCGTACACTCCTCACAAACAGAAAAACCCGATACTTTCACTTATACATTAATCGAAGCATTGAACGTCAATGTGCTTAAGGAAGTGTACGGTGCTGATAATGTTAGTGGGGATCTTAAAACAGGTATCACTATCAAGGCTAATTCAAAAGAATTAACTAGCCATTGCGTTGTGGTAGATATGATTTTGAAAGATGGTACTATGAAACGTATTGTTATCCCTCAAGGAAAAGTAACAGGTATCGGAACTATCTCTTACAAAGATGCTGAGACAGTCGGATACCAAACAACTCTTACAGCATTCCCAGATGGCGAAAGCAATACTCACTACGAATACATCAAAGGAGCTTAATACATGTCAGAAACTAAATCATTTAAAGGGACTACTAAAACGGGTTTTCCATTCGATATCAGTATGGAACGGATGGAGAACTATGAGGTAGTAGAAACTATTGTTGAAATCGATGAAAACCCTCTTGTACTACCTCGATTGCTTAAATTGTTGCTCGGTGATCAGGTGGCAGCATTGAAAGATCACGTCCGTGGTGAAGATGGAATGGTACCAACTCAGAAGTTGATGGATGAAGTACGGGACATCTTCGAGTCACAGAATGTAAAAAAATAGTAACCCTTTCCAGAATGATCAAAACTGATGAAGATGCTTTGATTTGTGATTTAGCTGAGACGTATCGCATTTATGATTACAGACAGCTACCTGCATATCAGGTAGCTGTTTTTTCATTTGGTCTGCGTGATGATTCAAGGATAAAAGTTGCAATGTCAGGGCAGAATGTACCAACTGATTTATTAATCCAGGCAAGTATGTTGGATCGATTATCTATGCTTGTATGGATGAAAACCAAAGATGGACAACAGGGCAAAAACCGTCCGGCTTCAATGGTTGATAGTCTTCTCAAAGTTGAGAAGGAAAAGGAACAGATGGTATTTACATCTGGAGAGGAATTTGAAGAATACAGAAGAAAATTGTTAGAAAAGATTGGAGGTGGTAGTTAGTGGCGACAGAATTAGGTAAAGCCTATGTGCAAATAATACCTTCAGCTCGTGGGATGAAAGGCATGCTCTCAAAAGAACTTGGGGCGGATATCCCACAAGTTGGTAAGGAAGCTGGCGAGTCATTGGCCGGAAAACTGATTGGTGTCACAAAAAAACTGATTGCTGCTGCCGGAATTGGTAAGTTAATTCATTCATCATTGATGGAAGGGGCCAATCTTCAACAGTCATTAGGTGGGATTGAAACCTTATTTAAAGGTTCTGCTGATGTGGTTAAAAAGTATGCTAACGAGGCTTATAAAACTACAGGACTTTCAGCCAATGCCTATATGGAAAATGTAACAGGCTTCAGTGCCAGCCTCCTTCAATCGTTAGGAGGTGATACTCGGAAGGCAGCAGATGTTGCGAATATGGCCATGGTCGATATGGCAGATAACAGCAATAAGATGGGGACATCTATGGACCGTATCCAGGATGCTTACCAAGGATTTGCAAAGCAAAACTATACAATGCTGGATAACCTTAAGCTAGGGTACGGTGGTACAAAAACTGAGATGCAACGCTTATTAGCTGATGCGCAAAAACTGACAGGTGTTAAGTATGACATCAATAACCTGTCAGACGTGTACCAAGCTATCCACGCTATCCAAGAGAATCTAGACATTACCGGGACAACTGCTAAAGAGGCTGCGACTACTTTTAGTGGATCATTCGCATCTATGAAAGCAGCTGCACAAAACGTCTTAGGGAAATTAGCACTTGGTGAAGATATTATGCCATCATTGCATCAACTTTTTGATACCGTTAAAACATTCCTTGTAGGTAATCTTATTCCAATGGTATGGAATGTGTTGAAAGGTATTCCCCAGGTTTTAGCTGGTGCACTCGGTGAGCTTATGCACATGCTTTTCGGAGACTACATTGGAGAAAGCATTATGAATGATCTTTATGATGTTTTTGATAAAGTAGGAGGAGTGGTCAGCACTATCTATGATATGATTTTCGGATCATTGAGTAAGAAAGATAATATAGATTTTTTAAAAAAGCTAGGAATCAACGAGAAAACAGCTAGTAGCATTGTGAACATTGGAGATAATCTTCGTACCATGTTTGAAAATATTGGTGCTGTTATCAGTAATGTTGCTGGGATTGTTGGAGATTTTATTAGTGATCTTTTCGGACTTGCTAAAAGTAAAGATAGTGTTGGAGGAGTAGCTTCAGCATTTGAAGCTATTACTAAAGTTTTAGCTGATGCATCTGGAAAAGTAAAAGATTTTACAAAGTGGATGCATGAGAATAAAACAGTTATGGATATTGTTAAATCTGCTCTAGCAGGAGCCTTAGCAGGTTTTCTGGCTTTTAAAGCTATTACAACCATTCAATCTATTATCACAGGTTTCAAATCAGCACTTTTAGCAGTCAAAGGCGCAGTTTTAGCTTTTAACGCTGCAATTGCTGCTAACCCAATAGGAGCCTTAGTAGTTGCTATTACTGCGGTTGTAGCTGCATTAGTCTGGTTTTTTACCCAAACAGAGACGGGTAAGCAGATTTGGAGTGCTTTCGTTGATTTTGTAGTAGGATTGTGGAATGGTCTTGTAGAGTTCTTTTCAGGTTTATGGACAACCATCTCAGAAGGTGCAATAAACCTTTGGAATGGGGCTGTAGAAGTCTGGAATAGTGTGATTGAAGGAATAAAAATCGCTTGGAATGGAATAGTAGAATTCTTTGTTACTTTGTGGCAGGGTATTTCTAGTACCGCTACAGCTGCATGGACCACAATTACAGAAACAGTAATGGCCATTGTCCAGCCTTTTATTGATGTGTTTATGTCGATTTGGAATGGAATGAAAGATGGTCTGGGTCAGATTTTCGAAGGTATTAAAACAATTTTCAGCGGGGCCTGGGAATTAATAAAGAGCATTGTAATGGGAGCGGTACTATTTATCATTGATTTAGTAACTTTAGACTTTACAAAAATGGGTGAAGATCTAGGATTGATTTGGGAAAGTATCAAATCTGCTATATCAATGATTTGGGATGGTATCTGTACTTATTTTAGTGGGATTATTTCTACAATCATAGGATATTTCACTGGTGCTTTCGAAGGGCTTAAGACGTTTTTGTCTGGAATATGGGATTCTATAAAGGCAACAGCAGAAGCTATGTGGAATGCAATATGTCAAGCTATTCTCGGCATTATAGATGCTTTCGTAGCTAGCGCAAAAGCTCTTTGGGAAGGTTTTAAATCTTTCATGTCAGGATTATGGGAAGGTATCAAATCTACAGCAATAGGCATGTGGGAAGGTATCAAATCTGGTCTTGGAAGTATTTTCGATGGAATTGTCACTGGTGCACAAAAAGCATGGGATACCATGAAAAACGGAGTTAAAGACCTTTGTTCAGGTATTAAAGGATTTTTCTCTGGCCTAGCAAATATCAACCTTTGGGATGCTGGTAAAGCTATTCTTGATGGCTTCTTAGGGGGATTGAAAAGTGCGTATAATGGTGTTAAGAATTTTATCGGTGGTATTGCAGACTGGATCCGTAAACACAAAGGTCCTATTTCTTATGACCGTAGGTTATTAATACCTGCTGGTAAAGCTATCATGGGAGGATTTGATGCTTCTTTACAAAATAGTTTTAAAGATGTGCAAAGAACTGTTGGTGGAGTAGCTGGATGGATTTCAAATGCATTTACAGGGGATGATTTTGATTTTGGATCAGGAGCAGCTTTCAGTAAAGATATCACATCCACATTGCAGATGCCTAACGCTAAATATGACACAACTGAGTCTAGAATGGTGTCTGAGATGATGATTCTGAGATCAAGTTTAGATACTTGGCTTGAGAAGATATCAAACAAAGACTCTAATACTTACTTAGATGGAGAAAAATTAGCCATAAATGCCTATCAACGTCAAGGACGAATCATGGCTAGAGAGGGGATCTAATGGCAGTAAATTATCTGATTATCAATACTTTTAACACAAACACTATATCAGATAGTGTGGTGACTGATTTTGGAGATATTAAAGGTGCTATCCCTCGATATGATGAGCAGAAAAAACTATTTGGAATGAATGGCCAGTATAACATTGAAGATGGTGCTTATGATGGATATGAGCGTACTTTGAAGTTATTTGTTAAGCGATATGAAGATGCTCAAGCTATTATTAACGCATTCCAGAAGCAAGACAATGTATTGGAATTTAGTTATCAGCCTGGTAGCATTTACTATGCTGATTTACTTGAATCAGAAATCTCGCTTCATGGGCAAAATAACTGGATCGTAAGTATCAAGGTGTATCAACATCCTTTCAGATATGAAAAAAATATCCAAGAAGTCGTACTATCAGGACGTGGCACGATTACTAACTCAGGTACAATCTATTCAGAACCCATCATTACGATTGAGGGCCAAGGAGAAGTAACCCTAACGATTGGCAACCAGACAATGGGATTAAATCTATCAGGTGGAGCAAAAATTGACTGTAGGCAGCGGAAACAAAACATTTATACTTTGAATGGGCAACTCAAGAACACCTTGCGAACAAGAGGTCCTTTTTTTGAACTGCCAAAAGGAGTTATAGGTGTAACTACATCTGGTAATGTTTCCAAAATCAAAATTCAAGGGAATTGGAGGTATATCATTTGATTTATTTAAAAGAGGGGAATATCCCTCTTAATTTGTGTACGGATGATGACATCAGCCAGCAAGAAAATAATACTTATCAACTCACCTTCAAGTATCCTGTTAGTGATGAAAAATGGAGCCTGCTTCAAAACGAAGTTCATTTGTTGGCAGATGATTTGTCAGGTGAACAAGAATTTGTAATCATCGATATCCAAAAAGAACACGGATATATCACAGTATATGCCAATCAAGTAGCAACGTTGCTAAATGGATATAGTATCCGCAAGATCAATGTAGATCGAGCGAATGGTTTTACTGTGATGAACAAGCTAGTAGAAGGGCTAAAGAGAAAATGCCCTTTTACTTTCTTTTCTGATATCTCAGAATTGCATACTCTAAACATAGAGAATACGTCAGTAATTGATGCACTACTTAAAGGTCAACATTCAATTGTTGGTCAATGGGGTGGTGATTTAGTCAGAGATAAATACTCAGTGAGATTGTTAAAAAATGGAGGGATTGAGAATCAATCTCTTTTTATGTATAAGAAAAATCTTTCTGAGTACAAAGAATCCACTACTACTAAATCACTTAAGACTAGAATTCATTTTCGTAAGGTCATTACTGCATCTGGAGAGGGAGAGAAGGACCAAGTTCTTGAGGCTACTGTAGATAGTCCACTTATAGATAAGTACAAGCATATCTATGAGGATGATATGGAAGTACAAGACCAGGATGTTAAAACCATTGAGGATTTAAAAGAGTATGGTAAGAAATACTTTCAATCAAATCTTTGCGATTTGCCAGATGAGAGCTTAGAGATTGATGTGTTGGGTCATGCTGATCAACCAGTAAAACTATTTGATACAGTATCAATTTTTTATGAACTCTATAATGTTGATATTCGCAAAAAGATTACCAGCTATAACTACAGTCCAATGTCTAAAAAATTGAAGAAGGTTGGATTTGGTAAAATTTCACGTTCGCTAGGTGGTGCGATTGGCAAAATTGTTGACGATGTAGTCAAAGAGAAAATCGCTAGTCACGATGCTGAATACGAGGCTAAGGTTCAAAAATTAGTTGATAATGCTAATGCTGAATATGAGAAACGAGCTAAGGAAATTGAAAATAAGGTCACAGATGGCCTTGAGGAAGCCAAGGCTAAAGCTGAAGTAGTCAAGCAGGAAGTAAATGGAATTATTGCACAAAAAATCTTTGAATCAAAACAACTAACTGACTCAGAAATTACAAAAGCAAATGAAAAAGCACAGGAAGCTTTAGATAAAGCAGGCACAATTCCAGATACCAATCAATTGTTGTACCAGCTCAAACAACAGTTTTTGAACAGTCCAGATCTGTCACGTAAGGTGACAGAAACGCTTAACCAGACTGAGTCTGAAGTTATTTATAATAAAATCTATCAAAATATCAGAGATGAATTTACAAGCAAATCTGATGGTGATTACCTTTTCGATAAATCACGATTGACTAATCAAAAATTCGATGATATCGAAAATAAAATCGCAAAACAAACTGTAGAGTTCAATAAGCTCACAGAGTCTAATAAACTCTACGAGCGTGTCCTTGGCACATCTGAAACAGGCGCCCCAGACAAACTATCACGGATGGTAATGTCTAGCCAGATATTCCAGACAGAGGTCGGGAAGTATTTTACAAGTGACAATAATTTGATCGTCAATTCAGAGACGATGGATCAGCACGTTTTAGTAAATGAAAACAATCCTGGGGTCAATGTATCTGTAAATGATGGGGTTTTTACAATCAAAGCACAGGGCTTGACATCTTATAACTGGTCCGGTTTTACACTTCCGATTTACGTTCGCAAAATCTATAAAGGTGAAACATATTCAGTCGGTTTTAAATATCGTATTCGTGGGGCAATTGACTATGACTGTAACGTTATTATTAAAAACCACATTTTGAATCGTGCAGCATTTGTGGCCACATTTGCAAGGCCAAACACTCCTGTTTCAGACGAATGGAAAGAATATCAAGGGACATTTTATATGTCTTCAGATTTCGAGTTCGGTAATCACAAAAACTTACCTTTTTATGTCTATGTCACAAAAAACGGATGGATAGAGATAAAAGAAATTATGCTTGTCCGTGGATCAAACACAGGCCCTTATAAGCCAAGTCAGTTTGATGATGCTTACAAAACAGCTAATAGGACCAGAGAACTAGCGGAAGCCACACACACTCAAGTCACGCAACTCGCTGGCTCGTATGCAATTGAAAATCTTAACAGCGCAGGCGATATTATCAGCGGAATTAATTTAGGCGCAGATGGTAATAACCGTTTTGTCGGAAAACTAACTCATATTACAGGGGAAACTCAAATTGATAACGCAGTTATAAAATCGGCAATGGTCGATAAGCTGAAAACAGGAAACTTTGAATCTGGATCTGTCACTACTCAGATTCTCGCCTCAAATGCGGTTACTGCCGATAAATTGCTTGTGGATTCGGCAATGATTAATAAGTTGGTGACAAATAAGGCTTTCATCAAGGAATTAATTTCTCAAAAGACCTTCACCACAGAATTAGACGCAATAAAAATCGCTGCGGAAAGAATCCAAGGCGGAAGGCTGGAATCAAATACTGGATCTATGATTTTTGATTTAGATAATAGTTCGTTAAATATGATGGCAGACACTGCATCTATAAGACGGATCTTCAACGGTTACCCTACACAATTTATGCGTTACGAAGCGAGCGTCGAAAACGGACAAAGGCATTCTAAAACAATAATCGGTAGCAATCGAAACGGGATGGAAAACTGGAACTCAACCACTTTTGCTGGAATCGTTATTGATAATAACTCGAGCAACGGAGAAGATGGAATCAAATACTTTGGTGATACAAGTAAATTTAGACATTCTGCGTCTGAAGAGGGATGGGATTTGCAAGCAGTCACACAAACCTTTTCGCCCGCAACATGGAGCAAGGCATCTTCTGTTTGGGCAAGGCATATTGTTGTGCCTAAAAAAACAAAATCAGATACAGACATCCCAACCGAATTCATCAGAATAGAAGAGAGCGTCGCAGCGTTGTGGAGACTTTGGGCGCATGCCGAGGGACAAGTCACTATGTCTACTGCAATGCGGAATAAGATACGATCTATGATTGATGCATGGGGATTTGATAGAAACGTAATTAAATAAAGGAGGAATCAATGAACGAAAACATCTTACTTTCAATGGTCGCTGAATTGAACAAGCAATTGAGCGACAAGACGCTGGGTGAAATTGAGTTTAAGGCTCGATGTACTTACCTACAAGAAAAACTAGATCAGCTCACACAAGAGCTAGAAATCTATCGCTCTGTCCTAGAATCAGATAAGGATTTGATGGACCTTTTTAACGAAATAAAAACTAAAAACGAGGTAACAAACTAATGGATTATAAATTACAATTTAAATCATTTGACCCAGTTGTGAATGCAACAAAAGTAGCTATTAAACAAGATCATCCTTATCGGGTATTTGAAGAAGTTTTACCAAACAACCGCATGGCAGAGGAAGATTCTGCACTAGTCGAAGCGGTGTTAAACATTGTCCGGATGGAATTGGACCCATCTGGTGCTATTGTGGCACTGAAAAAAGAGCTTGATAAGTCTGTTGAGGCTAACAAGGTAGCTATTCAAAAAATTCAAGAACTTACTCTTGAGAACGAGAAGAAAGATACTCAAATCCAAAACAACAAAGCTCTTGCGGATTGGTCTGTCCTCGTGGCCGTGACCAACCAAGACAACCCACTTGATCCAACACTCTACAAGCGAGCGCTTGAGCTTGTGGAAACTGCTCAAGTAGGTAAAACATACAAACAGCATGACATCTTCACCCTCGTGGATCCTGACCATACCGAACGATTTAGCGAAGGGAAACAGGTCCTTGTGCAAGTCAACTATGATTTTACCTACACAGGGGAATCCATCAAAGACCTAAAAGGTCCTCTTCTTCAAAATGGAAAACTTGCAATCTATAATTGGGAAGTACCAAAAGAAGAGAAGCCAGCAAAACCATCTGATGATCTTGAAACTAAACCAATAGCACAACCTGAATCTTAATTGATAGGAGCGTGATTGATGTATCAAGAAGAGCCAGATGGTATTTTTGGAATTATCGAAGTAGTTCGTGATTTTTACGATCATGGAATTGACGAACATATAATTGTATTTCTCTTGATGGCCATCGTTGTTCTAGATATCATTCTAGGGGTGTCTAGAGCATGGGCCTATCATGAATTTTCCAGCAGAAAATGGAGGAAGGGGCTGGTCAGTCATACCGCTATGATCTTAATTGTAGCAATCGGTTACCCCTTCATGTTATATATGAATCTAGCGCCTGTTATTGATGCATTCATCATTTCGATGATGGCAGCTTACGGTTCTAGTATTCTTGCTAGTCTATCAGCATTAGGGATAGAAATTCCCTTTATCGATCAATATATTCAGAGAAATGTTGACCGTGAAAAGTTTCAATTAAAAGAAGGTTTGGAAGAACCTAAGAAGTTTAAAAAAGGAGAAAAGAAAAAATGAATCAAATTACTGAAATTATTACTAGTAGCGCTATGAGTATTCTCGTGGTGTTAGTTGGAATTGTTGTAAATGCTGTTAAAAACTACCTTACAACACGAGGCGGTAAAAAAGCCCTTGAAGTGGTTGAGATCCTAGCTAAAAACGCCGTTAATGCTACCGAGCAAGTAGCGGATAAGTTAGACATCCATGGCAAGGAAAAGCTAGAATACGCTAAAACAAGCCTAATTAAAGGGCTTGAAGCGAACAATATCTATTTAACCAATGATCAGTTAAATACATTTATTGAATCAGCGGTAAAAACAGCTAACGAAGCATGGAAAAAGTGAGGTATTCTTATGACAACAAGACAAGAAACTATTCAATTTATCATTGATTTAGCAAATTCCGGAATGGGTGTAGATAAGGATGGATTTGCGGGGACTCAATGCGCTGACTTACTTACATACCCAGCTAAGACTTTCTTTGGCATCGACTTGTGGGGGAATGCTTCAGAATTGCTTGATTCAGCAGAACAAGCAGGCTTAGAAGTTCATCGTATGCCTACAAATGAGAATCCTAAAGCTGGTGCATTCTTTACAATGGATGCTTGGTTTGGTGGCGTAAACTTTGGGCATTGTGGGGCAGTAATCGAGGATTCAGACGGGTACAGTATGAGAACTGTTGAGCAAAATATCGATGGTAATCCTGATGCTCTTATTGTGGGAGGTCCTGCACGTTTTAATAGTCGTGGGTTTGATAATGTGCAGGGATGGTTCTATCTTCCATACTCAGATACTCCACTAAGCGAAAACTTCCTACCACTTAGCGAAACACCTAAAAATGATGAAATGGAACTTATCCCAGAGAATGGTACTTTCATTGTTGGTGATGTTGCCATCAATGTTCGTCGTGGGCCAAGTCTCAATAGTGAGATTGTGGCTGTTTATGATGCTAATGAAAAAGTCCATTATGACTATAAAGGATCAGCAAATGGCTATAGATGGATTTCGTACATTGGTGAGTCTGGTAACCGTAATTACATGGCAATCGGACAGACAGATGAAGAGGGTAACCGTATCAGCTTGTGGGGGGATTTAGAATAAGGAGGATTTGAATGATTAGATCAAATTCAACTAATCTTAATCGGATAAAAGGGGGAGAAGTTATTAAACAAGGGGACTTCTCCTCCACTTTTGAATATGAGTTACTTGATTACAAGTATAATAAAATCACTAATCTGGATGGCCAAAATGCTTCAATTAAGCTAGCAAACCAAAAAGGTAAGTTGGTAATCAATGCAACCGTAGAAAATTCAAAGGTTAGTTTTAATATTGGAAAAATCTTACCTGCTGGTATTTACCTAGTAGAAGTACAATGTGGAGAGTATGTATTTCCTAGTGATCAATCTGTAAGACTGGAAGTCACACAATCAACAGAACATTTCAATAACTTAGAAGATATTGAAATGGCACAGCTTGACATCAAAAAAAGCTGTTGAAGACTATCTAAAGCGTATTAATTTTGTTGCCTACGATGACAGCACTATAAAGCGTGAAATTAGAGAATTAAAGGATAAGACACAAGACCAGATTATTGATATTGCCCCTCTTGAAAGCAGAATTGCTAACCTTGAGAGCAGGGGACAAACAGAGACTATAGATCTCGTTCCTTACCTAAAAACCGAAACGGCTTACACCTTATTTCCAACTTACGCAACCCTTCAAGCACAAATGACCTCTAACATCAAGACAAAGCACCTTGAATTGGGCCTTGATTCGTTAATCGAGACCAAGTTAAAAAATGGAGATGATCCATATATTACCAACCATCATGTTGAAACCTGGTATACAACTAAGGCTGAATTCAACAATCTGGTATCAAGGGTACAGGCTTTAGAAAGTAAAGAGTAATCTTCTAAAACTATAAAGTAGTTTGGTATTTCCATTACAATAGACATTTTTTAAAATGTCGGTTATAACAGCAAATAAGATATCGTGTTTTCAGAGGTATTGATACCCAAAATGATACCCAGTTTTTATAAACATCGCATTTTTTTCAGATTGATTTAACCGTAAAAGGTTGAATTATCTAGGGTTTGAAGGCTATTTCTCAAAATGATAGATAGTGGTCATTAAACAAGTTTCTGTTTACCCAATCGCAAAATAAAAAGGTTTCCTTAACCTTTTTATCCCGAGCCTTGAAATATTAAGGTGAGGAAGCTAGAAATAGCATAAATCAAAGCTTTCCGGATTAACGGAAGGCTTTTTTTCTTTTATTTATTTAAAAATATCATGTTTACTCTTGTTAATATAATGTTTGAATTTGTGTTTTTTGAAAAAAGTAGTATAATAGAGACAAATATAGTAGGAATGGAAGTAGTACCATGAAAGATAGCAGACATGTTGAAATTCTTCAGGAACTGGATCGAAAAAGTGTGGTATCGGTCAAAGAGCTTAAGGAACTCTTTGGGGTGACAGACATGACCATTCGTCGCGATCTGATCGATCTTGAAAAACAAGGTCTTTTAGTTCGTGTACATGGTGGGGCCCACAAAAAAGTCAAAGATAGTTTATTAGAAGCTTCTCACAGTGAGAAAAATCTGATCAATATTGATGAGAAACGATCCATTGCCAAAAAATGTGCAGACTTGATCGAAAATGGGGATACCGTCTTTATTGGCTCTGGTACAACAACAGACTTTATCGGAGATTATTTGGAAGGGAAAGAAATTAGCATCGTCACTAATTCCCTCCCTATTTTTGAGAAGCTCAAGGATTTCCCAAATTATGACCTGATCTTAGTTGGTGGTCGTTACCGGGTGAAGACGCAAACTTTTGTCGGTCAATTTGCCAATAAACTCTTGAAAGAAATCAAGGTTTCTAAAGCCTTTATCGGGGTCAATGGAATCGATGGTCATAGTGTCTCTACAGCTAATGAAGAAGAAGGAAATGGCAATGCCATTATTCTGAACAATGCGATAGAGAAATATGTGGTAGCCGATAACAGCAAGTTTGATAGTTATTCCTTCTACAGTTTCTATCGTGTGGAAGATCTGAATGCCATTATTACCGATGATAGTATTCCAAAGAAGATCAAAGACAAGTACGGCTTTTATACGAAAATCATTTAAGATCAAGAGGCTGGGACAAAAGTCCTAGCCTCTCAATTATTTTTGGATTGTCGAGCAAG
>ERZ772779.600-NODE-600-length-16398-cov-12.804626_pt1 | contig 16398 bp, 14 predicted proteins | sample MGYA00511360_ERZ772779 | MGnify/ENA primary metagenome ERZ772779 (study PRJEB29015, sample SAMEA2738112) | human oral metagenome | biome: human oral; feature: human-associated habitat; material: saliva | place: China | collected 2231 ...
GCAGCTCATCGCTGGGTACTCATCGGGTGCCCATCAGCTTCCAACCCGCTTCCATTGTCTCGGCGTTGATGGCGCGTGGCCATCATTGGGTAGTGATCAGCTCCTCCACGTCGTCCCACACGCTCTCCGGCAGGTTTCCCGTTCGGAAGGCACGCGCGAGGGCTCGCCTGGCTCGGGCTCGCTGGACGCATCCCTGGTCGGGGTGGATCCACGCTCCTCGGCCTGGAAGAGTCGCCGTTGGGTCGAGGTGAATCGCACCGTCCGGCGAACGCACGATCCGCACGAGGGCGTTTCGGTGCGCGCGTGCGCCGCATCCGATGCAGGTGCGCTGGGGCCCGGTGATGAGCTCAGGCGACACGGGATACGACACAATCCCCTAGCTTAGTCCAGCTAGGGGATTGCTCGTCTCAGATTCTATGAGCGACTTGTCACGTCGTCGGGGGTGGAGACGCGCGAGGCGGTCGCGTCGTCGCCGGTCTCCGTGTCGGCGTGAATGTCGATGTGGTAGTTCGTCAGGCGCGCGGCGAGTCGGGCGTTCTGCCCCTCCTTGCCGATGGCGAGGGAGAGCTGGAAGTCGGGGACGATCGCGGTCGCAGTGCGGTTGTCGACGGAGTGGACGACGACGCGGGTCACGCGCGCCGGGGACAGCGCGTTGGCGACGAAGCGCGCCGGGTCGTCGGAGTAGTCGACGATGTCGATCTTTTCGCCGCCGAGCTCGGCCATGACGGAGCGCACGCGGGCGCCCATGGGGCCGATGCAGGCGCCCTTGGCGTTGATGCCTTCGCGGGTGGCGGCCACGGCAATCTTGGTGCGGTGTCCGGCTTCGCGGGCGATGGCCTTGATCTTGACGAGGCCCTGCTGGATTTCCGGGACTTCGCGCTGGAAGAGGCCGGCGACGAGGTTGGGGTGTGTGCGCGAGAGGGTGATGCGCGGACCGCGTTCGGTGCGCTCGACGCCCACGATGTAGGCGCGAATGCGGTCGCCGTGACGGTAGGACTCGCCGGGGACCTTTTCGCCGTCGGGCAGGACGGCCTCGAAGTCGTCGGAGACCTGGACCATGGTGGGGCGGCCGGGGCGCGGCGCCTGGACGGTGCCTGTGATGATCTGGCCTTCTCGGCCGGCGAAGTCGCCGAAGACCCGCTGATCGTCGGCGTCGCGCAGGCGCTGCATGATGACGGAGCGTGCCGTGGACTGGGCGATGCGCCCGAAGTTCTTGGGCGTGTCGTCGAACTCGCCGATGGGGTTGCCGTCCTCGTCCTCGTCCATGGCCATGACGGTGACGCGGCCGGTCTTCTTGTCGATTTCGATGCGGGCCTGGGAGATCGCGCCGGGCAGGTTGTGGTACGCCTTGAGCAGCGCCTCTTCGATGGCGTCGACGAGGGTTTCGAGGCTGACGCCCTTCTCGTTTTCCACCATCCGCAGAGCGGTCATATCGATTTCCATGGTCTCCTACTTCCCCGTTCCAAAGTCGACGCGGGAGCGCGCCTTCCTCATGTCCTGATAGTCAATGGTAGTCGCTTCGCCGTCGACATCGATCGTTGCGCTCGTCTCGCCCGCGTCGATGACGCGCCCGGAGACGTAGCCGCCCGCGCGCAACTTGACGCGCACGAGCCGTCCGACCTGACGCTTCCAGTGGCCGACCTTGGTGAGTTCGCGCTCGGCTCCGGGGGTGGAGACTTCCAGCAGGTACTCCCCGTCGATCGGGTCGGCGGCGTCCAGGGCCTTCGACACGGCGCGGGACACGTCCGCGAGGGTGTCTGAGTCGATGCCGGCGGCACCGATCGGCGCTTCGACGACGACCCGCAGGAGCGGCATCGCGTCGGAGCGAGTGCGGGTCACCGAATCCAGTTCCAGTCCCGATGCTGCGACCACGGGAGCCAGCAGCTCCTGCAGCGGTCCGTCTGTCGTGGACGTTCCCATATGCGCCTGTCTTTCTTCTCGCCTTCGCGGGTCAGTTACCTATCCTACCCGGGGGTGTGGGATGATGCGGGGGTGCGTTTCGCAAATCTGACTTTGACCACACGTCGTTTCCCGGGCCTCCTCGTTGCGGGCGCGGCGGTTTTTGCGCTGTCCGCGTGCTCCACGTCCTCGCTGCCGCCCCTGTCGGGTTTTGCCGCGGTGCGCGACCAGGCGGCCCGCACGGAGGCGGCCGCTTCTCAGCGGGCGACTCAGCTCGCCGAGGCCGCGACGGGCTGCGCGCCTTGCTCGACCGCCCTGCGTTCTCTCGCCTCCGCGTCGGACGAGCGTCTCGAGGCCCTCGGCGGCCTGTGGGATCCGTGGGGAGGGGCCACTCCCGAGGGTGAGAGCGCGCCGGCACCCGTCTCGGCGGCGCCGACCGATGTGCCTGCCTTCGTCTCGTGGTTGGCTCGCACGGCCACGCGCGACCTTGAGATCGCCGCCGACCCGACTCGCGCCAATACCGAGGAGGCACGCACGCTGTCCGCCTCCGCGCTGGGCCGCTACGCGAGCGCCGTCACGCTCGCACACGCCTACGGCATCGACCTGAACGCGGGTGAGGAGGAGGCCGCGGCCATCAACGACCGGGTGAACACGGCGTCTCGTCAGGGCACGCAGACCTGGGCGATCGACCTGTTCAACGAGCCCACGATCTCCTCCACGTTCGCCCCTTCCGGCAAGGATCTGGCCTCCTCGACGGAGCTTTCCGAGGCCGTAGCGATGTGGGATTGCACGGCGTCGACGCTCCCGAAGGCACAGGTGGTCGCGGGAACCCTCACCGATGCCTACGACGTGTCTGGCCAGCTTCTCACCCGCGCGCAGGTCGCGCTGCGGGCGGGCGCGACCGACACCCGCACGCCGCGCTGCGAGCTGCCCACCACGGACGCCGCAACCCTCGCCTCGAACCTGTTGGCGGTCGACGCGGCGATGATCTCCTCCGACTCCGCGTCGGTGCGCGCTGCGGGCGCCAGCGCCGCGCTGGCGGACATTGAGCAGTGGGCTCCTCGCACGTCTCTGCCCGCCCTCATCGCAGTGCGCTGAGGAATCCGGCCGTCGCGGCGACCGCGCGCCGCCTCGCGGACCGACGAGAGCAAACAGGGCCGCTCCCCCACCGGGGAGCGGCCCTCGTCGCGTCTGGGGGCCTCAGAGGCGGGCGGCGATGTCGTCGCCGATCTGTGAGGTCGAGCGCACGAGCGGGTTGCCGTTCGCCGCGGCCTGGGCGCGCGCGGCCATGTCGGCGTCGATCGCTGCGCGCACGCGGCTGGCCTCGTCCGCGTAGCCCATGAACTCGAGCATGAGCGCCACGGAGGAGATCGTCGCGGTGGGGTCGGCCTTGCCCTGGCCCGCGATGTCGGGGGCGGAGCCGTGCACGGGTTCGAACATGGAGGGATACTCGCGCGAGGGGTTGAGGTTGCCCGACGCGCTCAGGCCGATGCCGCCGGTCACGGCCCCGGCCTCGTCGGTGAGGATGTCGCCGAACAGGTTGTCGGTGACGATGACGTCGAAGCGCGCGGGGTCGGTGACCATGTAGATGGTGGCGGCGTCGATGTGGCAGTAGTCGACGGCCACATCCGGGTACTCCTCCCCCACCTCGTCGACGATGCGGCGCCACATGTGGCCGGCGTTGACCAGCACGTTGTGCTTGTGGACCAGGGTGAGGTGCTTCTTGCGCGAGGTGGCGGCTTCGAAGGCGTAGCGAACGACGCGCTCGACTCCGTAGGCGGTGTTGACGCTGACCTCGGTGGCGATCTCGTGCGGTGTTCCCACGCGCACGGCGCCGCCGTTGCCGCAGTACAAGCCCTCGGTCCCCTCACGCACGACGACGAAGTCGATGTCGCCGGGGTTGGCCAGGGGGCTGGGCACGCCCTCGTAGTACTTCGAGGGGCGCAGGTTCACGTAGTGGTCGAGGGCGAAGCGCAGCTTGAGGAGGAGGCCGCGCTCAAGGACGCCGGAGGGGACGGAGGGGTCGCCGACCGCGCCGAGGAGGATGACGTCGTGGCGCTTGATGGCCTCGAGGTCCTCGTCGGTAAGGGTGTCGCCGGTTGCGTGCCAACGCTCAGCCCCCAGATCGAAGTGGGTCGTGGAGTAGTCGACGCCTCGGTCAGCCAGCACGCGGTCGAGAACCTTGAGGCCTTCGGGGACGATTTCCTTGCCGATGCCGTCGCCGGGGATTACTGCAATGTTCAGTGTCATGCCTCCATCTTCCCCCGACCGCGCGCGCCGGGTCGCTGTCGTTCCAACCCGTGGTCCGTTTGCGCCGTGACGTGCCCCATAGACGAGGCCGAGGCCGGGAGGGCGCCGCGCTCCCCCCAGCCTCGGCCGATGCATGGTGTCGGATCAGACCCACGCGCCCGAGGGCGCGAAGTAGTACCAGCGTCCGGCGATGCTTTGCCAGCCGGTGGCCATCTGGCCGTCCGTACCGAAGTAGTACCAGGTGTAGCCGATCTGCTGCCAGCCGGTGAGCATGGCGCCGGAGGGTGCCAGGTAGTACCAGGCTCCCACGTTCTGCCAGCCCGTGAGCATGGCGCCTGAGGCCGAGAAGAGGTACCAGTCGGAGCCGATCTGGGCCCAGCCGGTTGCCATTGTTCCCGTGGCGGGGTCGAGGTAGTACCAGGTGGGGCCCGAGGCGAGCCAGCCGCTCACGCGGGCGCCGTAGGCGTTGTAGTAACTCCAGGCGCCATCGACCTTGTCCCAGCCGGTGACCATGTAGCCGTCGGCGCCGAAGCGGTAGGTGGCATCCCCGATGGTGATGGTCTGGTTGGCCGCGTAGCTGGAGTCTTCCAGCTGCCACTTCCAGCCCGAGCCGGTGTTCACCCAGTGCGCGGGGGTGACCGCGGGAGCGGGCTCAGGCGTGGGCTGCGGGTCCGGCGTGGGCTGCGGTTCCGGGTCCGGGGTGGGCTGCGGGTCGGGCGTGGGGGCGGGATCCTCGCCCGGGTCGGTCAGGCCGAGGTAGGCGGCGTCCACGCGCACGAACTCGATGTTCTTGTAGCCGCCGGACTCGTAGAGCAGTCCCCAGGTGCCATCCCCGAGCGGGTGGAGCGTGGAGTAGGCCATCTCGCCGCTCTCGAAGACCGTGCCGTCGTTCCAGGTGAAGCCGTCGTCGTAGGAGACGCGGATCGTGCCGTTGGCGCGAGCGGAGGAGGAGTCGGCGTTGGAGAAGAGCAGGATGCGGGCGCGCGCGGAGCCCTCGGGGGCATCCGGGTAGGCGCGGATGATGGAGGCGTTGTTGCGCGGGTCGGTCAGGTCCCAGTTGTGGCGGAAGGGACCCCAGGTCTGGCCGCCGTCGTAGGAGATGGCTTCGAGGCGCTGGCCCGCGGTGCCCTGCGTGCGCGAGTTGAGCAGGAGGCGTCCGTCGGAGAGCTCGACGACCTTGTTTTCGTCCGCGCTGCCCTCGGTGGGGGCGCCGGGCTTCCAGGTCGCGCCGTGGTCGTCGGAGTAGACGGAGACGGCCATGAGGGAGGTGGAGCCGGAGTTGGCGACGGCGTATTGCTGGATGAGGCGCCCGGCGTGGGCGCCGTAGCGCAGCTGGATGCCCTCGCCGGAGGAGGCGAAGCGAGTGAACCACTCGCCGGTGTGTCCGGCGGTGACCTGGTCGGTGATCGTGCGGGGGTTGACCCAGGTTTCGCCGTTGTCGTGGGATTCGACGACGTGGGCGTGCAGGATGTTGCGCGCGGCGGGGTCGGTGCCCAGCTGAGACTGGAAGAGGCCGGCGTCGTAGGACTTGACGGAGAACAGGAAGATGGTCCCGGTGGTGCGGTCAACGACGAAGGAGGGGTCGGAGTAGCCGACCTTCGCGGCGCCGGGTGTGCCGGCGAGGGCGGTCATAATCGGGGTCCAGGACTTGCCGCCATCCTTGGAGAGGCGGTAGACGATGGAGTTGGCCTGGGGCGCGTCCTGGCAGGTGTCGGGGCGGCCGTCCCACGCGGCGATGATCCAGCCGTTGGTGGCGGTGGTCAGCGCGGGGATGCGGTGGCAGTTGAAGCCGGCGAGGCCGGGGGACGCGAGGCGGACCTTGTCTCCGATCGCGTAGTCGGTCGGTGTTTCGAGCGGGTCGGGCGCGGCCGGTCGAGTGCCCGCGGCGACGGTGATGGCGTCGGTGGCGGAGACGATGTTACCGGCGATGACATCGGTGCCGTTGCGGTCGCGGGTCGCCGCCCAGGTCGCGGAGGGGGCGAAGGAGCCTGCCGCGACGTCCTCGGCGGTCACGGTGTGCGTGGCGCTCGTGCAGGACTTCGTGGTGTGCGCGGCGAGGTTGTGCCAGCGGCAGTTGGGGGCGCCGGTCGTGAGGACGCCGGAGAGGTTGGACTCGACCGGGAAGACGGTGAGCGCACTGTCCGTGTTGTTGGTGTAGGTGAAGGTCACGGTCACGACGTCGCCGACGTACAGGGTGTCCCCGACGTCGTCGGTGCGCGTGGCGGTGACGCTGATGGGGGCGGAGCCTTCGTCGGTTGCCGAGGCCGTGGCGACGGCTGCGTCGCCGGTGTCACTGGAGGGAGCGGCCAGGGAGGGAGCCGCGAGTGTCGCGCACAGTAGCGCGGCTCCCGTGGCTGCCGCGAGGGCGCGCCCGTAGTGGCGGAGGGTCATCGTTGGTCCTTCCGGGGAGGGGTGTCAATGCGCGGTGGTTGAGTCGAGGCTCACCCTCCGCAAGATTCATCATACAAATTTAGATGCTGACTAACCACTTATACGAGAAATATCGCCCCACCTGTCGAGCCGATTTACTCGCAAACCATGCCGATGAGGGCCCTCATGTCACTCCATCACCCCCTAGCCTTCCCCCCGAAAACCAACCGACGGTAAGCCTCCTCGAGGCGAGCTACGCAGGCGTGAATGTCATACCGCCCACCGATACCCCGATAGCGGCGCGCCTCCCGCTGCCGCCCGGCGGGCCCTCGATCGATCCAGGCGTCGATCGCGCGGGCGAGCGCACGAGCATCCCCGGCCTCGAACACACTGTCCTCACTGAGGGCGAATTGACTGGTCGCCGTCAGCGGCCCCCGAGCGATGACGGGCACGACGCCATGGCGGAGCACCTCCAGGGCACTGAGCCCCTCAACCTCGATGCGCGCCGCATGCACATACAGGTCGCAGCTCGACACTTCGCGCGCGAGCTCGTCCACACTCATAAAGGCGAAGCGGACCGGATGAGCGATCACCCCGCGCCGCAGGAGACGCCGAGCCGAGGCGCGCAGGGAATGCTCGGTCGGGCCACGGCCAGCGAAAGTCAGCTGGATCGAGCGCGCGTGAGCACTATGGCGCAGGGCTCGCAGGATTGTCGCCTGGTCTTTTTCGCGCGAGTACCTCCCGACCACGAGGACGCGAACGACAGCAGACTCCCCCGCCTCGCGCCCATCGGCACATACCCCCTCGCCGAGAGGCACGCCGTTCGACAGGAGCAGCAGGGGCGCTCGCACACGCAGCTTCGACACACGGTCATACACGGAGCGCGAGGGACACTGAACGAGGTCACTGCGATTGAAGATCGCGCGCTTCCACAGCTCAAGGATCGCCCGATTGAGCGGGACAACGCGATCCAAGTAGACCGAGGCCGTCAGGTTCTCGGGGTGAATGTGATAGGTCGCAACGACGGGCACGCCCCTCCTGCGCGCGTAGCGCGCAACGACAGCCTGCAGGTAGAAGGGCTCCTCGAGATGGACGACGTCCGCCCAGTCGAGCGCCCGGTCAATCTGGCGACGATCCGAACGGGCAAAGGCGTAGCCCTGTGAGGCAATGAGCGGATCAACGAGGGGGATGCGCAGGGGCGGCAGCACATACTCGGGCATTCCAACACCGCAGTCGTCACCATCGCGGGGCAGCGCCGAGAGGACGCGCACGTGATGCCCGCGCTCGCGCAGGAGCGCGATCGTCCGCCGCGCGGAGGCGGCCAAGCCATTGCCGCGCGTGTACAAATCGTTGACAACGAAGAGGATTTTCAGTGACCGTTCCACAGCCCCTCCCGAGCGACCACACCACCATTTTAAGCAGACCCACTGGTCAGCACGGAGCCTTTCAACACATCACGACAACACGCCCATATGTAAGCCATCACCATCGGTTGCCCACAACATAGTTACCGGTAAACTTAGTTTGTCAGTATATATCCCATAGGAAGAGAATGATGCGCCCCTCCCGTCGTACCCTGGCCCGCGCGGCCTGCGCTGCTCTGGCCTCCGCAGTCCTGGTTGCCCCGATGTCCACCGCCAACGCCACGCCGATCACCAGCCCGATGCCCGCTCCCAGCGCGACGCCCACCACGGCCCCGACTCCCGCGACGCCCACCGCTGCCCCTTCCACTCAGGCAACAGCGCACAACCAGCAGACGGCCGCGCTCTCGGGCACCGCTGCTTCCGCGCGCCCGGCCGCCCAGCTCGCGCGCACGGGAGCGAGCGCTTACGCGTCGGCCCTCGCAGCCATCGCTCTCGTCCTCGGCGGAATCGCCGTGGGGGCACGACGCCGACACTGACGCGCCCTCGCGCGTGAGCGCACAAACGAGCCCCGACCTCGTCCCATATGCGTGGGAACGAGGCCGGGGCGTGGGTCTATCCGAAACTAACCGTCAGATCAGCGCGCGGCGCTGCCCTCGGTGTAGTCCTCGTCGGAGTCGGTCCAGCCGAAGGCCTTGCGCAGCTTCTGGCCGGTCTTCTCGATCGGATGAGCCTCTTCCTCGGCGCGCAGCGCCTTGAACTCGAGCGCGCCGTTATCCTGGTCAGCGATGAACTTGCGGGCGAAAGTCCCGTCCTGAATGTCAGAAAGAATATCCTTCATGGCCTGCTTAGAGGCCTCCCCGATGACGCGCGGACCGGAGACGTAGTCGCCGTATTCAGCCGTGTCGGAGCAGGACCAACGCTGCTTGGTGATGCCACCCTCGTTGATCAGGTCGACGATCTGCTTCATCTCGTGGCAGACCTCGAAGTAAGCAATCTCGGGCTGGTAGCCAGCCTCAACCAGCGTCTCGAAGCCAGCCTGGATCAGGTGCGACACGCCACCGCACAGCACAGCCTGCTCACCGAAGAGATCCGTCTCAGTTTCCTCAGTGAAGGTCGTCTTGATAACACCGGCGCGGGTACCACCAATGCCCTTCGCGTACGACAGGGCCAGCTCCCAAGCCTTGCCGGAAGCATCCACCTCGACAGCGACAACGTCCGGGGTACCCTTGCCCTGCACGTAGGTCTCGCGGACCTTATGGCCCGGACCCTTGGGGGCAACCATGATGACATCATGGCCGGCGGGGACATCAATGTAACCGAAACGAACGTTGAAGCCGTGCGCGAAGAGCAGCGCGGCACCGTCCTTCAGGTTGGGGGCGATCTGCTCGGCGTAGACGAAACGCTGAACCTGGTCCGGCAGCAGCACGGAAACGACGTCGCCCTCAACGACGGCCTCGGCCACGTCCTTGACCTCCAGGCCAGCGGCCTCAGCCTTGGCCCACGAAGAGGAGCCAGGGCGCAGGCCGACGACCACGTCAACTCCGGAATCCTTCAGGTTGAGCGCGTGCGCGTGTCCCTGCGAGCCGTAGCCAATGACGGCAACCTTCTTGGACTGAATCAGCGACAGGTCTGCACCGTCGTCGTAGATGATCTCTGCCATTTTCATTTCTCCTTCAGTTGATCCGTGATCGAGCGTGATCCGCGACCAATGGCCACGGCGCCCGACTGGACGAGTTCGGTGACGCCGTAGGGTTCCAAAGCCCGCAGCAGCGCCTCCAGTTTGGGTAGAGAGCCGACCGATTCAATGACGACCGACTCAGGTTGAACGTCGACGATGTGTGCGCGGAACAGATCCACGATCTGCAGGACGGAGGTACGACGGGTTTCGTCTGCCTGGACCTTCATGAGCAGCAGGCGTCGTTCGACGGAGTCTTCAGGTTCGAGCTCGACAACTTTCAGGACGTTGATGAGCTTATTGAGCTGCTTCACCACCTGTTCGATGGGCGCAGAGTCGGCGTCCACGATGATGGTCATGCGGGAGATCTCGGGGTGTTCGGTCTCCCCCACCGCCAGCGACTTGATGTTAAAGGCTCGGCGGGCGAACAGCGCAGCCACGCGGGTGAGCACGCCGGGCTTGTTTTCGACCAACACGGCCAGAGTGTGACGGTTTGTCATCAGTCTTCCACCTCCCAGTCGGGCGCCATGCCCTTGGCGTATCGAATCTCATCGTTAGACACACCCGCGGCGACCATCGGCCAGACCATGGCGTCCTTGGACACGCGGAAGTCGATGAGGACGGGACGGTCTTTGATCGACATGGCCCACTCGATGGCCTCGTCCACCTCGTCGATGGAGCGCACCGTGCGCGCGGCCATCCCGTAGGCCTGAGCCAACATCTCGAAGTTGGGGATCTGCTCTCCCTCGACGGGGTTAAGCGTCGTGTTCGAGTAGCGCTTGCCGAAGAACAGCGACTGCCACTGACGCACCATGCCCAGCACTGAGTTGTTGATGAGGGCAACCTTAATCGGGATGTTGTTGATCGTGCAGGTGGCCAGCTCCTGGTTGGTCATCTGGAAAGATCCATCACCGTCGATCGCCCACACGACCTTGTCAGGGGCACCGACCTGGGCACCCATGGCTGCGGGGATGCAGTAACCCATCGTGCCCGAACCACACGACGAGATGAAGCTACGCGGGTCGTCCAGTGTGATGAACTGAGACGCCCACATCTGGTGCTGACCCACACCCGTCACGTAAATGGCGTCGGGGCCGACGCGGTCGGACAGCTTCTTCAAGACTGCCTGGGGTGCCATCATGCCGTCTTCGGGGGTTGTCCAACCGATCGGATACTTTGTGCGTAGGCGGTCCAAGTAGCGCCACCAGCCGGAGATGTCCTCAGCGCCGTCGACCGAGGCCTGGACGATTTCCGCGGTGAGGATCGGCAGGGCGGTCGCAAGGTCAGCGACGATGGGGATGTCCGCGTGACGGTTCTTAGAGATCTCTGCGGCATCAATGTCGATGTGGACCACGGTCGCGCGGGGCGCAAACGAATCGAGACGACCGGTGACACGATCGTCGAAACGGGCACCGAGGGCAACGATCAGATCCGCACGCTGCAGGGCCCCCACAGCGGCAACCGTCCCATGCATGCCAGGCATGCCGAGGTTGTGACGATCAGAGTCGGGGAACGCTCCGCGAGCGGTCAGGGTCGTCACGACGGGCGCATTAGTGGCCTCAACGAGGGCAGCGAGCGCCTCAGTCGCGCCGCCTCGAATGACACCACCGCCGACGTACAGCACGGGCGCCTGTGCTTCCACGATCGCTCGAGCTGCAGCCCGAACCTGCTTCATGTTCGGGCGATCAGCGACCTTGTAGCCGGGCAGGTCAAGGGCGGGGGGCCAGGAGAAGTCCATCTGCGAGATCTGAGCGGACTTGGTGATGTCCACGAGCACGGGACCGGGACGTCCAGTAGCAGCTAGGTGGAAAGCTTCGGCGAGACGGGCGGGAATGTCCTGCGGGTTCGTCACCAGGAAAGAATGCTTCGTGATGGGCATCGAGGCACCCACAACGTCCGCTTCCTGGAAGGCATCGGTACCGATCAAGGAGGCACCAACCTGGCCCGAGATAACGACGATCGGCACCGAGTCCATAGCAGCATCGCCCAGGGCAGTCAGAACGTTCGTCGCGCCTGGCCCCGAGGTGACCAGCGCGCAGCCAACCTTTCCGCTTGCGATCGCGTAACCCTCGGCAGCGTGCCCGGCACCCTGCTCGTGTCGAACCAGAATGTGACGAATCGCCGTCGACGCCATCAGCGGGTCGTAGGTCGGCAAAATTGCGCCGCCGGGCATACCGAACACGTCGGTCACTCCCAGGGCCTCGAGGCTTGCCACGATAGCCTCAGCTCCAGTCATTCGGGTGGTGATACTCGTGTCGCTCACCAGTCGTCCTCTCAATCGTTGGGACCGTCTCAAAGAAAAACCCCGTCAAAACCGTGCAGCAGCGCGGATGCGGGGAATAGGCGTGCGATCCATCCTCACGTTACGCGGCAGGCATCGCACGCCCAGGTACGATGACCAGGGCAAAGATTCCAATCCCACGAACGTTGAGCATGTCAATACGGTATCTCGCCCGCGCGAGGCGCTCCCAGCTATCTCACTGTGCGGACCTGTGTGTCACCAACGTCATCTAGGACGATGGACTGAGATACAGAGCACCCATAACTGGTTTAATTGACACGTAGCGCACACCTTCAATTCACGACACGGAGTTCTCATCGTGGAAACGATCTTTGGGGTATTACACGACCAGCCGGTGCTGTTCCTGTTCCTCCTCATCGGCATTGGCATGGCCGTCGGCAAGGTCACAGTCAGAGGCATCGGCCTGGGGGCCGCTGCCGTTCTCTTTTTCGCCATCGTCATGGCCGCGTGGGCTCAATCCTACGACATTGAACTACGCGTCACGCCGCAGCTGGGGACGCTCGGTCTGACACTCTTCACCTTCGCGATCGGAATGAACTCCGGTGCATCATTCTTTCACAACCTCAAGACAGCCATCGGCCCGATTCTGACGATGGTCGCCTTCTACGGCATTGCGGCGGCCCTAGGCTTGTACGTCGGCAAGGCCATGGGCATGGATGTCCCCCTCATCGCCGGAACCTTCGCGGGTGCCGCCACGAATACCCCCGCGCTCGCTGCGGCGGGCGAGGCTAGTGGTGACCCCGCGCGGGCAACCGTCGGGTATTCGATTGCCTACCTTTTCGGCGTCATCGGAATGCTCGCCGCATCAATGGCGGCCCTGCACTATGGCCGCAACGACAAGGACGCGCCCTCTCCCCTGTCGAACCGCACCATCCGTGTGGAACGCGACGATCATCCGTTCGTCGGCGACATCTACGAAAAACTCGGAGAAAAGGTCTCCTTCTCGCGCCTGCGTCGCGGCGAGACCGGCCCGATTACTCGCCCACAGATGTCCGACACGCTTGACCAGGGTGATCTCGTGACAGTCGTCGGACCACGAGAACTGGTCGCTCGCGCGGCAACCGAGCTAGGCCACGCCTCTTCGCACTCGCTCATGCAGGACCGCACCTACCTGGACTTCCGTCGCATGACAATCTCCAACCCTAAGGTTTCCGGTCGCACGGTCGCATCTCTGGGCCTGGCCAAGCAATTCTCTGCGTCAATCTCCCGCGTGCGCCGCGGCGACGTCGACATGGTGGCCGAACCCGGCCTCGTCCTCCAGCAGGGCGACCGCGTCCGCATCGTTGCCCCCACCTCTAAAATGGCGGAAATCACAAAGTTTTTCGGCGACTCCTCGCACGGCCTCACGGACCTCAACCCGATCTCGCTGGGCCTTGGAATGGCCCTCGGTATTGCGATCGGTGAATTGCCCATCCTGACCCCGTCAGGCGAGTATTTCTCGATCGGTTCAGCCGCGGGTACGCTCATCGTTGGCCTGATCTTCGGGCGTATCGGGCGTATCGGTCCGATCGCCACAGCTCTTCCCTTCACCACCTGCCAGGTGATGGCCGAACTCGGGCTACTTATCTTCCTCGCCCAGGCCGGCGCGAAAGCGGGCGGCCAGATCCTTGAGGCTTTCACATCGGGCGCCTGGATCAATATCTTCATTCTGGGCGCTATCATCACATCGACGATGGCCATTGGCCTCTACGTAACCATGCGGTGGGTGTTTAGAATGGGGGGAACGAAGCTCGCCGGCCTGCTCGGCGGCGCTCAGACACAGCCCGCCGTCCTCGCCTTCGCGAACGGGCGCACCAACGCCGACCCGCGTGTGGCGCTCGGCTACGCACTCGTCTATCCGGTGGCCATGGTCGGAAAGATCGTCGTCGCGCAAGTGCTCGGCGGCATGTAATACAACGTTGGCAGCGGGGTACCTCCACACCACCCATACACCTCGCAGCCCTGCCAGCGGGCGGGGACACCCCCATCCTCCCCCGCCCGCGCGAATGGGGCCAGCCTACCCGGGCTGGCCCCATTCGTTTTCCACGAGCACATGCGAGGGTGGTTCGCGTCGACTGCCCCCTGAAGGATCAGAGCTATAGGACATGTCGGGGGCGCTGAGGTCAGTCCTGTTCACCCACGTTGACGTGGTCATCGTGCCGTCATGTGCCTACCGCAGCGCGTTTCCTTGTGGAGGCGTCCTGCCCAGCCGTGCCACGCAGGGGTTATTGGATAATACGTGTTGGTCGGGGTTCGGTCTCAGTCATCGTCGAAGGAGGCGTCGGTGACGCTGGCGCCCGGGCCACCGATGGGGTCGGTCGCGGCGTGCGTTCCCGTCGTCCGTTAGGGTGCTTGCGTGCTTGCGCCGACGATGAGAGCCAGCCCATTGGGAGGATTCCACCTAATCGGCAACAAGCAATATGGTGGAATCGGTGCCTCTCGCCCGCGTCAGCATGGTCTGCGTGTCGCCTGACACCTGTCACTTGCCGTCTGGCACGATCGGCGCGAGGTCGAACGCGGAACCGGCACCTGGCACCAGGCACCTGGCGTGCGGCATCGTGCGACGTGAGGGGGCGTAGCACTGCCGCGCCGGGAGGCTTCAAGCGTGGGCGGCACGCGCTTCTGGTGGCCGAGCGCCCGGGGCACGTCAAGCGTGGGCGACTCGCGCGCCCTGGGTCTGATGGCTGGCTGACCGGGAGGCTTCAAGCGCGGGCGGCTCGCGCGCGCGATCAAGAGAGCCCGCCCAACAGAGAGCCTCGCGGGACGGCCAACAGGTGCACAGCAGATACGACAGCCGCGCGAACGCGAACCCTCAGGCACAACCGAACGCGACAAGCGGCGGCATCAATGGTGAGGCAGACCAACAAGCGCCTAACTGACACAACGGCCCACAACGCCCGACGACGACGCCTCACCAGCCACGAACACACCACACTGCTTCGCCGCGGAACTAATGCGGCTGACCTGGCCGATAGCTCACCAGCGAGCGACGCCACCGGGGAGCAGCGCCACCGCCGTGCCCCGGAAGCTGTGTGCCCATACCAAGCCAAGCATTCACCCGCCCACCGGGCATGCGGGGCATTCACGCCCCCACAATGAAACAACCACCTTCAACACTAACTATCCCGCACCAGCACGCCGAAAAATCGCCACAAAACCAACACGTCATATCCTTGAGCCCTGAATGTGTCACGCAGAAAGAAGCGCCCGGGGCGGTGGCCCCGGGCGCAGCGTAATGCTTGAATCTATTGAGCCTATCGAACCCAACGCAGTGCGTTTGGTCGCAGCATGAACGGCGCCAGGATCATCGAGGAGCCGAGACCCACGCCAAAACCGCCGATCACGTCCGTCACCCAGTGGACGCCCAGGTACAGGCGCGTCACGCAGATGAACGCGATGAAGACGAAGGCCGCGACCCACAGCAGGTAACGGAGACGACGGCCCAGGCGCGTCATCGTCAGGACCATGACCAGAGACACGATCAAGGCGGTCACAGCCGTCGCGTGGCCCGACGGGAAGGAATAGCCGTCCTCGGTGATCAGCCGGTAGGCCTCTTCCGGGCGCGGACGCGAATCGATGTGCTTAATGATGTAGCCATTGATCCCCGAGAAAGCCACGGAGCCCAGGATGTACAGCGCGTGCATGACCTTCTTGACGAACCACCAGACGGCGGCCGCAACGAGGAATGCCAGCACGACGGCGCGCTTGGGATCGAACAGCCAGGACGCACCCGTCATGAACGTGTTCATCGCGGGCGAGCGCGACTCGACGAAGTCGGACCACACGGCGGTGTCGATCGGCAGCGGATTCGTGATGAAGCCTCCGGCGATAGCAACCACCACGACGAGAAGAGCCCCGACGATGACGGGGGGCGACAGGAGTCGACGAACAAACATATTGAAATCCTACCGTAGTGTCAGTCGTTGGTGCCGTACTCGTACATCCAGCGTCCGGCCCTTCGCGAAAAGCGAGAATGCTCCCGCATCGAGCCGCTTTCGCCCGTCATCACGTCGCGCCACGAGGCCTCGAACGTGACGGTTCCCTCCTCGTCGGAGGGGCCCCCGGCCTCGGCCCCGAGGATACGCAGGCCCGTCCACTGCGTCCCCTCCACCCAGTACGGGGGTGCGGGGCGCGTGCGCGGGTGCCACGTGCGGAACAAATAGTCCCCGTCGCGCAGCGCATACGCCGTGTAGCGCGAGCGCATGAGCGCCTCGGCCGTCGGCGCCTCCTCGCCGTCCAGGTAGCGCCCGCAGCACTGCGCCAGCAGTGCCCCCGACCCGCACGGACAGGTACGAGGCTGTGGCACGCCAGCGCCGGACGCGCCGAAAGCAGCGGGGGAGGTCACGCCTGGTCGCCCAGGGACGCCAGCCAGCGCTCCGCGTCCAGAGCCGCGCGGCAGCCGGACCCGGCGGCCGTGATGGCCTGGCGGTACGTGTGGTCCACGGCGTCGCCGCACGCGAACACGCCCGCCACGGACGTGCGCGTCGACGGCTCGTCGACCGTGATGTAGCCGGCCTCGTCGAGGGCGACCTGGCCGCGCAGGAAGCCCGTGCGGGGCA
>ERZ772779.602-NODE-602-length-16377-cov-4.430094_pt1 | contig 16377 bp, 12 predicted proteins | sample MGYA00511360_ERZ772779 | MGnify/ENA primary metagenome ERZ772779 (study PRJEB29015, sample SAMEA2738112) | human oral metagenome | biome: human oral; feature: human-associated habitat; material: saliva | place: China | collected 2231 ...
CATCAACGCACAAGCTCCTGAATTCAAGGTTCAGGCATTCCATAACGGATCTTTCAAAGAAGTAAGCAACGCCGACATCGCCGGCAAGTGGGCCATCTTCTTCTTCTATCCCGCTGACTTCACCTTCGTGTGCCCCACGGAACTCGTAGACCTGGCCGAACACTATGCCGAATTCCAAAAGCTCGGTGTGGAAGTTTACTCGGTAAGCACCGATTCTCACTTCACTCACAAGGCATGGCACGACACTTCCGACAGCATCAAGAAGATCAACTACCCGATGTTGGCCGATCCCACGGGCGTATTGAGCCGCGGTTTCGGTGTCTACATCGAAGAAGAAGGCATGGCCTATCGTGGCACGTTCCTCGTTAACCCCGAGGGCCAGATCAAGGTAGCCGAGATCCAAGACAACAGCATCGGCCGCAATGCCGAAGAACTCCTGCGCAAGGTAGAAGCTGCGCTCTTCGTAGCCACTCACGACGGTGAAGTATGTCCCGCCAAGTGGAAAGAAGGCCAAGCGACGCTCAAACCCAGCATCGACCTCGTAGGTAAGCTCTAATCAGCTTCACACACACGTTAATAGGTTTTCATTTTGTAGGTGTGGCGGGCGTTCATCTTTTTAGATGAGCTCCGCCACTTTTTGCAATTTCCCAAGACAACGCATATGCTTGACCAAGCTCTTCTCCAACAAGTTCGCTCGATTTTTGCCGAACTCAACGCGCAGTTCACACTCGCCCTCCACACCGACAGTGCCAACCCGCATACTGCCGAATTCAAAGCCTTCTTTTCGGACTTTGCCTCCACTTCCGATCACCTCCACCTCGAAGAGCACGAAGCCGCCGGGCATTTCGAAATGAAGCTCCTCAAAGACGGTGTCGAAACCGGCATTGTGTTCCGTTGTATCCCCGGCGGACACGAGTTCACCTCGCTGCTCCTGGCCGTACTCAACGCCGACGGCAAGGGCAAAAACCTGCCCGATGAGATGCTCGTTCGCCGCATTCAAGCCCTCCGCGGCCCGATTCGTCTCACCACCTACGTCTCTTTGACCTGCACCAACTGCCCCGATGTGGTGCAATCGCTCAACCTCATCGCCCTCAACCACCCCGATTTCACGCAAGAAATTGTGGACGGTGCGCTGTTCCAAGACGAGGTGAACAAGCTTCACCTGCAAGGTGTGCCCGCAGTGTTCAGCGGCGACGAGCTGGTGCACAGCGGTCGCGGCGAACTCTCCCGCTTGCTCGACGAACTCGAGGAACACTTCGGCACAACGGAGTTGCCCACCGAGAAAATTGAGCGTTCCTACGATCTCGTTGTGGTGGGCGGCGGCCCCGCCGGCAGTGCCGCAGCCATCTACTCCGCCCGCAAAGGCCTGCACGTGGCCATCGTGGCCGAACGTCTCGGCGGACAAGTCAACGACACGGTGGGAATCGAAAATCTCATCTCCGTCCCCAAAACCACCGGCCCTGAATTGGCACAACACCTCGGCGAACACATCGAAGACTATCCCATCGACCTCTTCGTCAACCGCAAGGTGGAGGAAGTAAACTTCGACGGCGAGGTGAAAGAGCTGCATGTCAAAGGCGGCGAAGCCTTCTTGGCCAAACAAATCGTGATTGCCACGGGCGCAGGCTGGCGCAAACTCAACGTCGAAGGCGAATCGACCTATCTGGGCCGCGGTGTTCACTTCTGCCCCCACTGCGACGGTCCTTTCTATAAGGGAAAACGTGTGGCCGTTGTGGGCGGTGGCAACTCGGGCGTGGAAGCCGCGATCGACCTCGCGGGCATTTGCTCGCACGTCACCCTGCTCGAATTTGCCGACCACCTGCTGGCCGACGAAGTGCTGCAGGAAAAAGCCAAGAGCCTGGACAATGTGGAGATCTTCACGCTCTCGCAAACCACAGCCGTGCTGGGCGACGGACAAAAGGTGACGGGCATTCGCGTAAAAGACCGCAACAACGACGCCGAACGCGAGATCGAACTCGACGGCATCTTCGTGCAAATCGGCCTGGCTCCCAACACCCAGCAGTTTGCCGAGGCACTTGAACTGTCTCCCCGCCACGAAATCGTGGTCGACGCCACTTGCCGCACCTCGAAAGTGGGTGTTTACGCCGCCGGCGACTGCACCACGGTGCCCTATAAGCAGATTATTGTGGCCATGGGCGAAGGAGCCAAGGCAGCACTCTCGGCCTTCGACGATCGCGTGCGCAACAAAGTTTGATTTCTCTCCGAGCGTGATTTTCTCACGCGCCCCCTCAAGCACAAAACAACGTGCCAAGTCAGTGATTCACCGACTTGGCACGTTTTTCGTTCGGGGCGCTCTTTCTTATCCGGCAGTTTTTCGTAGACTTTCCCGATATTCGCTGGGCGTCATGCCGGTTTCGCGCTTGAAAAAACGGGAGAAGGCCGCCGCGCCCGGAAAGTTGAGCCGATCGGCCACCTCGTAATTCATCATTCCCTTCGTGTTGAGCAGAATCTTCGCCGCTTGCACCGTGGCACGGTTGACCCAAAACATCACGCTCTTCCCGCCGATCCTCTTGATAATGGCCGACAAATGATGCGGCGACACGTGGAGTTGCGCGGCATAGAAGGGAATGTTGCGCTCGCGCGCACAGTGTTTGTGCACCAATCGCTTGAACTCCGCAAAGAGTTTGCGGGGGCGTGCCTCGCGTTCCGGCTCGTCCTGTGCCTGTCCGTCTCTGATTTCTTGCACATCGGCCACAAGCGTTTGCAGCAGCCCCCGCACCGTCCGGTGCCTATAGGGGGAGACGCGCATGAAGTCACGCAACAGCATGATCAAATGCCACATGCGTTCGAATTCCTCGGGCGATGCACAGAGAAATGTCTCCTCTATCTCTTCGCTGTCTTTCCGAAAAATGACCATCGCCACGCGCGCATCGTCCGAAATGTACTTCATTTCTAAGCTGGTGTCGCGCGCCACCAGCGCAATGCTCCCCTTTTCGAAATGACTATCCTGAAGATTGACGCAGAAATCGGCTTCTCCTTCGAGCAAAAGCACGAGTCGCGGTTCGAGCGTCTGATATATTTTCTGTTTTTCGAGCAGCGAACTGTGCTGCAAATGCCCACCAATCACCAGCACGGCCTCCTCTTTTACCAAGATTTGTCCCGCACATTCCGGCAAACTGTCGAAATCTACGTCATTTACAGAGATCTGCACTAACGAATTAGGCTGTTTCATGTTTTGTTCCTCCTTGTTTGGTGCCCACAAAGCTAATATAATTCTTCCACACCCAGGATTTGGAAGCACAACAATCGTACAATTTGTATATAACTTCACCGAAAATGGTAAGTACTCCCCGCCCGAATCGCCCTATCTTTGCAACAACAAAGAAAAAGTCCGACGTGCGAAAGACAAACCGGACAAAAGTAAACACGTATGCGAAAGAAATTACTACTCCTCTCGGTCCTGGCGGTGCTTTTCTCCGCAGTGCGCGCACAGAGTTTGGAGGAATGTCGCCAAGCCGCCGAACACAATTACCCGATCATTCGGCAATACGATCTCATAGCCCGCACCACCGAACTCACAGTCAGGAACATTCAGAAGGCATGGTTCCCGCAAATCAGCGTCACAGCCCAGGGCAGTTATCAAAACAAAGTGACAGCGTGGCCCGAAAATCTGCAAGGATTGTTCGCCCAGATGGGGCTTCAGCTGCAAGGATTGAGCCGAGACCAATATAAAGTGGGCATCGACGTGCGCCAAACGCTCTTCGACGGCGGCGCAATCGGCAGCCGGCGCGAAATTGCGCGGAGAGAAGGCGCGGTGCAAGCAGCGCAAACCGAAGTGGATCTGTACAAAATCGGGCAACGCGTGCACGAAATGTATTTTGCTCTCCTTCTACTCGACGAACAACTCCGTCTCAACGCCGATGTCAACGCCCTTTTACGCTCAAACGAGCAGCAACTCGCCGCCATGCTCAAGAGCGGGACGGCGTCGGCCAGCGACTTCGAGAACGTGAAAGCCGAGCGGCTGAGCGCCGAACAGCAACAAACGGAGCTTTTGTCGCAACGGCAAACGCTGCAACGCCTGCTGAGTCTTTTTTGCGGGATCCCGGTCGACAGCATTCGCCGGCCTGCCGTGCCCAATCTGCCGTCGGGCGAGAACAAACGCCCGGAGCTTCGCTTCTTCGACCGCCGACTTCAACTGACCGATGCGCAAGAAAAAGCCCTCGACGCCCAACTCTTGCCGCAACTTGGGTTCTTTGCACAAGGCTATTACGGCAATCCCGGCCTGAATCTCTTCGAAGACATGATGAAACGTAGGTGGAGTTGGAACGTCATCGCGGGACTAAAACTCACTTGGAACCTCAGTGCGCTCTACACTCACCGCAATGAGAAGTCGAAACTGCGGGTGCAACGCGAACTCATTGAGAACGCTCGCCAACTATTCCTCTTCAATAATCGACTGGATGAGACGCAACAGAGCGAAAACATCCGTCGATTCCGCGCCATCGCGCAACGCGACGGCGAAATCATCGCACTTCGCACCGCAGTTCGCAAGGCTGCGGAATCGAAATTGGCGCACGGCGTCATTGATGTCAACGGGTTGCTTCGCGAAATCAACAAGGAAAACGCCGCCAAGACCCAACAAGCCATCCACGAAATCGACATGCTCAAAGCCATGTACGATCAGAAATTTAGTCACAACGAATAAATCAGCAACAGACAGGTATGAACAAAATGTTATGTCTGGCCGGATTTCTCCTCGCCCTGAGTTCTTGCGGCGATCGTGCCAAAAATTACGACGCCACGGGCACTTTCGAGGCCACAGAAGTCACCGTCACGGCAGAAGCTCCGGGTGAACTCCAAGATTTCAACGTCGAAGAAGGCCAATGGCTCGAAGGCGGCACGAAAGTAGGGCGAATCGACGATCGGCAATTGGTGCTGAAACGCGAACAGCTGGAGACCAACAACGATCAGTTGACCGCCACCTACCGACAACTCGAAGCCAACAAACAAGCCACCTCCGACAAAAAACTGGATCTGTCGAAACAAGTGGCTGCGCTTCGGCAGCAAATCGCCAATCTGCAACGCGAACGCCAACGTTTCGCGGAACTGTTGCGCGACGGTGCCGCGGCACGCAAGCAAGTGGACGACATTGACAACCAAATACAGGTGGCCGAAAAACAACTTGCCGCCACCGAAGAACAAATCTCGGCGCAAAACAACGCCTTGTCCCAACAAGACAAAGCCCTCGCCGCGCAACAAGCGGAGGTGAATGCGCGGAAAGCCGGCGTGCGCTCCCAACAAGCGCAGATCGACGACCAAATAGCACACACCGACGTGCGGGCAGCCGTCTCGGGGACGGTGTTGGAAAAATATGCCGAGCGGGGCGAATTTGTGTCGGTGGGCAAACCGCTCTTCAAAATAGCCGACACGCAGACCATGTTCCTCCGGGCCTACATCACTTCTGCGCAGCTGAAAACCGTGAAACTCGGACAGAAGGTGCAACTCATCGCCGACTACGGCGGCGGAGCGGCGAAAACCTACGACGGCGTGGTCACTTGGATCTCCAACCGCGCAGAGTTCACCCCAAAAACCATCGTCACCGACGACGAACGCGCCGATTTGGTCTACGCCGTCAAGGTGAGATTTCGCAATGACGGCTACGTAAAGATTGGCATGTACGGCAAAGTAAAGTTTTGAAGCCCCTTCTCCGATGAATGCTATCAACGTCAATCAGTTATCTCACCGTTACTGCGCCGTGCAAACGCTGCACGAGGTCAGTTTTTCGGTGGAAAAAGGTGAGTTGTTCGGACTCATCGGCCCGGACGGCGCAGGCAAAACCACCTTGTTCCGCATTCTCTGCTCCCTGTTGCTCCCCAGCGAAGGAAAAGCCACGGTGGATGGCTTCGATGTGGTGCGACAAATGAAGGAAATACGTCGGCGTGTGGGCTACATGCCCGGGAAATTTTCGCTCTACGAAGACCTCACCGTCGAAGAAAACCTGAACTTTTTCGCCACACTTTTCGGCACTTCCGTAGAAGAAAACTACGACTCGATTCGCGCCATCTACACACAAATCGAGCGCTTCAAGGCGCGAAAAGCCGGCGCCCTCTCGGGCGGCATGAAACAAAAGCTGGCCTTGTGCTGCGCACTCGTCCACCAGCCGAGCGTTCTCTTCCTTGACGAACCCACAACCGGCGTCGATCCGGTGAGTCGCAAGGAGTTTTGGGACATACTCGACGGCCTGATGGAGCGCCAAATCACCATCGTTGCCTCCACTCCCTACCTAGACGAAGTGCGCAGATGCCACCGCGTGGCCTTCCTCTCGGAGGGACTCATCAGAGGCATCGGTGCACCCGACGACATCCTCACGGAATTTCGCGACATCTTCAATCCGCCCGCATTATCCCACGCGCCGACCGACAACCCCTCGGACGAAACGGTCATCGAAGTGCATCACCTTGTCAAGGCCTTCGGCGATTTTCGTGCCGTCGACGACATCTCTTTCAGTGTGAAAAGGGGCGAAATCTTCGGTTTCCTCGGAGCCAACGGCGCAGGCAAGACCACTGCCATGCACATGCTCACCGGGCTCAACCAGCCCACCGGCGGGACAGGTCGTGTGGCGGGCTACGATATTCGCACCGAACACGAGCAAATCAAGCGCCACATTGGCTACATGAGCCAGAAATTCTCGCTCTACGAAGACCTTACCGTGACCGAAAACATCCGTTTGTTCGCCGGAATTTATGGTCTGAGCGACAAAGAGATACGCCAAAAGACCGATGCGCTGCTCAGTCGCCTCCGATTCTCAGAACATCGCAACACGTTGGTGGCGCGCTTGCCACAAGGGTGGAAACAAAAACTGGCCTTTTCGGTGAGCATCTTCCACGATCCGCGCGTTGTGTTCCTCGACGAACCGACCGGCGGGGTAGATCCCGAGACGCGCCGCCAGTTTTGGGAATTGATCTACGACGCCGCTCGCCGCGGCATCACCGTTTTTGTCACCACCCACTACATGGACGAGGCCGAATATTGCGACCGCATTTCGATCATGGTGGATGGTAAAATCGAAGCCCTGGGCACTCCCGCCGAGTTGAAGCGGCATTTCAATCAGCCCGACATGGACCACGTGTTCACCCTCCTGGCGCGTAGGGCCACCCGCAGCGCCGATTGACCCAACCGCTCCCCGCACGCCCCACACTCTCCCACACCGCCCGACGCTCTCCCGCGCACCCCTGGTCCGCAAGTGGGCACAGGCCGATCACACCGCGGCAGCATTTCGCACCACCTACGCCACCTTCTTTATTCTCCACCCGCCACATGAAGCAATTCCTCTCATTGGTCATCAAAGAGGCCAAACACATCGTTCGGGACAAGCGCACCATGCTGATGCTCTTCGGCATGCCGATTGTCCTGATGCTCCTTTTCGGGTTCGCCATCACCAACGATGTAAAAAATGTGCGCACAGTCATTGTCACGAGCCAGGCCAATTACGCCACCCAACAGGCCGTCGATCGGTTGAGTGCTTCGGCGTATTTCACCGTCACGCGCGCCGTTGCCACCCCGGCCGAGGCCCGCCGGCTCATTCAAGACCAGAAAGCCGACCTGGCCGTGGTGTTTTCTGCACATTTCTCGACCATTCGACCTGACTATCAGCTTATTGTAGACGGCACGGACCCCAACATGGCACAACAATGGTCGACCTATGCCGGCGCAGTGCTGACCAATCCGTCGGGAGGCGCGGTGAACACCAAGTTGCTCTACAACCCGCAAATGAAATCGGCCTACAACTTCGTGCCCGCCATCATGGGCATGCTGCTTATGCTCATTTGTGCGATGATGACCTCCATCTCCATCGTTCGCGAAAAGGAGAAAGGCACCATGGAAGTCCTACTTGTTTCGCCCACTCCGCCGCTTGTCATCATCGCGGCCAAGGTGGTTCCCTACCTCATTTTGGCCTTTCTCATCCTCATCTCCATTCTCCTCATGTCAGCTTTCGTGCTCCACGTGCCGATACGCGGATCGTTATTTTGGATCTTCGCCGTTTCCACCCTCTACATCCTGTTGGCACTCTCGTTGGGGCTGTTGGTTTCGAACGTGGCCCGAACCCAACTCGTCGCTCTCCTGCTGTCCGCCATGGTACTGATCATGCCTATCATCATGCTCTCGGGCATGCTCTTCCCGGTAGAATCGATGCCGCGGATCTTACAATACATATCAGCGATCATCCCCACGCGCTACTACATCAGTGCCATGCGCAAACTCATGATCATGGGCGTCGGTGCGAAGCAAGTGCTCAACGAAATGCTCGTGCTCCTGGGCATGTTCGTCGCCCTGCTCACCCTTTCGCTCGCCAAGTTCAACACCCGATTAGCCTAAACCGCCATGGCACTGCAACATTTGCTCCGAAAAGAGTTCATTCAGATCCGTCGCAACTCGTTCATCCCGCGGCTGATTCTGTTTTTCCCCATCATGGTGATGTGCGTCATGCCGTGGGTGATGAACATGGAGGTGAAAAACGTGGTGGTCGACGTGGTGGACAACGACCGAAGCACGGCTTCTCAACGCCTTGTGCACGAGATTGCGGCCAACAGCTACTTCATATTCCGCGGTCAGCAGCCCACCTATGCCGCCGCGCTCCAAGACATTGAGCAGTCGTCGGCCGACATTGTCGTGGTGATCCCTCCGCAATTCGGGCGGCAGCTTGCACTCGGCCAAACGCCCCAAGTGCTCATTGCGGCCAACGCCGTCAACGGCACCAAAGGTGCGCTGGGTTCGAACTATCTGTCGCAAATTGTCACGGCCTACGTGCAACCTTCGGTCGCCGCCCTGCGCGACAAAGCCTCCACACTCTTCCTTTTCAACAAGCATCTAAACTTTAAGCTCTTCATGATCCCGGCGCTCTTCGCACTGATCGTGATGCTTGTCACCGGCTACCTGCCCACGCTCAACATTGTGAGCGAGAAAGAAGCCGGCACCATCGAGCAAATCAATGTGACCCCCGTGAAGAAATGGGAATTCATCCTCGCCAAACTCATCCCTTATTGGCTCATTGCCTTCTTCGTGATCACGGTTTGTCTCACCTTGGCGTGGGTGGTGCACGGCGTTACGCCGGTGGGCAACGCGGCACTCATCTACTTATTGTCCATGTGCTTGGCCATGTTCTTCTCGTCGTTCGGACTCATCGTTTCCAACTACTCCGACACCATGCAACAAGCCATCTTTGTGATGTGGTTTTTCGTCATGATTCTCATTCAACTCTCGGGCTTGTTCACCCCCACCCGCTCGATGCCTGCCGCTGTCTACCTCACCACCTACCTCAATCCCGTGAGCTACTTCATCGAAGCCGTGCGCACGGTCTTCATTCGCGGGGGCAACTTCGGCAGCATCGCCCACCAAGTATTGGCCCTCGCCGTGATCGATCTGTTGATGGGCACCTGGGCTGTAATCAGTTACAAGAAAAACCGGTAAGCCCGCCGTGCGACACAAAAAACGCGGGACTTTCGGCCGAAAGCAGCGCACTTTGCGCGAGAATCCCCCACTTATTTGTCGAAAACGCGAAGGCAGCAGCCCGAAATAGCAAAAAAACAGCCCGAAGACCAGTCTGTGAGCCGGTCTTCGGGCTGTTGTGTTGAGTGGAAGCGCACTGCTGCGCTCATATGGTGCGGAAAGTCGACGCCGGGCGGCGTCGGACGACCGTTTGTGCGGCCTGCATGCGCCACTTAGTCGGCTCGTGAGGTCAATCTCCGTCGCCGTCGTCCGGTCCGTTCTCTTCTCCTGCCGGTTGGTTCACGGAACTCGGAGCGGGTTCGGAGATTTCGTCGGGACGAATGTGAGGCGTGGACAATCCGTCGGTCAACGCGCGGCAAACGCGGTCTTGGAATCTACGCCCCTCAGCCATGTTGCGCACCCCTTGATTGATGATCGAAAAACAAAGTTGGTGCCCATTCGCCGCCAACGCGTAACCGGAGAGGGAACTTACGCCCTCGACCGAGCCGGTTTTGGCACGCACATTGTCTTGCGCTGTGGTGTTGCGGTTGCGTGTGCGCAGGGTTCCGTCGCGTCCCATGATGGGAAGCGCGGCATAGAGGTGCTGATAAATCTCGCCGTTGCGGTAGGCGTAGCGCAAACTCAAAACAAGCAGTTCGGGGGTGAGGTAGTTGTAGAGCGAAAGTCCGCTGCCGTCCACGATTTGGTATTCTTCGGGCTTCACATTCCAGCGCGCAATCAGCTTTGCCATCTGTGCCACGGCGTCGCGATAGTTGGCATAAGGGCGCCGCGACAGGGCCGCCATTTGGAAAAACATGCTCTCGGCACAAAGATTGTCGCTCTCTTTCATCATCGGTCGCAGCACTTGATCGATGGTGTGGGTGCGCGCAAGCCACACCGGGGCCGCTGCAGGTGCCACACCGGGGCGCACAAATCCGCCAACCGCAATGCCGGCCTGCGAAAGGGCGCGAAGCAGGTTGTCGGAGAACTTGTTGCCTCGACGGTAAAGGAGCGGGGTGAGCGGTCGCGCCTTGTCGTCCCAACACCATCCGCGTCCCAAGGTCGCCGTGTCCTTCATCGTGGCATCGAGCACCACATCGCCCACAATTTTTCGCACACCGTGTCGCCGCAACTCTTCGACGATGGAGCGCAAATCGTCGTGTGCGAAGAGCGGATCCATGCCGCCGCGGATGTAGACATTGCTCACTCGACCCGAATCGTCGGGTTCGCCGCTGGCTTGGAGTGTGGTGGCGAAACGATAGTCGGCACCGAGCAAATCGAGTGCGGCGACCGCCGTGATCACCTTCATGTTGGAGGCGGGACGCAAGCGCTGGTGCAGTCCGTGGGCGTAGAGTGTGCGGTCGTCGGTGAGATCATAGACACAGATTCCCACTTGCGACCGATCGAAGAGGGGATCTTTCAGCAGCGTGTCGAGGCGGCCCACAATGGTGCGGGCGAAAAGGTCGGCCGATCGCTGCGCTGTGGTATAACGCGTGGGATCGACGGCGGGAGTGGTCCCCACTGTGTCGACCACCGTCCGGGTGGTGACGGCAAGTGTGGGGGAAACATGGGCCGCTGCGCGGGGCACACCGAAGATGAAGAGAGAAAAAGTGAGGAGACCGAAAAGAAAAGATCGGGTCATGGGCGAAACAAGAGAAAAGACTGGTTTTTGCGGGGTGCAAAGCCAAAGAAAGCATTTGAAACGAGTGTCGGTTTCGCGATGTTTCCACACTGGTTTCAAATGCTATGGAGGAAAGACTCGTGATGAGAGTCCGTGATTATTGCTGCTTGATGCCGAGCTTTGCCTTGAGCTGCGCGGTGATGTCGGTGGAGAGGGCCTTGTTGATGGTCACACCTTGCACCATGGCTTCGTCGATCGCGTAGACATAGTTGCCTTCTTTGAGGACGAGTTCGAGTGCAGCCATGATCTTGTCCTGCACAGGCTTGAACTTCGTTTGCTGTGCTTGGCGGAAAGCTTGCTCATTGTCTTGCACGCTCTGCTGAATCTTGGTTTGCAGATCCTGCAACTCGGCTTCGCGACGCTGACGGATGTTGGCGGGCGTTTTGTCGTTGACTTCCTTCTGGTACTTTTCCAACTTGGCTTGGAACTCCTTCTGCATCGTTTCGATGTCGGTCTGGTACTGCTTGCCGAGTGCCTCGAGTTCGGTTTGCACGGCCTTGGCGGCGGGGTAAACAGAAATGACTTGCTGGGAGTTGAAGTGGGCAAATTTCTGAGCGAGGAGACTGAGAGGTGCCATCATGAGCACCATGAGGAGCAATTTCTTGAGCATCTTGTAATGTTTGATGTTAGGTTTGGGCAAAAGTACGACATTTAGTTGGAATAGCCTAATTTAGCTAGCACTTCATTGCTAATATCAATGGCAGGTGAAGCAAAAATGATACCCGCTCCTTCGCTAGCGCGGTCGAGAATGAGCTGGAAGCCTTTGGCTTGCGCCACGGCCTTGACGGCGTTGTACACTTCGTCTTGAATAGGTTGGAGCAATGCGGTGCGCTTCTTGTAGAGTTCGCCTTCGGGTCCGAAATATTTTTTCTTGAGGTCGGCTGCGTCCTTCTCTTTCTTCACGATTTTGTCCTCACGATCTTTCTTCTGTGCTTCAGAAAGGAAGACAGCTTCGTTCTGATAATTGCGGTAGAGCGTCTTGGCTTCGTTGTCGAGGGCTTCGACCTCGGCCTGCCATTTCTTGGAAATTTGGTTGAGTTGTTCGCCGGCACGCTCGTAAGCGGGAATGTTGCGCATGATATATTCCATGTCGATGAGTGCAAATTTCTGCGCCTGGACGCTGACGAAACTGCCGAGGGCGATGAGTAGGAGAATGAGATACTTTTTCATACGACTGTGAGTTGGTTGGTGGGCAAATATAAATGTTTGGCAGGGAGTGAGGAAAGTTGTGCTGAACAAATGACGGCCATGCACATTATTTTAACCTTTTATTGTCGTGAAAATGCCTCGATAGACGACAAAGGTACATTTTTTGAGACCGGAGCCATGTGTTTCTGTCAGATACTCTTCTGGGCGCGCGTGAGTCGGTGCATGGAAGGCGGCACGGCAGCACGAATCTCATCGACAAGTAGACTGCGCATCGATTCGCGCACGAAATCTTGTGCGGTGAGCAGCACGATTTCTCGAGTCGGCACCGGGACGGCAAAGGGACGCACCAGACGTTTTTGCTCTTCGGAAAGTTGAAACGTGCTCAACTCAGGAATGAACGTGGCACCCAAACCGCTCTCGACCATGCGCATGAACGTTTCGATGCTGCCGAGATGGTAACTCCGCTGACTGCGACGTGCTGATTTGAGATGACAGAAGCTGACCAATTGGTCGCGGAAGCAATGCCCTTCGTCGAGTAACCAAAGGGGCACTTCGCGCAAATCGGCCGTCCGAATGGAATCGCGATCGTGCAATTCGCTGCTGGGGGAGGCATAGACAAAATATTGCTCGAAAAAAAGCGTGTCGGCATTAAATTCCTCCAATTCACTGAGCTGGGCGACGATGGCTGCATCGATTTCTCCTTTAAGCAGCGCCCGCTTCACATCGGCGGTCTTCATTTCGCTAATTTGCAAGTCGATTTGAGGATATTTCCTCGAAAACTCCGGTAGGAAACGTGGGAGCAGGTAAGGCGCGATGGTAGGTAATACGGCCACGCTGAATTCTCCGCAAACAGAACTCTGTTGTTCGTCAACTTGCTCGCGCAAACGGCGTGCCCCATTGAGGAGTTCGCGGGCTTGCTCCACAACGATCCGCCCCACTGCAGTGGGCACTACAGGTTTACTGCGCCGATCGAAGAGTTTGGCTCCCAGTTCGTCTTCCAATTTCTGGATCATCGAACTGAGTGTGGGTTGTGTGACATCGCAGGCTTCCGCGGCCTTGAGAAATTGACCGTGGTCTGCCAATGCCACGACGTATTCTAATTGTTGTAGTGTCATTGCCGGAAATGATAGATGTGGAGCAAAGTTACGTATTTTCTATTCGAAAACCACTCTTTCGGGTTTTCTTTCCCCGCCGGCGAGCATTGAAATCACGCGCTGCGCAACGTGCTTGCACTCAGCCCCGGCACGAAAATTCCATCGCCTTTTTTCCACTCAGCAAAGGAGCTATACTTGTACGACGGGGAAAAACCGCATTTTCAAAGGGAAAAAGCTACAGCCTAAGGGGGCAAACGCCCATCGCAAAGGCAAAATAACGAAGCGATGAACCTACTCTCACTGCAAGGATACAAAAGAAGCGGCACCTCCCGTGGGGGAGATGCCGCTGTGTGGAAAGGTCACACTTTAATCGAGAGGTTGCTATCGATTAGAGCTGGGGACCTGCAGCAACGAGTGCCTTGCCGGCTTCGTTGGTCGTGTACTTCTCGAAGTTCTTGATGAAGCGACCTGCGAGATCCTTCGCCTTCTTCTCCCATTCGGAAGGATCAGCGTAAGTGTCGCGGGGATCGAGGATTTCGGTGGCAACGCCCGTGAGTTCCGTGGGGATCTCAAAGTTAAAGATGGGGAGTTGCTTGGTGGGAGCGGTAAGGATAGCACCGGAAAGGATACCGTCGATGATACCACGAGTGTCGCGGATAGAGATACGCTTGCCTGTACCATTCCATCCCGTGTTCACGAGATAAGCCTTGGCACCGCTCTTTTCCATCTTCTTCACGAGCTCAGCAGCGTACTTCGTCGGGTGGAGTTCGAGGAAGGCCTGACCGAAGCAAGCGGAGAAAGTGGGAGTGGGTTCCGTGATACCACGTTCCGTACCGGCGAGCTTAGCGGTGAAGCCGCTGAGGAAGTAGTACTGCGTCTGACCTGCGTTGAGGATAGAAACGGGAGGCAGTACGCCGAAGGCATCAGCCGAGAGGAAGATCACGTTCTTAGCGGCGGGAGCAGCCGAGATGGGGCGAACGATGTTCTTAATGTGGGTGATGGGGTAGGAAACGCGGGTGTTCTCCGTTGCGCTGTTATCGGCGAAGTCAATCTTACCGTCAGCAGAAACAGCAACGTTTTCGAGCAGTGCGTTACGCTTGATGGCGCCGTAGATGTCGGGCTCGCTTTCCTTGTCGAGGTTGATCACCTTAGCGTAGCAACCACCTTCGAAGTTGAAGACGCCGTTGTCGTCCCAACCGTGTTCGTCGTCACCGATGAGGAGACGCTTCGGGTCGGTCGAAAGGGTGGTCTTACCCGTACCGGAGAGACCGAAGAAGATTGCGGTGTTCTTGCCTTCGAGGTCGGTGTTGGCCGAGCAGTGCATCGAAGCGATGCCGCGGAGGGGAAGGTAGTAGTTCATCATCGAGAACATACCCTTCTTCATTTCGCCGCCGTACCAAGTGTTGAGGATCACCTGCTCCTTGGTGGTGATGTTGAAGGCAACGCAAGTTTCGGAGTTCAGACCGAGTTCCTTGTAGTTTTCAACCTTCGACTTAGAAGCGTTGTAAACCACGAAGTCGGGTTCGAAGTTTTCGAACTCTTCAGCCGTGGGCTTGATGAACATGTTGGTCACGAAGTGAGCCTGCCAAGCAACTTCCACAATGAAGCGAACAGCGAGACGCGTATCCTTGTTGGCGCCGCAGAAAGCATCGACAACGAAGAGACGCTTGTTCGAGAGTTCCTTCTTGGCAAGATCCTTCACAACAGCCCAAGTCGATTCAGACATGGGGTGGTTGTCGTTCTTGTAACCTTCGGTGGTCCACCAAACGGTGTCCTTGGAGTTCTCGTCCACAACGATGAACTTATCCTTGGGCGAACGGCCGGTGTAGATACCCGTCTTCACGTTCACAGCGCCGAGTTCGGTCACTTGACCCTTTTCGTATCCTTCGAGGGTTTCCTTGGTTTCTTCTTCGAAGAGCTGTTCGTAAGAAGGATTGTGTACGATTTCGGTAGTACCCGTGATGCCGTACTTTGTGAGATCTAATGCTGCCATTGAATCAAATGTGTTTGATATAGGAATTTGTGTATGACTTCTGCGATAGTAGGCGAGGAAAACTTGCACTGCGTGCTATTCACTAATGCAGCGCACCTCTGACTTGCGAAACAAAAGTACAAAAAAGAACAGACGTCGGCAAAGTGTCGGCGCCCTTTTCTTATATGAAGCACACATATTTCGTTCTGAACCTAAGAAAAGGATGGAAATACCTCAAATATGTCATGTATGCATTTCAAAAACAAGACAAAAACAGTGCGTGAAGTGAAAGATCAGCAGAAAATCTCCTCAAAATCCACGCTTCTCTCTGCTCACGCATGCTGAAACCTCCTCCTCCCCGCCGTCAGAATCCCTTCTCTCCTAACACACTCCTTTACTCCCCACTCACTCCTCCTCCCCAATCGTCTAAACACAACAAAGCCCCGAGTCTCTTTCGAGTCTCGAGGCTTGTTGTAAAATGGCGGCGACCTACTCTCCCGCGGGTGTGCAGTACCATCGGCGCGGTCGGGCTTAACTTCTCTGTTCGGAATGGGAAGAGGTGGAACCCCGTCGCTATAACCACCGGAAATATCTCTTGAACACGCTGTGTGTATTACTGAATTACAACTCCCTCTGTAGCGAATCTTGCTCTCGTTTCGGAGCATGGATTTCAAAAGTAAGCGACAGCTTTAAGTAGATTCTGCTGCGCTGAAAGGAAAGTTTCGGGCGATTAGTAGTGCTCGGCTTTGACGTCACCGTCTTTACACCTGCACCCTATCAACGTTGTCGTCTACAACGACCCTCATAAGGAAATCTAATCTTGTGGCCGGCTTCGCACTTAGATGCTTTCAGCGCTTATCCGATCCCGACTTAGCTACCCGGCGGTGCGGCTGGCGCCACAACCGGTAAACCAGAGGTCAGTCCAACACGGTCCTCTCGTACTAGTGTCAGAGCCACGCAAATTTCCTGCGCCCACGATAGATAGAGACCGAACTGTCTCACGACGTTCTGAACCCAGCTCGCGTGCCACTTTA
>ERZ772779.603-NODE-603-length-16358-cov-19.433049_pt1 | contig 16358 bp, 12 predicted proteins | sample MGYA00511360_ERZ772779 | MGnify/ENA primary metagenome ERZ772779 (study PRJEB29015, sample SAMEA2738112) | human oral metagenome | biome: human oral; feature: human-associated habitat; material: saliva | place: China | collected 2231 ...
TGCTGATCCTCCTCGTGGGCCTGGGCCTGACCATCCCCGTGAAGGCGGACCGCGCGACGCTCCACCACATGGAGGGCTGAGCGCCCAGGGGCACGAGGCCGCCCAGGCGCGCCCCGGCCTCGTCCCCGAGGGCCCTGCGCCACACACATCGTCCCCGACGCGACCGAGCAAGTCTCGGACGTCGGGGACGAGTCGTCCTCCATTCGCTTACTGGTGGTCGGGCGTGAAGGCGATGATCTGGCCGTTCGAGACGCCGACGAGCAGGTCATCGAAGGCCCACACGAGGTTCTCCGCGCGATCCAGGTCACTGGCCACGTAGAGGGTCAGGCCATCCAGATCGACGAAGTAGGAGGCCATCGTGGAGCCCTCATTGAGGCGAACGTAGGCCACCGTAGCGCCAGCGTCGGCGCGCAGGTCCGATACCTCGAAATCGTGCTTCCCAAACTTGGATCCGACGTAATCGGGCATATTGACGGAGACGCTGTTCGCTGACGCGGTTGGGTACACGTGCAGTGTCGTGTCATCGTGAGCGCGGCCCGCGTAGTAGAGATCATCGTGCTTGAGATAGGCGTAGGCTGTGGTCCACGGCGCTTGGTGGGAGGTCTCGCGCAGGAAGGTGGTGAGCTCCCCCAGCGTCGGGGTATGACCGTCGTAGGTCGGGCGTACGCCGCCGCTATGGATGTAGTCGGTCTCCACGAAGCGTCCCGTGGTGTCGTAGACGCTAAAGCTTTTCTCCCTCTCCACGACGAGCCCGTCGCGCGCGGGGATGAGCGTCGGGGGCTGTGATGCGTCGTTCTTGGGATCCTTCCCGAGGGTCGTGACCGCTCCCGTGCGAGGGTCCACGATCTGCGGGGCGAAGGCGGCCAGGCGAACGGGCACGATGACGGCGGCCATCGAACCCTCGCCAATGACGCCGTTCGATGGGTGTGTCACGTCCGAGAACAGCAGGCCGCTGGCTTGTTGCGGTGACGTCGCCGCGCTCCAGCGCTGCGTCCACGTGCCCGATTCGAGCACCCATCCAGTGCAGGTTGCGACCGTGTCGCAGGTGACCAGGTTGCCGTCGACGACCCCGATGGGCAGGTCGGCTCCCCAGGGGGCCAGGCTCTGGGCTCCGTTCGACTTGTCGACGATGATGCCGCCGATCAGGAGCTGGGTCTCGGTGGCGATGGGGCCGGGCGCCCTCACGGCGCCGGCGCTGGGAGAGCGGGGCCCGGTTGTGGTCCAGACAGTGACGGGCTCCTTCCCGGAGATGTCGTAGGCGGTCACCCTCGTGTCGGCGTCGTTCTGCGCGCCCTCGAGCACGGCGTACAGGGTGGTTCCCTCAGTGATCAGCAGCGGCGCGGGTGAATCGTCGTCCAGCGGGATCGTCCACGCCGTCGCGAGGCCCGACACCCACTGAGGAGACAGCTCGTTCGTGTTGGCTGCCGTCCCGTGGTAGCCGATCGGGGTGGGATCCATTGACGACTCTGAGGCTGTCGGGGACGGTGTGGGGTCGGGGTCATTGGGGTGTATGAGGTGTCCCGTTGTCGCTGAGCCGACGAGGGTTCCGCTGATGCCGCCGACGGCGGCCGAGGCGACCAGAGCGGCGACGATCCCGAGCACCGGGTGGGACTTGCGCGCGCGCCGCGGGCTGGCGGCGGCGTCGACTGTCGGCGCGGAAGAGCCCTGCTGAGCGTTCACCGCAGAGACGGTGCGGGCGTCCTGAGGCGGCTGGGGCGCCGAGGACTGGGGCGCCGGCTGGGGGACCGGTGGCTGGGTAATCGGGCTGCCCGTGCTCTGATGATCGTCGTTGCTCATACAACGTTTCTATCACACCCGCGCGCCGGGCAGTACCGGTTGGTCACCTCGGCGTCGTCAGGAGGAAGCCGGAACGAAGGCCGTGACTCCCGTCTTGCTGGCGCCGATCAGCATGTCGTCGAAGACCCACGTGTGCGATTCCGCGGCGTCAAGCTCGGCAGAGCTGAAGTTCTTATTCGTCGCCGTGTTGAAGAAGTAGCTGCCCCTCGGCGCGAGGGGGAAGTCGCGGATGTACATGGCCGATCCGTCGGCGCTCGCGCGCACGTCTTTGACCAGGAAGAGACAACTGCTGGTCTGGTACGGACGGATGTCGTCGGGGACCGAGACCGTGCGCGTCGACGCGTCGGAGGTCAGGGTGAGCTCCAGCGTGGCGCAGTCATTGCCCGTCATCTCAACAACGCCCGTCGTCCATGAGGCGGTCTTGTCCTTCGTGAAGAAGTCACTGAGCTGCGCCAGCGTCGGAGCTCCTCCATCGCGCGTGGGCTGCGTGACGTACCGGTTTTGGTTGAAGGTCCCCCGAATGCCGCCGACGCTATCGTAGGCATACTTAGTCTTGAGCCATGGAGCTACGATGACACCGTCGCTTGCCTGGACGAGCTTGTAGGAGGCTGTGTCGTCATCTGGATCGCCCAGGTTCGTGAGCTCGCCGGTGCGGACGTTGAGGAGCTGGGGGACCTCGCGGTAGTCGGGGACAACGAGAATCGAGGCCTGTTCGCCGCTGCCGATCAGGGCGCTGTCAGGGGTCGTGTAGTCCATGTGACCCAGGCCGAAGAAGCTCTGTTTCACCGTCTTAGCTTTCCAGACCTCAGTCCAGTCGCCAGACTCCTGCGACCAGCCCGTGCAGTGGCCGTTGGTGAGGCAGGTGACCACGATGCCCTCGGAGACGCCCATGGGGTATGCCTCGCCCCAGGGGGCCTGGGTTATCGTCCCCGTCGCCTTATCGATAACGAGGTCGCGGAAAAAGAGCAGATCGTCATCCCAGACGAACTGAGGAGTGAAGGTTTCGTAAGCCTGCGTCGACGTCTCAGCGTTCGTCTTCCACAGGAGCCTCGGCTCGGTTCCAGACACGTCGTAGGCCATGACCGTCACGCTCCGGCTCCGCAACGTCGTCGGCCGATCGGAGAAGGCGAGGTAGAGAGTCGACCCCTCAGCGTGGACGTGCGGGGCGAAGCTAGACGTCGTGGGGTCAATGGGGATCGTCCATGCGACCGCGATCCCCGACGCCCACTCGGGCGACAGGGAGTGAGTGTTGAGCGCTGTTCCGCGGCATCCGGGCTCGCGGGCCGGCTCGCCCGCCTGCTGCGAGAACGAGCGGAAAAAGGACGTCCCAATCACGATCGCGACGACGCAGGCACAGGCGATCAGGATGAGGCGCAGGTGCTTGTTCGCGGGGGTAACGGATTCGCCGGAATCCTCGTGAGGCTCCGGCGCGTGTCCGTGGGGGATCGGTTCGCGCTCGCCCTCGTGCCCGCCCGCGTGCTCGGCCAGGGACGAGGCCGGGGCTTGGATCGCCGGGCCGGGCGCGGTCGGCGAGGCGTCCGTGTCCGCCTGGCCAGCCTCGGCCTCGTCGCCGGACGTGGGTGGAGCGAACCTGAGGGGCTCCCCAATGTCGCGCAGGGGATCAACGCCGGGGTGGGGCGCGACGTCCGCCCCCGACACGCCTGCCTCCGACGTGCCGGTGTCCGCTTGGCCAGCCACGGCCTCGTCGTCGGACGTGGGTGGAGCGAACCTGAGGAGCTCCTCAATGTCGGGCAGGGGCGCCAGGTCCGGCAGCGGCGCGAGCTCGGGCAGCGGCGCGAAACCCATCTGCCCCGCGGTCTCGTCCCCACTCTCGCCCGAGGGGAGGGGTTGCGTCCCGTCGGGCGGGGACCAGCGCAAGTCGTCATTGCTCATGGGGCGTTTGTACCACACGCGCGCGTGCCGGCTGGCGCGGATCGGCCGCCACGGCCCCAGACGACATGCCCCCGACGCGACCGAGCATGCTCTCGGGCGTCGGGGACGGTTCTCTATGATCCGCTCACTGGCTCGCGGGCGTGAATGCGACGACCGCGCCGTTGCTAGTCCCGACGAGCAAGTCATCGTAGACCCACACCACGTTCGTGGCATCGTCGAGCTGCGGCAACACGTAGGTCATATCCCGCGACATGTTGAAGAAGAAAGCCCGCCGTTGGGCAGAGGGTACGCCCTGAATGTACAGGGCATTTCCCTCGGCGCTGGCGCGCACCTGGGCGGCGTGCCACGTGTTGTACTCGGGCATCTGGGGGAATGACTTGCCGGGTTTGATCCTATAGCTCTCCCCGCTGGTAGAGACGGCGACCATGGTATAGCTGTGGTCGTCATTCGGATAGGGGCGCTCGACGGTTCCCGTCGTCCAAGGGGCACCGCCCTGCGTCAAGAAAGAACTGAGGTCTGCCACGCTCGGGATCTCACGGTCGGAGGTTGGAAGACGATCGAGCTCCCACCCTGCCCCAACAGTTCCCACGACCTCGCCCCCGGTGTTGTAGGCGACGGTTTCGGACTTGCTCGCAACGAGGACTCCGTCGCTCGCCAGCGTGACCCGGGAGATGCGCGGGCCGCTCGTGGAGGGGGCCTCCCCGAGCGTCGTGACTGCGCCCGTGGCCGGGTTGATGAGCTGCGGGGCCTGGTGGGCCTCGTCGACGGGGACGACCACGGCAGCGCCCCCGCCGCTGCCGATCACGGCGCTCGCGGGAGCCGTCAGACCCGAGTGGGCCAGGCCCGCGCGGCGCTGGGGCGAGGTTGTCGTGGACCACAGCCTCGTCCACGCGCCCGAGTCGTGGGACCACCCGGAGCACGAGCTGAATGTGTCGCAGGTGACGAGGACGCCGCCCGCCACCCCCATCGGCAGGTCGGAACCCCAGGGCGCCTGCGTCTGGGCACCGGTCGAGCGGTCGACGATGATGTCACTGAGCAGAATCTCATCCTGGGTCGAGACGGAGGACGGGAACGCCTCGGCGCGAATCCGGGACGGTTGGGGCCCGGTCGTGGTCCACTGGACGACCGGCTCGCTGCCCGACACGTCGTAGGCGGACACGGTGGTCACGGCCTCGCTACCGCTCCCGTAGGTGAGCACGTAGAGGGTCGACCCCTCTGCGATCAGCCGAGCGGGCAGGTGGGAAACGTCGCCGGTGGGGAGCATCCACGCCGTTGCAGCGCCCGAGGCCCACGCGTCGGGGAGCTCGTTCGTGTTGGTTGCCTGTCCCCGGTAGCCAATCGGTGTCAGAGACACCGATTGTTCCGGGCCGTCGTTGGACGGAGGCGGGGTCGCCGCCGGGCCGGGCAGCTGGTGGGCGCTCGTGCTCAGCGAGGGCGCGAGGAAAGCCCCGAGGCTCGCGACGAGCGCGACGCCCGTCGTCAGGAAGAGGCGCGTGGGTCGCGTGGGCGTCGTCCTCGCGGAGGCCGCGTACTGGGGGGCGTTGGTGCTCACGAGCTATACCTTTTCTGTCGGTGGTCGGGCAGGGTCTTACGAGGCCTTGGGGGTAAACGCTACGACGCCGTCGAGCGTGACGCCGATGGCCAGGTCATCGAAGGGCCACATGAGGCGATCAGCGTCGTGGAATTCCTGCGAACCGTGTCCCTTGCCGCTGGCCGTGTCACAGAAGAATCTGTTACCAGAGTGGTTTCTGTCGACGGAATCGACGTACACGACCGACGTGTCGGTGCTGGCGCGGACCGCGGAGAGCCCCGAGCTGGGGGCGGTGTACGACTGGTCGTTATTGCTGGGATCAATATCGACGCTTGGCCTTCCGTCGCTCGGAGTCACCGTGAGGGTGAGGGCCGCCTGCTGGGGAGTGACCGTCGCATTCGTCCATGCGGGCGTCCCTCCGAGCAGGAAATCGGTGAGTTCCGATGTGGAGGGAACACGTCCGTCGCGCGTGGGTGTTCTCTCCGACTTCTCGTAGGAGTGAACGCCCGTGATGAAGCCGTCGGCGTCGTAGGTGACGAAGAAGTCGTCGTTGAAAGCTATGACTCCATCGCTGGCGATGATGACAGACATCTTGTCGTCGCGCCTGGTCCCGAATGGACTGACTGAGGCGGCGTCCGTGACCTGCCCGGTCCGCGGATCGAGGAGCTGGAGCAAATGCGTCTGCGAATCAACGGACAGGACGACCGACTGGTGCTCTCCGGTGCCGATCACGGGAGTATCGGGATAAGTGATGCTGTCCGAGGTAGGCAGGGCATCGAGGAGGAAGTCGGTGGTTGTCTCCCACTGGCGAACCCACGAGGAGGACTCCTGCGTCCAGCCCGAGCAGGTCTGTTGGCGATCGCACGCCACGACGATGCCGTCAACGGCCGCGAGCGCCTCCGATTCCTCCCATGGAGCCAGGGACTGGGCGCCCGTCGCCTTGTCGATGACAATGGAATCGACGATGAACTGGTCTCCATCTGACACGAAGGTGGATTGCCTGAACGACTCGGGTACGGGCCCTGTCGTGCGCCACAGCTCGCGCGGCTGCTCGGAGGAGATGTCGAAGGCCGCGACGGTGGCCTCACGAGTGGAGGAATCCGGGCCGATGGAGAAGACGTACAGGGTGGTGCCTTCGATGGTCGTGAGTGCCCGGGGGCCGTACTGTGAGGACGGGAAGGGGAGCCTCCACGCCGTCTCGACGCCCGAGGCCCAGGCGGGTGAGATCGATCCCGTGTTCGTCGCCGCTCCCGAGTAGCCGACGGTAGGGGCGGAGGTGAATGAATGGTGAGGGTCCTGACCCCCCGGGGTCTGCGTGAGCTGACGGATGCCGAGGACGGCGACGATGACGACGATGACGCACAGCAGAGCCGCGAGGAGGACTGGCCTCCCGCGTCTCCTCGCGCGGGGCCGCGCACTGGCGGGCTGGGGGATTGGGGGCGTCCCGCTCGGCGGCACCCACTGCTCGGCCTGCGGGGAAGTGTTCGTGCCCGGATGATCGTCATTGCTCATGTGTCGTTTCTACCATAGGGCAATGGCGGTGTGGTAATCCGATGCCGGCCTCAGGAGGAGGCCGGTACGAAGGCCGTGATACCCGTTGTGCTCATGCCGATCAGCATGTCGTCGAAGACCCAGGTCAGCTGCGTGGCCTGCGTGAGGCTTCTCGATGAGTCCGAGGACCCGTCGGCGGTATCGATGACGTAGCTGGTCCGATCCCGGGGGTCGAGGGACCTGACATAGAGGGCCGAGCCGTCCGCGCTGACACGCAGATCCTCCGGGGTGAGTGCGCAGTCATCGCGAGTGTACAGGCGTGCGGCATTGGGGATGGGGGCCTCGCGAGTCGAGTCGTCGGACGTGAGAGCGACCTCGAGCGTGCACTCGCCGGTGCCGGTCATGCGCGCTGTCCCCGTTGCCCACTCAGCCTTGCCCTGCGTCATAAAGGCCTCGATCTGCGACGTGGTCGCACGCGTGCCATCCATGCTGGGCACCGGCAGATTGTGCTCGGCTGTAAACGTCGACTGGAAGTTACCCTCGCTGTCGAAGACCCAGCCGCGAGAAGTGGACTTCTCGAAGACGATGAAGCCGTCGGAGGCGACCTCGACCAGTCGATCCGTGGCATCCCCGTCGGGACTGCTCAGGCTCGTGACTGCCCCGGAATGGATATCGATGATCTGCGGGAGCTCATTGCTGGCGGTGGGGACCAGGACGGAGGTGCGTTCGCCGCTGCCGGAGACGACGGTGCCCGCGGGAGCAAAGCCCAGATTGTTCTCACGCACCCCGTCGCTGGCTTGTGTTGCTGTGGTCGTTGTCCATAGGTTCGTCCATTCGTCGCCCTCCTGCGTCCACCCGCTGCACGTCGTTGTGGCCGAGCACGTCACCACGATGTTCTCGGCGAACGCGAGCGGAAAATCCTTGCCCCAGGGGGCCGAGGCCTCGTTCCCCGTCGCCTTGTCGAGGATGGTGCCCCGAAAAAAATCTGGTCGTCGCCTGAGACGAACGAGGGCACGTAGTCAGATTGGGCCGCCGGGGTGTCCGTGCGGACAGGCGTTGCCCACAGGGGTCGGGGCATACGCCCGGTCAGGTCGTAGGCCCCAACAGTGTAGGTGGAACTATTCGCGTGCGTAGCGACGCCGTAGGCCACGTACAGGGTCGAGCCCTCCACGTGCATCGGGTGCGTCACGTTGGCCACTCCACTGGGCGTAGGAATTGTCCACGCGGTACTAATACCCGCGGCCCATGCGGGCGACAGGGCGTGCGTGTTTTGTGCGGTGCCGCTGTAACCGGGTGACGGCGTTGTCGGTGCCTGTGTGCTTGCCAAGTACGGCATCCTGACGGGAGCCGGGGTATTGGCCTTATTGCCGAGGTGGACCAGGTGGGCGATGAGGAGGGCGGCGGAAAAGACGAGCCAGAACGCGATCCGGAGGTTCCTGGAGGCTGTCTTGGTCTCTTCCTCGCTCGGGAGTTGCCCGGGTGCCGTGGCGGTGGCCGGCGCGGTGGCGCTGTCGGGCTCCGCCTGGGACGAGGCCGTGGCCGCGCTCGTGGGCGTGGAGGCGGGCGTGCGCTTCGTAGTGGCTGAGCGCTTCGTTGCGGTTGAGCGCTTGCGATAGCCCCGACGGCCGGGAGGAGCGTACTTGCTCAGTTCGGCCTTGGAGTACGCGTGGGGCGTGTCCGGCGCGGCAACGAAGTGAGTGGTCGGGTCGGCCTGCGCCGAGGCGTCGGTGCCCGCCCGGGTTGCCCCGGCCTCGTCATCGCCGGATGGAGGGGAGAACCTGGAGAGTGCGTCCCCCTCGGTCGCGGAGTCACAGTGTGTCTCGTCGGAAGGGGAGTCGATGTGCGGCTCGTCGTTGCTCATGAGTCGTTTCTATGGGAGGGCAGTCGTGGTGTGGTGACGGGACGGTGATCTCAGGAGGACGCCGGCACGAATGCCGTGAGTCCGCTGTCGGTCATCCCGATGAGCATGTCATCGAAGACCCACGTGGTCTGTTTCGGCAGGTTGAGAAGGTTTGATGTGTAGGCGAGCCCGTTGGCTGTATCGATGAAGTACCGCCTCTCGTCCTGGTAGGTGAAGGTATCGGCGTAGAGAACCGAACCGTCCGCACTCACGCGTACTTCCCCAGGATCGAAGTAGCACGAGCTGGTCATGTACGTGCTCAGCACGCCGGGGACCGGGGTTGTGTGCGTGGACCCGTCGGAGGTGAGGGTGACCTGGATGGAACAGTCGTCCTCACCCACGAGGCCTACCGTGCCCGTCGCCCAATTCGCGGTCTTCGTCGTCATGAAGGTCTTGATGTCCGCGGTGCTCGGGTTGGTGCCGTCACGGCTGACTGCGGGCAGACGGCGGTACCCGGCTGCGGAGAACGTGGATTGGAGGGCGCCCGAGCTATCGAGAAGGAGCCCCTGTTGTTGGCTGGCGTCGACGATGATGAAGCCGTCGGTTGCCACCTCGACGTATTGGCCCAAGCCTGCATGGTCGGGACTGGGCAGGGTCGTTGTCTCGCCCGTATGGATGTTGATGATCTGCGGGGCTTCCTGATAGTTGGAGGGAACCAGGAAGGAAGCTAGCGCGCCACTGCCAGAGATGGTAGTGCCCGCGGGGGAATAGCCCAAGCCCTGGTAAGCCCACCCGTAGGAGGTCTGGGAAATCGTTGTCGTCGTCCACAGGTTCGTCCACTCGCCGGATGCCTGCGTCCATCCGTTGCAGGTGGACGGCGGCGTGCAGGTCACCACGATGTTGTCGGCCTGAGCGAGGGGAATCTCTATGCCCCACGGAGCCTGGGTGTGTTCGCCGGTTGCCTTGTCGACGACTACGTCGTGGAAAAAGAGCTGGGTTTCGTTCGATACGAATGCAGGCGTGTACGTCGTGACGGCCGAATTTTTCGTGGGTGCGATCCTGTCCCACAGGAGCGTGGGTTCCTCACCGGAGAGGTCATAGGCCAGAATCCTGACGGCGGAACCGCGCTGGCCCTCGATCGTGTCGTTGCCAGCGATGTACAGGACGCGGTCGTCGACGAACATCTGCGTTCCGAACTGAGTCATGTCTAGCGATAGATCGAGCGTCCACGCGGTGGCCACGCCCGACGCCCACTGAGGCGACATCGAGTGCGTGTTCGTGGCGCTCCCGCGGTATCCGGGTTCGCGGGGCGGCAGGTTCTCCGCATGTTCGCGCACCTGAGTGCTCGTCGCAGCGGTGGCGTTCGCCGACGGTTTCGACGAAGGCACTGATGAGGACCCGAACAGACCGGGAGCGAGAAGAACGGTCCCGATGCTGAGCGCGGCAACGCCGGCGAGCGCGATCATGACGACGGACGGCTTGCGTGTGACAGCTGTCGTGTCGACCCGCGTCCGGGAGGACTCCGGCCCCGGGGTGTGGAGCGCCGTCGACGTTTCATCGCCTTCGGGGTGCGCCTGAGACGAGGCCGTGGCGACGATAGGGGAAGCAGCGTCGTTCGAGGAAAACGCAGCCTCCTCCACAGACGCTCCGTCCGGCATGAGACCGTACATGGGCAGGGGAGTGTCGGCCCGGAGATCCTCTGTCGAAGCATCCCCGGTCTGCGACCACGCGATGGGGGCTTGTGCCCGCACAGTCGCGTCACCGGGCGAGGTCGGATTCTGCGAAGGTTCGGTGTCCGCCTGGGCGGCGCCGGCCTCGTCGGTGAGCGGTGATGGGGTCGCGGCGAGGAGATCGTCCAAGTCCGGCAGTGGCGCCAACTCCGGCAGCGGCGCGAGGTCAGGAAGCGGCGTGAACCCGGGCAATTCCCCGAACTCGGGAAACTCGAGGGCGTTGACCGGCGAATCCGCGTTCGGCCTCTCGGAGGGGCGAGTGTGCGCCTCGTCATCGGAACCGCGGCGGAGGTCGTCGTTGCTCATGACATGTTTCTATCACGCCGCGTCCCGGTGGGCACACGCGGGCTACGCTTCGGCGCGCACCATGAGGACGCTCGCCAGCGCGGCCACGCCCTCGCCTCGTCCCGTGAAGCCCAGGTGATCCGACGTCGTCGCCGACACGGTGACCGTGCCGCCCGCGATCTCGCTCATGACCGCGCAGGCCTCGGGCAGGCGAGCCGCCATGCGCGGGCGGTTGCCGACGACCTGCACGGTCGCGTTGCCCAGCACCCAGCCGGCCTCGGTGGCCATGCGGCGAACCTCCTCAAGGAGCGCGCGCCCCGACGCGCCCGCCCACTCGGGGCGATCCACGCCGAAGACCGTGCCGAGCTCGCCCAGGCCCGTGGCCAGCAGCATCGCGTCGCACAGGGCGTGCGCGGCGACGTCCGCGTCCGAATGGCCCTCGAGGGGGCGCTCACCCGGCCACTCCAGGCACGCGACCATCAGCGGGCGCGGCGAATCGGGGGCGGCGAACGCGTGGACGTCGACCGCTTGGCCGACGCGGAAAGGCAGATCAGTCATGCCACCAGGGTAGCGTCACGACGAGCGCGGCGTGAAGGCCACGACTCCCTCCCAGGTCACCACGATGAGCAGGTCGTCAAAGGCCCACGTCAGGTTGGTCGCGTCCCTCAACGCCGGAGGGGTCAGGACCCTGGAGCCCTCCAGGTCAAGCACGTAGACGGAGTGCTCCCGCCACTCCTTGAGCTCGAGCACCATCGCTGCGCCGTTAGCGCTGGCCCGCATCGAGCTCGGCTGGAAGGAACACAGGAATGCGTTGGTCTGCACCGTGTTGATGCGAGGCAGCGTCTTCGGCGGCAGGTCCGCACTGGGGAAGAACATGATGTCCTCGCACGTGCTTGCGTCGAAGCCGGCCGTTCCTGATGTCCAGGACGCCCTGCCGTCGCGCAAGAAGGCGCGCAGCTCCTCCAGAGTCGGGGGCGGGCCGTCATCCGTTGCGACGGCGTCCGCGTCGCGCCCTGTGAAGCGTTCGATAACCGCGCCGCTGGGATCAAGCAGCGTCACCTCGCTGTTCGTGTCGACGACCGCGATGCCGTCACTCGCACGATAGTAGTCGGGCCCCGAGCGGAGCGATCCCGGGTCTTCTCCGATACGGGTGTACTTCCCCGTGCGAATATTGATCAACGACGGGGCGCTCTTGATGCTGCCAAGCGAGATGAAGGAAGCCTGCGCCCCGGTGCCCACGACGCGCGATCCGTGCAGGTGCCACGTGTTGATCTGGCCTATCGTTGAGCCCGTCTGTGTCGTCCACACGCGCGTCCAGGACCCCGAGTCTTGTGTCCAGCCGGAGCATGTCGCCGCCCTCCCACAGGTGACGACAATGTCGTCCACGGCCGCCATCGCAGTGTCGTCCTCCCAGGGGGCCCGCGTCTGCTCGCCCGTGCGCCCATCCACGATGGCGTTGCCGACCAGTAGCTTGGTGCCGTAGGGAATGATCTGACCAGCCCGGTATCTGAGCGTCGTGTGCGCCTGTCCCCCGTTGGACACCCACAGTTGGCGCGGCGAGTCCGAGGCGATGTCGTAGGCGGCGAGCGTCAGATTGCCGTTCGTGTGCTCGGCGGAGGCGACGTACAGGGTCGTGCCCTGAACGAGCAGGTTCTGCGTGACTGCCGTCGAGTCCTTGCGTTTCTCGTTGGGTATCACCCACGCCGTGTCGACGCCCGACGCCCAGGCTTCGGAGAGCACACCCGTATTCGTCGCCGTCCCCGTGTAGCCCCGGGACCGCACAGCGGGACGCCCGTAAGCGAATCCCCACAGGGCCGTGATGGCGACGATGACAAGGACCGTCAACGCCCCGGTGACGAGAAGCGGATTCTTCCACAGCTTCTCGGGAACGGGGCGCGTCGACGAGGCCGTGGCTCCCTCGTCCGCTTCGTGACCGGGTGCGGGTGTCGAGCGTGTGGCCCGCGCGGGCGTGGGTGCCGAGCGTTTGTCGGGGGCGGCCGTCGGAGCGCTCGCGGCGAGCCGCTCGGCAGCTTCCTGGGCGAGCCGCGCCCGACGCTCACGCCTGCGCTTGCGCCATCCCTTCCTCCGCCTCTTCGTGCCCGGCGGAGCCCACTTGGAATAGTTGTTGCTCATGAATCATGCACCTGACGAGGAGGGCGTCAGCGCGGTGATACCGGTCTTCGACGTGACGATGAGCAGGTCGTCGAAGGCCCATATCAGGTCCTCGGCGTCCGTCAGCCTCACCGCGTGGTGGGCGTTGTTGACCATGTCGAGGACGACGATGCGGTCGCGTTCCCAGCCCTTGGCCCTGACGAACACGGCGCTGCCGTCGGTGGCGGCGCGCAGCTGAGTCGGGGAGAAGAAGCAGTGGACGGAATAGTTGACCGAGAGCTGCTTGACGCCCTCGACCGAACGAGGGGGATAGTCGGCGGTGGGCGTGAACGTGACGGTGGTGCACTCATCCCCTTCGACCCGCGCCGTGCCCGACGTCCACGACGCCTTGCCGTCCGAGTAGAAGGCCTTCAGCTCCGCCAGCGTGGGCGCCCGTCCGTCCTCGCTCGGCACCACCGATCGTGCCTTGCGTCCCTCCTCGAACGTATCGACGAATCGCCCGGTGGCGTCGTAGGCCTCCATCGTCCCAACGGAACGAATGACGATGACGCCGTCTTGCGCGAGTTGGAAATCGGACACGGATATCGACGTCGAGCGCCCCGTATCGCCGAGCGTGGCGAGCTCACCCGTGCGAGCGTTGACGAGCTGCAGATTGTAGTGGAAGTCGACGGGGACGAGGACCGAGGCGTCCTCACCGGCGCCGACGACCCGTCCCCCGCCTTTCTTCCACGCGTCGCTGGCACGCGACTGCCTCGATGTGATGGTCTGCCACAGTCGAGTCCATGAACCGGACTGAATTGTCCACCCCGAGCAGGTCTCCAGAAACGAGCAAGTCACCACGACCTCGTCGACGGAGGCCATCGGCGTGTCCTCGCCCCACGGTGCCTCCTGCTGGCTGCCCGTCCCCTTAGACACGAGGACCGAATCAATGGCAAGCCACTCCCCGGCCGACACCACATTCGGCGCGTCAAACGTACTGACCGCCGCGGCGACGTTTCCGTGTGAGGCCCACGTCTCGCGCGGCTGCGCCGAGGAAATATCGTAGGCGATGATCTGAAGCGAGTCGGCGGACTCCCAGGCAGTCACGTACATGGTCGTGCCCTCGACAAACACCGACTGAGCGCGCGAGCCATCCGCCGACGAACCGGGAAGCGTCCACGCCGTCTCGACGCCCGACGCCCAAGCCGGGGACAGCACGCCCGTATTCGTCGCCGCACCCACGTAACCCTGCGCCCGAGGCGACGCCGGAGCGCTTGGGGAGTACGTGCGCGACGTGACGACAGCGACAGCAAACACGAGGGCGAGCATCACCACGATCGCAATGACGACCTTCTTGCCCCCGCGTGTCCGTGCCTCCGCGCGGAGCCTGGCACGCCTGCGGGGAGGCGGGCTTGGCTTCGTCGCTGCCGCGGCCGGCGTGCTGGCCGACGGGCCCGCCTCACGGGAAGCGCTGACCGACACGTCAGCTTGCGAAGCAGCGGTGTTTGACGCGGGCGAAAGCGCGGCCGGCGACGGCCTCGCCTCCCCGCCCCCATCGGCCGGGGGTGCCCACCTGTCGTCGTCGATACTCACCCGTCGTTTCTATCACACACCACCTGGCCGCGCCCGCACCGCCCAGCGCGCCCCGGCCTCGTCAAAACGTGACGAAGGACGAACCCCCTCGCTTCACACGCGCACACTCCGATAGGATCGGCCCGTGCGTTACATTTCGACCCGACGAGGCCCCACCACGCCCACCCGCTCCTTCAGCGACATTCTGCTGGAGGGCCTGGCGCCCGACGGCGGCCTCTACCTGCCCGAGGAATACCCGACGCTGTCTCGCTCCGACCTGGACGAGCTGCGCATCGTCCTGCGCGAGGAAGGCTACGCGGCCATGGCCGCCGGCATCATCTCGCTCTTCGTCGACGATATCCCCGCCGACGACCTGTGCGCGATCACGGCCCGCGCCTACTCCACCCCCGCCTTCTCCGACCCGCAGATCGTGCCCGTCACCGCCCTGGAAGGCGCCGACCTGCACATCGCCCACCTCTCCAACGGCCCGACCGCCGCCTTCAAAGACATGGCGATGCAGCTCCTCGGCGAGCTCTTCGAATACGAGCTCACCCGCCGCGGCGACTGGCTCACCATCGTGGGTGCCACCTCCGGCGACACAGGCTCCTCCGCCGAATACGCACTGCGCGGCCGACGCGGCCTCTCCGTCGTCATGCTCACCCCCGCCGGGCGCATGACCGCCTTCCAGCGCGCCCAAATGTTCTCCCTCCTCGATGAGAACATCGTCAACGTCGCCGTCGACGGCGTCTTCGACGACTGCCAGGACCTGGTCAAGGCCATCAACATGGACGCCGACTTCAAAGCCACCTGGCACGTGGGCGCCGTCAACTCCATCAACTGGGCGCGCCTGCTCGCCCAGGTCTGCTACTACGTCGCCACCTGGCTGCGCGTCACCGAGGAAGGGGCCGACGCCTCGTCGAAGGTCAGCGTCGTCGTGCCCTCGGGCAACTTCGGCAACGTGTGCGCCGCCCACATCGCCCGCCAGATGGGCCTGCCGCTGGGCACCCTCGTCGTCGCCACCAACGAGAACGACGTCCTCGACGAGTTCTTCCGCACCGGCGTCTACCGCCCCCGCTCCTCCGCGGACACGCTGGCCACCTCCAGCCCCTCCATGGACATCTCCAAGGCCTCGAACTTCGAGCGCTTCATCTTCGACCTGCTGGGCCGCGACGGGGACGCCACCCGCGCCCTGTTCGACACGGCCCTGGCCCGCGACGGCTACTTCGACCTGTCCGGCACGCCCGAGTTCGCCTCCCTGCGCGACACCTACGGCTTCATCTCCGGCACCTCCACGCACGCCGACCGCCTCGCCGAGATCGCGCGCACGGAAAAGGAAAGCGGCTACCTCCTCGACCCGCACACGGCCGACGGCGTCCACGTCGCCCGCGCGGTGCGCCCGCAGATCGAGGGCCCGCTCGTCGTCATGGAGACCGCGCTACCCGTCAAGTTCGCCGACACCATCCTCGAGGCCACCGGCCACCTCCCGCCCGTGCCCGAGCGCTTCGAAGGCATCGAAGGCCGCGAAGAGCGCGTCACGGCGCTGGCCAACTCCGCCGAGGACCTCAAGGCCCTCATCCGCGAACGCGTGCGCCCCGGCACCTGAGCTTTCTTTCGCTCGACGAGGCCCGAGCCCCCACCCGCGAAGCCGCACCGTTTCGCCTGACGGGGCCCGGGCCTCGTTACATACTCCCGGGGAGCGCCCGTTTCCTCCGCCCCCTCTCCTCGCCAGGTAGGATTGATACCATGCTGCACCTGTACGACTCCAAGAGCGCTCGCATCCAGCCCCTCAACCCGGTCACCCCCGGAAAGGTCGGCATCTACCTGTGCGGCGCCACCGTCCAGGGATCCCCGCACGTCGGCCACCTGCGAGCCGCCGTCTCCTTCGACACCCTGATTCGCTGGCTGCGCCGCAGCGGCTACGAGGTCACCTACGTCCGCAACGTCACCGACATCGACGACAAGATCCTCACCAAGTCCGCCGAAGCCGGCTGGGACTGGTGGGCCTGGGCCTACCGCTTCGAGCGCGAATTCACGCAGGCGTACGAGACCCTCGGCGTTGAGGCCCCCACCTATGAGCCGCGCGCCACCGGCCACATCCCCGACCAAATCGACCTCGTCCAGCGCCTCA
>ERZ772779.607-NODE-607-length-16302-cov-14.802487_pt1 | contig 16302 bp, 12 predicted proteins | sample MGYA00511360_ERZ772779 | MGnify/ENA primary metagenome ERZ772779 (study PRJEB29015, sample SAMEA2738112) | human oral metagenome | biome: human oral; feature: human-associated habitat; material: saliva | place: China | collected 2231 ...
AGTTATCCTCCAACAACCTTTCCAAATCCGAAGCCTTATAGAGTATCTTTCCTGCAAATTGCGTATAGGGAGTAATCCTCCTGTTCCGATAGTCCTGCAGGGGCAGGGACTGATATACAGCCTCTCGCACACCTCCTTGCCCGTTAGGAAATGTTCTTCACCAAAGAGCGGTTTGTGTGTCTGTGTACTTCCTTAATTCTCTTGCTTACACTACTGATAACGGACAGCACCACTTGTATATCGTCCGCTTCCATATTCAAATCTCTTACCAGTTCCATAATCTACTTGTTTATTTTAACGTGAGTTCGACGAATTCAGAACAATGTAAGCTGTGTGTCAATGGTCCTTTGCACATTGATGCACGGCTTCTTTGGGAACAGATAATGGGCAGCAATTGCCCCGAATAAGTTGACGATGATTTTTTTAAGCATCTATGTTTGGAGTATTCCACTTGCACAATGTTCTTAAGTTCATCATTCATCGTTTCTATAATGGCTCTTTTTCTGAGTAAAAGCCTGTCTGAAACACTCATTAAAGCTCCTTTCATGCTTTCGGCGTAATGGACATTTGGTAGGCTGGTCATTCCAGTCTACCAAATGTCTATTACTAGAACCCGAGAGAGTTTTCAGTCTACCAAATGTCCATTATGCCTTAAATTCTATTATCAATCAGCTTATTTGAGGCATTTATTTTTCATTCTTTAAATAGCTAGAATGTTGGAGAATCTGTATCTCTATTATTCAACCTGCGGGTAAATGATTTGTTTTTCCCTGCATTGAAATTATACTCTACCCCTATTGCAAACATCGAATGGTTGTCTTTTATTCTGCGCTCTTCGTTATAGTTTACAAAAGAAGAAGAATTCGTCTTTGTAATGTATTTCGCATCTTTGCCAATAAAAAATACTGATGCTGAGAATTTCCAATTATTTACTCTATAGCTTGCTGTAAAATCATTATTATTTTCTGTACTACTCTTAAAGCTTCCGTTGGCAGTGTATACCGGGATTACCAAATGATAATGTGCATTGAAATTCTTATAATTAAAGTCTACGTCGAACAGATTGTCTACGGAGAAGATTTTATTAACATCATCCTCATTGTATACTTTCTCCATTTGAGGTACACCAGCCAAGGAGAAAGACAACAAGTCATTTCCAAATGGCTTATACTGGAGCATAATGAATCCCCCATAGCTATTTACATGCTTACAATTTTTATAACCTAATATCAGTTCATTGTTATCGGTATAAAAATATTGATAAATAGCTTTTGACTGATAGGAATATGTTGTCTTCATCATTAAGTCTATATATTTACTATAGTGATTCAGCATAAGCGTTACTCTAGTATCCTGTCCATTCTTTAAATGAGGGTTACCTTTCTTATAAATATCTCTTGTTAGCATGGTAACATTACTACTAAGCATATTTAAAGAAGGAATAATTGGGTTAGAAGTAAATTCAAATCTCAGTGATGTGTTATTCGACACATTATAACCTAATTCTGCCTTAGGGGTAAACATAATCTCTGAATGAGACGCAAGTGGTGAATTAATTTTTAATGTTGTAACTTCCACATTTGCTTTATACATAAGTTTACCTTTACCCCCTACTAATTCTGCATAAAGATAATGTTGTGACTGGTTGGTGGAATATACATCTTGACCTGATAAATTATTCAAATTGGATCTTGAATGTGAAAATTCTGTACGGTAACCTGTATTCAGTTTAATATTTGCAAACCGATGCGAATAATCAATCTCACCGATGATGCTATTCTTTCTATTCATCAGCCTCATATCATCTACATATGGCACTGTCCCATTTGAAATTTCCTCATCTTCATAGGAAGTGCTATGTGTACCAAAGGTAGCTGCATTAATATTTACAGATAAATTATTTTTATCATCAAACTGCCTATCAAAGTAGAGATCTAAAGAAGGATTAAAGGTATGAATATTATCATGAGAATTACGAATAATACCGTCTTTATGTCCCAGCACTCCATAGACACCATTTTGAATACTTTTACTATGTTCCCAGAGAATATTAGGCTCAAAGGAAATCTGGAAGATAGACTTCATATTTGGGATATAAGCATATTTCACACTAATATCTTGGTTAATATATCCGAATTTTTCCTTTCCAGAAGACTTATCGATATAATTATCCACACCCTTCGTATATTCATACGAACGGCTATTTACCACATTCTTGTAATCACGTAAGCTAAAATCGTAAGAAAGATCAAACTTACTCTTACCTTGTGTGATAGAGAGGTAGACCCCATTATCTGAGAATCCTGTGCTGAATGCATCCCTCGTCTTTAGTCCGAAGCTGTAACCTTTTTCTAATGTTTTTGTAATAACATTTATAACAGAACTAGCTGTAGCATATCGCGCTGGTGGTATATCATAATATTCTATATACTTTATATTACTTGGTTTTAGGGCTTTAAGATCCACTTCAGAAGAACGAATGTTATTGATAAGGATAAAAGGAGCTTTTCCATCAACATTCTTTAAAGTTCCTGTTAAGACATCTTCTCTTATTTCTGGAATTTCCTTGACCAAGTCTCTACCCACCTGAGCATGCTTTATTTGCTCACTGGTAAAAGTGATTGATCTATGATCAATATGTTGTATATTTCTATTTGCCGTTACTACTGTCTCCTTTAATTCTACAGCTAATGGTTGTAAAGAATAATTTCTGTTTAAACTAGAGGAGTCTGATAAAACGATATTTTCTTTTATTGTCTTATACCCCAAATAAGACACGACAATTCTATAAGATTTCGTAGGAATATTATCTAAAGAGAAATTTCCTTCTAAATCCGTTAATGATCCAGAATAGTTCTTTGTTGTATCGGCCTGTAATTGCAAAGTCACATTTGCAAAAGCAATATTTTTACCTGTCTGAGAATCCTTCACATTGCCTTCTATTTTTTTTTGAGCATGTAGCCCCATACTACAAAGGGAAAAGCAAATCAAAGAAAATATTATTTTATCGTTCATAATACTAATCCTATTAAAATTTATTTATCATTCTATACGTCCAATATTACTTGTTGGTTTTAAAAAACGATTTTTAAATTGTCTACTCGTAGTTTTTTCGACATCTATCCCTTTTCTTTTCTGTCTGGTCAGAATGCCGTCTTACAGCTTAAGGCATTGCTTTCCTTTATACAGTTTGGTCTGTTTTTATAATCTTGTCGACTTGATTATTTCTATTGCAAATATATTTATATCTCCAAATTATATCGTTACACTTTTGTGTAATTCTGAATTTGTTGCCTGAAATATTACACAAAAGTGTAATCATGCTGCCTTGCAAAGTTCACCATACTTGGAAAAGAAGCCCATAATACCTCTTTTGCTGAAACATACAGGAACGGTCTCCGATGTCAGGTAGTCGATGGATTTTCCGATTTGACGTGTACCAAATCCCAACACCTTCATTACTTTCAATAGTTTGCTGTCAATTTCTGAAATCATATAGCTGTACTTGTCCTCAACTATCGGCTGTACTGCTAATGCCATTAATCGCTTGAACAATGTCAATGTAGATATTCCCGAATCCTTTGCAACGGCAAAGCGTCTGATATGCCAAAAATTATATTTACTTTCCTGGTGAATAGCATTTAGTGGGTTTATTCCATATAATTTTTCGATAGGAAGAGCCTTGTGTTTATCCCAATGAAAACTCCTGATGCAGCCAACTATATTCCCAAAGGCATCCCTTACAATATAGGTGTGAGATTTGTGGTTAATTGTTTGTATATTGCAATGCAAAATTAATTAATCTTTGGGAGACAGAGGTCTCCCTTTCTTGTTTTTATACATTGCTTGTTGATTTTCCTCTCATGGGGGCTTCTCGCCCCAAGGGTCTCTATGTTTTCAGGTATAGATTATTAAGCTACACCAACACTTGGGATTGCAGTTCTATGTTGAACTTGCATTATTCAGCGCTCCCCGATATTATACAGTGCATATCAATTTATCAAACCTTAAATAAAGCTTGAATCGTATTATATGGTGTTTTGTCGTGTTTCTTAGCTGTTTCTACAACCGAATGAAGTTCAAGAAAAGCGTCTGCTCCGAAGTCAGAACGAAATATACAGGAGTTCTTCAGTTTGATTTTTAGCTTGCGTATTCCCCGTTCGCTTCCATTATTATCAGATGGTATCATCGGATTTTCAAGGAATTTGAAAATGTAGTCTCTGCATTTGACCAAACCTTTTCTGAACGTAATAAACTTTTTACCAAGCCGTTCTATATTCTGTTTGAGTAGATTATCCAAACGTTCAATCCATGATACCTTGTCTATAACACCGATTGGATTGGTGTTTCGTTCGTGAATGGGCTTACGGAAAAGATTGGTTACTTTCTCAGGCCACTCTTGTCCAGTGTTCAACTCTGAGAGATATTGCAGTTCACGGAACAAGTGTGCAAGACAAACCTGATGATTGAGAAAATGGAGTGCAAAGTATGCGCTATGGCGGTCGGTAACGGCAGTCATCCGTTCTAAGCTATCGCTAAACTTGTCTGCCAACACCTTCGCCCCTCTTCCATCAGTAGGAAAAAGGGCTTCTTTATAGCCTTTATACGAAGACTTTAGAGGAGAGAATACTGACTGATCAATACCGCTGAATAGTTACGATTGATTGTGTGAGTAAAGGCAGAATAAGCTGCAGCAGGCAGCCAGCGAGCAAGTCTAAAACAATTTGACCGAGATACTTGCGATATTGTTCAATGTAACCAAAGAGGAACTTAAACGAGCGTTCCTCTTTAGGTTCTTCGTCCATCTTCTTTTCATAAAACGCAGGAGTAGGTTCTAAGAACATAGCGATACCCTTTTCCTCACCGTTCGATTGTGTGCTTTCCCAGTGCTTCTTAAATTCTTCGAGATAGTATTTAACAAGTCCCTTAGCAGGATCAGCAATGTAGAATGTATTTCCCTTCTTGTCCTTGTACAGTACTACAAAATGATTTTGATTCCAGTGGAGGATACAGGGGTAATGAGCCTCCTAAAGTTTATTAATACTGATTCTTCCGCTGATAGTTCGTAATCCAAGTTATAAAGCTGTTTCATTAATACCAAGTCAGGAGACTCCTTCTGTGGTTGCAAAGCAAATTTTATAAAGATATTCTATTCTAAAAAATTACATACCATCGTAAGGCATGCAACTCCACACTCCATCGCATCATTTTGCTTAATAAAAGGGAAGTTATTCATTACATTCTATCTTTTTCTTCTTCATTAGAGTGTATCTTATCATGCTGGATTGCATGTTTTGACCCGGTAGAAAAACTAAATGTTACGCTGACAAAGAATTTTCGGGAAGTGAAATCAAAGTCTGTACGGTGCTCAAAGTCACCGTTCTTGAATATTTGTTGGTTCTTTCCTCTGCTATTCAGCAAGTCTTTTACACCAAAATTGATATTCAGCTTGTCTTTCAAACAACTATAATCCCCCTCTATATCTACTCCAAGGTAATCTGATTTCTGAATAAGATAAAGTTGTTTATAATGCCTGATATAGCGTAAATTAGCCATTGCAGTAAGTTGCTTGGACAACCTGAAACGATTAAAACTTGACAGGACAAGCCCAAAGTCATTAACACGTTTGGTACTGTTCCGATAGAAGTTCTCACTTAGTTCGACATTACTTCTGCTATTCCATAGACCATACGTAAAAGGAAATTCTATGTATAAAGCTAATTTCTTTAATTTGCCATCATTTCTTAATGTGTAGCGTGTTTGTCGTTCGTTCATCTGTTCGTATACTTCATTGATTTTCCTATCAATAAAAAGAGCAGATAACGAGAAAATATATCTTGACTTCAAAACGAATTGTAGTGCTGCATTGTACAGCAATTCGCCTTTCAGATTAGGATTACCTTCCTTATAAGATGTTTCGGACAGATGAAAAACAAATGGATTTACCATCTGATACGACGGACGGTTTATCGATTGCGTATAACTAAGCGACAGTGCATTCCCTTGCCCCATACCTTTTCTCACAAAGAAAGACGGGAAGATATTATTGCCTTTTTGATTGTTATGTAATTGGGTTCTAACTCTTTGTTGGGTATTCCATTCTGTATATTCGTCACGTAGTCCCACTTGAAAATCCCAAGGTCGTGAGGAGTACCTGTACATTCCATATATCGCATATCGTCGCTCAACATAACAGAAATCATCCCATTGGTCAACATCTTCCGATAACATTCCTCCTAAAGTCGTGTTTCCGAGATATAGCTTATTATCATAATGGATATTGGCATTGATATACTTGGTACCAAGAGTAAACTGATGACGGTTGAAGAACTTTGTAAAATCTACCTGTGCACTACAGATGTTGACGTATTCGAATGAAGATTGCGATTTAGATATAATACTATCCCCACCTATACCTTGGGTGTATTTATTCTCATATTCGTACAAATCATGTTCTCTTTCTCCTACATAATCTGCAATAAGGTTCAGTTTACTGCCTAGTGTATCTGTTTTCCATTCATAATTTAATGTAACATTATTGGTATTAGGCTTTAATGTATATGGTGCATAACTCCTAATACTTGTTTGATAAGGACTATTGCCGGTAATAGTAGAATGAACCCAACAGGCATTGGCATAATCCTTTGAATAGTTGCCCGACCATTCTACGCCTAAATAATGCTTCGGAGAAATATAAAAGTCAAAGCCTAACTTAGGTCTATAATAAAGACTTTTATCTGTAGTTTCAGATATACTATTGATGGTAATGTTTTGTCCATAGTCGCTTTCGGATATCTTACTATGACTTGCCGACTGCCCTAACGCCATATTAGCATAAAGAGCAACGTTCCCCCACGAATAGGTTACCCCTGCAAATTCCGAAAATAGATTCTTGCTTTTCCGTTCGTATTCACTGCCCACATAACCTGATAGTCCGTACTCATGTTTCTTCTGACGGTTAATAACAAGAACAGCTGTGCCTCCTTCTGCATCATACCCAGCTGTTGCTTGAAGCAGCAACTCCAAATTCTTTATATCATTACCGCGCAAGGATGATAAATAGCTTTTGAGCTGCGCCCCGCTTAACCTTACTAATTTTCCATTTTCATATATTTTGATACCATTGCCCATAAAGGTAATACCACCTTCCCCATCATAATTTACACCTGGAATCAAATTCAAAATATTAGAAAGAGAACGTGCCTTTAACAATTTACTATGTTCTACACTAACTATCATTCTGTCAGCTTTATGTTGAACAAATGGTCTTTCTGCTAATGCAGTTACTTCAGAAAGATTTATTGTATCTGATATTGAGGTATGTTTGCTCTGTGCAAAGCCCGTTAGTGCACATTGCAAAAAACAAAAAGAAAGAATGTATAAATACTTTTTCATAGGGACTTTGGATAATTTACGTCAGGATAATTCCAATTTTTGTACCATCTTCTTACAATATCTATATGACATATATAAGAATATCTAATGGTTGTTTATGCGAATATAGTCTTTTATTCTTTAGAGTGCAAGAATCTTACCTGAAATATCAATGGGAATCGAAAATTTAACAATTAAACCGCCATAAAATGCGGACTAATTGACCTTTGGGCATATTCATAGTTGTTCGTTTTGACATGTATGTGTCCGTATGTTCCATCTATAGAATTTTTCTCATGATTTCTTGAGAGGTTGGTGTTTATCTGCAAATTTTCGTATAGTTTTCTACGTTTCATGCATGGCAAACGGCAAAAACATGAAAAAACATCCGTCACGTATTTCTCATAAAACACATGATGGATGCAATTCCTATATGATAAAAGAGTTTTCTCTTGTCTATGCGCTATAATTCTCTTCCAGCAGCCTCTCCAAATCTAAAGCCTTATAGAGTATCTTTCCTGCGAACTGTGTATAGGGAATAATCCTCTTGTTTCGATAGTCCTGCAGGGGATGGGGGCTGATATACAGCCTTTCGCATACTTCTTTACTTGTGAGGAAGTGCTCACCGCCAAAGAGCGGCTTGTGTGTCTGTGTACTTCCTTAATTCTCTTGCTTATTCCGCTGATAGCGGACAACACCACCTGCATATTGTCAGCCTCCATGTTTAAGTCTCTTACCTGTTCCATAATCTTCCTACTTTGGTTCATCTTTGTAAGTCAAACACAGAACCTATTATTCGTGTTTACAGCGAGGCTAACACCATGGAGGCTGCTGACGCATTAGGCAAAAAGCTGATGCAGGTGGTTTACGATATGCAATAGATAAAACTATTTACAATGAAATAAAAGAAGATGTCTGATTTTTTTCAGGCATCTTCTTTCAATAGACTTATTGTCTGATATTTAAGAATAAAACGATGTAACGAGCTTCTAATTACACAATTTTTTTTTAGTTTAGAATCTCATAGATAATGTTATTTACTTAAAAAAATATTAGTGTTTTCGTTTTGTTAGATTAGAAGAGGTTGAAATGATGAGTATGCTAATCCCTATTTAAGACTCTTACCTCTCATCTTTAATTCTTTTATAGTATAAAAAATAGAAAACATGATCTTGTTCCTTAAAGTGCAAAATAACAATGAAAGAAATCTTTTTATGCTCATATTTTGCTGAGGTAGCCGCTCTTTTGCCTCATAGTATCCCTAATTCTTTGCATGGAAAGATAGTAGCATTTATACCAACAGCAAGTATTCATGAAGATTTTAATCAATATGTTGAAGATGGAAGGGAAGCTCTTGTATCTCTCGGATTGACTATAAAAGAATTAGAAATTACACAATGTGAACAGAAAGAGATAAGGGAGGTGCTGAGGAACTGTGACTGTATCTATATCACAGGTGGCAATACTTTCTTTCTTATGCAAGAGTTACGGAGGACAGGGACTGACAGGTTAATTGTTGAACAGGTAGAGGAGGGGAAACTGTATATTGGAGAATCAGCAGGTGCTATGGTCTTTGCTCCTAATATAGAGTATGCGAAGAAAATGGATAATCATCTTTCTATGACACCTGGATTTAATGATTTTACAGCACTTGGTATTGTTAACTTCTATCCTGTTGTACATTTTAAAAGTTATCCTTTTGAAGAATCAACACAGACAGTCATACGAGAGAACAGACATCTACTCTTAAAACCAATAACGAACAAACAAGCTATAGTTGTCATTGGCGATACTATCTCCATTCAAAGTAAGCGATAATAGTCGCCATTTATGGATGCTTTGTGGCAAGTACTCTTCCCAGATCTCTTCATTTTCAACTCTTATTCTCTTGCGTCGTATCTCTTTTATTTTTCTTTATTGCTATTCCTCTATAATATATATTCACTACTGTTTGTTTGTACATTGCGATGCGAAATTAATTAATCTTTGGGAGACAGAGGTTTCTCTTTCTTATTTTTATACATTGCTTGTTGATTTTCCTCTCATGGGGGCTTCTGGTCCCCAAATACCTCTGTGTTTTCAGGTATAGATTATCAAGCTACACCAGCACTTGGGATTGCAGTTCTATGTTGAACTTGCAGCATAGAATCAGCTTGCTTAATCCATAAAAATGTTTCATTCCCAGTTATCTTTTGTCTGATGATATTCTTGTATCCCATCTACAGAATTTACTTTTACTTTTTTACCTTTAGAAAAATTCCAAGTAATAGAGAGTCCAACATACTGAGTTGAAGAGGTATTTTGATAGGTAATTTTGCTTGTTCCTATTTGTCTATCAAGTTTACGTCTATTGGCAAGAGGAGTAAAGTCAATAGCAAACTGAAGATTATCATTTAAGAATGATTTATAAATTCTCCCATTAACACTATATACTGTATGATAAGTTCTTTCAAGTGTTTGGTATTTTGGTTCAATGCTTGCATTTAGCATACCTCCCCATCCATTTGTAAATTCAAAGTTATTGTTAAAAGAGAAGTATTCTTTGAAACGGGTCTTGTTATAAAAGGCCGTACCTATTTGTAAATTTTCAGGGGTTATCTCTACACGTCCTGAGAATTTAAAGTTCCACCATTTAGTCGGAGCTTCCATATATTCAGCTCCCATTCCCCAATAAGATTGTCCTGAAATATTAATGGGTTTTGTATAAAGGATATTAGAATTTATTTCATCATTAAAGGTTTGCCAATAGATACGGTTATGCGAGTAAGCATAAATAGCAGTAAGCGTCACCTTGTTTCTAAACATTGAAAGACCGACCATTAGCATATCAGACGACGGTGCCTTCAGATTTGCATTACCTACACTATAGTTGTATGCATCTTTCCACGTGATAGCTGAAGATATTGCAGAGTAGGGAATGTCACTCATCGTTCGCTTGTAGTTAAGCATCAAACTGTGTTCTTTCCTTTTTCCAAATGGCATCATTATCTGAATAATAGGATTGAAACTCCATTGATTGTTATGTTCATGAATATTGCTGGTCAAATCGCTAAAACCGATATGATTGAGTTGCCAGTTCAAACCTGCACTATATCGGAATTTACTAATTTTTCCTTGTGCTACAGTATAAACAATTGGAGTCACACCGGAGGTTTTCGTAGTCTTTGTACTCGTATTAAAACGATTATTTATATTATTCCCAGAAGGACTATACTGTGAAGATAATAATTGGGCAGATGTTCCAAATTTAAATACAAGTGAACGATTACATGGATACAAAATATCAGCCTTAAACTTCCATAAGTTGAGCTTATTCTGTTCCGTAATATTGTTAGTGTTTTCCTCTTCAATATAATATAGCGAATTATTGTTACTATGTCTATTCAAATAGTCGGTGGTTACTTCTATAGAACTTCCTCTTTTATTTAATGGCATGGAGAACTTGATGGTTCCTTCATGCAGATGAATATTCGTTACCTCGCTAATTGAAGTCCATTCGTTGTTTGCAAATGTTTTAATTGTTGGAGACGGGTTTGAAGAGGCATAAAGATAGCTTCCGCCTATCTGAACTCCAGATTTGAATTCTTGCGTAAGGCTGATTCGATTCCTGAAATTAACAGAACTGGAAACCAAACTATTAGACATTAATGATTGTATATCTTGTTCTGCCTGCCATTGCTCTGCAGTTTCCTTTATCTTCTTATGTCCGAAATCCATATTATCATATAGACTAAGATTCTTATAGCGGGCATTAAAAAGTAATCCTACATCCTCATTTCCAAAGCCACAAGATCGAAACCACTCGGAGTTCCCCATAATACTACCATAGAAGCCTCCATTTTCAGGACGGCGTAAAGTTATTATAATGCTTCCTCCACTCAACGCTGCATTATTTTCTGCACCAGCAAGGTATTTTACTTCAACCTTATCAATCCTTTCCCCTGGTATCTTATAAAGTTCAGAAATGTCAGACAGTTTTACACCATCTACATATATTTCACTAACAGATAGTCCATTTATCTTGAATTTGCCTTCTTCAAATGAAATGTTTGGAAGGAAAGAGAGTATAGAGGCTGCAGGTTTACCTTTAACAATGTTCATTCCTTTGAGATTTGTTATGTATCCGTCTGGTTTATTAACTGTACGAGATGCTATAACAACAACTTCATCAATGCTCTTTGTTTCTTGTGCTAACCCCGTTGAGCAAAACATCAATAGACAGGGTATAAAACATTTATTTAGATAGTGTTTCATAATTCTGTTGATAAAATTTCTGTAAATGAAAATAAGTTATGGGAGTAATTTTCCTTGACCACAAACTGTGCTATTTCCAACAGATTCGTTTTGTCTGCCATGAAGATAGCGTAGTCCTTAAATGTTGCAATCTGTTTTTCCATAATGCTTTTTGTATCTTGATTTATATGGCAAAAATACTTCTTATGCAAATATCACCTATTACACTTTTGTGTAATTTGGCATCTCTCTCTTTGTTTTTTACACTTTTGTGTAATCTTTTTGCGGTATTCCGCATTAAAAATGTACTTTTGTAGTGAAATATATCAGAGGACCTTAACATGTTTAGCATATATGACAGACATAAAAGATTTCTTTATAGCATCGAACACCGTGCGCAACGCACCTGACTATGATTCCAATGTACTCTCTACATTGGCGCAAACCGTAGAGGCTTTTGCTCGTGTTACCTATCAGAGTGTTTACTTGATAGACTATTACAGGCAGGAATTTCTTTATGTGTCGGACAACCCATTGTTTCTTTGTGGACATACGGCAAAGGCAGTGAAGGAATTAGGCTACAGCTTTTACTTGGAGCATGTACCGGAGGACGAACAAAAAATGCTTGTTGAGTTAAACTGCAGTGGGTTTAAGTTTTTTGAGACTTTCGATAATGTTGATAAATACCAGTGTTCTATGTCCTATCACTTTCATCTGAAGAGTGGAACAAAAAGTAAGTTGATTAATCACCAGCTTACTCCCATTCTATTGACAGATGAAGGTAAGATATGGATTGGTATGTGTGTCGTATCACTATCTTCACATAAAACAGTGGGACATGTAGAGTTTCACAAAAAGGGTAATCTTAACTATTGGAAATATTCTTTCGAAGGGCATCGGTGGAAAGAATGTGATGGAATATCACTCAAAGAAGAAGAACTTGAAGTGCTACGGTTGTCAGCAGCAGGGCTTACCATGACGGAAATTGCGAACAGAATGTGCCGCTCGTTAGATTCTATCAAAACCTATAAACGCCACGCCTTTGACAAATTAGGCGTGACGAATATCACCGAAGCTATTTCAAGAGCTACCTTAAACAAACTCTTCTGAAAAAATAACTTACGGCAAAAGCGAAGAGAGATAGAATTTAGGAAAATAGTTCACAGGTTTTCCTGTAGCAAGATTGTACATTGCCGTTGTACACAAGCCTGCTGCAATCCATGATGCTATGGATAGTTGTGGAGGTGGTAGCATTTCGCTTTCTTTTTTATATTGGGTTACAATTTTGTCTAACCATTCTTTAGGTTGATTCCAAAAAGCCCCGTGTCCGGTAACATACTCTGCCACCTTTAATTCAAATCCCTTTGGTTCTTCAGTCAGTTCCGATAAAGAATGCCCCAATGGGTCTACAACCGTAACAAAGCCAGCCCAACCAAAGTTGTATGGGTGCAGTACTGGAATTTTTCTTTCTTTGCATATTTCATCAAAGACGAATGGAGTTTTATCCTTAAAGTCCAATGCATTGATGGATACATCATGCTCATTCAGCATCTCTTCGATGTTATTAGGAGTCAAAAACTCTGTATGGAAATCTATCTGTGCATCAGGATTGATGCTTTGCAAACGCTCAGCCAAACATTCCGCCTTGTATCTGCCAATGTCATTCTCTGTATAGTTCTGCCTGTTCAGGTTGCTTCGCTCTATCTTGTCTCCATCAACGATGGTGATATGCTCGAAACCCAACCTCAAGGCACATTCTGCCACAATGCTGCCAATACCTGCACCACCAAGGAATATTTTATAATCCTTGATGATGCTTTGTTCTCTTTCGCTCACATAGAGCCTGTTTCTGCTGTATCTTTCTTCCATAACGAAATAGTTATTTTAGGCAAAAGTAGATGTAATAAAACATATATGCATTACACAAAAGTGTAATAATCAATCATATTGTTGATTATTTTAGATTTTATAACATATTCAGAAGATAACATGTTTGCGTTGCTACTCCTTATAGTTATCCTCCAACAACCTTTCCAAATCCGAAGCCTTATAGAGTATCTTTCCTGCGAACTGCGTGTAGGGAATAATCCTCCTGTCCCGATAGTCTTGCAACGTGCGTGGGCTGATATACAGCCGATTGCATACTTCCTTACCTGTGAGGAAGTGCTCACCGCCAAACAGCGGTTTGTGGGTCTGTGCTACTTCCTTTATCCTTCTACTTACACTGCTGATAGCGGACAGCACCACTTGCATATCGTCAGCCTCCATGTTCAAATCTCTTACCTGTTCCATAATCTTCCTATTTATTTGTTGATATTAGTTTTATCCGTTTTTGATTTCTCTGTTTTGGTTTGGAGCAATTGCTCCACATCCTCACGCTTGTAATAGCACTTATGTCCTACTTGGGCAAAGGGCAACACACCTATATCCCGATAATGCTGCAAGGTACGCTTGCTGATATTAAGCAACTTGCACACATCACCATTGTGCAGCCAATCGGTATGCCTGCTTTGTTCCCCGAATGCCTTGTGGCATGTCTCGGCAAGGCTGAGTATCTCGTTCCTCAGCTTTGCCCAGTTTGAATCCGTAATGATAAAATATCCCATAATTTTATTGTTGTTTTGTTTGTAATTCCTTTTTGTATTGCGCCTTAATGCACGTTTCTGTCTGCAAAAGTATGATGTGTTTGCCATACTTCAAAGCACGAGAGAGCAGCAAGGAAATACAGGGAAAAACAAGGAAAAGACAAAGGGATTGTCGCTCTCTTTCTTTGCCTCCATACTCCATTTTATCATATCCGTTTTATCTGACGCAATGCTATTCGGATTGGAGCAAATAAACACATTCCTTTCTTGCATCATTTCTATACTTGTCCTCTTGTTTGGGGCTTAAATCCATGCTTTCCGACAGTTTCCTACCTGAAATCCGTGAGAAATTCATTGCCAATGTGCGCAACATTATGCAAGCACTCTCCGAATGCTTGGCACTTTCCTGTTCTCTTCATAACTTCACTCTTTGAAACCAAACCAATCATATAATGAAGAAGAATGCAGATAAAGGCAAATCTGAGGGCGGAAACAGCGAATTTCATACAAGAAGGAAGTTTTCCAAGAACTCGGAGATAGAAGCCTATCTCTCCTCTCGCTATGAGTTCAGATACAACACGGTATTGGGACGAACCGAATACCGCAGAATGAATAGCAGCGATTTCACAAAGGTGGGTCGCTATGAAATCAACACGCTCCGCAGGGAACTTGACAACGATGTGGGGATTATCACATCTTCCGACAACCTCTATTCAATTATCGAGAGCAGCTTCTCTCCACGTATCAATCCCATACAGGAGTATTTCAAGGGATTGCCATTGGTGGATGTAAGCAGTAGTTCTCCCTTTTCATTGAAAGCGATTCCCGATTTGGCAAGCTGCGTTGTTGTCCGTAATTCTAACAAATGGTTGCCGTATCTTACCAAATGGCTTGTGGCGGTGGTCGCCAATGCGATGGACGACCGTGAGTGCCGTAATCATACCTGCCTTGTGTTGACAGGTGAGCAGGGAAAGTTCAAGACCACGTTCCTTGACCTGCTCTGTCCCCCAGCACTGCACGGTTACAGTTACACAGGAAAAATATATCCGCAGGAAAAGGACACACTCACTTATATCGGTCAGAACCTTATCGTAAACATAGACGACCAGCTAAAAGCCCTCAATAAGCGGGATGAGAACGAGCTGAAAAACCTCATCACCTGTCCGATGGTCAAGTACCGTATGCCGTATGACAAGTACGTGGAGGAGCATCCCCACTTGGCAAGCTTTGTGGCATCAGTGAACGGCAATGACTTTCTTACAGACCCGACAGGCAGCAGAAGGTTCCTGCCCTTTGAAGTACTTTCCATAGACATAGAGAAAGCCAAGCGTATTTCAATGGACAATGTCTATGCTGAAGCCAAAGCCCTGCTAAAGTCAGGTTTCCGCTATTGGTTTGATGATGAAGAGATTGCCGAACTATACAGGGAGAGTGAGGACTTTCAGGTACAGACCGCTGAGATGGAACTCTTGCTGCGTTGCTTCGAGAAACCAGCGGAGGACGAAAACTATTCGTTAATGACCACTACGGAGATACTCACCTATTTGGGTATTTATACCCACCAGCCACTTGTTGCCAAACGTATGGGCGAAGCCTTGAAGAAAGCAGAATATATAAAGGTGAGCAAACGAAGAAACGGTGGTAGCCCCATCTATGTCTACAAGATTAGGAAAATCTTGCCCTGCCCGCTCCTTCAAACTTGTAGTAGTCAAATGTAGTAGAATGTGTAGTATTGTCTTATACTACAAAGTAATACTGATTATCAATCACTTATCACAAAATAATATGTAGTAAGAAGAAAGATGAAAAAGTTTGGAGGGGAAAAACTTTGGAAACGGTAAAACCATAAAACAGACAAGCATAAATAATTATCATTCAACCCATTAAAGTATCAAAACAATGAAAAAAGAAGATTTATCACTAATCAAACGATATTCCATCGTGGAATATCTCGAAAGGAAAGGCATTAGGCCTGTCCGTAAAACATCTACCTATGTCATGTATCGCTCACCACTCAGGGAGGAAACTCATCCGAGTTTCAAGGTGGACACGGAAAAGAACCTTTGGATAGACTATGCCGAAGGCAGGGGCGGAAGTATCATCGACCTTT
>ERZ772779.609-NODE-609-length-16285-cov-5.975786_pt1 | contig 16285 bp, 30 predicted proteins | sample MGYA00511360_ERZ772779 | MGnify/ENA primary metagenome ERZ772779 (study PRJEB29015, sample SAMEA2738112) | human oral metagenome | biome: human oral; feature: human-associated habitat; material: saliva | place: China | collected 2231 ...
GGACTATAATAATCTCTACGCATTGCCCCTGGGTTATCGCTTTAATCATCATAAAAACAAGCAAGAGAGCAATGACTGAAGATTTAAACGAGTTCCGGCCACCCTTCAAAATGTTGTAGGACTTTGCTGACCGCCATACTTTATAAAACTTAGGGTTGATCTCTTTACTTAGTTTTATAGTTGGCTTAGTCGTTCGGGATATCGTCGATGATGAGGATTGACTCATCAGCACCACCTCCCGCCTCGTCTAATGCCTGGGCTTTGCGTTTGTTCTCAAGTTCAAGAGCCTTGATACGTGCTTTTTGCTCTTTCTTATCAAGCGTATCCTTGGCGCCCTCGCTGTTTACTATCTTAGATATCAGCTCCATGTGACGTGAGCTACCTTTTAAAGCCTTCTGCATTGCAACCAAAAGAAGTGCTGACTCGTAGTCGTCTTCAAAACCCATGTCCTGCAGTACTCTAGATAGTTGAGGGTTTGAAACTTTGGAAACAAGTAGAGCTTCAAGCGTCTTTTTCATGTTTGCTTTTCGTTTGCGCGCCTTACCAGAAGCAATACCCGCTTTTCTTGCATTCGCTCGGCGTTCTTCGGGCGTTCGCTGTTCATTTGGTATTAAATTGTCTGCACCAGCCATCGCCTCACTTCCTTTTCAAATAATGTCATTAGTTCAATTTAACCGCCGTCTGTCCTGTGTGTTCTTCCCAACGTTGGATTGTAGCGTCCACATAACGTGGGTCCAATTCCATACCAAAATAGGTCCGTCCTAAATCTTCACAAACAATCATAGTCGAACCAGAGCCGTTGAAACTATCAAGCACGTTCCAGCCTTTCTTACTAGAGTTACGCACCAGCCGTTCAATCAGTTTCAATGGCTTCATAGTAGGGTGCAATCCATTTCTTGCCGGTTTATTCTCATTAATGATTGTAGTCGGAGAGTTAGCCTGCATACGCTCGATATACTCGATTAGCTCTGCCTTCGTCATTTTGTTTAGATCTTCCACATCCTCAATGATAGTGGTTAAGGACCGGTCATTTACAAAATAGTGTGCCGCCCCCTCTTTCCAACCATATAAGCAAGGTTCATGTTTCCACTGGTAGTCTTGACGACCCAAAACCAAGGTATTCTTATTCCAGATTAAGCACTGACGTACTGTCCAACCAATATCAGAGCAAGCACCTCTAAAATTGTAACCCTCTGAATCTGCGTGCCAGATGTAAAATGCCCCCCCTTCACGCAAGACCGTGTCTGCTGCAAAGAACGCGTCTCTCAAAAACTTTCTAAACGACTCATTATCCATGCTGTCGTTCATGATTGTGAGAGCTTCCTCTGTTCCACCTTCATAGGCCACATTATAAGGCGGGTCGGTTACAATCAAATCAATCTGCTGCCCATCTACCAATTTAGCAAGCTGGTCTGGATCAGTAGAGTCACCACACATTAGACGGTGACGTCCGAGCTGGTAGATATCCCCTAGCTTCGCAATTGGCTCCTTGGTCTCTTCAATCTCAAAATCATCCTCTTCAACTTCAGACTCTGGCTCGTAGTAATCAAAACCGAAATCTTCCATATCAATATTCACAATACTTTCAAGCTCTGAATTCAAAAGCTCAATGTCAAACCCAGAGTTCATAGTCAACTTATTGTGAGCAAGGATGTAGGCGCGTTTCTGTTCATCATCCATGTGAGATAGACGAATCGCTTCCACCTCGTCAAAACCTAATTCTTGCAAGGCCTTGTACCGTCCGTGGCCCTCGATGATAACATTGTTCTCGTCAATCGCGATCGGGTCGTTATTTCCAAACTCCTGGATGGATTTCTTGATTTGTTCAATTTGTTCGCGAGGGTGTAACTTCGCGTTATTCTCATATTCAGTTATTTCTGAAATATTGATTTTTTCTATTTTCATTTTTACTCCAAGCGCCAAAAAGAGCGCACCTTAACGATGCGCGCTTCTCGGGTTATATGGTCTACTTTGTCTCGTTGACAAAATATTTCAAGGGGCCTAGCCAGTAGCACCAAACTGACATCATCGGTCGCTTTCATTTTTTATTTTTTGCGGTGCTTTTTATAGCCAGGACAGGAATCGAACCTGCACTATTCGGACGAAAAGTCCGATGTTCTAACCGTTGAACTACCCAGCAACCTACCATGAGGAGATAACCAAATGGCGCAGATCCTATCTGCTTCATCGGATAATACTATAATACTACTCGATACAGCGCTTTTACTCTCAAATTTCTTTCAATTATCTCCCAGAAATCTATACTCTAGCAATTCCCCAGCTTTATAGGCTTCTGCGAACTCCAACAAAGCCCGATCAAGCAATCTATAGTATTCACTTTCCGAATATCCAAGGCTTGGATAGATAGCCTTGTCTTGTCTGAATCGTACTCGGCAATATCGTTCAATTAAAATCTGCGATAGATTGAGATCAGATAGCCTGTTAATAGCTGATGCCATCAATTCCAATTCTTGCTGTGCGCTTACCCGTCTAATCACCATCTGTTCAGTTTGACGACTTGGGGAACTTGGTGCGCTCTTTGGTTCCAGGGAATAAGTAGCCGTTACTTTAGGGCTGTATTCCTCCCCTACAATCCTCAAAAGTACGCGGTAGTTTTTGAGCGTGTTATCTGCGTTCTCCTTTGTTTTGTTCTTCAGCACTTCACCAAAAAGCATTCAATCCCCCCTTCCATCTTCTCCCTCTGCTTCGTATTCTAATCGCACAAGCTCCTCATATAGATTTCTAGCTTTTCTTTTCACATTGCTTACTTCTTGAGCGGTCATCTTATTACAATCACGTATCAAATCAATGGTAAGCTCACTCATTTTTATTAGATATTGCTTACCTTTTGAGAGATGCTGTAGATCTGGTCTATCTTCAGTATTTAATCTGTTCATCCACCCACTCCGTTTCTTTCTGCAGCTTCCTTCAGCTCTTCCGCCCGTTGCCGTTCACGCATCTGGTACTCGCTGTTCAGCTTGTTTATAATCACATCCTGTGCATTGTTCTTCTCAGCCAACCGCTGAATAGACAGCTCATGCTCTTGTACCGTCCATTCGAGATCGCTCACACGTTTAGTAAGACTTCCAATCCGTGCGTTTAGATTAATACACACGATCAGAAATACCAGCGATATGAATGCTAGTGTTGCATTTGTATAAAATGATTTATTCATTGTTCCTCCTTACCGATGTTTTAACACGATTACTCGATTGATCTCTTTGCAAGGGAATAGAAGCTCTCTACCGCTCTTCAAGTACTCCCAGTTGTCATCTTCGAGATTTATCGTGATGGTCTCATATTCTTTGTTATTTACTTGTACCATTCTTTTGTCCCAAATCATCAGTTCACCTCTTGTTCGCTGGCAATAAAACAGACGACTTCTTTAGGATTGACGCAGAGATTACTAACATACATCAGTTCCCCATTATTAAATTGGCTTGCCAGTCTTTCCATATCATTTTCATCACATCCAATTCTTTCAATTCTATCACCGTTTTTTAAATGGAACACAATCTTCATTGTTTCGTTTCTCCTGTAACTCGATTTCTTTCAACTTTCAATTCAATAATACTATCATCACCGGAATATACTGTAGTTGTTTCTTCTTCCCACTGATTTCGTGTATAAGGGTATCTGTTTGGTCGTGTCATTCTGTTACCTCCGATTTCTTAACAAAGCCTGTTCAACACCATACAATGAGCCTATATCTGCAATGAGGGCACGTGGAATCTGAGCGTCATGCCCTTTAAGACATATCTGGCCTTTCCCAAAATCCACATAAGCCACTTCGTCAATGTCTATATATTCTTCAACCCATCCATATCTCGTGTAAGCATTTATAAACACACTATTGCTCATTCTTCCACCACCTCATCATCATCATCGTTTTTGAAATATTTTCCAAGGATCTCCAAAGCGTGCTTTTGACCGTTTTCTATGAATTTTAGGTATTCTTCATCTGATAATATCATTCTTCCACCTCCTCAATCTCAATCCCTGGACAATCGAACACCCATCCGAAGTTGGCATCTTCAAGTTGTTTTCTGGTGTGTTCTGTACGAAATTTTTTATCTAGTGTTATTGAATGTAACGTCCAAGCGCTAAGGTGCTTAATCAATGTTAAGTAACTATATGAATCTTCAATGAATTTAAACCTTACATAATACCGCTTCTCTTTCTCGACCTCGTAGCCATCAAGCCAAGCTCGAACGAATGTTTCGATATTATTTTCATAAAACCACTCAGGTACTCTCTTATCGTAATGATCTTCAATCTCTCTCATCGCTCCGTAAACATGAAAATCATATTTCTTTTTAAATTCTATATATTCCGCCACAAACTGCGGTACTACTGGCTTATTTAACTCTTGCCGAATTTTATCAGCGTCTTTTAATTGTTGACCTGCCCATTCACCCTCTAGTTTTCCTTGCTCGTAACCAGCCTTATATTCCAAAGTTCCATAATCACTGCCCAACTCATTTAAAATTTCATTGAGCCATACTTTCTGTGTACCAAGGTCTAGTTTCTTAATTCGTGCGATAACGTCTTTTAATTTAATCGGTTGCGGTTCGTCCAGTTGTTCAATCTTTTTGATAATCTTATTTACATCAATTCCGTTTATAAACTTATTTAAATCGCCTTTCAAAGACTCACAATATTCAATCAATTCCTGCTTATTCATCTGGCAAGTCCTCCTCTTTCACGAATGATCCATCAATCCATTTACCCTTACGATCCTTAATTTCGTTATATGCCACTTCGAAACAATCTGCAAAGTCGTAGCCAAGTGCCTTACTAATAGATTTTAAGTAAGCCACCGCACGTACTAGATTATGCCGACACATTTCTTTGCTTGCTAAATCCTGCGACAACTGAAATTCTGAAATGTTTGCATTTAACAATTTAAAACATTCCATCGCATCCTTGCGTCTGATGTTGTCAGACTCCTCAAAGATAGCGTGTACATCATCCTTAATCAGTAATGCAAGCCCTACAATCACAACTGCACAATCACCGATACTGTCTTTGGTCAACTTCTCATTTTGCTTGAGGTATCCAGCGCATAACTCGCCAAACTCTTCGCTTAATTTAAGAGCCTGCTTGTCCAATCGTCCACCATGCTCCAAATCACGGTCGATGAACCATTTCTTAGTTAGTGTTACTAATTCGTGTTCTAATTCCATAAACTTTTTATTAATCCTTTCTTTAATCGCTCGTGATCGTCCAATCACTGCAGTTTTACCAATGTTTTTTTGTATAAGCAGATCACTGCTTGTGTCTTGTAGTCGCTGTCGATCCAGTCGAATTGATCGCTTGATTAATTCAATATCCATGTCTATTCCAACTTTTCCAAAATGTAGAGGGTTGCTCATGCCCTCCAATATTTCGAAAAAGAGAAAACTGCCTTTCTAATTTTATAGTGAGCAATACCCGATAAGCGGTATCGCACCGCTTCGGAGTCTAACATCGGGTAGCTATCGGGACGGGGCGATAGCAGTAAAAAATGTAACAAAAACTATAAGGAGTCCACGAATGCACCCCTCCTAAAGGTCATGAAAGGAGTCGAACCTTCCGAGGCTTCCAACCCTCGACCGACATAACCCGTGATGGATCAACTGCATCACTCTGAACTATCATTTCCACACTTGACTGTGTATTTTGTGTTGATCTGGTCGTAAGCGTATATCAGACTTACTGTATGTATAATCGTGCAAAGAAAGGACTCTCCTTTATTTTTTATAGTTTGATATACTTGCTCCAGCGCGTCTTATCATTTTTTGTGGAGCTATGACCGACAGATCTGTTAAAATCTGCCAGTCTAAATTATTCGCCCTCACGCTTTAATGCGATTCGTGCGATACCGCTGAGAATAAACATACCAGCGAACGATAATACAAGACTGCTCTCAGAACTCGTATTAGGGAGCGTGTGAGTGTTTGTTTCTTGCGGTTGATAAATAACATCAACTTGCTCTTTAAGTGGCTCAGAAGTCGTTTTGGATGGCTTAGAATTGATTTCAGTAGGTACGTTTGGTTTATCCTGTTTAGGTTGTGGTTTTGGTTCTGGACTTGGTTTTACCGGTTCTTCAGGAATGTGTAGTTCAGGCAAGTCCAAGGTAGGCGCTTCATTCGGCACCACTCCACCAGACCACTCTGGCTTTTCGCGAACTTCTGGGATGCCAGGGATGCCACCTTCAAATTCTGGAATTTCAACCTTTGGAGATTCTTTCGGGATCTCATAAGTAGGTTCAGGTTTATTTTCTCCAGAAGCATCACCTTTACCATTTACTAATTTAACCTTAGCATCAAATCCTTGGTTGTTACTTGTGCCTTTAGTCCAAGTGGCTTCTACATGGTTTGTAGGATTGAATGAATCTTTTTCAGCTTTAAGTAATTTAGATTTATAATGCACATAGATTAATTTGTTCAAGTTAGCAATCTTAAATTCAAATCCATAAGGGTTTGTCTTAAGATCTTTAAGTTGATCCATAGCATCACCAGCACTTACCCAAGGAGTGACTGATGTAACATATTCAGCACTGATTGAATCTTCAACAAGTACTTGATTATCCCCTAACTTATCCAATAGTTGAAAGTCTGTTAGTACTTGGTTAGACCACAAATTACCATAGTTGAGTTGGATAGTCCAATCAATCACGGTAGGGTCTTGCATTGACTGATTACCCCATTTAGACAACACACGTTCGCCATCTCGTTCAGCCACTTCCCTATCAACTGTAATAGGAATGACTGTACCATCAAGACTGATTTCAAATTTTGTGTCAGGTTTAACTGCATCTGTCCAACGTGTAGTAAGCTCTAGGTTCATCTGCTTGTTAAGAGGGTGACTTTCAAAGTAGTTATTGAAAGTAGTTGTCACTTTACCTAGACCTGAATCTGCAACAGCATTACCAACAACTTTTCCTTCAGGGTTAGTTACATCAAAGCTATAACTAGTAGGAAATTCCATCACTTCAGGAAGCTTCATTTCTACTGTGTCATTTTCTTTGATCGGTAATTCATCAGGAAAATCCACATGGTAATTAACTTGCATCTTGGCATAGATCCCATGACCTTCAGGGTATGTGATATCTACATTAGGATTTGTTACTGTAATTTCTGATCCGTTCTTTGTAATACTTGTTTCAGGGTGAACCTCTGCATTTGTGTTAGAATTTTCAGATTCTGTATTATTAGGTTTACTGCTATCTCCAGATTCTGGGGTGACAGTGTTTGTGACCACTTCTGAGTTTGTTGTTCCAGATTGTTCATCTGCATATACTCCTTGTGCTGTTGCTACCGTTGCGATTGTTGCTACTGCTGCTAAAATAACTTTTTTATTCATGGTTTGTCTCCTAGATTTTTTTGATTTTGATTTCAATTCGTGGATTTGGCGAGTAGACCTTCTTTGTCGTATGCTCTACGACTTGGTTATCATCCCACCAAATGCAATTGGCATCTGATATGCTGTCATATATTGCTTTTTCCAAATTGTCCAAGTCTGGCTTCTTGGCGCAGTATATTCGCTCATTCATAAATCGTTCATATCGTTCCCACGTTTTAGCTTTTGCCTTTGGCGTTGGCTTCTTCGATACGATTTGAGGTGCTTTCAGATAAAACGTGACTTCCGTCTTGAGATAGCCTTGTAGCTTATCGCCTTTATATAGGCTTTTGATAAGGTATGTAGCGGATCTGCGCCATGCTTTCATCTTTGGATCTTCGTATGCTCCACCTCGCCCAAATTTTGGGCGGGTTTGGGCTTTTGGTTCAATAGGTATTGTTAATCTAATCATCTTAAAGACCTAACATTTTTTTGATGAAGCTATCAAAGGCATCGTGGTCACTTCCTTCGTTGCTTTCAACCGGTTCTTGTAATTCTGATCCATCTTCTTCTGTGATCTCGTATTCTGCTTTGATTTTAACAAGACGGCCACCTACTGCCTTGGCCAGATTTTTCATAGATTTTTCGGCTTCTTCATCTCCTTTTTCAAAAATCGAAGCAAAGCGAATATCATCACTCGTTTTAGCAGTGAATGTTAATGATCTTTCATTATTTTTATATTCAGCCAAAAATCGGTTGTTGTTATCTTTTGCGATTGCGTAAAATTCTTTTTGTTGTTTCATGTCATTTCTCCTTTTTTAAAATAAAGTTAGTTGTTGTTTAAAATCTGCCAGAGTTAGCCCGATTGCTTTTAGGTCGTTACTGATAGCGGTTATGTCATTAGCGATAATCACTTTATTCAATTTTCTTGAATACCGCTGTGTCTGATATCCACCTAAATCATCTTTATCCCAGACGTCTTGTATAGATTTGATTTCTGGATATTCTATGGCAAAATGTTCTTCAATCCATGTCATAGGATTAGAACGGTAGCGAATCATCATCAATGCTGAACGGTTCTGCCTGCTGTCCAAAGTCTGGCTGGCTGTAGCCTTGCGATTGCCCACCTTCACGGTCTTTCCGACTTTCCAATAGTTGGAAGCTGTCTGCTACGACCTCAGTCACATATACCCGCTGTCCTTGTTGGTTTTCGTAGCTTCGTGTTTGAATTCGTCCCGTGATACCAATCAAAGCCCCTTTCTTGGCCCAGTTTGCAAGATTTTCTGCTTGCTGTCGCCAGATCACGCAGTTAATAAAATCTGCTTCACGCTCGCCATTTTGGCTCTTGAAGTTACGATTTACTGCCAGACTGAAAGTTGCTACCGCTTGATTGCTCGGGGTGTAGCGTAGTTCTGCATCTTTGGTCATACGACCGACAAGTACAACGTTGTTTAACATCTATTAGTTTCCTTTCAATTTATTTAAAAGCAAATCTGCTTTTTCCACTTGTGACTCTTTAATTTGCTTGTAATCTGCGACATTTAAATATCGCAAGAACCATTGAGCGACCGAACCGTCCTGCTTGCCTTTTTCCTCTGAAATCTTAGCAACCTCTTTCAAATAGTAGTTTGCTTTTTCAACCGAGATAACGGATTCGGCTTGTTCTTTAGGTTTCGTTTTGTTTTTTGGCTGGTCTGGTTCATTCATATCACTTGGGTACTCGTCTACATCTTTTTCCCCGATGCCAAACAGCCCTTGAAGCGCATACTTGCGAGCGTAGGAACTCACTGCACCAGTCCATTGCGGAACTTGCATTTGTTTGAATTGTCCTTTTTGAGTGTTTAAAATTGGTACTGTGTCCAATTCTGCAAATCCAATCGATTGAAATCGTCTTTCTTCATCCGTTACTATAGCCGTTGATTTCACAAAGATGCGATCGCTGATAACAACCAAATCATCAAATACAGTCAGTTCCCAATCTGTATTAACCTCTTTAAATTTTGTATAAATGTCTTCAGCGTTACGAAATGCATATTTAACATCTTTTGATTTTTTCTTTTCTAATTGCATCTTTTTTTGCAATTCTGAAAAAGATAATTTTGTCATCTGCTTCCCCCTTACCTAATACTCAAATTCTTGTTTTCAACCAAGGTTGCTCCTGCAATTTCTTGCCCGTCTGTCAAAAGTCGTTTCAAAGCCGTCTTATCGGCCTTGTATTCGACTTTTTTATACTCGTCTGGTAGTAAGACCATGTCAACTTCAACGGCTTTAGAACGTCTGAACGATACCTTAAACAGGGCCGTATCTACTCGGTCGTGTCCTGTGAGTTCCATGCTTTCCTCGAGCGTGGCTTTCATGCGCTCTTTCTTGGCTTTGTCCGCATCGTTCAACTTCTTCAAGCGGTCCATTTCATTCTTGCGGGCTTCAATATCTGCATCAAGGTTCTTAATGACTTTGATATAGCCCTCTACCTTGTTCTCGTAGTCCTCGTTCCAGTCGATACTGTCCAGCGTGTCCTGTTTCGTTTCGTCGTCCAGGTCCATATTGTAGATATCAAGAAATTGTCCTGTTAGTTCGTAAAGTGTCGCCATGTTTTATCTCCTTTTTGATTTTCTTGTAGTGATCCCATTTTGTAGATTTCAAGCTGTTCAGTAGCTTCTGTTCTGTCTTGATCTGCTTCTTGTACTGTAGCACCCAAGCTGTGTACTCATCGTCATTCTCTGCGAAATAGTAACCGCGAGGCAGTGACCGACTGGCCACGATAGGCACTGAGAATTTAAGACGTAGCTCTGCGATACCACCTCGCACCTTTCGGACTGATAGGTTTGTCATTTTGGCAATGTCGCTAGTTGTCAGTACATTCGCCCGACCTACTCTTATGCAAGCTAGTATAAGCTGTAAGCGTTCGTTCATAACTTACCTCCTTTTTATTGCCAACTATTATCCGAATGTGAGTGCTTCCGTGCTTCTGCCAATTTCGTCAGATATTCATTCACACCATCTAGCTTAACTTCCAGCACTCCCTCATCTAGCGCGTCTGTGACGGCTTTGATTTTTTGCTCAGTTAATTTCTTCCGTTGGGCCTTTTTAAAATCCCACACTGCCCCAATATAGCCAGCCGTAAAGAATGTCCCTGCGATTGTTAAGCCTGCTAAAATGTCGTTATACATTTCATTTCTCCTTATTAATTCGTCTAATAGCGTTATAATATCCGCTATCTTTTGGTATCGTGTACCCTGTTAGATCATCTACCTGGCTACCATCTGCCATAATATTGATTATGCGCGGTCGCCATTGATTTTTATTCCTCGTCATGTTATAATTCCTTTAGAAAAGTTTTATCTCTCGACCGTTTGGAGTTCCCTTCTCCAAGGGGTCTTTTTTTATGCTCTGCCAGCTAGACGGCAAGCGTACAGGTCCATGATCTTACCTCTGGCACTATCTGGATCGCTGGCTAGTAGCTTTGCTTTAATCTCGTCTGAAAGCTCGTAGCAAGTAGCTTCGAAGCCCTCAATCATTTTGTCAATCAAAATGGCAATTTCCTCCTGTCTTCTGCGTTGTCCGGATATTTAAAGTAAAGATCCCGTCCGCCTTTTGTTATTCGGCTGACCAGGCCGGTTTCAAAAAGTGACTTCATTTCCGATCCTACAAGGTTCGTTGTGATGATTGTTGCTTCTCTTTCATCTAACAAGCTGTACAGAAAGTCCTGTTTCCACTGTGCATTGTCAGATCGTCCGAGGTCGTCCAAGATCAAGTAGTCAACTTTTTTTAATAGCTCCAGCCATTCGTTGCTAGTCATTCCCTCTTTCCGATTGAATGAATTTTGAATTTTGATAAACAAGGCTGGCAAGTTAACAAATAAGATGCTCTTAGGTAGCTTGTTAGCTTTCCAGTCAGCGTTGAGCTTGCTGGCTACTGCCATTGCTAGATGTGACTTACCGCGTCCAGCTTTGCCCATTATCAGAGCGTTACCTTTCCCATCGTGCAAGTAGTGCGATACCAAGCGTAAAGCGTAGTTCTTGGCTTCCTGGTCGATGTGATTCGTCACCGTAAAGTTTTTAAAATTCGCTTCTTTCAATCCGCTAGGTACGATGCTGTTCTTATCCAGCACATCGTAAGTCTTGCGCAAGATAGTGGCTGTGTGAGCTTGACCTATCTTCTGTTCTTCCTCACGCGCCATCTTCTCCCTTTGACATTCTGGGCAAAAGGTTCTGTTCCGCTCGTCCTGCAGTGGTACATCATCGTTTAACGACCACTTGAAACATTGATGTATTTCACACGTTTCAGATTCGTTGATGTGATAGACAAGTGGCAAATCCATAGGCTATCCCTCCTCATCTTCTTCCCAGGGTAACAAGTCAGTGTAAGGACTAAATACCGGGTTCTTGATAGGATAGGGGCTGGTCTCTTTTTTTGTTTGTTTGGCCTGCCTCTTGCGGCCATGCTCCTCAACTTCTTCAAGTGAGGTAAATCCTTCTTTCTTCCAGTTTTCTAAAATTGCTTTTAGATAGTTAAAACTGGTTGAACCGGCATCTTCTGTACGCTCCACTGCATACTGGATCATTGGGATTGTAAAGTGATCTAATGTGATATAGTCCATTAGCATTTGAGTGTGTCGCTCGTTAATTTTGATATTGCTGTCTTTAATAATCTTTGAGAAAGATTTTTGACCAGCGTCATCGTCATTATCTGACCTTGACTCTACTAGACTATACTCACCTATACTATCCTCTACTATCCTATCCTTACCTATACTATGCTGACACTTGCCCGTCACTTGTCCGTCATCTGTCTGACACTTGCCCGTCACTTGTCCGTCAATGTATTTTTTTTGACCTGTAACCCGTTTTCCTTCAACAACCAAGTCTGTTTTTTTTAGTAACAAATTTCGATAGCGTGAGGGCTGTACTCGGTCTGCTCTGATTTTGTTTTGTTCTTCAAAGTCAGTGATAAAGTAAACCATGTCGTCATTTAGTGGTAAGATGAATTTTTTTACAACCAGCAACCCTAAAGAGTCTTCCTTAGCTCCGATCATTCGGACGATAGGGAAAGCCTCAACTACTCCATCATCATCGCTTGATAAAATCAAGTGGGTGTATAGGGCTTGCGCTTCGAACGGCATCATTAAAAACTTTCGACTTTGAAAAATCTTTTTAGATAACATTCTTCTCTCTGCCATCTTTCTCCTTTCTATTTTTCTCAATCTCTTTCTGCTATAATGTAAGCAGAAAGGGGGTAAGGTTGTGTCATATAGTCCTTTTATTGATAAAATGATTGATGAACTTATCGAGCTAGTTCGTGATGATAATCATACTTTTGAACCAGTAAAAGTCCGTGAAGTTAAGGACATTGTTCGAAAAATGTTAGCAGCTCACGAAAATGAAGTTTTAAATCAGTTGAAACAATCTCAAGATCATAATCAGTAACATAGTCCGATTCTTCACTGACTAGCGCTTTTGCTCTAGGTCTCAAATCATCAGTCAAGCTGAGATAGTGCTCTTTCAGTGCTTCAAGCTCGCTGATTGTTTTCTCCACTCTTTTAGTTGAAGGAAAGGGTGGTTTTTGTTTATATGGATATCTCTTAGGTCTCATATCTTTCTCCTTTCTATTCACTCCCAAAAGTTCACGCTTCATGAACTTTGTATTTAAAAAAATAAACTGGGATGTCTTTAGGATCAAGACCAAGCACTTCAACCGCTTTTGAAATTTCGCTATCTTTCCAAGATACCTTGTTATTCAATTTAAGCGAGATACTGCGTTCTGACACTCCCATGGCCTGGGCAAATGCTAGTTGCGTCCCCATCTTTTCTGTGATCGCACCTAACAACTTTGAGTAGTCATTGCTCATATTGTAGCTCCTTTCTTTGTTCACGCTTCATGAACTTTGTTTATGGTTAAAGTATAACATGACCCATGAACTTTGTCAACGGTTTTTTTCATAATTCTTGAACTTTTTATTTTTATTTTTCAAATATTGTGATATACTATAGTAGAAATAAGGAGTTGATCAAAATGAGAAAGTACGAAACAGCGGATAGAATACGACAGCTAATGGAAGAAAAGAACTGGAAACAAGTAGACATCTTCAATAATTCAAAACCATATCAAGAAAAATTAGGTGTCAAACTTGGCAAAAGTGCAATCTCACAATATGTAAATGGTGTACAAGCACCAGACCAAAGACGGCTGGCCTTGCTTGCCTTAACTTTTAACGTGTCAGAGGCTTGGCTCATGGGATATGACGTACCACGGGAGCGGGAGGCAACCGCTGAAACGGGCTATTCAGAAACAGACCTGCGCAAACTTGCCGAAAGCGCAAAGACTTTCGACGGTAAGCCACTAACAGAAAGCGATATCGTGGCTATACAGAATATTATCGAGGGGTATCTAAAAGGCAGATTATGACGATAGAAGAAATATGTGACAGTGAGGGAGTGACCCTTGCTTACTTTGACAACGACCTTTGGCAAAGACCAGGAATGATAATCTCAGATATGCGGATTATCTTTGTAAATAAATCACTAACTAGAGAGGCCCAGAAAAGGGTTGTATTGCACGAGCTGGGCCACTTGGACCATACCGAAGCCAATTATACTATCAACCCGACAAAGTGCGAAAATGAAGCCAACCGGGCCATGATTCACGCGCTATTGAGAGAGGAGCTGGAAAGAGTAGACAAGGAAGATTTTAATTATTTAAACTTTATGGAACGACACAAACTTAAATCAGTAACCGACGAATTAATGGTTATTGACGAATTTTACAGGCTAGTGGGATAGCCGGGAGGTAATAATGAAAAAAGTAACATTAGTCGCAATCACAAGTCTAGCACTATTTCTTACAGGGTGCAGTCAAAATACAGAAACTGAAGCAAGTCAAGAGCAAAGTACAGAGCAAGTATCATCGTCAAGTGAGACTTCTACTTCTTCAAGCTCGACCGCTGACACATTGCAAGGACGCTCTGCTTATGATGTTTTTGTAGAAAATTTCAAAGCATGGGTACATGGAGTCGATCCTAAAGCGTCTGTTAATTCAACCGAGAAAGATATAGCAATCACTATTTCAGACACCTTAACCGATGAACAGATCAAACAGGCTCAACCTATGGTTGACGGTATGCTTAAAATAAAACAGTCCGGAGAGAATGAGCTTAGACGGTATGACCCAAACTTTAAAGCTCCAAACCTTATCGTTTTAGACGCTAATGCGAAAGTTATTGCTCAGGAGCAAAATGGTAAAATGATTTTAGACAAATAAAAAAAGCCCCACGCTCTCAAACTTTGGCGAGTCTGAGCGTGAGGCAATGCAAGATAAAGAAAGGTTTCAAAATGATTATTTTGAAAGGTGTCTTTCTATACTCTATTTTAGCAGAAATGGAGGGGAAAGACAATGAATAAAGTAGCATTATATGTGCGCGTGTCTACCACTTCTCAGATGGAAGAGGGGTACTCAATAGAAGAGCAGAAAGCAAAGCTGGAAAGCTACTGCGATATTAAGGACTGGCACATTTACAAGGTGTATACCGACGGGGGTTTCTCGGGTTCGACAACCGAGCGCCCAGCACTTGAGCAACTTATAAAAGATGCCCAGAACAAGCTATTTGACACGGTACTAGTATATAAGCTGGACCGGTTGAGCCGTAGTCAAAAGGACACGCTCTACTTGATAGAGGATATATTTTTAAAAAATAATATTGAGTTCGTAAGCCTGCTTGAAAACTTCGACACCTCAACCCCATTCGGGCGGGCGGTTATAGGTCTATTATCTGTATTCGCTCAGCTAGAGCGCGAGCAGATCAAAGAGCGTATGCAGTTAGGCAAGCTAGGTCGTGCTAAGGCTGGCAAGTCTATGATGTGGGCTAAAACGTCATACGGGTACAACTACGACAAAGAAACAGGCTCAATGACTATTAACGAGTATGAAGCCCTGGCAGTTAAGGAGATATACTCGTCATACTTGGCTGGTATGTCAATAACTAAACTTAGAGATAAGATAAACGAGGAATACCCGAAAAAACCGGCTTGGAGTTATCGCACAATCAGAGGAATACTGGCCAATCCTGTATATTGTGGTTTAAACCAATACAAGGGCCAGACGTTCCAGGGTACACACAAGCCCATAATCTCTCTAGTAGATTTTGAGCAGACTCAAAGAGAGCTGGCTAAAAGACAGCAGACAGCCAAAGAACTCTCGAACCCTAGACCATTCCAGGCTAAATATATGCTATCTGGACTAGCTCAATGCGGATACTGTCACGCGCCCCTCAAGGTCATTTTGGGCCAAAAGAGAAAGGACGGCTCACGATTTAAACGTTATGAGTGCTACCAAAGACACCCGCGCAAGACAAGGGGCGTCACGGTTTACAACGATAACAAAAAGTGCGACTCTGGATACTATGACATGGAATTGTTAGAGCATTATGTACTAACACGCATATCCCAGCTCCAGAATGATCCAGACAAGATACAAGAGCTATTTTCGGACGATACCAGCCCGGCAATTGACAAGCAGGCAATCCAAAAACAGATAGACGGCCTAACACTCAAATTAAGCAAGCTAAATGATCTATATCTGGACGATAGGATCACGCTGGACGAATTAAGGACCAAGTCTTCAGATTTCATCAAGCAAAGAACCGCCCTGGAAGAGGAAATAAAAAAAGCCTCGACTGATAAGCAAGCGGGCCGAAAAGACAAGATAGAAAAGCTATTAGATGCTAGTAGCGTTCTAGAGATGTCATACGATAATCAGAAAGTTATTGTCAGAGAGTTAATTGACAAGGTACAAGTCACATCTGACAAGGTGGTTATTCGCTGGAGAATTTGATAAATTTACTATCCAACATTTCCAATAAAGGTGTCTTATTCTCTCAAATAATCGATAGTTTTGCTATCCTTCATTTCAATAAGTGTAAAGGCTTTAACCTTATAGGTTTTTAATTTTTTCATAAATGAACCTCCAT
>ERZ772779.613-NODE-613-length-16195-cov-5.015861_pt1 | contig 16195 bp, 14 predicted proteins | sample MGYA00511360_ERZ772779 | MGnify/ENA primary metagenome ERZ772779 (study PRJEB29015, sample SAMEA2738112) | human oral metagenome | biome: human oral; feature: human-associated habitat; material: saliva | place: China | collected 2231 ...
ATTTTAACAATCTTATATTCTTGACCAATTACTCCTAAAGCTAATGGTATCATCGTGTGCCTCCTTACAAAAATGAACAAAAGTTAGAGCACTCTAACTAATGTTAGTTTAGACTCACTAACTAACATTGTCAATGTTTTCTGTAAAATAAATTGATATTTTTCATATACTTCTTTTGTGAAAATTTCACGACATTTTAATTATTTTGTCTTAATTTAATAGACAAAAATCTCTAATTATTTATAATACTTTTATGATACTTGGAGGCCCTATGAATAAATATGTAATCGCAACATCCTCTACTTCGGATTTGCCAGCAGAGTACCTAAAAGAACACAATATCCCCTTCATCTCATACACATACACAATTGACGATAAAGTTTATATAGATGATTGCACAGAAGAAAGTCGTAAATTCTTAATGTCTTCCATGCGTGCAGGTAAGCAACCAAATACATCTCAAATTACAGAATATGCATACTATGAATTCTTAAAAGAAATTCTTGAAGCAGGTAATGATGTTCTATTTGTTGATATGACTCGCGCTTTATCCTCTTCTATTAATAACGCAGAGCGTGCAATCAAAAGCCTAAGCGAAGAATTCCCTGATCGTAAGATTAGTCTATTAGATAGCTATTGCGTTACAGGTGGTCTAGCCCTTTTCCTAAAGCAATTAGTAAAACGTCATGAAGAAGGATGGGATTATGATCAAGTTGTGGAATGGGGAAATGCACATAAGCTTGAGTACATTCACCGTTTCATGGTAGAAGACCTACAGTGGTTAAGACGTGGAGGTAGATTATCCAACGCTTCTGCCCTACTTGGAACAATTCTATCCATTAAACCACTCATCTATATTCCAGATAGCGGTAAACTTGTTTCCTTTAAACAAGTACGCGGTAGAAAGAAAGCACTGCATTCATTAATTGATTCATGTGCAGATGACATCGCAGATTATACAAAAGACGAAGAAATCTCAATCATACACGCAGATGCATATGAAGATGCAGTCGCATTCCGTGATGACTTTATCAAAACCTATCCACAGTTCAAGGATACAGAGATTTCCATCATGCAATTAGGACCTGTCATCGGAAGTCATGTAGGTCCAGACTTCATGGCCATCACATACCATGGCAAACACAGACTAAACATTGAAAAGTAAAAATGAAATTAATCTAATCTGTAAGTGAGATCAATTTTGAGGTGAACCCAATTTCTTGGACACTCTAATTTTACAGACATGATAAAGCTTGATTCCTTGCCTGACAAGGGATTAGGCCTTTTATTTTTGTCTGTATTCTTTCTTCGTTGTAATAATGTATGTATTCTTCCATATCACATTTTAATTCTTCCAATGTATAGAACTCATATTCATGTCCGTAGAACATCTCATTCTTCATCTTTCTGATGTATAGTGAGCGTTAAAGTGAGCTGGCGATAATAATTATCAAAACATATTTCAATCTAAGTCCTCCAAGCGGAAAAAGGCAGATTGTAGCCTAGCAAAAATTATGATGGTAGCAATTTTAATCCACGCTCTCCAAACGGAGAGCGACAATATATAGGTTGTCCCACGTCCAAAATTCTTAGTATTTCAATCCACGCTCTCCAAGTGGAGAGCGACCGTGCCATCCTCTGCTGTTTGGCCAACTACAGCGGTATTTCAATCCATGCTCTCCAAGCGAAGAGCGACCAGCATGCGAATTGATTGGTGCACAGAATCAGGATTTCAGTCCACGCTCTCCAAGCGGAGAGCGACGTTGTCGCGGGGACTGGCACAGGCTTTACTGGGTGATTTCAATCCACGCTCTCCAAGCGGAGAGCGACGCTTTCAGCTTTCTCATAGGTCCACACCTAGAACATTTCAATCCACGCTCTCCAAGCGGAGAGCGACTTTATCAAACGATTCACCATGATGAAGTGGGACACTGGATTTCAATCCACACTCTCCAAGCGGAGAGCGACCTGACTGTTGATTCAGAAATGTAAAGCGAGCCAATCGGATATTTCAATCCACGCTCCTCCAAGCGGAGAGCGACATAATGATACTGATAATTTAGTTATTCATATAATGATTTCAATCCACGCTCTCCAAGCGGAGAGCGACTTCGCTATTCTGCGTGCAGGTGTAGCAAGTCGTATTTCAATCCACGCTCTCCAAGCGGAGAGCGACTATCAAAATCAAAAGATGAGTCAAGTTATTAGTGAATTTCAATCCACGCTCTCCAAGCGGAGAGCGACCATTATGTATGTTTATGATGGAGCTACATTAGTAATTTCAATCCACGCTCTCCAAGCGGAGAGCGACCTTGTTGATTTCGGCAAAAGCACGCTTGAAGCTAATTTCAATCCACGCTCTCCAAGCGGAGAGCGACGCTGTACTGCTGCATAAACGCGGCGTAAATCAAATCTATTTCAATCCACGCTCTCCAAGCGGAGAGCGACACCAGTTTGCGTAAGTCCACTTCATGATAGGGATGTATTTCAATCCACGCTCTCCAAGCGGAGAGCGACCCAAGCTACATATTTACAGAAATTAGCCAACAAAATTTCAATCCACGCTCTCCAAGCGGAGAGCGACTTTACGCGTATGACCAAACAACAGGAAGTTGTACATTTCAATCCACGCTCTCCAAGCGGAGAGCGACCAGGATTGAGTTCTCCAAAGCAAATCAGACTATTGATTTCAATCCACGCTCTCCAAGCGGAGAGCGACTTTTTCGTTCTGGATGTTTCTCAGCTTCTCAGAATTTCAATCCACGCTCTCCAAGCGGAGAGCGACATACCATCCTTCTGCTCTTTGTTGTCACCTTCTGATTTCAATCCACGCTCTCCAAGCGGAGAGCGACTAGCACCACGAGCGGTGATAATACCAGTTAGGATAATTTCAATCCACGCTCTCCAAGCGGAGAGCGACGTTAACAGGTACTTATACAACCCTATCGGAACTAATATTTCAATCCACGCTCTCCAAGCGGAGAGCGACGATAGTTAATGCATTTATTGATTATAACAATACCATTTCAATCCACGCTCTCCAAGCGGAGAGCGACATGGCTTCACCGCGGCGACATCCGGTCCAAAACAAATTTCAATCCACGCTCTCCAAGCGGAGAGCGACAAATATGCATCATAACCATAATCATCAAATAAATAATTTCAATCCACGCTCTCCAAGCGGAGAGCGACAACAACCGCAGATTACTATGATTTCGACATGGAGATTTCAATCCACGCTCTCCAAGCGGAGAGCGACGAAGCCAGGCTTTCACCTTCACCACCACTACCATGTATTTCAATCCACGCTCTCCAAGCGGAGAGCGACGATAGATACGCAGATATCATCGATATCGATTCAATTTCAATCCACGCTCTCCAAGCGGAGAGCGACTGCGGATAGCGACATAGCACTGTTTCACATTCGATTTCAATCCACGCTCTCCAAGCGGAGAGCGACTTGCCGATTGTAAAATAGTGGCTTCCTTCTGTTTATTTCAATCCACGCTCTCCAAGCGGAGAGCGACTCTTTCTCTGTCATTATTCTTCATCTTCCTTTAGTGTATTTCAATCCACGCTCTCCAAGCGGAGAGCGACTTTATAGAATTTTTTTATTATTTATATGTAATTATATTTCAATCCACGCTCTCCAAGCGGAGAGCGACCAGAAAAAGTCAATCCGCCTCACTCTGTAATTATGATTTCAATCCACGCTCTCCAAGCGGAGAGCGACCAATGGTAGACATTTAGAGGTTACGAGTTTTTGTATTTCAATCCACGCTCTCCAAGCGGAGAGCGACAGCAAAAATATGCATTTTCTTCCCGAATAATCCTTAAAATCACATATTTATTGTGAAATTTTAGATTAGAGGAATAATTTATACTAAAATTTATAAAAATATACAACAAAATCGGTGCGAATGATGAAGGTATACGATGTTAGCTTGACGTTCGCATTTCTATATTATAATCGGTTCATTGGAATAAAGACTTTTATTTTTTCCATAATGTTCAACTCTATTTTGAAATTTATCACCTAGATAATAAAAACGAATACTGTCCTCTGTTTCATTAACAATCTTAAGCAATATCGCTTTTACTTTACGCCATGTTGCATAATCTATCTCGCACTCAAACACAGAATTTTGAACTCTTCTAGCATAATTTTGACATTCTTTAGCAATTTTAGAAAGTCGCTTTTTTCCTAGACTACTATTAGTAGCCACATCATAAGTAATTATTATAAGCATATTTTTTATTTCCACAAAAATGGTGGATATACATCTATATCGCCTCTAATAGTTCGTGCAAGTAGTAGTGCCTGCACATATGGCACTATACCCCATTCCACTTTTTCTGCTAGAAATGGATGTGTAATTATTTCCAGTTTTCGTTTTTGCCATTCAGTAATAAAAGTCTTTCTTCCATTATCATTTAAAATAACTGCACCATCCTCCTCTTTCAGAAAATCTTTCTTCGTTATAATTTTCTTATTAATTAGTGTTATAACAAACCTATCAGCAAATACACTTCGTAGTTCTTCCATTAAATCCAAAGATAATGAATGTCTACCAGGACGAATTGTATGCATGAACCCTACATATGGATCTAAACCAACAGCTTCTAGAGCAGATGTGCACATAGATTCTAATAAAGAATATGCAAAGGATAGCATTGCATTTAATTCATCTTTAGGAGGTCTTCTACTTCTTGATACAAATTTAAAGTCTTCTTTTTGTTGTAGAATTAATTCATTAAAAGCACCAAAATACTGAACTGCTGTTTTCCCTTCAATCCCTCTCAGTGAATCAATGTTATCAATATCATTTAGTAGTTCTTTTATAGATACATCCATTAAACTTGATACATATTTCAATTTATCTATATCAACTCGCAATGGATAGTCTCTAACTGCACGTTGTAAAACCCATTTAGAATTATAAATCTTCGCTATTATAAAAGATTTGGCATATGAGACACACAACGATTGATCCTCAGAATAGTTATATTGCTGTTTCCGCAGAATCACATTTCCATATAGTGGACCTATGTATTTCCCCAAAAATTTCCCATTAGCTGATAAAAATACTAAAGAAATATTGTGCTCTGCACAATTTTCCATTAGCTTTGGACTAGCGCCACGATATCCAACGGTTACAATCGAATCAATATTATGAAAAGGAAATCTTCCAATCTCTTTTCCATCAGAAGAAACAACAATATTTTCTAGATCATTAGATAGATACGCATTTGGATTGGTAATATACAATGTATTAAGTAGTTTTCTCATTTTTCTCACTCAACAAATCAATGATATATTGTTTCCCAGATTTTACTTTTGATAATACAGGTAAACATAATTCAGATAAAGAACAAGCTTTACATGATTTTCTTATTTTCACCTTAGGTGTAACTTGATTTTTATAAAGCAAATGCATTTCTTTTAAATCACTTTGAACACGATCTCTTAACTCATTTGTAATTTCAACTGTCTCTCTATGTCGAATTTCTCCATAATAAATAAATCCCTTATTTATATCGCAGCATAGCATCTCCTCCAAACACATTGCTTGACATACAACCTGTAATTTATCTTCTAACCCCTTTTTAGGTCTTCCTCGTTTATATTCAACGGGAATAGGGATAAATTTGCCGTAATGGTTAAATAATTCAATTCCGTTGATTTCATCCTGCTGAAATTCTACAACATCACACTGCCCAACTACCCCCAGTTCCCTAGAAACAACCCTCATTGAACGTGTAATTAAAACACCTTCTCTAAATTCTATAAATTTTTCATTATGAGCATTTTTATGCATCAATTCCCCATCTATTGTCAAGTAATTTTCTGTCCACAGTTTTTCAATATGAATAAGTGCCCACTGTCTTTTACAAAATTCAAAATGCTGTATACCTGAAATTGATAGATATTCATCCTCTTCTATAAAATTACTACATTCCATCAATTATCTCTAAACTTAAGTCATTGTAGTTGTTTACTACAACATCATAATCTTCAAATGATGTAGGATTTTCAATATTATCTTTCAATTTAATAGATATGGTATTTTGTACTTTTGCAGAGGAATATTGCCCAGACTTACAATTGTGTCTCCACCAATAAACCTTTTTAACCTCCATACTTCCATCAGGTCGTGCTGATGATGCGTCATTTTCAAATAGTGTACGTAAAGCTTCTTTAATATTATCTGCATCTTTTTCGCAGAATCCTGTTTTTTCGGCTAATTGGCAATTAATACTGCCACGAATTACATATAGCCCAAACTCCACTCTAGATTTGGTTCCCATCGTATCAGATGCTTTTTCACCATCTTTAGCTTCACCATTAACACTCTTGGTAATTTGAATCTGATTTATCGAAATTGGATTTACACTTTCAGCTACTTGAATTGATACTGGTCCACGAATACCAACAGATAATGAGTCACCTTTAAATGCAAATACTTGTCCAAAAGTTCTCACATCTGTCCAAGTCTTACAAGCAACTTCCGCAAATAGTTCTTTATTCTTTTTACTAGTTGCTTCTTTTAGTTCCGTGTTCCTATCAGCACGTTCTTTCAAACTCTTTGCACCATCGTCAGATCTATCTTGCGATTGAACAAAAATTCTTTCGCCCATATCTTGTAATCTATTTCTTATTTTACGTTTAATACATACATCTGAAATTTCGCCATGTCCTGCATAATCTTCACGTGGCCTATTCCCATTTAATGGATCACCATTTGGATTTGCCTTATGTACAGAAATAATTGCAGTAAAATCAATTTTGTTATTTAAAGTAGACATTATTTTTCCTCCTTTGAATAAGTGTCTAAACTATTTTTTTGATAATAATAACCTAAAAGATAATTCTCATTTAATGGAAAATTTGTAAAATCATTACACTTTTCTAGTTGTAACATAATTTCTTCTATTTTCTTATCATAAAAATGACGTGATCCTGATTTAATCTTCTCAAAATACGGCATTAATCTTTCATATAAAGTCATCCATGTCTTCGCAGGATACTTTGTATATGTACTCCAATAGCGTTTTGCATTTGTAATACGGTCACTTCCAGATTGGTAATTTGCTGATTGTTCAATTTTATCAGCAATCGCCAATAGCATACCAAACAGAAAACTGCGATCATGAATATCTTTTATTGAATCCATTTTTATTTCATTCCTTCCTTCTTCTAAATGAACTTTTTTTATTTGTATGCATGTATTTATCAATAGTTTTTCCCAAACAGTTTCACCCTTTTTTAAAAATCTAATTGGATTTGAACAATTTCTTACAGAACTTAACATAATGTCTTTAGGAAAATTTGTACCTTGTACAATACATGGTAGAAGTCTATCAATTGTCTTTTTTTGAAGATTACTATTTTGAACTTTTAAATATCCTCCTTCATCTATGCCGTATGCAGAAGAGACAATTTCTTCTAATGACGGAATACCGGACCATTCTTTCTGTTTTTTGTTTAATTTAATGACTCCTGCTGTATACCATTTATTAATATTTTGCAAATATCTTGAATAACTTAATCTGTTGTAGTATGTGATTGCTAATCTGCCTTGATATGATCCATCAGCAGTATCAAGAGAAATAATCGTTATACTGTCATTGGGTTTCAAATTTTTATTATATCCAGATAGAGCTGAGGCAAAGCTATTAGCATACGATTCTGCAGTATCTATGTCTTTATCTATATTTTCTGTACCAAATAAATTTAGTCGTTCATCAAATGCGTCAGGTATCGATTGCCCAGTAGAAGACCAACAAATAATTCTCTCGCTACCATTTGAATATCCCTGTCTTGCAATTAACCATTGAAGAGCATTAAATGCTTTTTGCACAGGATAATATCCTAATGTCACAGCATCTGTCGCTTTAAAAAATCTCCCTTGGAATTTATATTCATCATTAGATGAAATAATCTTGGCCTTATCACCGGAATTTCTTATTTTGGCTGGAAAAACCATTGAAATAGGTGCGATCATACCAGTAATAAAATCAATTTTCCTTTCTAACTTTGTTTCCTCTTCGCCATTATGTAATTTATCTGAATAGTAATTTATCCATGCCTTATACAAATCTAAATCTTGCCATGTTCTTGTTTCATCGCTCCCAAGACAGCCTAGGACCTCAAATTTAACAAACTCATTTTTTCGATAATCAATATTTAACTTACTATTCTTTAAATCTGATATAACAGTTTCTTTTATCAAATATTGATAAATTGCCACAATTCTATCATTTGAAAATTTACTTTCGCACCAATCACTTAATTGTTTTAAATACTTTTCAAAGTACTTATGATATTTGTCACGATTTTTAAACTCCATCCAATAATCCCCAGCCACATATTGTAATTTATCATTTAGTGGCATTGGATAAATAGCTGTTCCTGTTCTATTTGAAGATTCAATTGTTGCAGGAATTATGGTTTCATTAGACTCCTTTGGGGTATATTGGGCTCTTAAAAAATCACCATTTTTATTGATTGTTATTTGAATTGGAGCATTAACTTTCACATGACTTATAGGTAATAAAGTTTTCCCCTTATCATCTGCTATTCCTACTTTTTCTTGAACATTGTCGTATGTTTCTACGAGATCGTTTATCCAACTCATCCTAATCACCTACATTCATCAAATCAACGGACTTAATATTTTCACCTATTTCAAATGACTTCATATCCATTTTCCGAAGTGGTTTTACGATGGTGCATTGATCAGGACGTTTAAACCTTATTATGCCACTTTCCATTCTTATATTATCCAATCTAACAATAAAGTCTTTCTTTGTTGATGACTCATCTGGATAAGTAAATCCATGAAACATAATTCCAAAATCTAAATTAATCCCATCATAATATCCAGTCCCACTTCCATAATTGCATGGTTCTACATATCCTTGACATTCTCTTGTCCCTAGGAAAATATCTCTTCTACCACCTTTTTCAATCATCCTCTTAGCAATATCCCAATGCTTATTTTCATTTCTATCCATTTCCAATTCAGGTCGACTTAGATTCCATTCGAAATGTGCACGGACTTGGTATGCAACATTTGATAAATAAGTATAAATTGATAAGTCATTAGATAAATCATGATAATGTATTGGTCTTATGCCTTTTGATTGAAACTCGATTGGCATTAATATACGTACCTCATCAATTATCCATGTAAATGTCGGCTTCCAATAGATGCTCTCGGTAATACCCTTTAATGCTTCATATGTCGGAACTTGATAACTAAATTTTTCACCCCCTGTTTTTGTTATAGGATCTGTAAATAAAGCATTTTTCCCCCTTACAATATATTCAATCGTATTCCTTGTTTTCATATACCCTCCTTTCTCAGAACACCATTAATTTCAATTCAGTTGTTAAACCTATATCTTTATCATAGAAAAGTTCATCTAATACTTTGATATCTTCGTTAACTGTACTACCGCATATTGCATGCCTACTTAATAAGGTTTTATATAAAGTACTATTCATATTCATATTTACCGTATATCTTTGTAATTTCCTCAATAAAAGTTTGATTTCATTAATATCTGATGCTTCATTTAATCTCTTAATAATCTCCTTTGATTCACCATATTGAACAATTATACCTATTTGATTTTGATCATCTATGGCATTAAATAACTTTCCGGATTCTTTAAATGATTGGCTAAGTATATGTGGATATGCCATTTGAGAAGTTTGAAAATATAAATTTCTTAGTTTCTCATTATATGCTAGTAAATCAAACAGATTATTATTTATTGATTGAATATTAAAGTTCATTTGTCCTAAGTTTCTGAGAAAAAATTTCTCATAATATTTTTTTATTACTTCAGCACTTAACAAATTATCTTTATTTTCATATAGTACGGAAAACATACAATCTTTACCGTCACGTATTGTACCTAAGCTCGTCAAAATCTCATCTTTATCATCTATTATATATACGCTTGAAAGACCATACATTTCACCATTACGATTACATCTTCCTGCAGCTTGTATAATACTGTCATATCCCGCTAATGAACGAACAACTTTCTGAAATGAGATATCTACACCAGCTTCTATTAATTGTGTGCTTATACAAAGAACTCTTTCCTTTTTTTGTAATAATTGCTTAATAGTTTGAAGGCATTCAAATCTATGCTGAGCGCACATAAATGTTGTTAACTGGAACACCCTAATATCTGAAAATCTTTTTATACATTCTTCATAAAGTTTTCTAACAGCATGTTTTGTATTCAAAATAATCAATAAATTTCTATCGAAAATTTTTTCTATGAAATCTGTAATATCTCGTGAATCCATACAACCACACTCACTTACACAATCTTTTAATATAACTCTCTTAAAAGCATCATGATATTTAAGTTCATTCACAATGATACTTTCCTGATTTGAATAAATTAATTTCCTTTGAGTCCTCTCAAATAATGGTTGTGTAGCAGTACAAAGTATCACAGTTGTATTACAGCATTTATGTAAGAAGTTAATCATTGTATTAAATAAGTTTATACAATGAACTGGTATTGACTGTACCTCATCTATAATAATAACTGCATCAGTCAATTGATGAAATCTTCTCAAATCTTGAGTTCCACCAGAAAATAGCAAATCAAGAAATCTAACCATTGTCGTCAAAATTACTGGTGAGTCCCATGTATCAATATTTACTTGATAATTAATCAATTCTTCTCCGTTTGAATCATCAATGAAGTAATTAGAATGGTGCTCCAGAATATTTTTATCATCGTTTAATATATTTCTAATAACATTCGCATTTTGTTCTAATATAGACAGAAAAGGTGCGATATATAGGATGTGCTTTTTATGGTATTTTTTTGCATGATTAACCGCATAGCATAAACCAGAAATTGTTTTCCCTCCTCCAGTGGGTATAGATAGTTTGTATACACCAGGAATATTATCAGCAAAAGACTTGCACTGATTACTTATTTCTGCGCGCAATAGATTAATTTTCGATTTATCTCCACACAGACTTAATTTTTTTGTAAATTGATCAACTTTATCTGAATATCTAGCCCACAGTATTTCTAATTCATTAGATGAGATTTCTTCCAATCTATTCTTAGTCATGAATTCATATGTATCACGTCGATCAGCATCAATTAGAATACTACAAACAAGTCTCTGAAGACATCCAATCATAAAATACTGTGTACCTTTTTTTATATTTGTATTTTCATTTTGTTCAGTATGCATTAAATCCGAAATTTCATTGATTTGTTTAAAATATTTTTTAATCTCGCTCTTAGCACAGTCAATATGTTCTTGTGTGATATTTTCACGGACAAATTTCTGGATTGTTTTATGAATATCTTTATCAAAATTTCTTTCAGTATTTGATAATCGCATTGAGAATTTATCTTCTCCATTTATAGAAATGCAATCATTAAGTCCATGATGAGAGATGATTGCATAACTAATTATTTCTTGCAGCAAAACTTCTATAGGAGTTGTTCCTTGAATTATTTCTTTACAGAAAATACCACCTGCACTTGAATGATTTACTTCTCCGCGATGAACTTGTTTCCCTTGTGCTGCTTTTTTTATATAGTTTTGAAATTCATTGCTGAATTTTCCAACATCATGAAGTAAACCGGCAATATAAGACACGTTTGCCAGTCCAATTTGCTTTCCAATATTAAAACAATATGCAGCAACATTTATACAATGTGATTCTATCGTCTGCAATCGACCATCACAATCAATATGTGCAATATCGTCGGTCATCTAATCACCTTCTATCATTGTGTTTATCTTAAAACATTACAGGAAAAACATTATCTTTCTAATAACAAAGTAAAAATAAAACCAGAATTGTAATTTTATAATGTAATACTTAAATTAGTAACTAGACAAAGTATAATACATCATAAAAAGCTAATCAATCTCTCGTATATAGTTCGCTTATAAGCTTAAAAATGAGATGATATATATATATTTCTAAAATTCCTATAAAATTTTATACCATAATTAATTTTCCTCTCATTGAACAACTCGTTCTTTTTATATTTATAGTCTACTTATCCACCTATACAAAAAACACGCCAGTGTTAAAAAAGTTCACTTAAAAAAGAGCAATGATTTTATAATCATCACTCTTACTTTAAGTAAGCGCCTTGAGTTGAACAAGGTTCACCGCAGTGGTATTACACATACATCACAGCATAGACCGAACTACCTCGACTTACTTAATTTAGAATTTAATATAGATTTTTTATTAGATTAAGTCAACTTATTTAGACTTTTATACAATGATATTACTTCCAGTTAATTATAATTTCATATTCCGATTGCTCCGTGTTGCTTAACAGCATCTTTACTTGACTCTTAACAACTTCTTCCATGCGTACTTTTGATTTATCTAATAAACCATTCTTGATTGCAACTTCCTCAGCTTTAGCTGTTTCATTAGCTTGGAAATTCTTCACATCATTTACAGTAATCTGATTGATTGGATTAAAGCTTTGATCGTAAACTTCAATACTATTTACATCGATATATGTATCTAACACTTCAACATTTGGTAAGTCTACGATTATCTTTTTTTCTGCTTGATTAACTTCTATGTTGATTTCAGAGATATCCTTGATACCTGCTTTACATACACCACTATAAGTCATCAAAAATGACTTATCTGTAAATGGAATAGAAATTCCAAATGCAGACATATTTTCTTGGCTAAACTTTCCGACATTTGTAAAGTTATATTCCTCTACTGCTAATTGGCCAATCTCTTTAAATGAATTTTTGATTTCTGTAGAAGTCATTGTAATCTTTCCATTTCGTGGTGAAAGTACAATTTTGTATCCTAGTACAAGTACTAAGATAGTTAATACAGATACGATGATTTTAGTAATTAAACCTTTTGTCATAATTATTCTCCCCTTGTTTCCTGAAGTAATTTCTTCAGATTCTCTTTTTGTATCTTAATTTTCTCTAGTTCTTTTGTTAATCTGACATTTGCTTTCTGTAATTGTTTGTATGCATGCTCTTTTGAATCATTCAAAATTTCCTTTATTTCTCGTAATGATAGACCAGCATTTTTGTACATTTGAATCTGCTGCAATTTATGGATTGCAGTTTTGTCATACATTTTTGTATGTTGTGAACCAATTCTTTTCTTTGGTAATAGCAAACCAATCTTATCGTAATAAAACAGTGTTTTACGACTGATATTCGCAATTTTACATACTTCATTTACAGATAACACTTTTTCTTGGCTTTCTACAATCTCAACTGTAGTACTGTTCCCTAGGGGAACAGTCAATACCATTTTATCTATTTTGTTGTGCACAATTTTATCCTCCTGCACACAACACCCTGTTTTTCTCGCGAGGGTAAATTACGATAATTTAGGTATATATTCTACTTATGAAAGTTAGAAATCCTATAAGACTTCAGAAACTTTTAATTACTGCGATTAATGCAATCAAACCGAAACGCACAAGATAGTCGATAATTTATTTCTTCTAAACATATCTTCAACATTTCTCCATGTTAATATCAAATAAAGTTCTCCTTTCTATATTTCATATTGTATGAATATAGCTATACAAAAAATACGCCAGTATCCACAAATAAAAACCGATCATACGATCGGCTACTTTGATACGAACTATACTTATCTTACTGCATTAGCGATAAAATCCCATGCTTTCAAACCATTTGCATCACATGTGTTATTAAAGAAATAAATCCAGCTCCAATGTCCCATGTACTGATATGGCTTGCCTGTATTCTCTAATGTTGGCTGTCCATTATCATCTGCGTAGTATGTTCCTGTTGTATCTACAACATGTTCGGTTACTGATGCATATGTGTGTGTTGCTCCAGCTGCTTCTAATCTTTGTAGAAGTGGTACTTCATGAAGTTCTGGTACAACCGTTGTATCATCTTGAGAATAAACATAATACATCTTCAAGTCAGCTAATGTCTTTACTTGTTCATCAGTAATTAATGCATTTGGAAGTGCTTCACAAATTGGTACATATGCATCGTATTCTGTTGGATAGTTTAGCGCCATTAACATTGTCATATATCCACCATTTGAGCACCCTGCAATTACAACTTTTGTAGAACCAGTCTCTTCTTTGTATTTTGCGATCAGTTCATGTAAGGATTCTAAATAATGTGATGTGCCATCTGCTTGAATGCCACCACCAGTGAAGTTTGTCATCTTACCATCGTTATCCATCCAGTATGTTGGACATTGTGGCACAAGAATATTTGCTCCACCCACTGCAGATTGGAACTCTTCATCTCCTAAGATTCCTGCTTTATTTGCAAGCAGTGTTACAGAAGGATCTGTGTTTTCTGTTCCACCTTCGCCAAGACCATGTAACCAAACAACTAAAGTCTTACTTCCACCTTCTGGTGTATAGGAAGCGTATTGATACGTTACACCATCTTTTGCTTTAAAAGTATCTATCTTAAATTTATCTACAGAAGTTGTTTTAGATGCAGGATCAATACTAATTGTAAAATCCTTTATTTCTGTACCATTACTTGTAAGCTTCGCATTTTCTGCTTTTGTAACTGTTAATGTATATGGTTTTGACCATGTATTCATCATACTTGGAAATGAGAATAGTAATGGTGATCCATCATTTGGTGAAACATAGAGTTCAAGCTTTACATGTGTTGACGGTTCTGTTGTCTTCTTACCGCTCTCATCCACAAGATAAGCATTCGTAACTTGACGTGGTACATCAACTTCCTCTACTGGGAATCCCTCTGCCATGAAATTTGTTGCTTGCTTGTGTTCTGTTACTGTAAATGAATCTGTGGTCACAGCATCTAATGGATGATCTAAATTCATTATGATACTATCTGTTCCACATCCCCAATCATATCCTGTAATTGTCATATCGTATTCTCCTGTAATTACATCGCTTCCTGCTACGGAATTCTTTTTTCCTGCACCGCATCCTGCGATTGGTAACATCAATGCACATGCAAGAATCATCTTAAAAGTATTATTCATTCAAATACCCTCCTGTAGTTAAGTGTATTGAATGTAAGCGATTACTTATAGTTATTTTCTAACCATTATTAGGCATAAAATAACTACTATGTTCTTGTTTCCATTTGGTTGGGCTGCAGTGGTGTTTCTTTTTGAATTCTCTTTCCAAGGATTTTACATTCGCAAATCCACAGATAGCACTAATTTCTGAAATTGTATGTCTATTTCCTAATAATTCGGCTTCTGCTTTTTGTATACGAATTCTTGTCGCATACTCCCCTAACGAAAATCCTGATACTTCTTTGAACTTTCTTGAAAGATAACCATACGACACATTCATCGCTTCTGCAGTCTTCTTTGCATCGAAAACTTCAAATACATGTATTGACATATAGTGCATTGTATTTGTAATTAAATCTATAGCGTTAGGGATAATTTTATTTTCTTTTTGAACCATATATCGATTACATAAAATACTCAGAAAGTCATTCAGGGCTGTCATAACAATTAATCTTCTATTCGCTAAGTTACTATCGTATGCCTTTATAAGTTGACACAATAGTTCTGTCATTTTCTTTCTATCTTCTTCTAAATATTCATGCGTGAATGTTATTTCTGCAAAATTCTCGATTAAATAACATAGATATGGATATGAAATCTGTATCGCGTATCCATGGTAGATATGATCTGCATCTGCTCGTTCAAGTTCATGAACACTAGCTGAGTTTATCAGTGCAAAATCTCCTGGATAGACTTTTCTATCACCTTGATCTTCATGAATTTGTGTACCACCAGATTCCGGTAATAAGATTTCTATACTTCGATGCCAATGTCTTGGCACAGAAATATTTTTTGAAGTATTATCAATCTTCACCTCAATGACAGATAATGGTATATCATCATCCATTTTAATAGGCTCATAGATTTCGTCATATGTATCAACACCCTTACCAGGATAGTGAGACATAAATGTATCGATACGGAATTTACTCATTACTAAGTCTCCTCATGTTTCAGAAAAGTAAATATATAAAGTATATATTTATCATAACCTATAAACATCTGTTCATCCATGCATGAAAATTTCCATCTGATATAAAAAACAGTACATTTGAATCAATGTACTGTCATAACTAACTAATGAACAATGCGATAATATGCTCTTGATGTAAGACGGAATATCA
>ERZ772779.614-NODE-614-length-16151-cov-20.628790_pt1 | contig 16151 bp, 13 predicted proteins | sample MGYA00511360_ERZ772779 | MGnify/ENA primary metagenome ERZ772779 (study PRJEB29015, sample SAMEA2738112) | human oral metagenome | biome: human oral; feature: human-associated habitat; material: saliva | place: China | collected 2231 ...
GCGATATCAACGCCCTGCTCAGCTGCGGCACGGTGATGCGCACCCCGCAGGCGGAAGCTTTCGGCTTCCCGAACCCGTTCATTGGTCTGGTGGGCTTCTCGATTGTGGTGACTATCGGTGCCGCAATCATGGCAGGCGCACAGTTTAAGAAGTGGTTTTGGGTGTGCATGAACATTGGTCTGGCTGCGGCAACCGCGTTCATTATGTGGCTGTGGTACCAGACGACGTTCCAGATTAATGCCCTGTGCCTGTTCTGCATGATCGTGTGGGTTATGACCATCACGCTTTTTGTGAAGACTACGGTCCGCAATATTTCGGCGGGTGTTATTCCGGCGTCGCAGTCGATGCGTGAGAGCGCTCGCGGCTGGTCCTGGTTTGCGATTAGCCTGTGGCTGATCCTGATTTTCGGCATCATCGTGATCCGCTTCTTCGAGGTCATTGTGAATATGATGCGCTAAGCATTTGAGGGCTGATGCCCCGAACATGCAACGCCCCGGTACGTGTTGGTGCCGGGGCGTTGCTGTGTCTGCGGGCGGGTGAGGCTGCGCAGAATATGCCGGGCTGGGGCGCCGCGCAGAATACGCCGGGCTAGTTGCGCCGGGTAGCGGGGGAGGCGCCGGTGACCCGAGCCGTGAAGTCAGCGGGGAGGCGGCGCGGGTGCGTATAATGGTCAGGTATATTCTTGAGCGGCATCGGTCGGAGCCGTCCGCGGGGTTCACCTGCGGCGTCGGTTGCCTGCCGTTCTGCTGGACACTAGATTCTTGAGACCCCTTCGAGGAGAGCCGTGAAGACTGCCGGAATTGCTGCAATGGGCGTTGCTGCCGTTATTTTTCTGACTGCCCTGCTGTTGCTGACCGCCGGTCACTTCTCGCTGCTGTGGGTGATTCTGCTGGTGGTTTCTCCGTTCGTTTTCATTCTGGGTGTTCCGTTTGCGACCGGTTCCGGTCCGGAGTACCTGCCGACCGACCCGAAGCTTGCTCAGCAGGCTCGTGAGGCGCGCGATGCGGAGCTGGGCCTGAACTAGCCCTTCTTCTAGAGGCTAGCCCTTCCTCTAGAGGCTAGCCCCTCCTCTGAAAGTTGTTTGAAGCCGGGTGGTGCGTAGTGGCACGCCCGGCTTTGCTGTACCCGCTAGATGTCCGCCGTAATGTGTCCCGTGCAATGTGCCCGCGCATCCTGCCGGGAAGTGGAGCCCGGATAGGATGGGCGGGGTGGCTTAGAGGCACCCTCTACCGGGTATAATGGAACACGGTGTCTTGTGCGCCCCGCACGCGCATAAAGATCCCCACCAACGCATCGAGGGAGAGTACCCGAAGAGCGCCGGCTATAAGCCGCGGAGCATAACTGTCGCACCGCGCGTGCCGCCCGCCTCGGCGAAGAAACCCGAAGACCGGCAGGGCACCCAGGAAGGGTGTGAGCGTGCCGTGCTCGAGAGCGAGGTGGCTGTGACCGTCGCGGCGCGCTCTGCGTTCCGCCCGCTCGCCCCCTACGGCAGAAGCACTGAACGAGATAGTGCCCGGTAGCGCCGATGAATGCGCACCGTAGGGTGAGGCTTGAGCCGCGGTGGCAGCAACTAGGCTTTGCGCTGTATGCGCGCTGTTAAAATCCTTGCGGTGCGGAGCAGGGTGTAACGAAAGAAGATTAATGTCTGACGAGAAGAACGTCGAACTTGGGGTTTTTGAGGCGTTGAACGCCCTCGCGGAGGAGAAGAACGCCTCTGCAGAGACCCGTGAAACTCTGCGTAAGAATGTTCGTGAGAGCTCTGACGCCCAGCAGGGTACTGAGCGTCGCCGTCCGGGTCGCCCGAAGAAGGAGAAGGCTCCTGAGCTTCCCCTGGATGAGGCGATTGCTGCCGGCCTGACCAACCTGCGTAACGCTAAGGCGAAGCACGTGCCGGCACCGAAGGTTGCCGCTCCCGTTGTGTCTGAGACCGAGGTTGCTTCTACTCTGGATAGCCTGTTTGAGGCTGCTGAGAAGAAGGCGGCTGAGCCTGCTGTCGCGGAGAACACCGCGAAGGTGGAGACCGTCGAGAAAACCGCGAAGGTTGAGACTGTCGAGAAGACCGCGAAGGTAGAGACCGTCGAGAAGACCGCAAAGGTCGAGGAAGTTGTCGCTCCCGCCGCTGAGTCTGCTGAACCCGCTGCTGAGTCTGCCGTTGAGGTGAAGGAAGAGACCGCCAAGGTTGAGGTCGTAACTCCCGCACAGGCTGTTGAGAAGAGCGAGGCTACCGCTGAAGCTACTGAGCAGAAGGCTGAAGAGGCTGCTGCAGCTGCTGAAGAATCCGCAACCGAAGAAGCTGCACCTGAGGCGCCCGCCGCAGAAGAGTCTGCAGAAGAGCCCGCAGCTGAGGCACCCGCAGCTGAGGAGCCTGAAGTAGCTCCCGAGCCGGTCAAGACCATTAGCGACCTGCAGCGCGAGAAGCTGCAGGAGCTGCGCTCGCGTACCCCCATGGGTGCGATGCCGCTGTTCATGGCTCCCGAGCCGGAGGAGCTGAGCGAGCTCGCTGTTGCCGCCAAGCTGGAGCGTGAGGCACGCCGCGCCGCTGCCGAGGAGCAGAAGCGTAAGGAGCGCATGGAGCGCCGCCGCGAGGAGGCCGCCGCTGAGGCTGAGGTGACGAGCCACCGTCGCCGTCGCCGTCGCCGCGGTACCGAAGATATTGAGATTGAGGGCGGCGTTGATGATGACGTTGAGACCGTCACCAAGGTGCGTGCACCGCGCCTGGCTGACTCTCACGCATCCAATACTGTGACCGGTGTGCGCGGTTCTACCCGCCTGGAGGCGAAGCGCGTGCGCCGCCGCGAGTCCCGCTCCCTGGGTCGTCGCCGCCACATCGTGACTGAGGCTGAGTTCCTGGCTCGCCGCGAGTCCGTGGACCGCCAGATGCTGGTTCGTCAGAAGGACGGCCGCATCCAGATTGGTGTGCTTGAGGACGGCGTGCTGGCTGAGCACTTCGTGTCCAAGACTCAGCAGGATTCCCTGATTGGCAACGTGTACCTGGGTAAGGTTCAGAACGTTCTGCCGTCCATGGAAGCTGCGTTCGTTGACATTGGACGCGGCCGCAACGCTGTGCTGTACGCGGGCGAGGTCAACTGGGATGTCACCGGTCTGGACGGTGCGCCCCGCAAGATTGAGAACGCCCTGAAGCCCGGCGATTCGGTTCTGGTGCAGGTCACCAAGGACCCGATTGGTCACAAGGGTGCCCGCCTGACCAGCCAGGTTTCCCTGCCCGGTCGCTTCCTGGTGTACGTGCCGGGTGGTTCGATGACCGGTATTTCCCGCAAGCTGCCCGACACTGAGCGTGCTCGCCTGAAGAAGATTCTGAAGGACAAGCTGCCCGAGGGTGCTGGCGTGATTGTTCGTACCGCGGCGGAGGGTGCTTCTGAGGAGGAGCTGACCCACGACATTAACCGTCTGCGTGCGCAGTGGGAAGAGATTCAGGAGAAGGCTAACTCCCGCAAGGTGCTGGCTCCGGAGATGCTCTACCAGGAGCCCGACCTGATGATTAAGACCGTGCGTGACGTCTTCAACGAGGACTTCACCGCGATGATCGTTCAGGGCGAGAACGCGTGGGATTCCATCGAGGCGTACGTGACGTACGTGGCGCCGGACCTGGTCTCCCGCCTGCAGCAGTGGGACGGCGATGACGACCTCTTCGACCACTACCGCATTAACGAGCAGCTGGCGAAGGCACTGGACCGTAAGGTGTACCTGCCGTCGGGTGGTTCGCTGGTGATTGACCGTACCGAAGCCATGACCGTGGTGGACGTGAACACCGGTAAGTTCACCGGTAGCGGCGGCAACCTGGAAGAGACTGTCACCAAGAACAACCTGGAAGCTGCTGAGGAGATTGTCCGTCAGCTGCGTCTGCGCGATATTGGCGGCATTATCGTCATTGACTTCATTGACATGGTGCTTGAGTCGAACCGTGACCTGGTTCTGCGTCGCCTGATTGAGTGCCTGGGCCGTGACCGTACCAAGCATCAGGTGGCTGAGGTGACTTCGCTGGGTCTGGTTCAGATGACCCGTAAGCGCCTGGGTACCGGTCTGCTTGAGGTCTTCTCGGAGCCCTGTGAGCACTGCGCCGGTCGTGGCCTGGTGGTTCACGATCAGCCGCTGAGCGGTCGTAGCGGTGGCGCGTCGGATTACATCCACCGCCATGAGCGTAATGACCGTAAGCGTAGCCGTGCCGCTGCCCGCGAGGATTCTCGTGACCAGCAGAAGCAGGATGCTCTGGAGTCGAAGAAGGCTGAGCGCCGTAACGCTATGGCTGCGGTGGCTGCCGCATCCGCTCACAGTGAGGAAGCTTCGGAGGAGACCGCTTCGACCCGCAAGAAGCGTAAGCGCCGCAAGCGTTCGCGCCGCGCGGAGACCGCTGAGCTTTCGCTTGAGCAGGAGATTCAGGGTATTGCTGAGGCTGCCAGCGAGCAGGCTCACGCGGAGGTTGCTCAGCGTGAGGACAAGGTCGCTGAGGTCACCGAGGGCAACTGGATTGGTGAGCAGGGCGGTTTCTCCTTGGAGCAGCTGGCGAGCGCATTCGACCGCGTGGAGGAGCAGTCCGCTGAGGATTCCTCGAAGGAGCCTGCTGAGGGCCGTTCGGAGGAGCGTCGTTCGTCCAAGCGTGGCGAGAAGAAGTCTTCTCGTAACCGCCAGCGCCGCGAGCTGACCGATGCGGATATTGCCGCTGTGGAGGGTTCCGGCGCGGGTGCGCTGGAGGACGAGCACCACGTTGACCCGGAGCTCGACCCGCGCTTTACCCGCTCTTCGGATCGTTTTGAGGCGATTCGTGCTGGCGAGGCGAAGGCTCGTGCTTCTCAGAAGGCTGGCCGTCTTGCCCGTGCTGAGGGTGAGTCGTTCCGTTCGGGCCGTGAGGATCGTTCGGAGGAGCGTCGTTCGTTCAAGCGCCAGAACCGCGAGCAGCAGAACGCTGAGGCAACCTCCGCTGAGGTAAACTCGGGTGTGCAGAAGGCTCAGGAGTCCAAGCGTGTTGAGCGTGAGGACCTGCGCATTGAGGATGTTCGTGAGACTCCGCGTGCGTCCCGCCGCCGTGCTCGTCGCGCCGCTGATGAGAAGCGCGCTGAGAAGGCAGCTGAGCAGGCAGCCGCAAAGTCTGATAAGGTTGAGAAGTCTGAGTCTCGCACGGTTGTGACCGGCGTGATTGGTGCTCCGGCTGTGACCGGTGTGGTGGGCGCAGCTCCCGCAGCGATTGAGGCTGAGGCTCCGGTTGAGGAGGCTCAGAAGCCTGCGGCTCAGGTGCCCGGTTCGACCCCGCGTAAGCGTCGCACTCGCCGTGCGGCTTCGAGTGCCGGTGCCGGTGCTCAGGTCGTGACCGTGGACGCTTCCGAGCGTGCTGAGGGTTCCGTGGTTGCTTCCGCTTCTGTTGCGGATGTGGTTCCGGTGTCTGATGACGCTTCGGCCCCTGTCTTGTTCGGCATTGGCGTTGCTGCTGCCGACATTAAGCGTGAAGGTAAGGACGATTAGTCTTTAGCTTCCGATCATCGGAATTCCGATGGTGTGTTGTATATGAGATAGCCTCGGTAGGGCGAGCCGGAACTTCCCTACCGAGGCTATTTTTTTCTGTGCGTGTGCTGCGTCATTTTAAAGGCGCTATTAAGAGTGCGGTGCAGTATTAGAGGAGCATCACGTGCCGACTTCGAGCATTCCGCAAAAATATCTATTGCGCGGCGCGTAGATCATGCCGTATCCTTAAGGACTGGTGTTTATCTCAGTGAAGCCCTATCGACGCAGGGCCAGCGGGAGACACCGCTCCCACCCGCATCGTCTTCGGCGCGGTCGAGTGATCGGCTGAGTTTGGAACGTGCGGGAGAGAGACACCACCGGTGAGCCTCGCGTGTTGGCTTCGGCGGGCAATCCCGCCGGAACGCACGGGCCGTTCCTCCTTGTTCGCGGTCATATGACTGGCGGGGGAGGGCGCACAGCAATGAAAGCGCAGGCTGCTCATTCGTGTGAGATCCAAGAAGCAAGTTGTCGAGAAAAGTGAGTCCCATAGTGGCATACGCGATTGTACGCGCTGGCGGCCGCCAGGAGAAGGTTTCCGTAGGCGACCTCGTTACCCTTGACCGTGTTGCAGGCGAGCCCGGCAGCACCATCGAGCTGCCCGTGCTGCTGCTCGTCGACGGTGACAAGGTCACCGCTGACGCAAAGTCCCTGGCTTCCGCCAAGGTTGTTGCTGAGAAGGTTGAGGACCTGCGCGGTCCGAAGATCGTTATTCAGAAGTACAAGAACAAGACCGGTTACAAGAAGCGTCAGGGCTTCCGCGCCGAGCTGACCACCGTCAAGATTACCGCTATCAACGCGTAATCGAAACGACCGGAATTCAACCCTAAGGTAGGAATACAGAATGGCACACAAGAAGGGCGCAAGCTCCACCCGTAACGGCCGTGACTCGAACCCCCAGTACCTCGGTGTTAAGCGCTACGGCGGCCAGTCCGTCAACGCAGGCGAGATTCTCGTTCGCCAGCGCGGCACCCACTTCCACCCCGGCCTGAACGTTGGCCGCGGTGGCGACGACACCCTGTTCGCTCTGGCAGCAGGCACCGTCGAATTCGGTACCCGCAAGGGCCGCAAGGTCGTTAACATCCTGGCAGCAGCTGAGTAATACTCACCGCTAGGGCAGAGGGGGTAGGCGTTAGTCTACCCCCTCTCGCTATGACCTCGAATGCCGTGGATGCCCGCCTGTGCTGGGCTCCACGATGAGGCGCACCCCAACCCGGTCGCGCCTGCCGCCGCATCCGCAGCATGATTGGTGTGTGCCGTGCGGTGGCGAAGTGAAGATTTTCCAAGATAAGGAGAACCCGTGGCAGAATTCGTGGACCGCGTGGTCTTGCATGTATCTGGCGGTCGCGGAGGTAACGGCTGCGTCTCCGTGCGACGTGAAAAGTTTAAGCCCCTGGGCGGCCCTAACGGCGGTAACGGTGGTAATGGTGGCGCGGTGATTCTGCGCGTGGATAACCAGACCACGACCCTGCTGGAGTACCACCACAGCCCGCATCAGCACGCCCCGAATGGCGATATTGGTCGTGGCGATATGCACCACGGCTTTAACGGTGAGGACCTGATTCTGACCGTGCCGCAGGGTACTGTGGTGAAGGACCGCGAGGGTAATGTTTTGGCTGACCTGCTGCGTGTGGGCGACGAGTATGTTGCTGCCCGCGGCGGTATGGGCGGCCTGGGTAACGCTGCGTTGGCTTCGGCTAAGCGTAAGGCTCCCGGTTTTGCTCTGTTGGGCACCCCCGGTGAAGAGGCTGATATTGTTCTGGAGCTCAAGTCCATTGCGGATGTGGCTCTGGTGGGTTACCCCTCGGCGGGTAAGTCTTCGTTGATTGCTGCGATTTCTGCGGCGCGTCCGAAGATTGCCGACTACCCGTTCACCACCCTGATCCCGAACCTGGGTGTGGTGCAGGCGGGCGATGTTCGCTACACCGTGGCGGATGTTCCGGGTCTGATTGAGGGCGCTTCGGAGGGCCGCGGTCTGGGTCACCGCTTCCTGCGCCATGTGGAGCGTTCTTCGGCTCTGGTGCACGTGATTGACTGCGCTACTTTGGAGCCGGGCCGCGACCCGATCAGTGACTTTGAGGTGATCCGCGGCGAGCTGCAGAACTATGAGGTTGACCCGACTGCGGGTGTGACCGTGCCGCTGCATGAGCGTCCGCAGATTGTGGTGCTCAATAAAATTGACGTTCCTGAGGCTCGTGAGCTGGCTGAGTTTGTTCGCCCCGAGTTTGAGGAGATGGGCTTCAAGGTCTTCGAGATTTCGACGGCTTCCCACGAGGGTCTGAAGCCCCTCATCTTTGCGATGGCAAAGCTCGTTGAGGAAGACCGCGAGGCTCGTGCCGCTGCCGAGAAGGAAGCGGAGCGCGTGGTCGTTGAGGCTCCTGTGGTTCGCCCGAAGGGCTTCCGCGGTAAGAAGAAGCAGGAGTTCATTATTCGCCGCGAGGAGCGTAACCTTGAGCCGCTGTTCCGCGTGATTGGTGAGAAGCCTGAGCGTTGGATTCAGCAGACTGACTTCAATAATGATGAGGCTGTCGGCTACCTGGCGGACCGCCTGGCGCGCCTGGGCGTTGAGGATGAGCTGTTCAAGGCTGGTGCTCGTGCCGGTGACGCCGTGGTGATTGGCGAGAACGACAACTCGGTGATCTTCGATTGGGAGCCGACCATGGTCGGTGGCGCTGAGCTGCTGTCCTCCCCGCGTGGTACGGACGCTCGTCTGGAAGAGATTATTCGCCCGACTCGTGCGCAGAAGCGTGTGGAGTACAAGGAGCGTATGGACGCGAAGGCGGAGGCTCGTGCCGAGCTGGAGTCCGAGCGTGTTGCAGGCGTGTGGACTGAGTCGGTTGAGTACCGCAAGAAGTTGAAGGAAGGCAAGGTCGACGAGAATATCGACATGCCGAACGTCGACGACTAGTAGCTAGGCGTTGGCTGTTGCCTCGATGATGATTGGTGCCGCGCACCGGGGTTTGCTCCGGTGCGCGGCGCTTTCTTATGTACTCTGCGGTTACCTCTCGCGCCGGATGTGCGCGTCGGAATATGCGGGCGATTATTCGGGCGATTATGCGGGTGAGCCTGCGGTGAACCTGTGGTTGGGCGTGCTGGCTGGGTATTCCACTGGCGGCTTAGCTCACCCCCGTCATTTCGGTTTTTTTGACCGTAAGCAGGTAGCATAGAGGGGAATGTACGCGGGCCGTTTTCGGTGTTGCGTACCTTCTGTGTACCTGCCCGCATCCGCGCCTGCTGTGGCTCCTTAAGCTGCTGTGGTGCGGCCTCTGTCCCCAGCAAGGACGGCATTTGTGACTGACCAGCCTGTTCACCTTGATTTTGGTGCTCCGAGCACCGAGTCGATTCCCCCGCGCATTCCCGGTCGGGTGCGTCTGGGCGTGATGGGTGGAACTTTCGATCCGATTCACCACGGACACCTGGTGGCAGCTAGTGAGGTTGCCGCAGTGTTCGACCTGGACGAGGTCGTGTTCGTTCCGACCGGTCAGCCCTGGCAGAAGGTGGGGGAGCGGCACGTGAGTGACGCTGAGCATCGCTACCTGATGACGGTGATTGCGACCGCGTCGAACCCGCGTTTTACGGTGAGCCGTATTGATATTGACCGTGGCGGCGCCACCTACACCTTTGATACGCTTAACGAGCTGCGTGCCCTGCGCCCGGATGCTGACCTGTTCTTCATTACCGGTGCGGACGCGATCAGCCAGATTATGACCTGGCGCAATGCCCATAAGCTGTGGGATTTGGCGACTTTTGTGGGCGTGACCCGCCCCGATCATGAGCTGGATCCGCCAATGGCTGAGGGTCGTCATATTACGACCCTGAAGATTCCTGCGATGGCGATTTCTTCGACCGATATTCGTCGCCGCGCAGCTGAAGACGCCCCCATCTGGTACCTGGTGCCCGATGGTGTGGTGCAGTACATCGCTAAGTACGGCCTGTACAAGAAGGACGCCTTGACGGCGTACCGTGACGGCTTGCCCCGCGTGAAGGATGAGTCTGGGCAGGCACCCCAATCGACGAATAATGAGGGAACACATGAGTGAAGCTACGGGTTCGAAGCCCTATAGCGAGGACGAAGCGTACCTCTACGAGACGTACGTGACCGAGGACGGCATTGAGGTGCCGCCGCCTACTAAGGTGATGGGTCCGCGCCGTCTTGCCCGTTACCGTGAAGAAGTTGCCGAGTACCTGCGTGCGGCCCGCCGCGGTGAGCCCGCGAAGCCCGTTGAGAATATGGGCTCCGTGGTTCATGCGGACGCTATTGACCCGCAGGTTCTGGCTGTTCAGCGTCGTTTTGCGGCGCTGGCGGCTCAGGGCAAGATTGACACTGAGGCGAACGATGAGGAGAAGCTGCACGAGCCTGCTCCTCTGACCAGTAGCCTACGTATTCTGCGCCCCGAAGAGATCGCGAAGAACCGTGTGGACGCGACCAGCCCCTCCGCGGTGGATAACCCGATGACTTCTTCGATCCCGGTTATTGCCGTGGTCAAGGAGGAGAAGCCGGAACCCGAGCTGCACCAGTACCTGGTGCGCGATGAGCCGAAGGTTGAGGAGCTGGACAGCTCTGACGTTGAGGCTGAGCAGACCGAGGTTGCTTCCGTTGAGGAAGAGACCGTTGAGGTTGCTGAGGTTGAAGAGTCCGCTGATGAGCTGCCCACCCGCGTGAGCGCGGTGAACGCTCAGGGTCTTGACCTGAGCGTGCTGGATAGCGCCTCCGCAGGGGATACCGTAGATTCGGTGGATGGCGACCCGACTGTTGCTCTGAGCCCGGATGAGGTTGAGGAGCTGCTGCAGCGCATGGTGGATCGTCAGGGTCCCGACGAGGCACTGGTCGAGGAGACTGCTGAAGAGTCCGATAAGGGCTCCGAGGTTGAAAAGTCTAAGTCGGCTGAGTCGAAGTCTGCTTCGGTTGCTTCTGCTGAGGCTTCGAAGGAAGCCGACTCAAAGGAAGCAGCGTCGAAGAAAGCTGAGGAAGACTCTGCTTCTGCAAGCGCTGTTGAGAAGGCTGAAGAGGTTCTGCAGCCTGCGCAGAAGCCCTCCCTGGCGTGGCTGTGGATTGTGCTGCTGCTCGCCCTGGTTGTTGTCGGTCTGATTATGATTTTTGGCCCTAAGTAGGCCGTGAACAATGCACCCCTGTTGCGGGTGTTGCCGGCGGGTGTTCTGCCGGCAAGGAAGGAAAATATGACTGCTGCACAGTCCTCGATTGAGGCTCTGCGCATTGCCGCCCGCGCTGCGGAGGAGAAGCAGGGAACTAACCTGTTCGCTGTGGATGCTTCCGACGCGATGGGTCTGATTGATGGCTTCCTGGTGGTTTCTGCCCACAATGAGCGCCTCGTGAACGCTGTTGCGGATGAGGTTGAGGACGCTCTGCGTGAGCAGGCTGACCTGAAGCCGGTTCGCCGTGAGGGTCGTTCCTCGGGTCGTTGGATTCTGCTGGACTTCGGCGATATTGTCGTGCACGTTCAGCATGAGGAGGACCGCGAGTTCTACGCTCTGGATCGTCTGTGGGCTGAGGCTCCGCGTATTGAGCTGGGCGTTGAGAACGAGGCTCCCTTCGATATTGAGGGTGAGACTGAGGAAGATGCTGCACGCATCATTCCCGCTCAGGATGAGGCGTAGGCTTCCGCTTGATTTTTAGCTGATGAGGGGTGGGCTCTGTTGGCGCCATATGGTGCCGCGGGGTCCGCCCCTTCTTGCTTACCCGCCGGGAACTTTTTTAGATTTTTGTGTGCGCTGGTTTGCATCGTTGTCCGTGGTGTGTGTAATATATTCATGTTGCCTCGTTGAGGTCACTAACAGAATATGGGGATATGGCGCAGCTGGTAGCGCACCTGCATGGCATGCAGGGGGTCAGGGGTTCGAGTCCCCTTATCTCCACGTTTTCCTCGGTTGAGGAGCTTTTCGCCCGGTTCTTGTGAATCGGGCGATTTTGCTATCTGCCGATAACTCTCGATAGTCGACAACGCAGTTCATAGTTGAGGAGAAGCGCATGGGAGCGCACGCACATCACGGCCACCACGGGCATCACCATGGGCACGACCATTCGCATGCCCCGAGCCCGGAGGACGCCGCCTCGATGCGTCCGCGCCTGCTGATTGCGTTCAGCTTGGCGGCGGTTATTGTGCTGGCGCAGGCGATTGGTTCGTTGGTCACGGGAAGTCTTGCGCTGCTGACCGATACGGCGCACGCCCTGGCGGATGCCTCGGGTCTGCTGGTGGCGCTCGCTGCGGCTTCGCTGATGACGCGCCCGGCGACGTCCCGCCGCACGTGGGGTTTCCGCCGTATTGAGGTGCTTGCCGCCCTCGGGCAGTCGGTGCTGCTGCTGGCGGTGGGTATCTACACGGCGGTGGAGGGCGTGCATCGCCTGTTCGCCCCGCCGGAGGTGCCCGGCACCGAGCTGCTGTTCTTTGGTGTGGTTGGCCTGGTGGCGAACGCTATTGGTATTGCGGTGTTGGCTACGGCGAGGAACGCGAACTTCAATATGCGTGCCGCGTTCCTGGAGGTGCTCAATGACGCCCTGGGTTCGCTGGGTGTGATTGTGGCGGCTATCGTGATTTGGCTGACCGGTTTCTACCAGGCGGATGCCCTTGCCGGTCTGCTGATTGCGGCGCTGATTGTGCCGCGTGCGGCGCGTCTGATGAAGCAGACTACGGCGGTGCTTATGGAGTTCACCCCGGACGGCCTGGACCTGGACGCGATGCGTGAGCATATCTTGAGTGTTGACGGCGTTGTGGAGGTGCACGACGTGCACGCCTCGACGGTGGCGACCGGCCTGCCGGTGGTGACCGCGCACGTGGTGGTTGCCGATTCTTGTTTCCGTGACGGTTCTGCGGTGGCGATTCTGGACCGTATCCGTTCGTGCGTGGCGAGCCATTTTGAGGTGTCGGTGGAGCACTCGACCTTCCAGCTGGAGACTGCCGAGCTGGGCGGTCGTGAGCCGGATTCGGTTCGCCACCCCTAAGCCACCTGAACCCCCTAAACTACCTGAACCCGTAGGCCACCTGAAAACCTTGCGTGTGTGATTTCTGCGTGCCGAAATAGCGGGGGAGTACCGACCGTTATATTTGGTGGCTTCAACACGCAAAAGATACACTCTTTAGGGAGCAAAAAGCGCTTGCCACCCACACACTTTGACAGGCTCGCTGGCAGATTCTTTAGTTAGGTAGCCGCGGCAGCCTGCAACGATGAGCGCCTCAGCCTAGCCGAAACGGAACAGTGGGCGGGCGCATCCTGAAATTTTTGACGAGAACAACCACGATTAGCAGCAGATACGGAACACTATGCATTCACCTATTGCCACTTACCTGACCGAGACCCTCGAGTCGGTCGCTTCTGATACCTCCGGTGAGCTGGCAAACTACATTCCGGAACTTGCCGCCGTGGACCCGGACAAGCTTGCCGCGTCCATCGCCATGGTTGATGGTGAGCAGTACGCCGCCGGTGACTCCGACGTAGAGTTCACGATCCAGTCGATTTCTAAGCCGTTCGTGTACGCCCTGGCGCTCGCGGACCGCGGCTATGATGACGTGCTTGCGAAGGTGGGCGTGGAGCCTTCCGGTGAGCCGTTCAACGAGCTGTCCCTGGAGGACGGCTCCGGTAAGCCGCTGAACCCGATGATTAACGCCGGCGCGATTACCACCCATTCGCTGGTGGGTCCTCCCGGTGCGACGCAGGGCGAGCGCATGGAGCGCGTCATTTCTGGTCTGTCTGCGTTTGCGGGCCGCCGCCTGTCGGTGAACGAGCGCGTGTACGAGTCTGAGCTGGAGCACGCGCACCGCAACTACGCGATTGCGCACATGCTGCGCGGCCACGGCATCCTGACCGGTGACCCGACCGTGGCGGTGCAGGGTTATACCCGCCAGTGCTCGCTGATGGTGACGGTCAAGGATTTGGCGTTGATGGCGGCAACTTTGGCGAACTATGGTGTGCATCCGGTGACGGGTGAGCAGGTGGTTCCTAAGACGGTGGTGCGTCAGGTGCTGAGCGTCATGTTCACGTGCGGTATGTATAACGCGGCGGGCGACTGGGCGACCCAGGTGGGTGTTCCGGCGAAGAGCGGCGTGGGCGGCGGCATTATTGGTGCGGTGCCCGGTCAGCTGGGTGTGGCGACGTTCTCGCCGCGCCTGGACGGTCACGGTAACAGTGTGCGCGGCGTGGAGCTGTTCGAGCAGTTCTCTGATGACATGGGCATGCACGTGATGAACGTTCCGACGGTGGCTCGTTCGGCGTTGCGCGCGAACTACCAGATCGGTTCGGGAGACGAGTCGATGCGCCTGATTCAGCTGCAGGGCCGTATCCGTTTTGCGGGTGTGGAGCGCGTAATTCGTGAGATTGTGGAATCCCCGATGGAGGGTTCGAAGGTCGCCCTGGATGTGACGCGCGTGTACGCGGTGGATGAGGTCGCTCAGAGCATGCTCCTGGAGCTGATGCGTCGCCTGCGTAATGACGGGTACAAGGTGTACCTGATTGATAATGACGAGACGATCACGAACACGGATGCGCTGCGCAGCATGGGCGTGAAGGTTCTGACGAACCCGGCGGCGGTGACTTCTGCCGAGTCGGACGCTGAGCGTGTGGCTGAGGCTGACGCCGAAGAGGCTGCGGAGGCGGCGGCACTGGAGGCGCTGAATGCGCTGGAATCTGCTGAGACGGTGCAGCCCGCTGAGGCAGAACAGCCCGCTGCGGTGAAGCATCCTGCTGAGGCGCAGCAGCAGCCGGTGGCTTCGGATTCCGAGTAGGTTTCTCTTCGCGTACTTGGCCTACGGTTGCGTGAACTTATGTATTGAGGCCCCTTTCCCGGGCGCGTTGTGAACGCGTTCTGGGGGAGGGGCATTGCAGTACCTAGAATTGCACCTGCGTTGTACCTGGAGCTGTAGCTGGATTACTTGGGTTACTGGAATACTCGGATTACCTGGCGTGCGGGGATTACCTGGCGTGCGGGTAGCTTAGTGTGCTGAGCGTGGTCTTCGGTGAGCGAGTGGAACGAATGCGTGTAAAGGTTCTTTTATTGCGGCGTTATTACTCATTACGTAATATTTTGAATTTTTCGATATCTAACGGTGGTCTCATCATACACTCATAATATGAACACTGTTCCACACTCAGAAACACCTATCGCTACTCGTCAATCCGCTATCGTCAACCTCGCTACTGACCAGGCGGTATCGGGAGACTCTGCCCGCGCCTCCATGGGGCGACGGGAACTTTTGCGGCATGTTGGTACCTTTGGTCTGGGCGCGGTGGGCTTCGGTGTGCTGGGTCTTGGCATGACCGGCTGCACCCCGTCCGCGGCGGAAGGCACTCACGGCGCGTCGGCTGGCGGGTCAGCCTCAGGTAGTGCCTCTGCGACTGCTTCGGCAAGCTCGGCGGCTACCCCCTCCGCATCTGCGACTGGCTCCGCAACGGGTACTGCATCCCCGACCACCGCGGTGTCTAAGGCAGCTTCTGCGACTGCGACCTCGTCGAACCCGGTTCCCGAAGCTCGTGCCTGGACTGGCCCGCAGACCGGTCTGCCGGGTGAGGGCAAGTATATTGCGTGGACGGTTGATGACGGCGCCGACCCGGAGGTGGTGCGCGCCTACGCGGAGTTTGCTCACCGTACCGGCACGCGCCTCACTTTCTTTATTAATGGTCAGTACCCGGCGTTTAAGCAGCATCGTGACCTGTTGTTGCCGCTGGTGAAGAGCGGTCAGCTGCAGATTGCGAACCATACGTATAGTCATGCGGCGTTGACGAGCCTGACGGATGAGCAGATTGTGCATGAGCTGACCCGTAATGATGAGGAGATTATGCGGCTTTTTGGGGTGTCTTCGAAGCCGTATTTCCGCCCGCCGTACGGGTATTATGATGAGCGTGTGTTGGCGGCTGCGGCGTCCTGTGGTTTTACGCGCCCGGTGTTGTGGTACGGGTCGTTGGCGGATTCGTCTAATATTTCTTCGGCTGAGGTGTATGCCTATGCGGAGAAGTACGCTTTGGCTCAGCATATTGTGATTGGGCATTTGAATTATCGGGGTGTGGTGTCTGAGCTGGACCGTATTCGGGCGTTGTTGGATCGGCGCGGTTTGACGACTGTCACGATTCGTGACTATTACGGGTAGTGCGGGGGAGTCCTGGCGGGGGTTCCGGTGGGTATACTGGGAGGCATGATGAAGCTTCCTCAGAACCCTATTCTTCGGCAGGTGCACCGTTTCCGTGAGTCGCTGCTGCTTCTGCTGTATTATTCGCTGTCTTTTCTGGGCGTGCGGTGGGTGCGCTCGGGGCATCCGCGTGTGGCGGCGGTGTGGTCTGTGGGTTTGTGGCTGAATTTGGTGGTGCGCGGTATGGGCCAGCTGGTGCGTATGCTGGTGCCGGTCCTGCAGGATGCGGAGGCGCGCCGTGCTCGTGCTGAGCGTGCCCGCGCCTACCAGCCGCGCTAACCTCACCGGCTGAGCGAACAGAACGAGGCTGATACGACGAAGCCCCCTCGTACTAGAAAATGAACTGCCTCCCGTTTCTTGGACAACAAAATTAAAGTCCAAGAAACAGGAGGCTTTTCATGTCTGAGCATCTGGGATTAAGGCATGACCGTTTGCTTCGGGAACAGGCAGCGCAAATGTTTGAGAAGGGACGTGGCTATCGTTTGACCGCCAGCAGGCTTGGTGTGT
>ERZ772779.626-NODE-626-length-15949-cov-37.348370_pt1 | contig 15949 bp, 8 predicted proteins | sample MGYA00511360_ERZ772779 | MGnify/ENA primary metagenome ERZ772779 (study PRJEB29015, sample SAMEA2738112) | human oral metagenome | biome: human oral; feature: human-associated habitat; material: saliva | place: China | collected 2231 ...
TAAAGCAAAGCTATCGCTAGCTGTAGCATTGGCGATTGCTGGCGCGATTATTCCTAATGCTATGGCTATGGATGACGATGGTGTAATTCGTGCTGATAATTTTTATGTTATGAATCTAGGTGAAGTATCGGGAGTTACTAAAGGTATCGAGGCAGATCATAGAGCGATTATTGCTATGGATCGTGTACATGCTCGTGCAACTGATGATAGACCTGCTATTATAGTGGCTAAGAATGATAGTTCCATTATCATTAGAGAAGGATTAATTCAAGTAGGGAATGTAAGTAGACCTGCAGTAATCTCTAATGGTGGAGTTGTAAATCTTGGCGTTGATGGTTCTCATGGAAAAATACAAGGTTATGATATCAATCTTGACGGTGATGTGCGCATTGACGGCCATGATGAGACTTCTTCTATAATCAATATTGGTTTAGATAATAAAGATGCATTATGGGTTGGTTTTGCTCTTAATTTAGCAGATAAAAATTCTCCTCATGATAATCATATCAATGTATTCCTTGGTGAACAGGGGTATTGGGATCATTTTTATCAAGGTGGTTTATCTGGTACAAGCTATTCTACTATGACTACACCGAGTCATGTACATCGTTTAGTAGGTGCTAAGAACCGCAATTTTAACAATGGTGTTACACAATCTGAGCATAATGAAATCCATATAGATAAACTCGAGGGCCATGTGAATTTTATTTATGATCCTAATGAGGAATATGCAGATACAGAAGATCCAGAATATACACCGCCAACCACAATATATAATGGTTTAATGGCCGATTCCTTCTGGGGTGGAGACATTCATATCACAAGTGCAGCCCCTAATGCTGGCGCTCATCTATACACCAGCCGCAAAGGACTAGACTTGTCTACTGAGGATAATGTAAACAAGGTTTTAGATAATCTTGCACATAAGGTGTATTACCATAACTATGTGACTGGTGAAAGAAATCTTGAAGGCACAGTAGCGATTGCTTCTGAAGGTGCTGAATCTGGACGTTTTAAGGTATTAACATCTGGCTATGCTAAAGAAGGTGCTATTACATGGCAAGCGGATCAAAATGGTCAAGGTAAATATGTGTATGGTAATACAACAGTAACACCTGCACCGCAACCAGTGCCAACACCGGTGCCACAACCGGTACCAACGCCAACACCGGCGCCACAACCGGCACCAACGCCAACACCGGCGCCACAACCGGCACCAACGCCAACACCAGCACCGCAACCGGCGCCACAACCAACACCGGCACCGCAACCGGCGCCAGCACCAACACCAGCACCGCAACCGGCGCCACAACCAACACCAACACCGCAACCGGCACCAGCCCAATCAACGGCATATGATACTCCGCATATGCGTGGTGCTCGTTCTGCGATTATGAGCAACATCAACGGCTGGCGCACATTAACAAATACTTATCGTCCTCGTGCATTGCAACAAGGCGCAACAACAGGTATTTGGGCCCATATCGGTGGCGGTCAATATAGCTATGATGCACAAGGTATTGATACCGACACAACCTATACACGCATTCAAGGTGGTTACGACGCTAAAACTGGTAGCGGTTGGACCGTAGGCGGTCAAGTGTCTTACCTTCGTGGCCATGATGATTATGTATTCAATGGCTCTGGCAAAGAAAAGGCCTTTGCTGTTGGCGCCTATGGTTTGAAAGACCTCGGCCGAGATCAATACATTCAACTTGAATCCCAAGTTGGTCGTGTAACGAATACTTTCACAGCTCGTAATGAAATTGGTGAAAGCCTATCTGGCGAAACGAAGGCTAATGCATACACTATCGGCGCTCGCTATGGTAAAACTGTGAAATTACAAAATGGTGTATACATCGAACCGCAAGCACAATTGAGCTATACTCACTTTGGTGGAGATAGCTTTAATGCAGGCACCATGCATGTAGACCAAGCTGGCGTAAGCAGCACTGCTGGCGGTCTTGGCCTTGAAATTGGGAAGACCTTTGGCGCAGGCAGTATCTATACTCGTGTCGGGGTTAACCATGCCTTCTCTGGCTCGGTAAAAACTACATACACAAGTGGTTCTACTGTGAAATCAACAGAACAAGACCTTAAAGGGACATGGACTGACCTTGCATTCGGTGGCCGTTACGGAATCAATGCTAACAATAGCCTTTATGCTGATATTAGCACCGGATTATCTGGCGACTATAAAGCAGGCTGGTCTGTGAACGCTGGATTTACACATAAATTCTAAGATATGTTTACCTAAACAATCTGAGGATATAGTCGATATATAAATAGCCCCAGAGTACTAATAGCTGTATATATTAGCTGTTAGTACTCTGGGGCCTTTATAAATTAACTCATATATCTGTATTTATAGATGCTTATTGCTTAAAACAAAAGTTCTCTTTATAATTAGCTTCTCTTATTTGTTTTGGAAAAGACAAATAGCCCTTCGTTATCCTAAGGTAACTAGGTAACTGAAAGGCCATTTCATCACTTTCGTATTTTTTGAGATGAGCCTGACGGAACTAATCGCTTGGCTATCTTCTTTTATTATAAGGAAAATTATATATATCGTCAAATCCAAATAAACTTAATCAATTATATGGTGTATTCAGAATTAGTACAGGCCTGTAGTAATTTCCGAACCTTCGTACATGCCTTTTAAAAATTAGTACACGCCTGTACTAATTTTTAGAAGAGCTATTAAGGGGCTTGAACAATGCTACAGGCCTGTACTAATTTTTAAGAAGGGCTATCAAGGTGTGCTTCATTGATACTACATTCTATATTCATGAAAATACTATGAAAAATATTTTATATATGATACACTTACAATGTATAAATATTTTGATGATAATAACCTGTATATAATGACTTATGGTGGTTATTAATAGTTAATTTTAATCGTGCATAGTTAGTGTTTTTGTGGGGTAAGATTATGAAAAAACAAATTACCGCAATGTTAGCTGCAACTGCTGTATTGGGCGCAACAACTGCATTTGCTAACAATCCATTTTCTGATGTGAGCACAGATTCTTGGGCTTATCAAGCTGTATCCCAATTGGCTGCAGCAGGTGTTGTGAATGGCTATCCAGATGGGACTTTCAAAGGGCAAAAAGAAATTACTCGTTTTGAAATGGCTCAAATGATTGCAAAAGCAATGGCTAATCAAGACCGGGCTAATGCGGAACAACAAGCGATGATTAATCGTTTGGCTGACGAATTCTCTAACGAACTGAATAATTTAGGAGTTCGCGTTGGTCGTTTGGAAGATCGCGTAGGTAATGTGAAAGTAACAGGCGATATGCGTCTTCGTTATTTGGGGGCACAAGAAAAGAATGGTCACTATGTAACTGATAGAACTAATCTTGATTCCCGTGATTATAGTCAACGTTCTCTATTTGATGCTCGTGCTCGCGTTCAATTCAATGCAAAGGTTAATGATCGTACAGAAGCAGTAGTTCGTATGACTTCTGGTAATATTGAATTTGGTGATGCACATACTCCATCTGGTGTAGGCGCTATTGGTTTGAAACCTGGTACTGTAACTATTGATCGTGCGTATGTAAATCACAAATTTGGTGAAAGAGTATCCGCTAAGGTTGGTCGTTTCCAACAAACATTTGGCAATGGTTTAATCTATGACGATACATTTGATGGTGCTCAATTTAATGCGGGGAATGATAAAGTTCAATTCCAAGCAGCATATGGTTATGCTGTTGAAGGTGGCTATGCAACCGATGAATATGGCGAACGTACAATTGATAGAGATAAAAACTTCACCATTACATATGCTGGTTTGAAAGGTGAATTGAATAAACATGTAGCCCTTGGTGCATTCTATGCTCGTCACAACAAGGAAAAATCATCTAACAATGATATCCGTAACATGTATGGCTTCAGCACGGACATGAACTTTGATAAAGTTTGGGTTGGTGGTGAATGGGTGAAAGCTCCTGGCGTTTCTCATGGTTATGGTTGGACTGCTGGCCTTGGTTACGGTGCGTATAATCAAGCTAAACGTGGTACATGGGATGTGAAAGCACAATATTTCAACTTTGGTGAAAACATGACTGCTCAATCCTCCACATGGCAAATTGGCTATGATGATACTACTAGATACCTTGATAACACATCTACATTTGTAACTAAATTACGTGGCTTCAAAGGTTGGTTAGCAACTGCAAACTATGCATTACAAGACAATGTAGGCTTAACTGCATACTACGGCTTCAATAACAAGACAAACAAATCTACTGGTGATAATGAAAAACTTTCTGATTACTACCGTGTAGATCTTAACTACCAATTCTAATGTGATGATTGGTATCGTACATAACTAAAATAATCCCCTTGATGAGTATCTAGGTACTTAACAAGGGGATTTTAAATTACTACAGGGCTGTACTAATTTATGAAATATCATATATTTATTAATTTCATTTGAATTTGACGATATATATAATTATCTTTATAATATAAGAAGATAGTCAGACGAGTAGATCCGTCAGGCTCATCTCAAGAAACAGAAAAGTGATGAAATGGCCTTTCAGTTACCTAGCTATCCTAGGATAACGAAGGGCTATTTGTCTTTTCCAAGACAAATAAGAGCCACAATTTTCTTCTCATATTTACAAATGATAAAATATAAATTATAATTTAAGATAATTTATAATTTGTTTACATTGTGAGAGTGAGAGGACTATTATGAGACATGTATGTAAAGCAAAGCTATCGTTAGCTATAGCGCTGACGATTGCTGGATCTGTAACGCCTAATATGATGGTAGATGCGGCTTATACCGCTCCGTATACTAATAATACAGATTTCGTAGCTAACAGTGATGATATGATACGTGTATTCCCAGAATACGATAAAAATATATCTTCTATAGTAGCGAATGGTGGTATGGTTATTATTGAAGATGGGCGTTCTAATATTGACTATGGTCATAGTGCATTTGCTACCAGTAAAAATGGTGGTACCATTACATTGAAAGAAGGTGTGTATAATTCTGGTAGAGTGAGTACACCTGTTGCTCTTGTTCAAGGCGGCGCAATTAATATAGGCGTTCAGGACCAAGATGGCCAGTTTACGGGTGATAAAATATTCGTTGACGGCGATGTTATAGTTAAAAATGATCCGGTTCACGACTCAACCATCAATATCGGTATAGATGGTGAGGAATCCTATTGGTCTGGGCTAGCTTTCAATTTAGCTGATGAACATGATCGGCATTATAATAATATCAATGTGTTCCTTGGTGAAAGAGGGGCTTGGGAGCTATTGTATCAAGGTGGTCTTAATGGCACTAACCTTGATAGCAGTACTATGCCTAGCCGTGTACATCGACTCGTTGGTTCAACGAATCGCAATTTCCAAAATGGGGTAGAGCAAAATGAGCATAATAAACTCTATATTGATAAACTCGAAGGCCATGTGAATTTTATTTATGATCCTAATGATGAATATGCAGATACCGAAGATCCAGAATATACACCGCCAACCACAACATATAATGGTTTAACGGCTGATTCCTTCTGGGGTGGTGACATTCATATCACAAGTGCAGCCCCTAATTCTGGTGCTCATCTATACACTAGCCGCAAAGGACTAGGCTTGTCTACTGAGGATAATGTAAACAAGGTTTTAGATAATCTTGCACATAAGGTGTATTACCATAACTATGTGACTGGTGAAAGAAATCTTGAAGGCACAGTAGCGATTGCTTCTGAAGGTGCTGAATCTGGACGTTTTAAGGTATTAACATCTGGCTATGCTAAAGAAGGTGCTATTACATGGCAAGCGGATCAAAATGGTCAAGGTAAATATGTGTATGGTAATACAACAGTAACACCTGCACCGCAACCAGTGCCAACACCGGTGCCACAACCGGTACCAACGCCAACACCGGCGCCACAACCGGCACCAACGCCAACACCGGCGCCACAACCGGCACCAACGCCAACACCAGCACCGCAACCGGCGCCACAACCAACACCGGCACCGCAACCGGCGCCAGCACCAACACCAGCACCGCAACCGGCGCCACAACCAACACCAACACCGCAACCGGCACCAGCCCAATCAACGGCATATGATACTCCGCATATGCGTGGTGCTCGTTCTGCGATTATGAGCAACATCAACGGCTGGCGCACATTAACAAATACTTATCGTCCTCGTGCATTGCAACAAGGCGCAACAACAGGTATTTGGGCCCATATCGGTGGCGGTCAATATAGCTATGATGCACAAGGTATTGATACCGACACAACCTATACACGCATTCAAGGTGGTTACGACGCTAAAACTGGTAGCGGTTGGACCGTAGGCGGTCAAGTGTCTTACCTTCGTGGCCATGATGATTATGTATTCAATGGCTCTGGCAAAGAAAAGGCCTTTGCTGTTGGCGCCTATGGTTTGAAAGACCTCGGCCGAGATCAATACATTCAACTTGAATCCCAAGTTGGTCGTGTAACGAATACTTTCACAGCTCGTAATGAAATTGGTGAAAGCCTATCTGGCGAAACGAAGGCTAATGCATACACTATCGGCGCTCGCTATGGTAAAACTGTGAAATTACAAAATGGTGTATACATCGAACCGCAAGCACAATTGAGCTATACTCACTTTGGTGGAGATAGCTTTAATGCAGGCACCATGCATGTAGACCAAGCTGGCGTAAGCAGCACTGCTGGCGGTCTTGGCCTTGAAATTGGGAAGACCTTTGGCGCAGGCAGTATCTATACTCGTGTCGGGGTTAACCATGCCTTCTCTGGCTCGGTAAAAACTACATACACAAGTGGTTCTACTGTGAAATCAACAGAACAAGACCTTAAAGGGACATGGACTGACCTTGCATTCGGTGGCCGTTACGGAATCAATGCTAACAATAGCCTTTATGCTGATATTAGCACCGGATTATCTGGCGACTATAAAGCAGGCTGGTCTGTGAACGCTGGATTTACACATAAATTCTAAGATATGTTTACCTAAACAATCTGAGGATATAGTCGATATATAAATAGCCCCAGAGTACTAATAGCTGTATATATTAGCTGTTAGTACTCTGGGGCCTTTATAAATTAACTCATATATCTGTATTTATAGATGCTTATTGCTTAAAACAAAAGTTCTCTTTATAATTAGCTTCTCTTATTTGTTTTGGAAAAGACAAATAGCCCTTCGTTATCCTAAGGTAACTAGGTAACTGAAAGGCCATTTCATCACTTTCGTATTTTTTGAGATGAGCCTGACGGAACTAATCGCTTGGCTATCTTCTTTTATTATAAGGAAAATTATATATATCGTCAAATCCAAATAAACTTAATCAATTATATGGTGTATTCAGAATTAGTACAGGCCTGTAGTAATTTCCGAACCTTCGTACATGCCTTTTAAAAATTAGTACACGCCTGTACTAATTTTTAGAAGAGCTATTAAGGGGCTTGAACAATGCTACAGGCCTGTACTAATTTTTAAGAAGGGCTATCAAGGTGTGCTTCATTGATACTACATTCTATATTCATGAAAATACTATGAAAAATATTTTATATATGATACACTTACAATGTATAAATATTTTGATGATAATAACCTGTATATAATGACTTATGGTGGTTATTAATAGTTAATTTTAATCGTGCATAGTTAGTGTTTTTGTGGGGTAAGATTATGAAAAAACAAATTACCGCAATGTTAGCTGCAACTGCTGTATTGGGCGCAACAACTGCATTTGCTAACAATCCATTTTCTGATGTGAGCACAGATTCTTGGGCTTATCAAGCTGTATCCCAATTGGCTGCAGCAGGTGTTGTGAATGGCTATCCAGATGGGACTTTCAAAGGGCAAAAAGAAATTACTCGTTTTGAAATGGCTCAAATGATTGCAAAAGCAATGGCTAATCAAGACCGGGCTAATGCGGAACAACAAGCGATGATTAATCGTTTGGCTGACGAATTCTCTAACGAACTGAATAATTTAGGAGTTCGCGTTGGTCGTTTGGAAGATCGCGTAGGTAATGTGAAAGTAACAGGCGATATGCGTCTTCGTTATTTGGGGGCACAAGAAAAGAATGGTCACTATGTAACTGATAGAACTAATCTTGATTCCCGTGATTATAGTCAACGTTCTCTATTTGATGCTCGTGCTCGCGTTCAATTCAATGCAAAGGTTAATGATCGTACAGAAGCAGTAGTTCGTATGACTTCTGGTAATATTGAATTTGGTGATGCACATACTCCATCTGGTGTAGGCGCTATTGGTTTGAAACCTGGTACTGTAACTATTGATCGTGCGTATGTAAATCACAAATTTGGTGAAAGAGTATCCGCTAAGGTTGGTCGTTTCCAACAAACATTTGGCAATGGTTTAATCTATGACGATACATTTGATGGTGCTCAATTTAATGCGGGGAATGATAAAGTTCAATTCCAAGCAGCATATGGTTATGCTGTTGAAGGTGGCTATGCAACCGATGAATATGGCGAACGTACAATTGATAGAGATAAAAACTTCACCATTACATATGCTGGTTTGAAAGGTGAATTGAATAAACATGTAGCCCTTGGTGCATTCTATGCTCGTCACAACAAGGAAAAATCATCTAACAATGATATCCGTAACATGTATGGCTTCAGCACGGACATGAACTTTGATAAAGTTTGGGTTGGTGGTGAATGGGTGAAAGCTCCTGGCGTTTCTCATGGTTATGGTTGGACTGCTGGCCTTGGTTACGGTGCGTATAATCAAGCTAAACGTGGTACATGGGATGTGAAAGCACAATATTTCAACTTTGGTGAAAACATGACTGCTCAATCCTCCACATGGCAAATTGGCTATGATGATACTACTAGATACCTTGATAACACATCTACATTTGTAACTAAATTACGTGGCTTCAAAGGTTGGTTAGCAACTGCAAACTATGCATTACAAGACAATGTAGGCTTAACTGCATACTACGGCTTCAATAACAAGACAAACAAATCTACTGGTGATAATGAAAAACTTTCTGATTACTACCGTGTAGATCTTAACTACCAATTCTAATGTGATGATTGGTATCGTACATAACTAAAATAATCCCCTTGATGAGTATCTAGGTACTTAACAAGGGGATTTTAAATTACTACAGGGCTGTACTAATTTATGAAATATCATATATTTATTAATTTCATTTGAATTTGACGATATATATAATTATCTTTATAATATAAGAAGATAGTCAGACGAGTAGATCCGTCAGGCTCATCTCAAGAAACAGAAAAGTGATGAAATGGCCTTTCAGTTACCTAGCTATCCTAGGATAACGAAGGGCTATTTGTCTTTTCCAAGACAAATAAGAGCCACAAGTGCGCCAAAGGCAATAACAACAGTTATTACCTCTAGAATTATCATGATTAACTCATAATCACTCATAGAGCACCCCTCCCTCCATTAAAGAAGAGAGGCCCAACCTCGCCGACTATCTTAGGTTAATTATAATGCGAACATATGAGTTAAGCAATAAGCATCTATAAATACAGATATACGAATTAAAGGAGAATAAGTGGCTTAACCAATACTACAGGGCTGTACTAATTCTAAATAGGTATGTCATAAAAACGCAATCTCAGAAAATATGGTATAATAAGTTGTTAAATCGTATACAATCATTTTTATACTTACATAATCTACTTACCATTAGTATATATTAATGTATATATTAAGATGTGATTCATATAGTACATATAGTATTAATATAGGTAGTAATTCATAATGAGGAGGCCTCATGTTTCAACGTATGTGCGCAGTGGCTATGTTTGTAGCAGCGCTGTTTATATCTGTTATACCCAATGTCGATGCACGACAAGATATTTATGCTTTCACCTATAATGGCAATAACTGGTACGTGGACCGCGATTCGATTGATCGCAGTAAACCGGATGGGTTGCTACATTTTACGGTGTATACCATGATTGGTTTGCGTTATGATGTGGCCAGTGGCAGTGAGTATTACAACGCTGATGTATATTATTACGATCAAAAATTATCTACCGAAGGTGGTCAGTTATTATATCGCAACCCAGGTATCTTGGCGGCGGCTCGTGTGGCACGTCAACAACCGGATGCGCCTAAACAAGCACCAAAACCAGTGGTAGCACAGCAAACAGCATCTCAATCGATAGCAGCTCAAACGGCGGCTCAATCTGTAGCGCCAACGGCACCGCAACCAAATATCGTCAAGGCTTTATCGACACCGGTTCAAGCCCCTGTACCTGCTAATGGTCCTGTGAAAGTAAACACTCAAATACCTATTGTATTACCAACAGGCCCAGTGAAAAAGGTGGCGGCTAAAACGGTGATGACCTTCCATAACACATCGAAACAAACGACAGGTACGACATCTGAATCCGATGAAACAGAGGCTAATCGTACTCGTAAATAATCCTAAAAACTGCAATTTAGTCTTATGTATACTGAGAATGTATCAGTTACAGTATATGACTAGGTTGCAGTTTTTATTTTGTATATATGAGGCTGTCTGAAGAAATTTCTAACTTGTAATCTGTATGCATTCCTTTCTATCAATATGCGGAATCAGCAAATCAGCAGGTTGAAAATTGTGGTCTTTTAATGAGGCATTAATGAAATAGATGGTATATAATAGAATGTATAAAGTGTTAACAATAGGACTTATGACTGAGAGGACAGAGGTCTAACCGTAACTTGATTGTATTTGAGCTGTCAATAGAGGGTAGAGAGATATGGAGCAGTTCGTAAAGAGGCTGGCTTGCGGTGTATTGACAATAGCCATGATAGGCATCCTTGTAGGGTGTAGTCGAGAGACGCCGAGTACGACGGCAAGTTCTGACCGTGCGCCCGTAGGGTATAAGGCGATTGCCGCCATGAATGCGTCGGCTGCGGAAAAGGCGGACCGCAGTGTGCGTACGATGTCACAAGAGGACAAGATTGGTCAGTTAATGTGTATCGGTCTAGAAGGCACTACATTTGACGAGTCACAAAAAGAATTAGTACGTAAATATCGCGTAGGCGGCATTGTATTAGATAATGATAATATGGAATCTAAGGAACAAGTGCGGGCTTTCACACAAGGCATACGAGACACTGCGAATACGTCGAGCCTCATGATGCCGTTCATCGCCATGAATCGGGAACGCATGCAGTACAGACCTAGCCTGATGCTGCCTTGGACGGACCCTAAGTTGTTATCGAAGCAGGGGCTTGATGCGGTGTCGAGTCTAGCGACGCGCACGGCCATTGAGATGCGCGACCTTGGGTTCAATCTCAATTTGGGTGTCATGGTGAATACCCACTCGTTTTACTCGTACACGAGCGATGTGGACCGGGCGGCGCGCATCGGTGAGACCATTACTAAACGCTATGCGGCGAATCGCGTGTTTACGGGGTACCAATATTTTCCAGGCGGCGCTGATTACACGGTGCCGGGCATGAAACTAGATGCGTCGAAGGCGAGCCTCATGGACGATGATGGCCGCGTTTTTGCTCAGCTCATCGATGCGACGCGTGACGAACATCCTATGATTATGGTAAATGCTGTGAAAGTAACCTCTATTGACGCCAATCAGCCGGTGAGTCTATCTAAACCGATTATTACAGATTGGCTACGGAATGAACTGGGTTTTGAGGGCGTCGTGATTACCGATGATATCGAGGTCGGCGCCGCTATTGCTGGTATGTCCATAGAGGATTATGCGGTGCGTACCATTAATGCAGGCAGCGACATGGTTATCCTTTGTAAGCATGCCAAGCACATCAAGGCAGTTCACGATGCGTTAACACAGGCTGTAGAGAATGGAACCATTTCCGAAGCACGCCTTGATGAATCGGTGCGCCGCATCATGCTCATGAAATTTAGCAATGACCGATAGATATGGCTTACAACTGTAAGCTTTAATAATAAGAATGTAAAATTAGGCATAGAAACTCTTTTCTTGTAATAATGTACCCTCTTTACTGGACAACCAGTACAGGGGGTACATAGCATAATGGGAAAAGAGTTTTTTTATGTGTAAAAAATGAATTTATTATCTATTTGTTAAAATTTGCAAGATATATTTTATAGTTTATTTAAAATATGATATAATAAACTCCTGAGAACTATTTTAAGGGAGGTGAGATCTTATATGAAATGTAGTAACCATGAGGCGGTCATTGACGCCATAATGGAACTATACAATCAGGACCGCATGGAAATGAGTGTTGTACACGGTCCTTACAGCGTTGGTAAAACGTATATCGCTAGAGCGTTACAGGCTCGATTAGGCAAGGGTCATACCATATATCTGCTTGGTCGCTTGGCGAATGAGTCCATTCATATTCGATCAATTGAGAGAGAACTAAAGGTGCCATCAGGGTCTTTTAAGACTTTAGAGGATGCATTGCGTGGCGTTTTTCAAGCAAGTCTTGACAAGCGGATCATGCTCATCATAGATGATTATCCTTCATTTGTGGATACGGTTCCACAAGCGCCTATCATATTGCGTGACTTGATGGAAACCTATCGCGACCATGGCAAAGTATTCGTACTTCTCATGGGAACCCATGTAGATGAATTGAAAGGTCGCATCATCGGCGAATCAAGTTTGATTGCAGCCTACATTCATAGTTATTTCAAGGTCAATCAGTTCACACTTGATGATGTGAGAGCATTAGGTTGGGACTATACGGACGAAGATCTTGTTAAGCTATACCATGTAACAGGTGGTATGCCGGGGAACCTCGTGCATATAGATCCCGCCTTATCGGTAGATGAAAATATTGTGCGTCTATTCTTCAGACCACAAGGCATATTATGTACGGAACCACAACGATTGCTTATGCGCTACATTCGTAATGTAGGCGCCGCTAATGCGATTCTCTATGCGTTGGCACAACTGGATAAGCCGTTCTATACAGAATTATGTCATGCCAGTGAGCTTAAGAGTGGTACCTTTGCAACCCGTATGGCCGACCTCTTAGATATGGAAATTATTGGACGTATTCAAGGTGGTAGCCGTGGTCCATTGCGTTACGCAGATTACCATTTTGTGAATACTATGTTCCAATTTTGGTACCAGTTCGTGTTCCCAAATCTTGAGGAAATTAATTGCGGTCAAGGGCAATATATTTACGATACCATTGCAAAACCTGCGCTAGATACACTCGCTTAATACAATCGTTTTAGTGAAATGAATTCGAATTCGTGCGACTTGTAATTGATTCGAACTCGCTCATTGTACATAAATCGATTCGAATTCATGCAGCTATGTAAAATTGATCTAAATTGGCGTACTTTACTGAAATAGGTTTGTAATTATACACAAATACATATGTAACAACAAAAATTCCGCTGTAAATCTATGCATTTATGGCGGAATTTCTCGTTTGTCTAAATACTCAATTGGGTGTATATTCCAAGTAAGCCTAGGCAGAAAGGAACGAATATGAACGTGAAACATGTGGTTTGTCCCCAAAAGGTGTTACAAGCGGTGACAGACCTTAGTTTAGTGCGCGTCTGCCAAGAACGTCGTGTATCGGTGCTCAGTACGGAACGAGCCGTGTGGCCTATCGAGGAATTGACCATCGATGCGGCACAAATCGAGCTATGCCGGCGCTATCGACCGCTCATCATGCGGTATGCGAGCCGATATAGTACGGCTGTGATGACGGATGACGTCGAATCATTTCTGTGGATCATCTTTATCGAATCCATCTATAGCTTTCACACATCGGGAAAGGTACCATTTTCTGGCTATGTGAAAGCAGCCATTCATTATGGTTATCTTAATTTTTATAAACAATCAGCTCATCAGTGGCGCCACGAGTTGACCTTGCCTCTATGCACCGGTGATGATGTATCAGAGCCAGCGATGGATCAGTTCCCTAGCGATGTGGATCTTGAACGAGATATTGTCGGTACGGTCACAGAAGACGAATTGCGCAATCGTCTGTGGTCTGCTTTCAGAAAACTGCCACGGCAGCAACAACAGTTATTGTATGCCCTATATCGAGATGGCAAGAGTTGCGTAGACATAGGCTGTGAAATACATCAGTCTAGACAAGCTGTGCAACAACGCCATCAAAAGGCCATCGACCAATTGCGGTACTATATGATGGTAGCGGATAACAAAGAATTCGATATCCAAGATATGCAAAATATGCATAGTTATAAGTAACTTTAAAAAATCTAAAATATTTTTTAATTTATATATTTACAGTTTGTAATTATAGGTATACAATTAACTCATAAGTGCTGCTAAAGCACATTTATATAACACGTGTTATTTATACAATTTTACAAGAGGAATTCCTTAGTTTTATTACTCATTAATCTTAAGAAAGGTTATAATGATGCATAATACAGCGTATCAAAAGGTAAGTAATAAAGAATCAATTTCTTGTAATCCAAATGCAATATATGGCGATGTCGATCACCATATATGTTGCTTAATCCCTGTTTACATAGATGGTGGTGACTGCACCGCGTGTTACTATGTAGATGGTCGACGTGATATCATTCACAAATCCATTAAAACGGTATTGCGAGAGATAGCACGACACGAGGGTGTTCTAGCAAACGGCATTCAATCAACGAGACGGTCAAAGCCGATGTATACGGATCCACGAACGTTAGGTCCTAACATGACATTTGCTTGTCTTAAAGCACGGAAACCAATTGCGCGCGATGTGGTGTATGGTTTATTCAACGTTATCATTCCATTTCAATACCATATTGAGCCAGGACCAGAACCACATACAACGTATATCATCATAGGAGACTTTGATCCTATACTCGTATTTCATTCCCCTGACCACGTGCAACGCAAACTACGCGATGCTTTGTTAGAACATCTAGATTATACGAAACGGATACTCGCCAAATTGAGTACCTGCGGGAACCCTTATGTGGTGGCTGAAATTTATGGTACCTCGAGAACGCTAGCGGGAGTATAGCAACACATTTTGAGAGTGTGGGAGGGACGTAATATGAATTACGCAACAAAATTATGTATTGTTTCAATGATGAGTGTGTTTAGTGTATCTTCTATAGGCCTAGTGCAAGCAGCTGATACACCTATCGTTTCAACTGGTGGTGTAGCCTATAATATAGGATTACAGGGATCTACTTTCTCCAATTCGGACAATGTATCACTAGGTGGGCAAACCGGTGCTGCTAATAGTAATCCATATACATATACTGCAGATCCAAATGCAAAGGGCAATGATATCGCCATTGGACGCTTAGCGTTGAACGGGTCAAATGGTGGTGGTAATGTCGCATTAGGCGGTAAAACCTTTGTGGAAGGCAAGGGCGATTACAATTTCATGGGCACCTTTGCTGCGGGTTATAAAGCTACTCTTTCTGATACTGTTGCCATCGGTTACTTTAGTGGTGCTAATGCTACGGGTAATAAAAACGTGTGGATCGGTAGATCGCAAGCTAGTGGTAGCAAAGGTAACAATACGGTGTTGATTGGCTCTAACTCAAACGTGAATGGTGATTTTAACTATGGCATGGGCCATGGTGTTATCTTTGAAGGTAACAAGAACTCTGCTATTGGTGCATACAACAAAATTGAAGGTAACCAATCTGGCGCCTTTGGTGTAGGCACGTATAATGTGGCTACCGTTAAGGGGGATAATTCCTATAGCGTAGGTAACAAGAACGAAATTGGTGCCAATAACACATTCGTAATGGGTAATAATGTAAAAACATCTCTAGATAATGCAGTTGTATTAGGTAATAATTCCACTGCTGAAAGTAGTGATGTGGTGAGCACCCCAAGCTACACTTATGCAGGTGGCACCGTTAACTTTGCCGGCACTGCACCGGTATCCACCGTATCCGTAGGCGCTACCGGTCAAGAACGGACCATCACTCATGTAGCGGCAGGCCGTGTAAGTGCTGATTCTACAGATGCCATCAATGGTTCCCAATTATATG
>ERZ772779.632-NODE-632-length-15855-cov-17.439367_pt1 | contig 15855 bp, 14 predicted proteins | sample MGYA00511360_ERZ772779 | MGnify/ENA primary metagenome ERZ772779 (study PRJEB29015, sample SAMEA2738112) | human oral metagenome | biome: human oral; feature: human-associated habitat; material: saliva | place: China | collected 2231 ...
GAAAACGTCTACTACCTGCAGATGGCTCTGGGCGAGTAGCATGAGCGCCGCACCAGACACACGGCCCTCCAACCCCGTGGCGAGAAAAACGATCATCTCCGAACTTTCCGTCCACGCGCAGATGTCCTCTGTAGCTGGAGCTCCTGTTGTGTACCTCTTGGGAGACGTGGCCGACAACTCCCCCGTTCAGATACCTGAAGGCGTCGGCCTGGTAAACGTTGGTGTTGAGCAGTGGGAAGAGAACTTTTCGCCCTGGTGTGCTCCACGCGTTTTTGCTAAGGGCCCCAACTTTGGCAACGACGCTCAGAGGACGCTTGATGCCCTCATCAACCAAGTCATTCCCTGGACGGAATCGGAGCTCACCAAGCCACCGGCGTATAGGGTGCTTGTGGGTTACTCGCTCGCAGGCCTGTTCAGCCTGTGGGTTGGCGTGACTCAAGCTGGCATGACTCAAGCTGGCATGACCCAAGCCGGCATGTCGCGCTCCGGCACACCGCAGCAAGTCGCACGCGGCTGCCAGCCAGACAACACCCCCACCCCAACTTTTCAGCGCATTGGAGCTGTCTCGGGATCGTTCTGGTTCCCAGGGCTTCTGGATTACGTTGACCAACAGCTTAGCGGAGGGGTGGTCGTCTTCACACATGCCTATCTTTCACTAGGTGACCGAGAAGCACGAACTCCCAATCCGCAAATAATGCACGTGCGAGAAAACGCCGAACTTCTCGCCAGCAAACTAGAGGACGCGGGAATAACCTCGACGTTTGAGCTGAACCGCGGAAACCATTTCCAAAACGTTGAGGGAAGAATGCAAAAAGCTCTGGACTGGCTGCTCAAATAGGGTAAGATTCTTCAGAACGCACGCGTCCAGAAAGGTTTTATGCCTAAACCAAAGCAATTTGACAGCAAAACTGAATCGCCCAATGCAGTCTCTGGCAAACAATCTGACTACTTTTTTGCGCTTATTCTTTCCCTAATCTTTGGCATTTTTGGCATTCCACAGTTTTATCTTAAAGGCTGGAAATCGGGACTTACCCGACTTGCCGTGAATACAGCACTGATTGTTGGTGCATTTACTCTGGCTCAAATACTTGCTTTACCATCGATGCTCTCGTATCTTCTGCCAGCAATTTTCTCGTACCCGATTATCGAGAGCGCTCTGAATCTCATATATGAAGATGCCAGTGCTCCAAAAAACCTTATAAAAGGCAAGCTCAAACCTCATAAACGGTATGCTGGAAAACAAAAAGCTGGAATCGCGCTTGCCGCACTGAGTGTGATGGTCTACTTTAGTGCTGCGCTGACGCAACCGCTTCCAGCTACCCTCTCACCTGCGGGGTCCTCTCACGCAAACTCCGGCGCGTCATCCCAATCAGGCTCCGACACGTCGTCCACAACCACTCAGACCAGCGCAAACGTAACCATCAAGTTTATCGACGTTGGCCAGGGAGAAGCTATCCTTATTGCTCTTCCCGAGAAAACCATGCTCATCGATGCTGGTCCCACAGGATCTGCTCCAAAAATTACCCAAGTCCTCCACGAACTTGGTCGCAACAAAATTGATTACCTGGTAGCCACCCATCCTGACGAAGATCACATCGGTGGCATGGCAGACGTCATTTCCAGCACCCACATTGGGACCATTTACGCGCCAAACAAGACGAACAACACGGCTACGTACAGAAAGTTTCTGACCGCCATCCAGAACAATAACCTACAAATAACTCTTGCTGAGGCAGGCACCGTCATTGACCAAACTGACGACTACAAGTTAGAGATCCTCTGGCCTACCAAGGACGCAAATTTTCCCGACACCAACGATTACTCGGTTATCATCAAGCTGACTGTTGGCACCAAGACGTTCCTCTTCACGGGCGATGCTCCTACAAGCGCAATTCTTCAAAGCAATCCAGGCCACATTGACGTACTTAAGCTCTCCCATCACGGCTCACGAACAGGCACAAACGAGCAGCTGGTCCGCGAGCTCTCGCCCACTTACGCCGTCATTTCATACGCCCTGGACAACTCCTACGGTCACCCCATGCAGTCGGTTCTAAACGCCCTCCACAAGCATTCTGTTAAGGTTTGGGGAACGGGCGCCAACGGAACTATTACCATTACCTGCGATGGTACAACCATTGATATCTATGGCGAGAAAAACGGTGAGGTAGTAGCTCCATCCACACAAGAAAAATCTGGCACGTCGTCGACATCGAGGTCCAAATAATGAAAGCAATCATTGATCGATTTGAAGACAACAATCTTGCTGTGCTTGAACTAGATGACCAGCCAGGCAATATGCTGACCGTTTCTATCAACGAGCTACCAAACAACGCTTGCCAGGGTGACGTTCTTTACTACCAAAATGGCATGTGGATGCTAGCCGATGAAGAAACAATCCAGCGTCAAAACGATATTGATGCGCTGTTCAGCTCCCTGCTTGTGCATGACGATACGGAAACTGAATAGTCCCAGATAAAACCCAAAATATGCGATTTTAGAATATTTATAAAACTACACGTCAACCCATAAATATGCGATTTTCGCATATTTTGTAATACACTCATCTACCTGCATAAATAAAAAAGACGCCTTGTCGAGAAAGACGTCTGTGTAAGGCACTTTTATTCAAGAAAAATATGATATATTACATATGCCGATGGCGCGCATCCTCGCTCTGCAGAGAGAGAGGGCACGCCATCCGCTTTATAGAGCCACAATAGCTGCAGCCATTCTCTTCTCGTCTTCAGCTAGAAGCACTCGCATCATTTAGCCCTATCGACTCAAGCCATTTTTGCACTTCAACAAAAGTATACGTACCTTTTACTGCCAGTCCAGGCATTACACGAGAAGCACCGCACTCCCTCTGGTACTCCTCAATCATGTTTCCAAATCCTCCACCGCCATGCGTGCAGAACGGAATGACCGTCTTATCGCTCAAATCCGTTGCTCTTAAGAACGAAAGCACCGGAGGAGCAAATGTTTTAAGCCAGTTGGGCGATCCTATAAAAACAGTATCAAAGCCGGCAACATCTATATCGTATTGCATTAACGCAGGACAAACGCCCTTTTCTATTTGAACCCTAACCTCTTTTACCGCCGTGTTATACGAGAAAGAATAGGGATCTTGAGGCTTAAGCTCCAGCAACTCACCATCAGTAATCAACGCAATATCCTCTGCAAGCCTTCTTGTGATGCCGGAATATGAATAGTACACAATCAAAGACTTCATGTAAGAATCTCCACTACCAGCCGAGAAGAACGTGCCGTTGAGACATTACGTCGAATTATTTGCCACAAGTATAATTGATAGGATTGCGCGTCCGAATGGCTTCTCACAGCAAGTATATGCTACAGTGACACAAAAGCACCCTCGCTATCACAATTTGTGGGATGACCGGGGTGCTTTTTTGCTAGCGTACAACCACACATCAAAATCCATGCTAAACAAAAAGCCGCTCTAAGGCGGCTAATAACGGCGGTAGGATTTGAACCTACGTCTCCTCCATCAAGGGCACTCCCCGTACTGTGCTACTTTCCGTCATTGAAATTCTACATCCCTGCAATATAATGTCAACAAAATTGATTATGACCAGCGCTTTCCGTCTGAATCTAAATGAGAAAGCCAATCTTTATCGAACATCACCAATCAAAGTGTCACTACGCTAAAACCTAAAGATACCCACGCAAATCCACATCAAGTAGAATCGGGTGGGTATCTTTATTAACTATTATGCCTATTTTTAGCCAGAATGCCACTGCGCCAAACAATACGTTTTATTACTAATTTGTTTTACCACATATAACACAATACGGAGATTGTTTAAGCAATCCCCGTATTTTCAGTTGCATTAAGTTTTATTTAATTAGTTGCCAGAAACCCAAACCTGTTCAGTCCAATACTCTGTATGGCCCTTAGTCTGAGTTTCACCGACATTAAAACCACGGCCAGTGTTACCAGGGAGGACACTTTTACGACCAGTACGCTGTGTAAGTGCTTGATGTTGTGAGTTAAGGTATGCCTCGGCCTCTGCTTGAGTACTAAACTGTGCGTCTGTAGAAGTACCAAAAGATGTAGTAAAGGTAATAGGATCACCATCATCATCAGTCATGGTAACTACAGTATAAGTACCATCCTCAACATACTTACTCTTCTGAACGGACTCGTAATGTCCTGCAGGTGCAGAGGACTTAGTGTCCTCGGTTTTTGTCTCCTCAGTAGGCTTAGCTTCCTTGGTTTTTGTCTCCTCTGCAGGCTTAGCATCCTCGGTTTTTGTCTCTTCTGCAGACTTAGTATCCTCAGGTTTTGTCTCCTCGGTCTTTGTTGATTGTGTAATAGCAGGCTTCTGTTCAGGAGCAGGCGCCTGTTTAGGAATATTGAGGACAATACCAGTTGCACCGCCAGCAACAAGACCAGTTGTTGCAATTCCCATGGCAACCTTCTGCGCAATAGTGCCAGTCTTTGCCACGGTCACCGCTGCCTTTGGAGCATTTACGACCGCTTTGGAGAACTGCTTTGCAACTCTAACAACCTTACCAGTAACATTGTCAATCATTCGTACTCTCATAATCGCTCCTTTTTATGAGGTTCCTTTAAGCTTTGTTTTAATAGTGAGAATACTTTTTTACTCCATAATTTGTACAAAAATATCAAAAAATAACTAAATACATACTTTTTATAGAATTAGACTTTTATAAAATTCAATACTTTTATTACATCATCAGCTTCAAATTATTAGCGCAATAACCGTATGTGACTATTTGCAACAAAAAACGAGACCGTTTCCTTCCAAGCAACTGCCCGGGCGTATCTCGTTTTTTAGTCAGCCTATGTAATCGTTAGTGCTTAGTCAAACCAGATCTTTACAACGTCACCATCTGCAGAAGTGATATCCACAAGTGTGCCGCTCTCGCCTGTCTTTGCAGCATCCATAAGTGCATCAAGATTGATGTTAGAGAGCTGCTCCTGAGTCTCCTGATTAAGATAGCTTCCGCTGACCTGAATTCCCGAGTTCAAAACAAACTTTGCCAGGCCCAGAGGTACGCACATATCTACAACGTCGCCGTCGTCGGAGACTACATACACGTGCAAACCGTGCTTTGCAGAACCGTTGCCAAGGCGGACACCCTTCTTCTTGCTACCGTCAGCCTCGTCGTTCTTCTCGACTTTGATCATGCTCTTACCAAAAAGCTTACCAAAGCTGAAACCTGAAGACTGAGTAGCAATACCCTGGTTGTCCTGCTCTGTAGGCTCTTCTACGATCTCTGCGGGCTCGTCTGCTGCAACAGAAACAACCTCAGCAGCGCTCTTCTCGACAGTAATCTCTTGGGCAGCAACACTCTCCTGAGCGGAAGCACTTGCGCCGCTCAAAAGCTCGTCAACGGATACGCCAAGGAAGCGCGCAAGATCTGGCAACAGCGAGATGTCCGGATAGTTAATGTCGTTCTCCCACTTGCTCACCGCCTGCGGGCTCACGTTCAGCTCTTTTGCCAGACGCTCCTGCGTTGCAGTTCTAGCCAAACGAAGACGTGCGATACGACGACCAAGGGTCTCAGATGAAGTAGTCATAGTTGCTCCTTTTTCTCAACTCATTATTACTGAAATAGCTTACGGGCCGCTGATTTCACTATGAGTCGTAACAATACGTTCAACAAGAACGCATCAGTTGAGTTGGGTATCGTAACGGTTTCTAACTACTCAACAGTAGGTTGAGTTAGCAGGTAAACTATACTTTTTGACCGAAAATGACTTGCCCAAAAAACGCTCTCCCACTACCATTTAAACAAGTAACTTTTGATGTTTTAGGAAGGTCTGTCTATGGCTGGCGAGAAGAACTGGGTGTTCTGGACCAGTGGTGCGCATATTGTTTCTGGTTTTGAGCAATGCGCTACAGACGGTTTTGTTGGTGTCGATGCAGATGGCGTCGTGTACCTCTTTAATAACAATCAAAATGTTTTTGCCTCAGCCCACGCTTCAGATATTGAGGGAACGGTCAGTAGCTGGAGAGGCACCTGGCTTACCATTGACGATAAAAGATATGTTCTAGAATTTGTGCCTCTGGCAGATAAGATTGCTCCTCGTCTGATTTTTGGAGCCATAAGCAATGTCTTTATGCAGGAGCTCCATCACGGAGATCAGGAGAAAGTCCCTCGTGAGCTCCTTGAAGACTTCAAGATTGCATTTGAGAACGCCAAGTATAGGCACTAAAGCAAGCTAATTTTTTAATTTATTCATATCCTTGCGAATTAGCTCTTTGATATAGCTTGAACGGTTCTCTTTACCTTCCAAGAACTCTATTAAATCGCTGTCACTTGGATACAGATTGAACATAATGGCCTTTACGTTATTCTTCCGATATTTAGCGCTGGCCCTTTTCTGTGCTTCACTAGTAGCCATAATGGATGCCTTTCTTATTAAAATAATGTATTGTGTCTATAGTAATCTTGAATCTCAACAACGTTATTAAAACTTGTATCAGCTTCAATTTTAAACTCGCAATAATCATAAGATGACATTTCTTTGTGTTTCTTTAGGTTTCTTTCAGCTGAAATAAAATTAGCACCTCAAAACGAAACTGATTTTTCTAATCAAATTATTCTTATAAAAAATTCGAGCGCTCATGGTAATCCACTTTGATTATCGTACGATATTACAAGTAGTAAAATCGAACTGGAATTGCAAGCATCGCGTTTGTATCTTGATTACCGTACGATCTCCCAGGTAGTAAAATGTTTGTCAACACCATGGACCAGATTATGTTGTCTTGATTACCGTACGATCTCCCAGGTAGTAAAATTTTGGTGGAGTTGTTGACAACTAGCAACAAGTCTTGATTACCGTACGATCTCCCAGGTAGTAAAATCGCCTGTTATCTATCCCACGTAGTCTTTTGGTCTTGATTACCGTACGATCTCCTAGGTAGTAAAATCATTAACTATATGTCTGACAGGTTGCAGTCGTCTTGATTACCGTACGATCTCCCAGGTAGTAAAATACTTGTGGTATCTATGCGAATGCCCGTGAAGTCTTGATTACCGTACAATCTCCCAGGTAGTAAAATTCACCTAGAATCTCAATGACTACCTTTCCAGTCTTGATTACCGTACGATCTCCCAGGTAGTAAAATTCCTGATAGCGCCATCAATCCACTAGATAGGTCTTGATTACCGTACGATCTCCCAGGTAGTAAAATGAACCACACTTTAAGCACGTTGGCGTTTTGGTCTTGATTACCGTACGATCTCCCAGGTAGTAAAATCGTTGAGGGTGAGCAAGTAAGAGGTCTATAGTCTTGATTACCGTACGATCTCCCAGGTAGTAAAATTTTATATATAGCGGTATGAGTAATTAAGCTGTCTTGATTACCGTACGATCTCCCAGGTAGTAAAATGGCTAACATCTTACGGATATCTACATCTGTGTCTTGATTACCGTACGATCTCCCAGGTAGTAAAATACAATTAGCGTATGTTTTACCGCCGTCTGGGTCTTGATTACCGTACGATCTCCCAGGTAGTAAAATTAAGAACTCGCAAACGGGTCAGTGGGAAGAGTCTTGATTACCGTACGATCTCCCAGGTAGTAAAATTGGGCGGGTGAAACGTCATTCATCATCTAGGTCTTGATTACCGTACGATCTCCCAGGTAGTAAAATGGCGTTTAACCGCCTAAATGACAGCCTAGAGTCTTGATTACCGTACGATCTCCCAGGTAGTAAAATGTTGCCAGCGGTCTCTTTAGACTCAGTACCGTCTTGATTACCGTACGATCTCCCAGGTAGTAAAATTACGCTGTGAACTGCCTTTCTCACCTCGATGTCTTGATTACCGTACGATCTCCCAGGTAGTAAAATGCAGGAGTCGCAGATATCCTCGATGACAGAGTCTTGATTACCGTACGATCTCCCAGGTAGTAAAATTAAGAAGTTCCCTATTGGAACAGCTTGTAAGTCTTGATTACCGTACGATCTCCCAGGTAGTAAAATAGGTTCGAGGATATCCAAAGACAGGGTACAGTCTTGATTACCGTACGATCTCCCAGGTAGTAAAATTAACCACTCTTTAGTATCGCTATCCCATATGTCTTGATTACCGTACGATCTCCCAGGTAGTAAAATACCAAGCTCTTGTTTTCCTTGTTTAACAGGGAATTCAGGGGCTTGATATTTTGAAAACTATACAAACTTCTCCAAAAAATTCACGATAGTTGATATAATTTATAAAAACTAGCCCGGGTTACCCCGGGCTTCGTTTGCGGCTCAAGCATAAAAATACTTGGCCTTGTCTAGATCCGTACGATCTCCCAGAAAGTATGAATCAAAACATATGCATATTGTATCAGAAAGCTTCTTATTAAGAGGTGAATCGTGCAATACTCAATAGCAATTCGGTCAGCGGCATATTTGTCCTGTAAGCATTCTCAACTTCAAATTGACAAACATGAAGAAGGAATTGTCTCTATCCCTATAGAGGATATAGGGATGATTACTATTGATCATCCTGCAGTTGTCATTACCGAAAGACTCATAACAGAAATTAGTAAAAATAAAGCAAGCATTTTATGTTGTGGAACCAATCATATTCCAGAGGCGATTATTCTTCCTTTCGTAGGTAATTGCCGACAGAACGAGTTGATTAGCCTTCAATTTAATGTGAAAAAGCCTTTACAAAAGCAACAATGGAAATCAATTGTTTCTGCCAAAATTTATAACCAGTCACTCTGTTTAGAATATTTGAATCTACCATTTTATTCGGTTCGCAAACTAATTGATAAGGTACAGTCCGATGATGCAACTAACCGAGAAGCTGTAGCAGCTCAAGCCTATTTCAAAATTTTAATTACAGATGGATCACGACGAGATAGTGATTGGACTCCTTCTCTAGATTATGGTTATTCGATTATTAGATCTGCAATCATTCAATCATTGATAGCTCATGGCTTAATGCCTTCAAAGGGTATTCACCACAATAGTATTGAAAACGCATTCAATTTAGCAGACGATCTTATCGAGCCATTTAGACCAGTTGTAGATTTTTATATTGCATCATATAAATTGAATGCAAGATTATCGCATGAGATCAAAGTATCTTTATCTAAAGTTTTAGAACTTTGTGTTCTTCAAAATGGAAGGAAAATTTCCGTAAGACAGTCAATAGACGAGTTGATTGAATCCTTAATTAAAAGCATGAAGGAAGAAGATTCTTCCATACTTTCATGTCCTTCTCTTTCACCTATTGAATTAATCACTTTTGAATAAGGAGAAAAATGAGAGTCATGAGATTACTAATTATGTTTGATCTACCGACCAAAACCCAGTCTGATAAAAAGGCCTACCATGAATTTCATAAGTTCCTGGTTAACTCTGGCTGGATAATGGAGCAGTTTAGTATCTATAGTAGGATAACTTTAGGTACTGAAAATACAAATAGCCACCTTTCAAGAGTAAATAAAAATCTTCCTCCCAAAGGATGCGTAACTGTTCTCGAACTTACCGAGAAGCAATATACAGGGAGGAAGATTCTAATCAATTCATCGAAAAGAGGTGGGTTATCTTACAATCCAGCTCAACTCTCACTAGAATTTTGATTCTTTAAAAAATTGAACCACACTAAACCTAATGCATCTTCAGAGATTCGTGTCACCTCTGTGCCCTTGTTCCATTTGCTCATTTTTGCCAATGCGGGATTGCTATTATTTGAATCCCTAAAAACTGGTATTAGGTTTAACGCTTTAGAATCAATATCCACACCATCAACTCTAAAATACGAAGAGTCTACTTGAATGACATCTTGAATGTGAACTACTACTGGAGGAATTTTTGACAAAACATCTTTAGGGATTGATTTCCATTCATCACTAGTCACATGAGAAGCACTAATATATCTTGGCACATAGCTCCCATCTTTTATTGATTGCAAATCAGCAAAGTATAGTGGCTCGATTAACCACTCTCCTTTACCTTTGCGAGCACTTTCATCAAGCCACAGTCTGATGTAAGCAATATTTCCAACAATTTTTACATGTTTGCCATCTTTTTCATTCTCAAAGAAACGGATATTTCCTGATGATTTTTCTTTTCCATCCCTGCTAGTCAAAATATGTTTCTTTTTCTTCCCAACATATCGATAGCGACTTTCTTCAAACAATAAGCCATTCTTCTTATTAGGGCGATACATTGTAGGAATTATCCATTCCCTTGCTTCACGCACCTGATCAGCAAAGCCTTCCCATGGTTCAGCAATAACTGAATCCCTTACATCTCTCAATCTAGAACAAGAAATTGCAAATTCCTTAACCATTGATGCACTGCATACTGCAATTACCGCAGCATCAATTGCATGATGTCTGTTGTCGCTACGATCTTTTGTATCATCCTCGCCAAAATTGAGGCCCCATTTTCTCCTCAATTTTGCAGTCATTCTTCCGTTTACAGCATAGACATGCTGTTTTTGATCAAACTCTGTTGAAAAATTCAGTGAATCTGAAAGCCAAGCAGAAATTGCTCTGGCCATATATTGAGTATCCACCATATTACGTTTAATAAAGGAAACCTCTTTTTCAGCAAAATTTTCTTCCAATAACTTTGATTTTTTACCATCGGATAATCTAACGTTAGACGAAACTCGCAAACAGAATTGTTCCCAATTTGGATGACTGCCGTCATTGGAGTTCATCCATTCGTATGGGGTTCTATTTCCTTTTTCTTGATTAGAATTTGCAAGAACAAGAACTTTATTTGACTTTAGGTCATCAGCACTTCTTGAGTATGGAAGTACATGATCTATCTCGCAATACTTCTCGTCTATTAAAAAGCGTCTTCCTCCCGCGAATGCAATATCACCAAGACCTTCTCCGGTATATATATCTTTGCCTCCCTGTTCTTCATAGAGTTTCATCTTGGTAATCTGCTTACCAGTTACCTCCGACTGATCAATACGAAGAATTTCGGCAATTTTTTCTTTTATACGCTCATTCTCTTTTCTATTTTCATTTTGTCCTTTTGCAATTTTGCTTTTTTCTTTTGCCGATTTAGCAATATCATTGCCCAATTCAATACGGATTATATTTGGCATTCCATATTGTTTGATAGCAGAATTAATCATTCTCCTTGCTTGGGCAAGGACTCTTAAAACAACAGGGTTTGTACATTGCACATCATAATCAGAATATGGCGGCAGGAGAGACTGTCTAATTCCCTTTTCTCTTAGTCTGAAGCCTTGAAGCCCAGACTGTTTTTCAGCTTCATCAAGAGTAAAAGCTTCTCCGTCTGAAAATTGATCATGTAACATCTCTAGCGCTTGAACAGATCTGGATCCATATCCCTTAAATATTTTTGTGTTGTAAGGCAACGATTCTATTAAGGCAAGTTCATCTTCAGAGATTACTAAGTTCTCTTTTTCTTGATACATTGAAATTCTTCTTTCCAAACTATCAAGAGATGATGCGTAAGTAAGAGACTCAGAAATCGCATTAGCAAATTTAAAGTCACTCCTCATTCTATTTAGCAGCTGAATTCCTGATTCTGAGCCTGAAAGAACTCTACAAAATATATTCCAGGCCTTAGGTACGAATACCGGATTCTTCTCTAAATCTGATTTAACTCCTTTAAAACCAACCAAATTGTCATCATCTATCAGCTTACGTAAAGTTTTATACGTAACCGATTTAACCTTAGCGCCTTGATGAACACTAAACATCTCATTAATAACTGCATCTCTAACTTCTCTTGTTAGAGATTGCTCAGGTTTATCCTCAAATTTCAAACGTATATTTCCAAGCTTTTCATAAGCTTTTACAACTTCAGAAATTAAATCAGCATTTGCCGCCCTTTTTTGGGGCTCATCACTATATTGATCAAAGTAAACACAGTAGCCCACCTTTTGATAAGTCAATTTATCAAAAGCTTTAGTATCCTTAAGCAAATTGAGCTGTTCTAAATAAGCATCTCTAAATTCTTCTGAAGTATATGTATTTCCAAGCTTTTGCTGTTGCTTAAATAACTCGTTAATCTCATCAACAACCATTGGATGAGACACGCAATGTTTATAATCACCAGCTTTGTTTCTATAGCTATGGGTTGTAACATAGCTCTCTTTATACAAGTACTCACCAAAAGTTCTATAGCCTGATTTCTTTAGCGTTTTTCTGTTTTCTGAGATAGCAGAAAGAACTTTTCCTGCCTCTTCAGATTCAGGAGTACCTTCAATAGAAGTTTCTCCATTAATTAAAGTCTCTTCTCCTCGATTAATATAGCCACGCTGACTACAGAACCAATAGAGAATACGAGCCCATTCCCTATCAGAGAGCTGTCGATCAAGACCTTGACTTCTTAATGCAATAACTGGTAAATCTATTCCGTCATTACCGTTTTTCTTAGTTTCAAACCACGTACAATCAGAATCCTGTGGAGTAACTCCAAATTGTTTTAATACTTTTAAAACATTCTTTTTTCTTGCTGCTCTTCTGTCGATTTGCCGTCTAATTGAACGCTTTTCTCGCCTTACTGCGGCTAGAGATTTTCCGCTTCTGTTTTCGGGAGCTTTGATAATTCGGCTTGAAAGCAATTTTACTTCTTTAGCTTCATAATCAATAATAGCTAATCCACATGAGGCTTTTCCTAAATCAACTCCAAAAACAAGTCCACGATCAGATTTTGACATGGCAGCTCCTTGATTAAAATTAAACGAGTTGATGTAATTTTATATCTGCTTAAAATCCTAAAAGATAGATTTATTCCACTATTCCATAAACGGTAATTCTTTTATTCAATATAAACTTAAATCAAACCAAAACAGCCTTCCCTTTTCAGGAAAGGCTGTTGTTAGTTCAAGCAATTGCAGAGAGCTCTAAGGCTCAATTCCCGCTATGCACGCTTACGAAGACGAATACCAGAAGCTATTGCGCCTGCAGCAGCAATCATACTGACAGAAGACAGAACAACGGAAGCGTCAGAGGTATCTGGCAGTACTCCCTTCTTGTGCGACTTGTGCTTCTTCTGAGAGCTGTTGGTGCCGTTGTTGGTGCTGTTATTGGTGCTGTTGTTAGTGCTGCTGTTAGATGGGTCGCTTGCAGTATCGGTCACGGTAAGAGTTCCAGAAACGTAGACGAACTCGTAGTCGTCAGCTGAACCACCTGCAGGAGTCAGCTCGTGCGCACCAACGCTCAGGTCAGTTGCGCTGAGGGTAGGAGCGGTGTAGCTGCGAGCAGTATCAGCAGTCTCACCGTTTACAAAACCGGTAACAGTAAGAGCAAGCTGAGGAGCAACGCCCTTCTGAACAGTCTCGCCAGCATAGGTCACAACAAGCTGAGCCTTATTGATTGTCCAAGTTGCATCCTTAGTGGCAGTGGTGCCATCTTCCCAGGTGTAGTTCATAGGGTCTGCAAGATCAAGCTCAACTTCATACGTACCAGGATAAGTTGCTGAAACCTGGCCACTAACAACTACCTGTGGGTTAGCGGTGGCATCAAAACCACGCTGATTATGACCGTTATAGGTGTAGTTAGTTGCGGTTGGAACGGCAACAGTACCCTTCTGAACGCTCATCTTCATAGGAATGGTGAAGTCGTACAGACTGCCGTTCTTAATGGTAATACGTGTATAACCATTGCTTGCAGCAGTTGGAGTACCAGAAATAGTTGCAGTGCTTCTACGAGCGGTTGCATCATTCTCCATTGGACTAAGCGTAAGATCGGCAGGCAGGTTGTCTACGGTAAAGGTGTCGTAACCCATAGTAGACGCTGCCCAAGGAATGGTGATTGGCTCGTTGTAGGCCTCGCCGACCTTTGCAGGAGTGATCTTGTTAGAAGGAAGCACTACGCCAGCGGTATTGTTGGAATTCTGGAACCTGGTATTCTCGATAGTCAAATCACCGCCATTGGTGGTGGTAAGGTCAATCTGAACAACCGTGGAGTTCTTAACGGTTGAAGTTCCCCTGTTATCAAGGCCGTTGTAGAACGTAACATTGTCAAAAGTTACGTTTGCACCAGCCTCAACAATAACATCGCCCTCAAACTTCATATTTGAAATGGTTCCGTTAAAGCCTGCTGGGAAAATAATGCGAGAACCCCTAGGGCTCAGACCAGCGTAAACCTGAACACGAGTACCATTGCCCAGGTACGTGCTCTGGTAGGTACTAGTAATATTGGTTACAGTAGTAGGAACAGTGAAGTCCTGAATAGAAGAACCGCTACTGGCACCAATAGTCACCCTTGAACCAGAGAAAGACCATGTGGATACAGCGTCCATTGCAGTCTTGTTGTTGCTGTAGATGTATTGCAAACTACTAGAACCATAGCCCGAGAGCCAGTCAGTAATCTCAAATGTTCCATCTGCGTAAGCCTTTGTTGTAAATGGCGAGAAAAACAAACAAGCTGCAATCGCCATCACAACAGCAAACTGAGCACGGAGCCTACTTGGCACATGCTTAACGTACATAGAGCTTCCCCCAATCTGACTGTTTATATGAACTCTCCAATTGAGCCACAACAGTTTTGCCCATTGAACACCCGTATCTTATCAGATAAGTTAGCCTAAGGTAACAAAAAAGACCCAAGTTTTTGACCTTGGGTCTTATCAACGCTTTAACTAATTTACGTAGGTACTTATTTGCGTATAACGGCTCGTTCTTCTGGAGTCATTACGCGTTCTCAATCTCGTTGAGCTCTGCATCAACCAGCGTTGCTCCAAGGGTATTTTTGAAGTGCGCAAGCGCAAACTGGTGATTCTCTGGCGTCAGCGATGCAACTGCTGGCTCGACAACCTCAATGTGATAACCCAGGTTGTAAGCATCAACCGCTGTGTGCAGTACACAGATGTCGGTAAGAACACCAGTCAGGATAACCGTGTTAATGCCGCGCTCCCTCAGACGAATATCAAGATCAGTTCCCGAGAAGGACGAGTAATGACGCTTGTCCATCCAGAACACATGGCTATCGTCTTTATGCTGCTGATAGAAATCATTCAGAGGACCAAACAGGTCTCTACCACTTGTTCCAATAATGTTGTGAGGTGGGAAAAGCTTAGTCTCTGGATGGAAGTTATCCTCTGGATCGTGAGCATCAATAGCAAAGAAAATATAATCGCCACGATCAAAAGCACACTTTGTAGCCTCATAAATAGCATCTGAAATAGCCTGAGCCGGCTTACCTGCTGTAAGCTTTCCATCATCTGCTACAAAATCGTAGGTGTAGTCAATCGAAATCAAAGCCTTCTTCATGTTTGGTCACGCTTTCTTTTGTAATGCGGGGCATACCGCTACTTGTACATCCATCGGCGTTTGTTACGCAAATCAACCCATGTTTAGTATTGTTAAAGCGTATTCAATTAGCAGTAATGAGTAGCCAATCATAAGTATGAATAGGGTCATTACTGTAAATTTGAGGAACAATATGAGCATATCTATGTGCATATTGATTCTCCTTAGTTGTGTTGTTTGTGTATGTGCGCTTAGAAACCATGCAATGCTTGCGTCTAATGGTGCTGATAGTAGATAGAGTAGGCTCATATCAACGGCACACTTACTTCTTCTGAGAGATTATCAGGTCGACGTTTTCTGTCTTATTGTCTTCCATACTCTTACCACCTTTGATGTGGTAATACTCAACAACTGCATTTACCTCAGTCTGATCAGCAAGAGGCTTTTTCTGATTTGCACTATTAATAACAAATGCAAAGACCCTCTCGCCACTTTCAAGATAGTTAGAATCGTTAGCCCATACGGAATTCTCAGAATTATCTAACTTAAAGGTGCAATTCACCCAGTTTTCAGACCTGTTGATAACCTCAAAGACGTAGCCTTCAGAGTAACCATCTGGGGATTTAGCAATACCAACATACCTGACATAGAGATCGTCATTAT
>ERZ772779.633-NODE-633-length-15843-cov-19.721307_pt1 | contig 15843 bp, 16 predicted proteins | sample MGYA00511360_ERZ772779 | MGnify/ENA primary metagenome ERZ772779 (study PRJEB29015, sample SAMEA2738112) | human oral metagenome | biome: human oral; feature: human-associated habitat; material: saliva | place: China | collected 2231 ...
CTTTCAGCATCGATGTAAATGCGTACTTCATAAATCCAACAACACATACCATTTCTATAAGTCGTTCTGAAGATACAAAGGGCATCGATATCAAGAAGGACGAAAGATCTGAGGCCGTATTTAAACTACCTTCACACCAACTACAAGCCGGCGATCCGCAGTATGAAATTGCTAAGCTTATGTACCAGGACTTAACTAATAAGAAATTTGATTAGCAGTATAAATACACTCACCACGACAAAAGCCCCTCCTTACTATGAGCTACATAGCAAGAAGGGGCTTCGTCTTAACTTAAGGAAATTCTTTTAATCGTTTGTATTATTCAGACAGAGTATCTATATTATGTAAATAGCATCTATAGTACTATTTATTTTACGTCACTGAAATCGATGTTCATACCCAATGCTTTAGCAACGCCTTCACCATAAGCTGGATCGCATTGGTAGCAATGTTTTGCATGGCGTTCTTTAATGAAATCAGGTACGCCATCCATAGCTGCTGCTGTATTTTCGAACAAGATTTGTTGTTGTTCAGGGCTCATGAGACGGAACAACTTACCTGGTTGTGTGTAGAAGTCAGAATCGTCTTCGTAGAAGTCGTATTGGTATGCTGCACCAGATACGTCTAGGCCAGGATTTTTGAATTGAGGTTGTTCAGCCCATTCACCGAAGCTGTTAGGTGCATAGCCAATTGTAGAGCCATGGTTACCATCCACACGACCTTGGCCATCACGATGGTAGCTGTTTACAGGACATTTAGGTGCATTAACAGGAATTTGATGGTAGTTAACACCTAGGCGGTAACGTTGTGCATCGGCATAGGAGAACAAACGACCTTGAAGCATTCTATCAGGAGAGAAAGATATACCTGGAACAATGGTAGAAGGTGCAAATGCAGATTGTTCTACATCTTGGAAGTAGTTTTCTGGATTGCGATTAAGCTCCATTACACCTACTTCGATCAATGGGAATTCATCGTGGTACCATACTTTTGTTAAGTCAAATGGATTGTATGGCATGTTGTTAGCTTGCTCTTCTGTCATCACTTGGATACATAATTTCCATTTAGGGAAATCACCGCGTTCAATAGCATCAAATAGGTCGCGTTGATGGCTTTCACGGTCATTAGCCACAAGCTCAGCCGCCTCAGCATTGGAGAGGTTTTCAATCGGTTGTTGGCAAACCCAGTGGAATTTAACCCATACGCGTTCATCGTTTTCATTGATGAGACTGTATGTATGGCTACCAAAACCGTGCATTGTGCGGTAGGATTTAGGAATACCACGATCACTCATTACAATTGTTACTTGGTGAATGGCTTCTGGCAAGCTAGACCAGAAGTCCCAGTTTGCTGTTGCATCGCGAAGGTTTGTTTTCGGATTGCGTTTTACAGCGCGGTTCAAATCAGGGAATTGCAATGGATCGCGGATGAAAAATACTGGTGTGTTGTTACCTGCGAGGTCCCAGTTACCTTCTTCTGTATAGAATTTTACAGCAAAACCACGAATATCGCGCTCTGCATCAGCGGCACCACGTTCGCCTGCAACTGTGGAGAAACGTACAAATACTGGTGTTTCCTTGCCTACTTCAGAGAAAAGTTTTGCTTTTGTATATTTAGTAATATCATTTGTTACTTTGAAAGTACCGAATGCACCAGACCCTTTTGCGTGCATGCGGCGTTCAGGAATTACTTCACGCGCAAAATGGCCTAATTTCTCCATCAACCAAACATCTTGCATCAATACAGGACCACGTTTGCCTGCTGTTGCAGAATTGCGATTCTCCGGCACAGGAGCGCCAAAAGCTGTCGTTAGTTTTTTTTCATCACTCATATTATTGTCTCCTACTTAGAAAAAAATAATAATTGTCTTTACATAATTTAATACTTCATATCATCTTAATGAAAATAATGATTATTAGAAGATAATTATTAATAGATAATCATTATTCATTGACTTATTTTTAGTTTATCATATCTTTTTAAACAAAACAATACTAATTCTGTATAAATCGTGTATACACCTTATCATTTGCAATAAGAAGTTGAGAGCATACGTATCATATCTGACTAGTGGCTCAATATATCTTATGATTAACTAGATTAATCTATTGCATAAGGATCTACCAAAATAAGACAAATAAAAAACACCTTGCATCTACCTATGGTAGTTACAAGGTGTTTCATTCTGTTTACGCTGGACGGCTCCAGTCGACTTGTACGTCGATAGCTTCCCACATGCGTGTTAAAGCTAGTTTTAAGTTATCCAAAGATTCTAATGGTTTTACATTCAATCGTTCATATGTATCAAGACCTGTAGCATGCTCGATGGCATGTTCATTGTTCAAGTAAGCGATAACCTTATCAGCCCACTCTTGTTCAGGTAAATCTACGGACACTGTTTTTGTTTCTGTGTCATAGGACAAGAAACCATTGCTGTTGATGCCATAATGAATGGCTACACGAAATAAACTCATATCTATACCTCTCTTGCGGTAATTTTTAAACACTATATTCATATTGTAACATGAACAATTGTATTAGTGAAAGTATTCAATATAAACTTTATGAGTCTATTGTATCGAGTTATATGTCTTCGTTAATGTCGCCTACATCATCATTCTTATATAGGTCAAGGCCCTTATCCATTTTAGCAGATTCCACATCCTCATCAGTAGATTGTGCATCTACTGCGGCCTTTAGTTCCGATCGTTTTCTACGCGTTCCATTGTCTCCGTGAAAGCGCTGCCATAATGCACCACTCATAACGGCCGTTTCACCAAATTTAGACTCTAATGAATCTAATACCCCAGCCAGTTTATTTTCAGTCTCATTTTTAGGTGATTCGAAAAGACTATCTTGCATAGGCACCTCTTCATCGAGGCCACTCACGGTAAGGCCTAATAAACGGATAGGACCCGGAGGATCCATAAAGGCAATCTCACTAGAACCACCATAGTTTGAACTACTATAGTTTGAATTAATAGATTTTAAATTTGTAGATTTAACCTTCGTAGTAGCTCCTAACACTTCAATGTCTTTCTTTGTGCCGTTCGGTTTTTTACTGGCCTTATCTTGCATGAGTTTATTCCACAAGAGCAATGCGGTTTCAAAAAACACATGCTCATGGTCTGATGGCGTATCTAACCTCTTTTGGCGGGATACGGTGGTGAAATCATCGTAACGAACCTTAATAGACACGGTGTGCCCTAAGAGGTTCCGTTTTCTTAATCGTTTTGATAAGCGGTTCGCAAAGTATCTAAACTCGAGTTCAATGGCACTGCCATCTGTTAAATCTTCTTCATAGGTTTCCTCAGCTCCGATAGACTGTATTTTACGATCTGTTTCCACTGGTCTATCGTCAATGCCGTTCGCCAGTTCCCATATGCGCCGCGCCTGATTACCTACGAGGGGAATTAAACTGCTTTCATCAGGCAACGCTTGAATATGACGCATCAAGTGAAAGCCACCGTTTTTCAAGATTTTCTCCGTACGAGGACCTACGCCCCAAATGCGTTTAATCGGCAATGGAGCTAAAATCTCTTTTTCACGGCCATAAGGTATGACTACAAGACCGTCGGGCTTATCTAAATCGGATGCTAATTTGGCAAGGAATTTATTCGGTGCTAGTCCTGCAGAGATAATAAGACCTGTTTCCTCAAATACTCGGTCTTTAATGGCTCTGCCCAGTGCTTTAGGTCCACTATACATGGTAGACATGCCGCTCACCTCGAGAAAGGCTTCATCGATAGATAGAGGCTCAATGTGAGGAGTAAATTCTTTCATAATAGAAAAAATCTGATGGGATACCTCTTTGTAACGATCCATACGCGGATACACATAAATGCCATTGGGACAGAGTTTCTTAGCACGAGAGATGGGCATGGCGGAGTGAACGCCAAATTTTCGAGCCTCATAGGAGCAGGTAGCAACGACACCACGTGAAGAAAGACCACCCACAATTACGGGGTGGCCTTTATATTCTGGATGATCCAATTGTTCGATGGACGCGAAAAATGCATCCATATCAACATGCATAATCCATCGTCTCATTGTTACGCTTCTTTTTCGTGCTCAGAAATACGGCAGTATTTAATTTGTGCGCAAATACACTCATCCTTAGATTTATATAATTGAGGGATGATCTCTAAAATATCGCCAAATGTAGCTTCATTAATGGAATAACGAGTCCATAAGCCATTACGTTGAGAGTTAACTACACCTGCATCAATTAAGATTTTCATGTGGTAGCTCAACGTAGATTGGGACAAATTGAAGCTAGCTAAAATATCAGCTGCACATAATTCATTGCAAGACAACATATCGATGATGTGTAATCTTGTTTCATCGCTTAATGCCTTAAAAATCGTAGCTAAACGTTCATAAGAAACTTCAACCATATCTTTAACTCCTCAAATCCGTATCAAAAAATATCAATCTACTTTCTTCACTCTATTATATACTATTTCTTAATGTAAATCTATTTTTTTCTTTATATTTGTATCTTAATAATTTATTGTGAATACCATTTTCATATAGATGAGTAATTTTTACCACATTATAAACTAATTTAAGCACGTCATAGTTTGTATATCATGAATATTTTAAATAAATTTTCATCTCATAGATTTATTTAGTTATACATCAATCTGTATATATAAAGATTTTATGCAATATTTTTCTATAGAATTTTCGATATGCATCTTTTACGATAACCTTATAGCATACTTCGATATACCGCACCACATTAGCAACCGAAAGGATTAGATGTATTATACTTTTTTTGTATTCTAAATCATTTCATTACAAAAGGCTCCTCATAGAGGAGCCTCATCTGTATAATTCTATAAATCGATTGCATAGCAGTAAAATTTTAGAAATTATACCACTACATCCATGCTATCGAATGCAATCATCTGTATTATATCAAATTAGTATAGCTTAGAATACGTTTACTAAATCGATAGTTTGATTACGGTTAGGACCAACGGATACGATACCCAAAGGTACGCCTGTTACTTCTGCAATGCGTTCTACATATTTGCGAGCATTTTCAGGAAGGTCTTCGTATTTACGGATACCAGAGATATCAGTTTCCCAGCCTGGTAATGTTTCGTAAACAGCTTCGCATGCTTCAAGATCTTTCAAGTTAGCTGGGAAGCCTTCTACGTCTTTACCATTCAATTTGTAACCTACGCAGATTTTTAATTCTTTAAAAGTATCAAGAATATCTAAACGAGTGATAGCAAGATAATCTAAGCTGTTAAGACCTGCAGCGTATTTTACAACCATAAGGTCTAACCAGCCGCAACGACGAGGACGACCAGTTACAGTACCGAACTCATGACCAAGTTTGCGAAGGTTATCGCCAGTTTCATCAAGAAGCTCTGTAGGGAATGGACCTGCACCAACGCGTGTTGCGTAAGCTTTTACTACGCCGAAGATATTTTTCAAGTAGTTTGGACCAATACCAGCGCCTGTAGAAGCACCACCAGCGATTGGATGAGAGGATGTTACGAATGGATACGTACCATGATCAAGGTCAAGCATAGTAGCTTGCGCACCTTCGAACAATACTTTTTTATCCTCTTGAACTGCTTTCAAAACAGCGATGTTAGTGTCTGTTACATATGGTTTCAATGCTTCAGCATATTTGATGTAATCCGCTAAGATTTCATTGTAGTTAACAGGTTCAGCATCATAAACCTTTGTAAGCATTTTGTTTTTGAATTCTACATTGTATGCTAATTTTTGTTTGAATGTATCCAAGTCATACAAATCGCAAATACGGATACCAATACGATTAATTTTATCAGCATAGCACGGACCGATACCATTTTTAGTAGTACCGATTTTAGCATCCCCTTTAGATGCTTCCTCTGCATTATCTAAAGCGATATGATATGGCATGATAACATGCGCACGGTCGGAAATTTGAAGGGATTTAGCAGATTTACCTTGTTTTTCAAGACCTTCAATTTCTTGTAACAAAACTTTAGGGTCAATAACAACACCAGTACCAACGATATTTTGTTTATCATCATACAAGATACCACTTGGTAAAAGGCGAAGCGCAAATGCTTTGTCATCTACTACAACAGTATGACCTGCGTTATTACCACCTTGACTGCGCACTACAACGTCCGCACGTTCCGCGATCCAGTCAACGATCTTACCTTTACCCTCGTCACCCCATTGAGTGCCGATAACCATACTTGTTGCCATATCTATATCCTCCATGTGAAAGTCTAAATAATTCACTAACATTATACAACAATGTTCGGACTCTGTGAAAGTATTTATACAAATTCAATCTTTAGTTTCTTCCCAAAGGCGTGAGCAATTTTCTGCAACGTTTTCAAAGAAGGATTCCCATTACCATTTTCAATCTTACTAATATCAGACTGGGTAATACCTGTTAATTCAGATAACTGCATCTGAGTCATGTGAGCTGCGAGACGAGCCTCTACAATATTTTGAATGATTTGATATTCATCCTCTAACTCATCCCACTCTTTTTTAAACTTCGGATTTTTTAATTGTTTCTCTAAATATTGATCTAACGTTTCCATATTATGTATACCTCTCAATATAATCACGTTTATATTTAACAGCTAGTTCAATTGCACTTTTAGGTGTTTTCATAGACTTCTTTACAAAACCATTTGTTAATACGATTTGTCTGCCTACAAAGAAAAAATATAATATCATAAAAGACTACAGAAAACATATCCATCATATTCCTCCTAATACTAGAAGAAATCTTCACTTAAATTATATGTTAAAACATATATCTAGTAAAGATATTGAAATATTGAAAGTCAAAGTCTTACTATAACCAATATAAGTATCTAACCTTCGAAAGTAAACAAATAGGAGGTGACCATTAGTCACCTCCCATGTATTGACATTTTATCTAATCAAAATATTCTATTTTAGTTAGTCGAAATCTCTATATTTTTATTCTTTTTATTATCCTAGTATTATTTTGGTTCTTTTAGCCATAGGCTCATGAGTAGCCCCATAAGTCCTACTGGTATCAGTGTCATCAATGCTGTTTGCACACCATAGATATCAGCTAAATGGCCTACATACGGAGCTACAAGGCCACCTAAAGTAATGCCTAGACCTAAGGTAATCCCCGATGCAAAGCCAGCGTTTTTAGCAAGGTATTTTTGACCGAGTACGGTAATTGGTCCATATTGCGAAAATACGCCAAAGGCCATCGGTATCATAGCACCGAAGAAGCCCCATATATTTGGGACAAAGATAAATACTAAAACGGATGGCAAGAATATAAGATTAGCTAAACGTACCGTTTTCAGGAATCCTAATTTATCGGATAGAGCCCCGCCCATATAGGTAAGGACTGCGCCCATCGCAAAGTACATGGTTAGAGCCAAGCTAGAGGCGCTAGCTTCACCGTTAATAACGGTAATATACAGAATAGGAATAAAGATAGATAATACGGAGAACAATATGGATCGTGAAGCGATAACAAAGAATAGCTTACTAAAGCTCGCCCAATCATTCGTACCCGTATTAGTAGATGTAGCAGAGCTTTTACTTTCACCAGTATTAGTCGAATCAGTCTCGCCCGTAAAGGCATACACATAAAGTAATACGCCAATCAAAGCAATCACCGTGAACATCCAAAGGAAATGACCGCCAAAGATATACACACCCCCAGCAAGAAGCGGCCCCAGTGCAAAGCCAGCGCTGCCGCCTACCGCAAAGCGCCCCATAGCACTACCGATTTCATGAGATTGCGTACGCTTCACAAGGAGCGCCGCCTCAGGATGGAATAGTGCGGCCCCTACGCCAGCTAAAAGTGACAGGGCGAGAATCATTTCATAGCTCGTAGCTAGTGCCATAGAACTAATGGACACGAGAGTCACCGTAAAGCCGGCAGGAATGAACCAAGGTACGCGCCACCGATCGGCCACGTAGCCCAATGCGGGCTGCGCAATAGAGGCCACCACGGTGTTACAGAAAATAATGGTAGCCGATTGATAGTAATTAAGGCCAAAGTTAGCAATGAAGAACGGAATCAATGCGGCCAACGAACCTTGACCGAAATCATTAATACAATGAAAAATAGGCGGTCCGTACTTTCGTATAATACGTTTCATATAACCTCCTAATAAAACAGCTAACTTTCCCTAATATACAGAGATGCTTACTAGGGAACTAGCTTATAATTATGCCCGAAATAGTGTAAATAACAAATTATGTCCAAAATAAAAAGAGCAGATATAGCCAACACCTAATGCATGTACCATAGGCTTGTTGGTCTATACCTACCCTAGTCTTTCATATGTTATATAGGAAGTACCCTACAATTATAGGCCAAAGCGAGCCATGATTGTATCAACATGTTTCAATAATTTATGCGGATCGAAGCATGCATCGATTTCTTCAGCAGTCATGTATTTCTTGATGTTTTCATCAGATTTAAGACCTGTAGCGAAATCTTTACCTTCAAGCCAACGTTCCATAGCGTATTTTTGAACCCAACGGTATGCTTCGTCACGCACTGCACCTTTATCTACAAGGTGAGTCAAAATTGTTTGGCTAAATACAAGGCCACCTGTAAGGTTAAGGTTTTTAAGCATTGTTTCAGGATATACTAACAATTTATCGATGGTGCGGATTGTTAAATGAAGCATGTAGTTCAACGCGATGGTTGCATCTGGCAAGATTACACGTTCTACAGAGCTGTGAGAAATGTCGCGTTCATGCCACAAAGCTTGGTCTTCGTAAGCAGATTGAGCATAGCCGCGAAGCAAGCGAGCCATGCCGCAGATTCTTTCACATGTAATAGGATTGCGTTTATGTGGCATCGCAGAGGACCCCTTTTGTTTAGGACTGAAATATTCTTCCGCTTCGCGCACTTCAGTACGTTGCAAATGACGGATTTCCAAAGCGATTTTATCCAATGTACCGCCTACAACAGCGATAGTAGACAACAATTCAGCGTGACGGTCACGTTGTACCACTTGCGTAGCGATTTTAACAGGTTCAAGGCCTAATTTTTCGCATACATATTGTTCTACGAATGGATCGATGTTGGAGTATGTACCAACAGCACCGGACAATTTACCAACAGCTACGCTTTTACGAGCATGTTCCATGCGTTCGATGTCGCGTTCTACTTCAGCCATCCACAATGCTAATTTCAAACCAAATGTAGTAGGTTCACCATGAATACCATGTGTACGACCGATCATAGGTGTGTATTTGAACTCAGCTGCGCGGCGACGCAATACTTCGTGCAAGCGTTTCAAATCTTCAATTAAGATATCGCATGCTTGTTTCATCATGTAACCAAGCGCTGTATCTTTAACGTCAGTAGATGTAAGGCCAAGGTGGATGTATTTAGCCGCTTCAGGACCTACGTATTCGCCTACTGCTGTTACGAAGGAAATAATGTCGTGGTTTGTTTCCTTTTCGATTTCATGAATGCGTTCAACGTCGAAATTGCCCTTTTCACGAATGGCTTTAGCCGCTTCTTTAGGGATAACTCCCAACTCAGCTTGCGCCTCGGATGCCAATGTTTCTACTAATAACATTGTGTCGAACTCATTGCGTTCGCTCCAAATATGGCCCATTTCTTCTCGTGTATAACGTGGTATCATGATGTCTCCTTTGCATGATAAAAGCTAGATTTCTTATACGATAATTGTACCATATGTGAAAGCTCCATTCAATGAACGGAGCTAAATTTTCCGAATGATAATTATATTAAATTTACTAATCGTTCGTGTTTATGCGACATTCACTATATCAAAACCTCTATTTTAGTTTTTGATAGGTTAAGACCTCTATTCGGCTCTATTGGCTACATTTAGCTTTTCTTATCATTCGGTCCCACAAGAGACTTCGTTTCAGTTCGTATACTTCTATACCTTCATCGATACGTTGAATCCGTTTAATCATTTTCGGATGAGTAATAAAGAGACGACTGAAGAAGCCCGTACTTTCACGATCATATAATTCACCATTTTCAAGGATGCCAATTTGGTCAGTTGCAAGGCCCAATGAAACGAGTCCATCCCGCAATTCTCGGCCCAAGCCAATCGATACAGCGTACGCATCAGCAGCATACTCACGACGACGACTATCAAAATAGTAGGTAATCCACTTCGGCAAGCGCAGTACATACTCTACTGCTGCAATCATAACAAGAAGAACTATTTGGATTATGCGAATGACAATATTAACAATAGGAATCAGCGCCAATATATTTAAGGCTCCATTTAAAAGTATAACGAGGTTTAAGATTAATTGTCCTAATCGATCCATAGCGTAGGTTATGGTCAAGTAAATCGTATCACGGTTTCTTAAATGCCCTAATTCATGCGCCAAAACGCCGAGCAGATGTCGTTTATCTAATCCACTCAGAGCGCCTGTATGAATGGTAATATGATTGATTCCTGAAGCAAAAGCATTGATATCGTCATCAGTGCGCATACGCAACGTCAAAGTATTTCTTGATACGTCACTACGTACACATAATTCTTCTAAGAGTGGTTCAATATATTCAGCTTCTTCCGCACTTGGTTTTCTTTCACCTTGTAAAAGATGGGCAATCCAGCTAAAAGGTGGCAAAAATAATCCGATCGCCACAATAATAGGTAACGCAATAGACAAAACGATATACACATCTAACTTATCCGCTAAATGTAACGGTTTTATAAACCAATCCCAAGAAAAAGGGTACACCAATTGCACGGCAGACTCTAAAATTGGGAAAAAGACAAATACAATAATGACATTAACGATGTAGGTTAGAAGAACTTGAATCATACTCTCTCTTTATACCTTTATATAGCAATATAGCAATATAGCAATAAATAAATTTATTAATACTGTATCATAGCTGTACATTGTGATATATAATAAACATACAGACTAAACCTATTATGAAGAATAGCTTATTTATAACTGAGCTTTATGATAATAGTAAGACAACTATGTCCGTTATGGGGAGGCTTTCATGGCAAATTTAAATCGAAAAGAGCGTCGTGCACAGCGCAACGAATCAAATACTATAGGTATACTATTACGCTTATTCTTTGGACTCAGCTTTATCGGCTTGGCTGTAGTTCTATTTGGAGAACTTGATCTCAATTATGTATTTTCTATCTTTACAGCAGATATCATTGTGTCCTTAATTTATGTGATACTCAACAAATCTCACATCACTACATCCTTAGCTGTTAACACTAATGTACGCGTTATCATTGCATTCCTCATCATGCTAGTGACTATGTTCTTCTACGCTTTCGCGTTATGGCGTGTGGATCAATTTAGTGCACCTATGCAGATCACATTATTTATCGGTGGAGCCATCGTATACCTTGCGGTATTCAACTCCACTAAGACAATGCTTATTAATCAAGACTAACAAATACTTAATACTACATAAATTACATCCGTATAGGAACTCAAAATTATTCTGTAAAACAAAATAGCACGCATAACAAAAGAGGCATATCTTACATACATTTGTATGAGATATGCCTCTTTATTGTCCTAGAATAATGGGAACTGCTAAGTAAACCGGTTCACCCCGTCGATTAACGATAGATCCACTGCTTTTGATGATGCGCAGTGCTTCGTCTCGTACAGTTGGTGGTACATCGTCCACAATCAGTGGCGTATGTTCGCCAACGATGACATTGCCGTTAACATCAAAGTTAACTCGTACTACCACCTTACCTGTTACGGCAGATGCTCGTCCCTGTTCTTGCACAGTCCGCAAGTAGTCATGAGGATTAATATCTGGTTTTTGTAAAAGTGCTTGTTGCCCTGGCGTCAATAGACTCAATGCTAAATTAGATAAGAAGGATAAGTCACTAGATTCAGGCAACCCATTTTCAGTTGTATTCGGATCTGATGTTATATTTTTACCGATAGGCGCTTTACTATTCTTGGAGAATTTTCCATCCTTAGAATCAGCCCCGTGCGTAACTACAGCTTGTTCACTGCTACTCGTTTCCGATTCAATAGCCTTTGGAACGACCCATTCTCGGCGTACACTAGATGCGGCTGTACTTTCACTTAACGCTTTATTACGTTCATCCTCTTGCTTGCGTTCATCCACCGAGGAATTCGCCTTAAGTGCCGCACCTTCTGGAGTTACATCCTGTGGCTTTTCCATAGGTTTTTCTGCTGGTTTCGGTTCAGTATCAACAGCCTCAACCCCTGTATCGCTTTCACCATTATCAGGCAAATTAAAGCTAATTTCCGCTGCATCATGGGCGGCACCTGTACCTGCCATTCCCCTCAAAGAAAGGCCCATACCAGAAATCAGCATAGTCGTAATCCCCAAGGACACAATAAACGGTTTCAAATAATGCGATTCAAACATAGAATCACTTCCGTTCCGTAGCGACGCTAATATATTTAGCGCCATTTACCTTGAGCATGTCCAATAGGGCGATAACCTCGCTATAGTAAACATCCTTCGATGCACGAATGACAAAAGCTTGTCGAGGGGCTTGTTTCACGATGGATTGCACCTCTTCGGCCAAGCGATCGGAAGAGATTTCCTGATTGTCGATATATAGCGTGTGCGTTGTGGTGAGCGTAATCGTAATAGGTTCAATAGATTTTGCTGTAGATGTCGATGCAGATGGCAAATTAAGCGGAATTTGTTGCTCTGTATTCATGTACAGCGTGCCAACCATGAAGAATACCAATAAGAAAAATACGATATCAATCATAGGGATAATCATGATGGTCGGTTCTTTTTTAACCCCTAATGTGCGTCGTCTCATATATCATGTTCCTCGTTGTACGCATCGAGGATGTTGCCGCACTCATGCTCTAATGTAGTAATAGAATCGTTTACCTTTGCTGCACAGTAACTGTGAAAGCCAAGCGCGACAATCGCTACAGTCAAGCCTGTAGCCGTTGCCACTAAGGCTTCAGATACACCGCCTGTAATGATTGTAGGCGCACCAATATCGCCGCCTACTACTGCGAAGGCGCGAATCATACCCAGCACTGTACCCAACAGCCCTAACAACGGTGCCATCGTTACAATCATGCTGAGCCAGCTAAGGCCGCGTTTTAAACGCTCATCGGCGTAAGATACTACGTCTTGCAAACGGTTTTCTAGACCATTATAGTTCTTTGCACTGCGCATAGCGCGAGCAAATAAAGAGCCAAGCTCCTCTGTGTCGCGTTCCAGAACACTTGGTAACATGACCCAAGATTGATTCTTCTCTAACACCTTATTAAAGCGGCGCAAGTCCTTTGTAAACTTACGATATAAAATGATACGCTCAATGCCAATCATCAACGCAAAGAGCAAAAAAATTACTAGCGGATACATAACAAATCCACCAGCCACAAATAAATGCGCTATGCTACTCATACTAACCTCCAAAAGCCTTTACCCTCTAGGCCCCAATAACCTTTATTATATCATGTTTTAGGGCATCCAAAAATATGTATGAGACAAAAAAAGGCTATACTAATGATGATACACATATTAGTATAGCCTTTAAGTTTACTTTTATTTTGCTTTTATTCTGCTTCTACTCTACTTCTATTTTTCCTTTGCCGGACCTTAATTCCATCATAGATTTAACCATAGCATAATCATTACATTCGTATGATTTATTAGTCTTTTTTAAGGAATTTTACAAGTATGCCACCGATTGTTAAGGACAAGCCAAAGCCACTACAGAACATGCCGATGGAATACATCCAAGCATAAGTTTGATTGTTAGAAGAAATTGCTTTAGCTGCATCTCGTGCATTAGTAGCATTTCTTGCAATTTCTAAATTTGTTGCAGCTGGATCTGGATTCAACAATAAGATAATAACACCTATGATTAAAACAACTACGCCAACGGGTAACAACATTTTTTTACTCATTTTAAGACCCTCTCTAATATTATACGAAACGGTATATACCATTAGATATTATTTATCAAGTTTGTTCATATCCAAACGATTCATACTGCCAATGAAGCGATTATAGGATTCAACCATATCATTATAATGGTCATTTGTTTGGTCACCTAAGAATGTACGAATTCTACCAATAGCTGTATTTAATGAATTCTTAGTGCTGTTATATTCCGAACTAGTAATACTATTAGATACGTCCATGATGCCTTGTAACTCTTGGTTAGCTGCATTTACATCAATTTGTTTACCCTCTTCAAAGCCATCCAATAAAGCAGTTAAACGTAAATGAACTTCTTGAGCTGCCGCTGCATTTTTCTTGCCAGACTCTTTAAGTTCTTTCAACTGTTCTTGTTGATTTTCTGTGTTGTGTTTGTGAATTACTGCGTCTAACTGATTATACGCTGCATAGAACTGATCATATAATTGAACGTATTTAGGTCCTAATTGTTGTTCCTTAGCATAATTATCTGCTTGATATGAATTAGTTTGGTAGTACGTATCCAATTCACTGGCTACTGGTACAATATCCTTTAATACAGCCAATACGTTATCTAAAGGTTCTTTCATATCATCATATGGCACGCCAGCATCTTTAGCGGCTTGTAAGTTCTTTTGTAAAGAATCAAAATGTGGTGACATAAAGCTTGTTAAATGTTGACCTTCTCTTAGTTTTTGAATGTCTGGACCGATAGCATAGCCAAAGCGCACTGTATGACTGTTAAAATCGCCAACGGCTTTAATGTAGTTGTTAAACACTTTAACGTCATCTTGTGATCTCTTTTGAACACCTTGTTGTACGCTATTGGCAACCTTAGAAACACTACATCCTGTCAAGAATAATGGTGCTGTTAGAGTTGATGCGCACAATACTACTGTTAGCATTTTCTTTACTAGTGGTTTCATAATGACCCTCTCTTTTTAATCACATACAAGTAACAATCTATGATTAAATTATATATCATATATGATATTTATGAAAGTATCAACCGTGTTTTTTATGAAATTTGTTTCATGAATATACTTTCACAGGCACATAAAAAGGCATAGTATACATCTTCATTGGGCTAAACCCAATAGTAATGTTTATACTATGCCTTTTCTGGATACATCTTATATGTCTAAATCAGTATGATAGCTAATCGGAGTGTCTTAATAGATAAGTTATGCCATCTTATCAAATAGGTATGTAGCTATCTACTCATTTAATAGACTTGTCAAAAACCCCAATTAATTCTTCAACGGCTTGAGATTCGCTCATTTCACCGTCTAAAACGGCTGCTTCGACTTCGCCCATACGACCTTGAATGACTACATTATTAAAGAATAGGTTGTGCAAGTGTTCGTCAATCATATCACGTACCCAACGGAGGGATTGTTCTTGACGGCGTTTTAAGAAGACGCCATTTTCTTTACCTTGTTCAGCAAATTCTTGGATTACATCCCACAATTCGTCGAGACCATCCTTCGTAACAGCTGAACAAGTATAGGCTTGTGTTTTCCATTTTTCCGTAGCTGGACGGATGTAATGTAACATCCGATCGTAATCGCTACGAGCGATGAGAGCACGCTTGAGGTTGTCCCCATCAGCCTTGTTAACCACAATAGCATCAGCCAGCTCCATAACGCCTTTTTTGATGCCTTGCAATTCATCGCCTGCACCAGTTAAGACGATGAGCATAAAGAAGTCTACCATGGAGCGCACAGTGACTTCGCTTTGCCCAACCCCTACGGTTTCGACGAGAATAATATCGTACCCAGCAGCCTCGCAAAGTAGCATGGTCTCTCTACTTTTACGAGCCACCCCGCCTAGTGTACCACCAGCCGGCGATGGACGAATATAGGCCTCAGGATGTTTCGTCAACGTTTCCATCCGCGTTTTATCGCCCAAAATACTGCCTTTTGTGACTTGGCTTGTAG